>Ga0209017_10002010_pt1 | contig 14006 bp, 8 predicted proteins | sample YNPBryunderm2012_FD_185812 | JGI IMG/M metagenome (GOLD analysis project Ga0209017, IMG submission 185812) | Anoxygenic and chlorotrophic microbial mat microbial communities from Yellowstone National Park, USA - YNP Bryant MS undermat 2012... ... | reverse complement strand
AGCGGTCAGTAGTGCGGCGTCGGCGGCCGGTAGTGGCTGATGTCGATCGAGCGGAACCACTCGATCGTCCGCCGCAAACCTTCGCGCAACGGTACGGTGGGCTGCCACCCAAGTCGCTGGCGGGCCAAAGTGATGTCGGGCTGTCGTCGCGCCGGATCGTCCGGAAGGGCAGCCCGAAAGCTCACCTTCGATGGCGAACCGGTCAGCTCGATTACCAATTCGGCCAGCTCGCGGATGGTGAACTCTTCAGGATTGCCCAGATTCACCGGACCGGTAAAGTCGTCCGGGGCGTTCATGGCGCGGATGATCCCTTCGACCATGTCGTCGCGGTAGCAGAACGAGCGGGTTTGTGAACCGTCGCCGTATATCGTCAGGTCTTCGCCCTGGAGCGCCTGGCGAATGAAGTTGGAGATTACTCGGCCATCGAACGGATGCATCCGCGGCCCGTAGGTGTTGAATATCCGCACGATGCGGATATTCACCCCGTTGCGGCGATGGTAGTCCATAAAGAGGGTTTCGGCGGCGCGCTTGCCTTCGTCGTAGCAGGCTCGCGGGCCGATGGGATTTACGGCCCCGCGGTAAGTTTCCGGCTGGGGATGGACCTCGGGATCGCCATACACCTCGCTGGTCGAGGCCTGCAACACTTTCGCCCGGCACCGCTTCGCCATTCCCAGCACGTTGATCGAACCCAGTACCGACGTCTTCATGGTCTTGATGGGATTGTACTGGTAATGGCCCGGCGCGGCCGGACAGGCCAGGTTGTAAATTTCGTCCACTTCCAGCCAGATGGGCAGCGTGATGTCGTGCCGGATCAGCTCGAAGTTCGGCTGCTGCAACAGATGGGCCACGTTGGATTTCTGGCTTGTAAAGAAGTTATCCAGACAGATCACATCGTGTCCCTCGGCCACCAGGCGTTCGCACAAGTGCGACCCCAAGAATCCGGCGCCCCCTGTCACCAAAATGCGTTTTAGCGACGACATCCGATGGTCCCCAACCGAGCTGCTTCCCAAACAATATCTAACGCGGCCTAGGGCCGCAACCGAATTGGAGGGACGCGCTCTGTCGCGTCCGTTGTGTTTTACTCGATGCCTGGGAGATCTCCGGCGACGATGCGGCCACGACGGAGCGTGGCCCTCCAGATCACTTGAAAACATGCCCGCAAAACGCGCACAAGTTGCGCCGTAAGCGACTACCGCCGTCATGTAACCGGCAATGCAATCCAAGCGGCGGTTGCACGACGGTCAACTATCGTCGGCGCGGCCGGCAAGAAAACGTTTTCAGGGCAAGACCAGTCTCAGTTCGGCTCGCCCAAGGCATACACAATGGTAGCATAACTGTCGGCCCTTGCTGCAAGCACCGCGCCGCCAAGTTGGCGGAAATGCTGCTGGGGCCAGTCGGCCAGCTTTGTCGGTTGGTGGTTGCTTGGGAACTAACGCTTGCTCGGTAACAGCCTATTAGGGTTTTTGCAACTGGTGTCTACTGCGGCGGGAGTTTGGCCATCAGCGAACGGACCAGCAACAGGGCCTCGTTTTGTGCGTCGGGCTGCGGGATGCTTGCGGCCAGCTTCTCGGCCTGAATGAGCAATTGATGTGCCCGTGCAGGGGACCCGGCACGTGAAAGCTTCTCGGCCACGTTGGCCATAGCGTGTACCCGGGCCAGTACCGGCTGGACTTGCTCGGACTGCTGCAAGGCCTGCTCGAAGGTCTTCTGGGACTCCTCTTGCCGCTTTGCCATTGCTTGCTGAAGGGCAACTTCGGCCAGGGCCATGGTTCGCCGTTGGGCCTCCTCGATCGAACCGGCAAGCAGCAGCGCGGCCGTGAACACCCGCTGGCCTTCCTCGCTGCGACCGAGCATGTCGTAACTGCGTCCGACCAAGGCCAGCACCAGCACGCGGCCGTAAACGTCTGGTATCCCTTCGGCCAGTTTCTCGGTTTGCTGTAGGGTTGCTTGGGCATCGTCGGGCGACAGTCGGGCCTGCGCCTGGGCCACTCGGGCGAACTGGCGGGCGCGGCTTTCCAGGTCTTCTATCTTTTCCGCGGCCGCAGCGGCCGCGCGGATAAACTCCCCTGCTGTGCTCGACTGCCCCGCGCGTGCCAGCGCCTCGGCCCCAGCGCAGTAAACGCCTGCCCGGGTCGCCAGATCGCCCACCTCATCGGCGGCCTGTCGGGCGAGTTTGAGAGTTTGCATCGCGCCGGCGTTGTCTTTGGCCTGGAACTGTTCGCCGGCAATCCGGATCAACTCTCTGGCACGGAGGTCCGGCGATGACTGCCTGGCCGCCCTGCGCACTTGCTCGTCGAAAGAGAGTTTCTCTGGTGCAGAACCGCCGCCGCAACCGGCCAGCGCAACCAAGGCAATCAGGCCGACGTTGCAATGTGCCCGCCAACTTGCCAACTTTTCCACCGGCAGCCAACCAAAAAACTTGAGCATCGGCTCGCAACCCAACAACTTGTGCATCGAAACAGCCTCTCTCCGTGAAACTGATGATAACCTATCATGTGGCCGCCGGCAGTCACCTGCCGACAAGCGGCACATTCCATTCCGGCCATTCTGCTGGCCGGTCCATCCAGCGGCAACCATGGCAGTGGAGATCTGCCGCAGCCATACTACTTCTGGGAAGCCTGGCCGTCGGACGCTTAGACACGCCCCGGGACGCGCGCCGAACGGCAGCCCAGCACTGTTGCGCCTGAGTTTGACGCCCAACAGCGAAACTCGCCCAACGATTGACGATCGACAAGTCAGTGCCACGCAGCCACAACTGCTGGCCAACAAGCAATCTAGCCGGTCTTGGAAAAGCGTGCCAGCAACAGCATCACCAGACCGAATGCCAGCAGCACTCCGCCCCACCAGAAGTTCACGTTTATTCCCAACGACCGCTCGTATATGGCCGGGTCGGAAAACAGGCCGTAACCGGCCAGCAGCATCCCGATCGTCAAGAACAACAATCCAATCGGTATGCGGATGTCGAGTATCATGATTTGGCAACCAATCAAGTTACAGGGGTGAAACTCTACATTGTACCGGATAGCTAAGTTTTCTCCGGTAGATGAGCACAGGCAACTCAGAAGAATATAAAGTTCAGGGCCAGCGTGACGGTCAGCACTATTACGGCCAGCACGGCTGGTCTTTGATACCATCGCAAACCCGGTTCGTCTTTCACCCGTGGCGTAAGCGAATACACCAGCCCGCGCAGTTGTTCGTCGGGTTTTGTTTGCTGCGTGGCCAGCGAAACGACGACGCTCACCACGAAACACACCGAGAACGAGAGGATGGCCGTCCAGAAGTTCTGTGCCATTTCGCTGCGGTAGGAGTACAGCACAGCGATCCAGGCGCCTTTGGGCGCCGTGGTAGCCTGATGAGCCGCCGCGGCCAGCGTACCGAGCACCAATCCAGTAAATGCCCCGTGACCTGTGGCCCTGCGCCAAAACATGCCCAGCAAGAATGTGGCCAGCAGCGGGGCATTGACGAAGGCAAAGACCAGTTGTAGCAGGTCCATGATGTTGTTGAACTGGGCGGCCACATAAGCCGCCGCCACGCTGATAGCAACGCCGAAGACCGTAGTGAAACGGCCCATCCACAGATAGTGGCTGTCGCTGCGGTTGGGAGCGATGTAGCTTTCGTAGATATCGTAGGTCCACACGGTATTGAAGGCCGTTACGTTCCCGGCCATGCCCGACATGAACGATGCCATCAGCGCCGTCAGTCCCAGTCCGAGCAAGCCAGTAGGGAAGTAATTGATGAGCATCATGGGCGTGGCGAGGTTGTAATCCAGTTCCACGCGCAGCTCGTCGCTGCCTGCCCGCTCTTCGTATTTCTTCTGGAGCTTGCCGTCTTTCATCTCGTACTTGGCCGGAATCAGTCCGCGCTGGGCCGGAGGCACAATTTCTTCACTTCCGGGCACAGCGGCCAACTGTTCGGGGGTTGGTTGAGGCAATCGCGGCATTGCCACCATGGCCATCATGCCGGGGAAGATCACCAGGAATGGGAAAAGCATTTTCGGAAAGGCGGCGATCAGCGGTGTGCGTCGGGCAGCCGACATGCTGTTGGCGGCCATCGCCCGTTGCACCACCAGAAAATCGGTACACCAGTAAGCGAACGACAGCACGAAGCCCAACCCCATCGACAGCCCGAACCACTCCACGCCCATGGGATTGTTCTCGGGCGAACTCATCGGCCGCCAGGCGCTGGTCCAGGTGCCTTCGGCGAATCCTTCCCCGCGGGCCACGTCGTTCAGTGCGGCGACCAGTCCGCTCCAGCCGCCGACATCCTTCAGCCCCAGCAGCACCAACGGCAGGAAGCCGAAAACTATCAGGAAGAACTGTAGCACTTCGTTGTAGATGGCCGAGGTCAGGCCGCCCAGAAAAATGTAAACCAGCACTATCCCTGCCGAGACCAGCAGGCACACGTGGAAGTTCCAGTGGAACAGCAGGCCCATCAGTCGGGCAAGCGCGTACATCGACACCCCGGAAGAGAACACCGTCATCACCGCGAACGAAACGGCGTTGAACGCCCGAGTCTTTTCGTCGAAGCGGAGCTTGAGGTATTCCGGCACGCTGCGCGCCCGCGAGCCGTAATAGAAAGGCATCATAAAGATGCCCACGAAGACCATAGCCGGAATTGCGCCGATCCAATAGAAATGGGCGGTCGCGATGCCATATTTGGCGCCCGAGGCGCCCATGCCGATCACTTCCTGTGCGCCGAGGTTTGCCGAGATGAACGCCAGCCCGGTGATCCATGCCGGAATGGCCCTGCCGGAAAGGAAAAAATCGGTGCTGGTCTTCATCCATCGCCTGAGCACCCAGCCGATGCCCAGCACGAAGACCACGTACACGACCATGATCGAGTAGTCGATCCAGTGCAGAGTGACCATGCTCGGGTTCCCTGGAAAGTCTCAGCGATACAGACCGCCCCATTGGGATTCCCACCGCAAGAATGGGCGCAGTTTATCGCCGCTTTGGCAGGGCCGCAAGTCGTCCGGTCAAATGTGGACTGAGTTCCGGGACTGGCGGAAAATTGCCCGAGCCGCCCCCGAATTTAGGCTCCCGATGCCGTGCGCGCAAAAAAGAGCCCCGCTGGCACAGGGCTGTCGTAGATGCGCCTCATGCCAGCGGGGGCAGCGCGCAAGAGCGGCACCCATCGCTCGGCCGACAGGTGTTGCCGGGCAACGAGGCTATGTCTTTTCGGTCAACTTGACTATCGGCGATTTCGCCGGCGGCCGGCCAGAACGACCGCGGCCGTAACAGCAGTGCACAGCAAAGCGATGCTGCTTGGCTCGGGCACCACCTGGAAATGAAAATCGGATTGGGTTGAAACCGTCCCGCCGCCATAGGCAGCAGTCCGCTGGCCGCTGACCCCGATCGTCAACGTGTAGAACCCCGGTTCGGTAAAGGCGAAGTTGTAATGTCCGTGGGTTCCGGCGGGGAAAGTGAAGCTGTCGTTGGCGAAACTGCCGTCGGCGGTATCCATGATCCGTTCCGGCCCACTCATTCCAAATTGGTACAGCGCGAACTGGCCGCCGGCTGGCCTCTGCGGGACGCCCAGAAGAGAAAACGTCACTCTATCGCTCACCAGTACGCCGAAGTCAAGCTCTTCGGTGCCCACTCCGAAAAACGGAATTCCCGGCGTGCTGTATTGCGGCAATTGATAAAACTTCGCGCCGGCGGGAATGCCCAGGAAGTCCCATTGGGAGCCTGCGGGCCGGACGGTCTCGGTCGCTTGTGGCACGACGATCACCACTTCATCGCCGTGTGCTTCGAACTCTGGATAGGTTTGCACCACGCCCGAGCCGATGTGGCGAATCTTTACGTTTTCGCCGTGAAAGTGCAGGTGAAGTGTGCCGTCCTCGTAAACTACGCTCATGTGTGCATGGCCGTCGAGGTACTCGTAAATCGGCTCGGCGCAGGCGTGCGTGCCTGCCAGATACGACACGAAGAAAACACAAACAATCGCAGCTATCTTTCTCATAGTTGTTGTCTCCTCGATTCTTGCAATGCAAGCGCGATGTCAACCATCGCCGAATCGCAAGCATCAATCTTGTGATATCGAAAAAGTGGATTGATACCGAAAGAGCCGATCATTGCCGAAGCCGGCCAATCGTATGGCCTCGCACCGTGTGAGATCTGCCTTGCGGCAGTGCGTCATTATTGGTAGTTGACATCACAGGAATTCAATCAGTCGATATGAATTCAGAGCGACGGTACGAACGACTCCTCGCCGTCTCGGGAACCGGCCGCCCACCAGACGATTACGTCCACATCGTCGTTGACGAACGTCACCCGACCGTCGCCCATCAGGGCGTGAACTCCGCCCGGATGGCGGCTGCTCGGGCCGACCATCAGGTTCCCGTCGTACTCGCCGCCGTGTAAAAAACAGCTTCGCGTGTTCGGGGTCATCACGTGCGTGTAGGCGTTGGCAGCAAGCGGCCAGCCGGAAATCCAGGCACGGCCCTGAAAGATAGAAACCGTGCCGTCAGGATTGGGCGCCGCGCTGCACGCACGTTGATACGTTTGCAGCGAGGCCTTCCGTGTGCCGCTGCCGGCGCAATGCCAGCGGACGCGCGGGTCGTCGGCCAAAATGCCCCCTGGTGCTTCGGCCCGCACTACCAGCCGCTCGACCACCGCGACTGTGCAAGAAAGTCCATCGGAGAAATCGCGCGGCCTGGTCGTTGGCACATGCCATGTTGCCGGCATGGCCGGGTTGGAAGCGCCGAAGAATCCGTTATGACGCCCCGGTTGCCTTTCCTGCCCCTCGATTCCCGTGCTATACGGCGGCCAACCGAGGTTTCCCATGTAACTCGACGGTGCAGGCTGGGCGGTTCCCATCACATCGCTTGGCCGCGGCCAGTCCGAAGGGCACAGGAACACCGGCACCACAGTTGCCGCCGCCACGGCGTTAGGATGCTCGGCGCTGATGGTTACCCGCATGGCCGACTGGGGATCGCACTGGTCGGCCATATTTACGCGGAAGTTGACCGATTCGTACAACGCCTTCTGCTCCAGATACGGGAGAATACGCGCCAGCCAACTGAAGTACCCGGGTCCGCAACCGCCGCGTCCGTCCGGCTGCCCCGGCCCGGTCAGCACCGTCGGAAAATGGCCCAAATGCGACTGATGGCTGCCGATCGCCAGACCAATCTGCTTGAGATTGTTGGCGCACTGGGTGCGGCGGGCCGACTCGCGCACTGCTTGCACAGCCGGGATAGTCAATCCTACCAGCACCCCAATAATCGCTACGACGACCAGCAGCTCTACCAGAGTAAAGCCATTGCGGATTCGCATAATCCTTTCCTTTGGCTAAATGCACATCTGAAGCCGTCCTCGGCCTATCCATTTAACCGCTGTGTGCCCTGGGCCCGGCAGGACGGGCATGCGATACACAACAGCAATGTTCGCCGGTAAGAGGAGCGGCAACGTTTGCGCGTGCTGCCCACACGCCGAGATGATGCGCACTCTGCGCCGCAGCAGCGAAACCTGCCGTGGCCGGGCGTTATGGGTTGCCCGCAACCGAATACGAGGCACCGCCGAAACAATTAGCAATGCGGAGCTTCGCTGGCGGTTGATGCGGCGCAGACCATCGTCCCGGCGTTATCCAGTTGCAGGACTAGTTGCTTGCAGTCACAGATGCGCACCGGCCCGAAACGCGATTGTTTCTAGACAATCGCCGGCGGCGCACGGGCGTCGTAGTGGCACTGTGGAACTGCGCAAACCGGTCTGGGTTGCAAGCAGAAGGCCGGCGAGGCCGCCAGACCGGAGTCCGGTGCACAGCAGGGATAGTCGATGCTCTTGGCCAGCGACAAGAATTGGCAGATCGGGCAGTCCAGACCGTCGGCATGTTGCCATTTGGTTTCGGACTGCACGCAGGGCTGGCCGTGGCAAACCCGGTGCGACTGGCCCGAATCGGCAAGCGTGCATTGATTGCACCAATGCCACAATCCAGGTGCAAAGTGCATCCACGGCCCGATTGCCGTGGCGGCACCGAAACCCAGCACCGCCAGCCAGACAACCACTTTCTTTCTGGCCGGATACATCGCAGCGCCCAGATGCCTTGCGAATGAGCTTCTTCTATTGCACAAACAGACCCTTGCCGACCACCACGCAGTCGCCACATTTTACCGTTGGATGCCACCGGCGGCAAGAGAACGACCGATGCAGTTGTGGCGGTGTGACGGTGTGATTATGTGGCCCCGTCGCACGGCAACAGGCCAACAGCGCAACGTCCAGTGCGTACAAATAAGTTGCCGACCAGCCACGCTGTCTGTAGCGAGAGTCCGGCGGTGCCAGAATTGACATTGATTGCTCTGCTGATGCCACTGCGCAATGTGCTCGGCGATGGGCGCGCAATTCGCGCAACGGCGGATTCTGCTGTAAACTTATGATGGTACACTTGGACAGTGGCCCGTTGATGGCAGGTTTTCTGTCGCAAGTCGTTGGCGCTGCTAGCGGGTTTGAACCGTAGCTGCGGCATTTTGTCGCGGTCGTGGCGGGCAGAGGCTGCTGTCGCATCGGGCCGCGAGTGCAAGACAGCGTCGGGAATATGGTTTCATCGGTCAGCGTCAGCAGCGAAATCGGGCAGCGGCAACCGGACAGTGCAATTACCGAAACGGAACTGCGCGCTGCACTCCGGCAGGTCGATTGCACCGCGCTGCTGGTGCGCCCGCGACTGTTGCGCCGGGTGATCAGGGAACACTACAAGCTGGGCGGATTTTCCTATCGGATGCCGCACCAGACCTGCCTGGTTATCGATCGCCAGGCGTTGCTGGCGATAGTCGATTACGACGAGCTGCCCATTGAACACTACGAAGCCCTGCCCGAGCGGCTCATACTGATCGCCCTGCCCGACGACCGACAACTGGCGCGGCTGGGCCGTACTGGCGCGCTTCTTTATTGTTGGCGATGGCTGTTTCACGCCCGGGTACACGAGGCGCTGGAAGAGCGGTTGCGTTCGGGCCGGTTGGATGCGACTGGGTTGCTGCGGCGCATCTGGCAATTGGGATTCAGCCGCTTCGACGAGATTCGCGCCGTCTTGCAGCAGGAGCACCTGCTGCTGCCACCGCGGGACGACCGGACCGTTTACATCGAGTTTGCGGCGGTGTATTTGGAGCTGCGTTATTTCGCTCCCGAGTTGTTGCGGGCGTACTTTCCGGGCATCGAACAATCGCAAGTGGTGGATGGCTTGCTGGCCGAGGACATCGACGCCGAACAGTTGCTGGCCGCCACCCGAGTGCCCGGTGCGCCCCTGCCAGATGAATCGGTGCTGGCCGATCCGTTCGAGGAGCTGTTCACAGAGCCTCTCATAGAGCCTGCGGAGGCGCCCACCGAGGAGTTGCCTCCCGAGGAGGAGCCGTCGGAAGGTCGGTACCGACGTTGGTTGCGCCGGGCGCAGCGCGAGGCGGCGGCGGGCAATGTGGTAGGCGCTGCAATCTATCAGGCCCGCGCGGCTCGCTATGCCCCACCTCCGCTGCGTGCGAAGGCCCATTCGGCGGTCAAGAGCAACATGGGTCACTTGGCTGATCGGCTTGGGCGGGCTTTGGGGTTGCGCCAGCAAGGGGTTCAGCCGTGGCAAGATGCACTTTGCGCGTTGGTGCTACAGGCGCCGCGGGGCGTGTGGACTGCCGAAGCCCGATTGTTGTACGACCTGCAAAAAGCGTGCGTCGATGCCGAGCGTGAGCTATTCACAGTCGACGTAGCAGAATGGATAAGGGCAACGCTGTCGGCCCTGCTGGCTGCGCTTTTCGGCATTCTTCGGCATCCTGTCAGCACCGCCCGGCGTTGTGCCAGCACGCTGGGGCAGTGGGGCAAGCTGTTGCTGACTCAGCCAGGAGAATTGGGCAAGCAAATTGGCAGCGCCATTTCGGCCGCGGCGAAGTTGTTGTTTGCCCACCCGGTGAAACGGCCGTTACCCAATCAGCGCGATGTGCTGATGTGCAAGCACTTGCGCAGTGCTGCGCGGCGGCTGGCCGCGGTGCGGCTGCCTGCAAGTTACCGCGAGCAACTGGCCAGATTGATAGGCGACGGCACGACCGCCGTGGAACAAAGGGTCCGACAGCGGTTCGCTCCGCTGATCGTGGCGGTGCTGGAAGAGGTTGGGCTGCGTCCGCAAAATGTGCCCGAACGCGTGGCCTTCAACAAGATCGTGGAACAATTGCTCGACCAGATCGCCGAGCGCGGCTTCTTGACCATCGGCCACCTGCGCGACGCTATCTCGCAGAATAACCTGAAAATGCCCGACCTGGCCGGCCTGCGCGACCTGCTCCGCGGCGACCAGATCCTCCGGGCGAACAATCGGCTTTCGGTGGTTTTGGACGGTGTTTACCGCCGGGGCGAGTTCTACCTGCGCTGGATGCAGCGGCTCAGTTCCATCGCTTTCGGGACGCGGCTGGGCCGCTGGGCGACTCGCTGGGTGGCAATACCCTTCGGCGGCTCGTTCCTGGTGCTGAAGTTCCTGGAACACACCGCCGAGTGGTTCTGGGAAAAGAAGGCGGTCTTGCACGTTTCCAGCCGAGTGCTCCCTGTAGCTGTACTGCTGCTTGGTCTGCTGGTACTGGGGTTGGTCAACTTTCCGGCGTTTCGTCGTGGTGTGTGGGAGGCAATCAAACACGCCTGGTACTGGGCACGCAAGCTATTGGTCGCTCCGTGGAGCGAGCTGATCGGATCCGCTCCGGTGCAGTGGCTATCTCATAATCGTTTTTCCATCATTGCCTGGCAGTTCTTGATAAAACCCACGGTATTGACGGCCGCCGTGTGGTGGATCGTCGCCGGCAAAGGCATTTCGCACTGGCGGACTGCCACCGGTACCGCTGTGGCCACGTTCTTGGCGATCAACCTGCTGCTGAACTCCCGTACCGGCCGCGCCTTGCAGGAAACGCTGCTGGACTGGATAGTGCAAACCTGGCTGCGTTACGGATGGCGTCTGCTGCTGGGATTGCTGTTATCGGTGGTCGATTTGTTCCGCGGACTGCTGGAGAACATCGAGCGGCTGCTGTACGCGGTCGACGAGTGGCTGCGCTTCCGCAGCGGCGAAAGCCGGCTGGCGCTGGTGCTCAAAGGCATTTTCGGGCTGTTCTGGTTTTGCGTGACCTATGTAACCCAATTCTGCATCACTGTATTGATCGAACCACAGATCAACCCGGTCAAACACTTTCCGGTAGTCACCGTTTCGCACAAGATCCTGCTGCCGACGATACCGTTCTTCGCGCGAAGACTGCGCGTGGTGGCCGAGGCTTTCGGGCACCACATCGACATGGCCATGGCGGTGACGATCGTCACCAGCGTCATCTGGGCCATTCCCGGCATATTCGGCTTCTTGTTCTGGGAGTTGCGCGGAAACTGGCGACTGTACGCCGCCAACCGATCCAAGACGCTGAAACCTGCGATAATCGGACACCATGGCGAGCGACTTTCCCGGCTGCTGCGGTGGGGATTCCACTCGGGGACGATCCCCAAGTTGTTCGCCAAGCTGCGTAGGGCGGAGCGCCGGGCGCTTGCCACCGGCGACAAAACGGCCGTCCGCAAGTGCCACCACGCACTGGCTCATGTGGAGCTTGCCTTGCAACGGTTCACGCAACGGGAACTGATCGGTCTGCTGGCCGAAGCGCCGGGCTGGCAAACGCCCTTGCCGCGCATCGAGCAGGTGCAGCTTAGCAATCATCGGGTACAGATCGCACTGGCCCAGCCCAGCCGCGAGCCGGCCAACAGCTCCCAGCAGCCGATGCGCCTGGTCTTCGAGCTGGAAGGCGGCTGGCTGGTGGCCGATATTGTCGAGCCGGGCTGGGCGAAGCATTTGTCGGAAGAGCGGGCACAAACGCTGGCGGCGGCCTTGCGGGGGTTCTTCAAGGCTGCCGGTGTAGACATACTTCGTCAGCAACTGGCCGCTCAGTTGCCCGATCCAACCCCGCCGACAAGAATTACACCGGAAGGCCTGCTTGTGTGGCCCGACGAGGAGTTCAAGACCGAAGTCATTTATCGGTTCAACCACAACCAGCAATTGATTCCGGAAGTGACTTCGGGGCTGACCACCGAGTCCATGCCCATCTTGCAGAGAACCGGTTTGCTATTCCGCGAAGAACCAATACTATGGGAAGATTGGGTAGCGGCCTGGCAGCAAAGGGCAAATCCGCCGCAGCAGGCCTGAAGCTGTTGTAGGCCGACAGCAGGCCGTTTGAGACCGCCATAGCAACTGTTTACCCTCGCAATACATCGCACTAACACCTGTTGACATTCGCAATCCTTGGCGATACGAACCACAAAAAAACGCCATATTAGCCGGTCGCTTCCTTTAGCGAAGGTCGACACGCTCCCACGCCGGCGCTCGATCGCACAACCACTGGAAGACTTCAGCCGCCCAAAGCCATGTCAATTATCCGCTTGCCGCTATTGTTGCTGCTATTCATGCTGACGTTCTTGGGCGCTGTTGGCGTACTGGTGGGTTTGCGTGGTGGCCTTTTCTCCGGCAACGATTCCCAACAGCAAAGCGCGCCAGGCGCGCTGCACACTCTGCACGTGCAGCCGTCGCCGCCAGCGCTGCCGGCGCAGGCGAACGCCGCCGCCTCGGCCGACGGCCAGCAAGCACCGCCGGGCGGCAGCTTCGTCGGCTCTACAGGGTGCCGCGAGTGTCACGAGGGGTTCTACAAGTTGTGGGCGACTTCGCATCACGGGCTGGCCATGCAGCCGTTCAGTCCCGCACTGGCCAGGGAAAAACTCCGCCCGCAACAGACCCCCATCACCATCGGCAACAGCCGCTATCAAATGCTGCTGGACCAGCAGACGCCGGTGATGCGCCAGTGGAGCACCGAAGGAGTCAAAGACTATCCGATCTTGCACGCGATGGGCGGCAAGAATGTGTACTATTTCCTTACGCTGCTGGAGCGCGGGCGTCTTCAGGTGCTGCCGCTGGCCTTCGACGTGCGCAAGCAGAGCTGGTTCGATGCTCCCGCCAGCGGCGTGCGCCACTTTCCCGACCGCCGCGACGAAGCCCTCCCCTGGACCGACCGGCTATTCACCTTCAATACCACCTGTTTCAACTGCCACGTGAGCCAGTTGCGCACCAACTACGATCTGACAAGCGACACCTATCGGACCGAGTGGGCCGAGCCGGGCATCAGTTGCGAGTCGTGCCACGGACTGGCCAGCGAGCATGTGCGCGTGATGCGCTCGGGCGTGACCGGCGGCAGTTCGGAGCAGATCAAAATACTTCGCGCCAAGGACTTCACGCCCGCGCAAGTCAACGATATGTGCGCTACATGCCACGCCAAAATGGTGCCGCTTTCTTTGGAGTTTCGGCCCGGGGAGCGCTTTTTCGACCACTACGATCTGGTGACGCTGGAACACCACGACTATTATTCCGACGGCCGCGACCTGGGCGAGAATTACACCTTCACCTCGTGGTTGATGAGTCCCTGTATCCGCAATGGAAAATTGGATTGCAACCACTGCCACACGCCCAGCGGCCGGATGCGTTTCGCGGAAGATCAGCTCGACCGCGCCTGTTTGCCCTGTCACCAGCAGCACGTAGACAATCCGGAAGCCCACGGTCATCACCCTCCCGGCAGCAAGGGCAACCAGTGCGTAGCTTGCCACATGCCGATGACGCAATTCGCGGCCATGAACCGCAGCGACCATTCCATGCGTCCGCCTGCGCCGGCGGCGACGCTGGCCTTCAAGTCGCCCAACGCCTGCAACATCTGCCACAGCGATCAGGACGCCGCCTGGGCCGACCAGTGGGTGCGCAAGTGGTACCATCGCGATTACCAGCGGGAAATCATCCGCCGGGGCCAGTTGATCGACGCCGCCCGCAAAGCCGACTGGCGTCGCCTGCCCGAAATGCTCGCCGACCTGAAGCGCCCGCTAGAGTGCGACGAAGTGTACCGCGCTTCGCTGGTGCGATTGTTGCGCGATTGCCAGCAGCCGGCGGCGCACGACGGGCTTGTGGCAGCACTGAAAGACCCTTCGCCGCTGGTCCGCGCCAGTGCGGCTTCGGCGTTGGCCGGACGCCTGGATCGTGCGGCAGTTGCG
>Ga0209017_10002002_pt1 | contig 14088 bp, 8 predicted proteins | sample YNPBryunderm2012_FD_185812 | JGI IMG/M metagenome (GOLD analysis project Ga0209017, IMG submission 185812) | Anoxygenic and chlorotrophic microbial mat microbial communities from Yellowstone National Park, USA - YNP Bryant MS undermat 2012... ... | reverse complement strand
TCCTGTCCTCTCAAGCGGGTTTCAAGGAGATGTCGAACATTCTGCGATGTTCGACAGGCCGCTGCGGTTGTTTTGTTCATCATAGCTGACGATACAAAAATACAATTTCGGGGAGGTAATGGCCTCTTGGGGCAATCCGAGGATTATGTCTTCCGGCTGGCCGGGCTCTCGAGGGGCGTGTTCGCCTTGAACATTGGCTGCCCGCCAAAAGTTCCGCCGCTGCCCGTCGTCCCGGGCAAAGTCATACTCGGCATAATCGACGATCGGCAAGGAGGCATATTTCAGTTGGTACCGGACCACCCGGCCGCCACCTCTATCTCTTGGCGCGGTAAATCGCACTTCGATCTTCCCGCCCCCCAGATGCCGGACTTGGAGGTCCCGGATCGGCTCCGGCCCCTGGGTATCGGAGCGAGGATGTGCCCAATGGTAAAACATCCTGGCCGTGGAAAGGACCGTATCGTCTTTGGGCGGGATATGGCTGGCAAACTCGCCCACATGGTTCCAGTCGGCCGACAGACGGAGGGTTTGGTAGCCCCGCTTACTCCCGTAGTGCCAGAACTCCTTGGCACGCTCCAGAAGCGTCAGGTCGCCTGTAAAAGTATATGCCTTGGCCATGGTATCCGGGAAAAAGCGGGTGTACCATCCGCTATGCTGACAGCCTTCGCCGTTTTGGGTGTGGATATGTGGGGGAACAAATTCCCACGGATCCCAGGCCCGTCCCTTTTCCGGAACATCCATATAGGCATAGTAATGGGTTTGTTTGCATTGTCGGCTCAGGAGGAACTTGGCGGCAAACTGGCCGAAAGCCACCGTAAAGTCCGCCATCTCTTCGTCGCCGAAGACCCGAGCATACCGTTCGGCGGCTGCCTGCACGTAGAAATGTTGCCAGGTGCCGCCCAGACAGACCACCGGCCACCGCCGCCCCGTCTTGTCGCTAAGCCAACCCTGCGCGTCGATCTGGATGCCTCGCTTGTCCATATAGGCCTTCATTTCCGGCGGCAAGTCCCGTTTCAGGTCAAAGCCGCCAAATCCGGTGCCGATATGGCAGGGGGCAAAGCCCCGTTCGTCCAGATTGGGGCATTGCCAGAGCACATCTCGGCACAGCCGAACTAACTCCTCCAGCCACTCCCAGTTCGGCAGCACCTCCGCCAGATGCACCAGGACATAGAATCCCCGGCCGAAGCCTCGGGTATCGTCGATGGTGGATTTGCCCGGTCGGAGTTGCCGATGTTTCAAAAACTCGGAGCGTTTTTGTTCGGCTAGGTCGATAGCTGCCTCCAAGAAATCTCGTTCACCGGTGATCAAAAACAGATCCACCAGGCCGGCGCCGTAGAAGTGGCAGTAGCAGGATTTGGCCTGGACCAATCGCCAGAGTTCGGCATCGTCCGGGGTGCCTTTGCCCCATTTTTGGTATGGGAAGTTGGCTGGCCGACGGGCAGGCCGGGTGCCTAACGGCCCTCCTTGCGGAAACCAAATCGCCCCGTCATCATACACCCAGCCGTCGCTTCGCCAGGCATGGAGGTTCGCATGATACCGGCCCCAAGCTTCCGCCTGATCGAAAAACCCCCGTTGGCCGGTCCGGATCGCCATCAACAGGAGGGCTTCCGGGCTATCAGCTTCCGATTCGTAGTGGTTGTCTTCCCATCGGACAAACAGATGCGGCTGGGGCTGAGAACGGGGCAGGTGTTTTTCTGTAAACTGCCAGCCCCATTTTCGATAGACGGCCATTTCGTCTTCCAGAGTGCCGAACGGCCCAACGCCGAAGACATCGCACCGGGCGTACCATGCGGGCGGCGCAAAGGCCAAAAGCCGTTCCCGCACCGCCAACGCCCGCCGGTCGAAAAACTCGTTCGGTTTTTCCTTCGGCCTGGCCGGATCAAAATCGATCCACACCTCGGCCGTCCGATGGGAAAGATCATAGAGCCATAACGCATCGCTCAAAAACGGAGCCCCCTGCTGGCCAGGGAGTTTTTCGCATACCAACTCCACATGGATTTGCCGGGGATCGGCTGAGAGCCGTCGAGGCGGATCGCCCAGAAAATCCCGATCCACGACCCAAATGGCCGAATCGCCACCTTGAACAAATAGCCATCCTTGGGTTTCGGCCCCTTGCCAGAGAATTTGGTCATTCCAGCCGGCCCGGGCGGCATCGGGGATCGGTTGGCCATAGTGGCGGGGGAGTTTCCCTTGGTGGAGCCAAGCCCGGCTTCCGGCCTTCAAAGACACCGGTTTGTCGCCTCCGGCAAGATAAACCTTGGGCTCCGGCCCCAGGCGATGCTCCAGCCGAAGCCCCGCCTCCTTGATCTTTACATGATAAACCTGATCACTATTGGAATTGGCCAGGATGTGCTGGATGCGCAGTTCCGTTCGCCCCGCCCAGGCGGTGATTCGAGTGATATATCCGAGCCGGGCATCTCCAGAACCTTCATAAACACCTTCGACCCGGAGGGTAACTCGGATCGGTCCTTGATATTCCCACTGGATTTGCCGAGGCACACCGGCCGTGTACCGAACACCCGTCCGGGCATCCACCCAATCCAGTTGGCCGCCGGTGATCACCTGCCGTCCCCGCACCCAAACTGCCGAAAATAGATTGAACGGTTCCTGCCGAGCGATCCGAAGGGTCATCGGCCCGGTGTTAATTTCTACATATTTCGGGTTTTCTGTCACCTGGACTGTCCTGGGATACCCTGCCCGACCAGCCTGTGCCCGCAACCGAAGCTCCTTTTTCTCCCCGGCCGAAAGCGTCTGCTGGAAGTCCAGTAGAATCCATCGCAATTTGCCGGTCCGATCGATTACCAATGGATTTATTTGCACCGGAACTTCTTTTTCCCCATCCCAAAGGCTAAACGGAGTGGTAGGCGCAAATTGCCCCGCCGGCAGGCAAATTCCACCGGTTACCGGCGCATCCTGTCGGTCTATGCCGATCGGCTCTTCGACCAGAATCGGCAGTTCCCAAGATTGCTCTTCCGCCTGCCAACAAAGCCCTAGCAGCAGAAAAACGGCACCGCCCATCGCTCAACCTCCTCCCCAAACCCAATCGGAACGTACCTATCTCATGGGGATGCAGGATGCGAAATAATAGGAAACATATGTCTGTGTGTTTGACTCCTTGCCTCATTGGTTGGGTTGGCGAGAAGTCCAGGTCACTGATGCCAGGGCCCAACGAACGGCTCATAAAAACGTTTCCATTCCCGGTTGAACCAAACCGGCGAAGAGGGATGCCCCTCTTGAGCCAGCGCATCCACCGCCACCACATAATACCGCCGGGTGTGCGAACCGGCTTTCGGATCCTCGAATGTCAAGGCGGAGATCGGGTCCGGCGTGAGCCGACTGATCGGATCGTTATCCCACCGCCCGTCCAGCCGATAGACCCGATAGCCTCGGAGGCCCTTTTCCGGATTGGCGGCCCATTTCAGTCGGCAGGCGGTGCCGGCCTCCTGGCTGAAGACCCACTGAGGGGGTGAAGGGATGGTCAATACGGCGGGCGAAGGGCCGCTTTCCTCTCCTTTGGCATTCACGCACCGGACACGGTACGCATATACGGCCCAGCGATACGGTCGGCCTGCCGGATCGAGCTGATCGGCGGCGAAGGATCGTTCCCAGATCGGTTTCTCCTTGATCATCGACGGCTGTCGGAGGTCCACACGGGTGTCCACGAATTCCGTTTGGCCAATGGGTTTCGGGGTAACTGGCCGGAATGGGCCAATCCGGGTAATTGCACCGACGGAGGGTTCCTCCAGGGGCCGGACTCGGCTCTTTAGCCGAACCAGTTGATCCTCAGAAAGGACTTCCACTGGGGCACGTTCGACCACGTAGCCGGCGGGCCGAATATGTTCTTCTGTTCCGTGTACTTTTTGCCATGCTGGTTCTTTCCAGCATAGTTCGATCCGATCGGCAGCCAGCACAGAGACAACTAGGTCTTCGACGATCGGAGGCCGATGCCGCTGAAGAGGCGGCAGTTGGACCGGTTGGCCCCGCCCTTCGGCATACCGATAGGTCCAGATCTGCTGTTCCCTGGGCCCGTGGGGTGGATGAGTACAATTTTCCAGTATAAATAGATTCCATTCCGGGGCGAACACCAATTGCCGGGCACGGTTGCCAGAGGGCGTCGGCTCCTCCGGCGGGTTCATCTTCCGCCACCGGTTCTCCTTGACCTGAAAAGCCCAGGTCTGCAGCCGATGCCGAGCCTTTTCCTCTTCCCCCTCGGTAATTTTGACAATCGCCAGAATCACGTCATGGAGGCTGTCGTAAGCCAGAACAGCGTCGTTCTGGTTCGTGGGCGGCAGGAGCGGCGGGCGCATATCCACCCATCGATTCTGGACCCGATCATACGCCCAGGTATGCGGGTCGTCGCTAAATTGGGACCCGAACAGGATATGCAGGCGATGGGTAATGTCATAGACCATCTGTCCACCACTGCGGAAGGCGGGTTCTAAGGGCGGTCTGGGCCAGGTCCACTCGTTCAGGTAGGGATCATAGATCAGGGTACCCTCCCGGCTTCCTTCGCCGCCAAAAATGACCACTTGTTCGGAGTGCCCATCCCAGGCGGCGCACCGAAGCGGGGCAATATGCGGGGCGGGCAGCGGCCGACGATTCCGCCATGTGTTCGTCTCCAAATCATATACCCAGACCGAGGAGTCGTTCAGATAGATTTCCCGGTGCCATTGCCAGCCGTGGTTGCCGCTGAAAGATGGAAAACGTATATACAACCCCCGTCCCGGATCAAACACATGCTGGGCGGCGCAGCAGAGGCCGGGCGGGGAAAGATTCGGCTCTCGGAGCGTCCATCGGGCGGTTAGGGGATCAAAAGTCCACATTTCCGAGCCTTGTTCCCCGCCACCCCCTTGATTATGGCCGCCATAGCGCAGAAGGAGCCGATGTCGGTTATCCCACACACAGGCCCCTTCATAGCCCAATTGCGGCGAAGGCGGCCTGCTGGGCAGCGGGCTTCGTTTCACCCAGGTGTTGGGCGCCTGGGCTTCTAACGAAGGTATGTCTGCCGCCAAGAGGGGTTTTTCTGCCCAGACGGCCCAATGCCCGGCTTGTGTCCCGAATAGCCCCAGTAGCCCCCACAGGCCCCAGACCGACCAATGCATTTTTGATCTCCCCATTCTCCACCGGACGGCGGTAGCCATTGGAAAGTCTCCTTTTGCACCAAGAGTTCCGAGAAAAGACCAGCCAGGCTGTTATTTGGATTTATTTTAAATGCTCTTCGGTCGCCGTGGCAGGCGCTCCTGCCCGCCACCCGTAGGCGGGCGGCGGGAGACCTCTTGGCTCTCCGGACAGGAACTCCGGACTACCAAGGCATTGCTGTCCTCGGCTGAGCAGGCCCCTGCAAGGTAGCCTTTTGGACAGGGGGACGAACCGGGCTCCAGAGAAAGGTCTTCCTGGGGGATAGTTTGGGGGGTAGAGGGTAGCATTTCCATTTCCACGGCAGATTACGGAAAGGCTGTCCCGAAGTTGGCCTCCGGAGACAGCCTCGATGGCTGTTCAAACCATTCCTCCTTTCCAAAATGCCGTTCTATTGGAGTTTGGGCAGTCTGGGGGCCGCCCGTGCCGGCTCAACCGGCATTTCAGGACAGCCTCTGAGATCGGGGGAGAAGGCTTCGGGCGTTTTCGTGGCAAATGGCCCGGTGGACGTCAGCTGCCAGTTCGGATTCCCGGAGTTTCAACAGAGCGGACTCCAGACAAAACAGGGGCACATGGGAACCGAACATGATCCGGTCTGCCGGCATGGTTTGCAAGAGGTGTTCCAACCCACCGGGACCTTCTAACGTGGCGATTTCTAGCCAAATCCGGCCGGTTTTCGCGAGTCGAGGCAACAGACCCTGCGTGGTAGATAAAAATCCGTTAAGTATCATTATGTTTAGTTTTGGCCGGGCTTCCACCAGTTCAGCCAATGGCTTCAAATCCACATCTGGTGTGGCAAATCGCTCATCCTGCACCCGTACATCTTCCATCAGGACTACCAGTTGGACCAAAAGCCCACATCGCTCGGCCAGATCCAGCAGTTCCTGAAACGCTGGCTCCTGTAAGCGATATCGGTGATAGTTCGGATGGAGCCGGATCCCAGGCATATTGTACTTTTTAGCACATCGCAGGAGGTCCTCTTTCCAATCGGGCAATCGGGGATTGACAGATCCGAACGGGACAAGGCGAACCTTTTGGACCGCCTGGCAGGTTTCCCAAAGCCGATGGTTTACTCCGCCCAGATCCCGGTGGAACAGCCCCTCCAGACTGCCCACCCAGACTTCCAAGACGCCGTATTTTCTGTACACTTCCAAAAACCGATCCAATTCATCGCACGGCATGCGTCGGAACGGCCATCGGCCAATGTAAGCATTCGTATCAATGATCATTTGATTCCCTTTCCTCGAGACGAACCCTTCCGACGGTTGCCCCAGCTAGTTTGGGAAGGCAAAATAGGGGATGGCATAACTTTTTCCTCCCGGGAATCGCCACCGAAAACCCTCTCCTTTTGGTATAGCAAGAACTTTGCACCACCGGAAGGAGGTTGATCCGGAACCTGGAGAAAGCTGCCTAAAATCTTACCTGCCGCCGGTCGATTCCCCCAGATGGGCCAGGGAAAACCCACGGAAAAAATTTCTATCAAAGCGGAAAGGCCGGACTCGACCCAAAACAATCTACCCACCCAAAGAACCGGATGGAAAAGAGCTTTATCAGGCGTAGAAGGGCGGAATCAACGGAAAACAATCCATCTACCCCCAAGAGAACGGATAGGAAGAAGCTCTATTTGAGGTGGAACTCGTGTTGGTTTTTGGCCGGGTCCGGCCAGATGGTTACCCGGAGGGTGCTTTGGCGGTTGTACTGAGCAGGGAGGATTTGTTCCCGTACTGTATAAAAGGGGCCTTCGCCGGAGACGTTGGGCGTGTAGGTCTTTTCCTGGCCCATGGCCGTGATTTCCACCCGATAGACGCCGTTGGCCCTCGGGCCGATGTGCGGGGGGATTTCGTATCGGCCGGCTTGAATCGGTGCTCCTGTGGGCGGCCCCTGGGTGCCTTCGATGGGGACAAAGACGATTTGGCCTTCCTGGATCGGCTGGCCCTGGTAGGGGACCACGCCCCAGACCCGCATGCCGGAGGAGCCGGATCCACAGCCTACCGCCTGGGCTAGGACCAAAATCCACAACCATCGCCTTTGTTTTCCCAAGCGAAGGAGTTTTTCTGTTGGCATGGAGGCGTCCCTTTCGCAGCGGCTAGTTATTCTACCCGGACCACTTCCCCGTCGTCGATGCTGGCCAGGCCGATCCATAAGGCGCCGTCGATGGAATCGCTAAAGAAGCGGACGCTTCCGTCGGCCAAGGCGGCGTTGACCCCGCCGGCATGGTAGCTTCGGGCCGCATAGATAACCCCGCTCCAACAGGGCGAATTGCCCACGCAGGGGGCTTTCCGTTTGCTGCAGTCGCAGTATCGGCCTCCGAGCAGTTGATCGGGCACCGGGGAGTTGGGCGTGCGCAGATGCGAATATCCGATGCCCAAATCCGAAACCCAAAGGCCCCGCAGATCAGCCGATCCGCTTCGCCCGGCAATCAATTCGCTCACCGCCACCGTATTGGAAGTGCCGTCCCGCACATCCCGGATCCCGCGGAAGACGTTCCAATTAAATAGGGCCCGTTTCCGAGCCGGGTTGTTGGCTTCATTGCAGGATTTATCGAAGTTGGTGATCCCTTTTTCCATGATGAAGCCGTCCGGGCTATGGCAGGCCACGTAATTGGACCGGGTATAGCCGTCGGTGGGCAAGGGCGATTCGTTCCCATACACGCCCGGATTGTCCGAAGGGCACTGATACAGCGGGATGACGGTGCGGAAGATTTTGCCGTTCACGTTGTCGCAGTCCGGCCCTCGGAAACCGACGTTCCAGTTATAGGCCTGGGCCAGGTTATTCAGTTCCACGTAGGGCCAGAGGAACATGGTCCAATGGTGGACGGCGGCTCGGCCCCAACTGGCCCGATTGTTCGGATCGTAGGCCAAGGAGCCGGGCGGAAAATACTGATGCGCCGCATGATAATTATGCATCCCCAGCATGATCTGTTTGAGGTTGTTGGTGCATTGCATGCGTCGGGCGGCTTCCCGGGCCGCCTGCACCGCCGGCAAAAGCAGCGCAATCAAAATCCCAATAATGGCAATGACCACCAGCAGTTCCACCAAGGTGAAACCCGCTTGGGCCGGGCGAAGACGGAGAGGTTTTCGGCCGGCGCATGGGGAGCAGCCACCGACATAGTGAATATAGCACCAGTATTTCCGGCGGCATATCCACCTTAGTAGGCAAGTATCCCTTCGTTCGGCGCCAGCTTCCCTCATGAGCATCTTCCTCCATGCATGGGGTGGAAAGAGTCCTACCGAGAACGTGGGCTGGCGAATCGGATTTTCCGCACTCGGAGTCCGAAGAGCAGTAGGGTGCCGAGGGCCATGAGCAGGCAGGTACTCGGCTCCGGGACCAAAGCGGCGTTGAAGTGGGCCAGGATTTCCTGTTGGCTCAAAGCCCGGCCGAAAATGGCCACTTCGTCGATATTGCCCGGCCATTTCAGATGATCATTAGGGGGCAAATTGGAATCGCTTCGGCCGCCAAAGACCCAGGTGCCTTGGTCAAAGTTGGTTCCCGAAGGAAGCGGGTAGATTGCCGAAAACTCTAATTGCCCGTCGATATACAATCGGATGGCGTCGCCCTGGCGGACAAAAGCGACATGGTACCACTGGTTCGGCTGCAAGATGGTGGGATTCGGCGCCCAAATGGCCGTCTCCGTGTCTTTGTTGTAATAGAACAACGCGCCGGCCGGTGCCCCGGCCTGATAGGTGCCGCCCATGCCCAAGGCGTCGCCGAAGCGGCCGGAGTCGTCAAAATCCCGGCGATGGAAAATATAGCCCACCAGCCCGTACGTGGTGGTGTTGGAGGGCCGAATCCAGGCTTCCACCGTATATTGGGTGTCCGGCACCACGACCGGCGATGTGGAATGCACGACCAAGGCATAGTCGTTATCGGTCCATCCTGTTTTTCCGATCGGGATGGTGGGGGCATAGTTGGTGGGTTCAAAACCGCCCAATCGGGCGCCGTTTCGGGCCGTATCCGTGGGCCGAGGACCGACATCCGGCGGCGAGCCCGAACGGGTTACATTCGGCGATTGGCCATTGCCCAACGTCTGGTCCCGGCCGTTGCCGCTGATGTCATAGGCCAGATTATCGCCCACCACCTCGTTGAGCCGCCAATAGGCTGCCGGCTGACTGGCCAAAATCGCTCTGGGATACTCCGGAAACGCGGCCAGATACAACGAGCGGACCTCCGCCTCGGTGAGCACTCGGTTCCAGACGGCCGCCTCGTCATACCAGCCGCGGATACTCATGAAAGGTTCCGATTTATCCGGGCGCATGCCGATTCCGAGCCGATTTCCGTTATTATCGCCGGTCGTGGTGCGCCAGGGCCGATACGTCCAGGGAATGTCCTGTTTGCCGTTCAGATAGGTGGTGAAGTAATCTCCGTTCCGAATATATACAAAGTGATACCATTTGCCGGCTTCCACCGATTGCGGACCGGTGCTGGAAATGACGTTCACGCCGTCTCAGAAGAACATCTTCTTGGCGGTCGTGCCATACTGGCCCGAGCCGATCCCCAAAGAATCTCGAAGATAGGTATCATCGCCAGCAGTCCCATTGGCCCGAGAAAAAACATAAGTAGGATACTCGGTAGAAAGCGACCCCTGTTTGAACCAGACCTGGACGGTGTAGGCAGTGGGTGGAACCCCGGCTGTGGTGTAAAGGGCGTCGTACAGGGTGCCTGCTCCGCGCTGATCGGTCATCGGGTGATTGGCATAGGGGGCCTTGTTATCCGATGGCATGTACAAAAAACCATCTGTTGGCCGAGGCCCTGCCTGACCCAACGTTAGTACACTATTGGTATCGGAATGTTTCAGATAGGCGGCGTTGTTGGCCCCGGCCAAGGGGGCTATATCCACAGCCGCCGGATAAGGCGGGCCGCCCGTCTCGTCCAACGGCCAATAGATGACCGGATTAGTCCCTAGGACCGCGTCCCGATAAAGAATAGCCCCTTGCACGCAGAAGGGTTCCCCTAGGAGCATTACCGCCGCCGCCTGAGCGACCAAAACCCAGAACCTGCACCCAAACACCTGTTGCTTCCCCATGGCCTAGGTCCTGCGCGAAAAGAAGAAAAAACGCCAATACCTCGAAAAGAGCGGCCCTCTGCCATCTGGAGGAACTGAATATTCCTTAGTTGGTTTCGATTTTCTCACCAATGCACAGAAACGTCAAGAATTTGGAGAAGATCTTTCGTCTCTGCTAGGGGAAATCCTCGTGTGTTATTGACAAGAAGATGCGGGGAGTTATATTTGAGCAAATAAACATTTTGGATTTTCATTTTACCAATTCCGGCGAGAAAAACGATCACCATGAAGCGGCCGTTCTCCCGTGCGCAGCAACGGCAACATCGAATCTGCCAACTGATCGCCGAACGGGGCGAATGCTCCGTGGCGGAACGGAGCCGGCAACTGGGCGTTAGCGGAATGACCATCCGACGGGACCTGGACGCCTTAGAACGCCAAGGCCAGGTCCTCCGCACCCACGGCGGAGCGATTCTGGGCTACCGAACGGTCTTTGAGTTTGACTTTTTGGAGCGAGTTCGGCTCAACCTGCCCGCTAAGGAGGCCATTGCCCGGGTGGCCGTGGGGCTGTTGGGAGATTGCAGAACGGTTATGCTGGACGCAAGCACAACGACCTTAGCCATCGCCCGGCATCTGCGGGGTCGAAAGGGGCTGACCGTGATCACTACCTCGCTTCCGGCGGCCAGCGAACTGCAACATGACCCGGGCATCGATGTCCTGCTGCCGGGCGGATACGTTCGGCCCAACTCGCCGGACCTGTCCGGCCCGATCACCGAGATGAACCTGGAACAATTGCACGCCGACATTACGTTTCTGGGCGCCGACGGCATCGACCAAGAAGGCTTTGTGTATGTCAACCCGCCCGATACGACGGATGTGCTTTTGAAGATGGCGGCTGCCGCCAGCCGGGTGTATGTAGCAGCGGATAGCACGAAATTGGGCCGGCGGGGCCTGCGCCGGTTTGCCCGGCTTACCCAGTGGGCCGGCCTGATTACCGACAGCCGGGCCGATCCCCAGTTCTTGGAAAACCTTCGCACCCTGGGCGTGCCGATTCTGATCGGCCAGATTCGATAGTCCGCCAGATTTGGTAGAGGGTACCCCCACCGCAAAACACCGGCGGACCGGAAGGTGGCGTGCCGATTGTGATCGGCCAAATTCGTTCAATAGTCGGCCCGATTTGGCAGAGGGGTTTTACGAGGGGCAGCCGGGGGCTGGTGGGCGTCCGAACTTGGTGCTGCTCAGCAGCCCTCAGCCCTTTCCAAACCCTTCGGGTTTCCCCAAATGGCCGTTGTATTAGGTTCTGGCAGGGGGACCGCCGTTTGGGGGCACCTCCGACTAAAAACGAAATTTCGCGACAGCCTCTTCGTTACGGTTTCCATTTAGGGGCTTCGTCGCCGGGGCCGACCGAAGAGGTGTCGATCGGGATGCGACTGCCTGTGGCGGCGATGGTTACATCCAAGCTGCTCAAGCCCCATTGGCCGTCGATGCACCGGGCTTCCACCCGGACATGGCCGATGCCGTTGGGCCCTTTGATGTCAAAAGTGTACCAGGCACGGCCTTGGCCGCCTTCCAGCTCCATTTCGCCGCTTGGGGGCAGATACCAGGCAGCCTCTTGGATCGGTTCGCCCAGGGCTTTTTGCACTTCGGGAGCCGTTTGGAGCAGTTGGAGGGCCATTCGGTACGGCTCGGCGGATTTGGGCCGAAGCACCACCAACCAGAACCCCACAAACCCTGCCGCCAGGCCCACCAGGGCCACCAGGACCAGCCCGAGCAACAATTTCCACCAGATCAAGCCGGCCGGACGCCGGAACCTTGCCCCTTTCCGGAGCAGAGAGCCAAGGCAAGATTTCCGACCCTGGCTAGAGGAAAACACTCTCGTGGTTTGGCTCCCGGTTTGTTTTGGGAGATACGGCATGTCCCGGCTCCTTTCTTCCAACACCCACAGAGGTTCCACTTCCCATGAGAACCACGGAGGTCCCACTTCTCATACACCCCCCGGAAATCCCGGTTCCCAGGAAAGCAACGGAAGTCCCACTTCCCATGAACCCCCCGGAAGTCTCGGTTCCCCTGGAAACCATCAGAACTCCTATTTCCCCCAATCCCCCAGAACACGCACTCCTCTTAAAACTCCCAGAACTTCCATTCACCCTAAGCCATCCAGAACCTCCATTCACTCCAAGCCCCCCAAACTCCTGTTCCCACTAAAACCCCCAGAAATCCCATTTCTCTTCTCTATGCCGTTGTATTAGGGAGGGTTAGGAGGTGCCGGTTGGTGAAGTACACCGGGTAAAAGCGGAATTTCGGGACACTCAGGTAAGGCTGTTCCCTCGATAAGGGAAGCTACCCGTTTGGGCCGTTTGATTTTTGGGTAACATTTTACCCGAATGGAGGGATCGGCTGTGTCATTCCTGCGGAAGCCGCAGTCCAGGCAGGCTTCTTTGTGCCTGCTCCGGTGTTCCTGTGTGTCAACCGGGCACAGGCAACAGGGAATCCTCCTACGTTCTGGATTCCCGCTTGCGTGGGTATGACAATGCGACATACGGGCTTCCTATCACCCGGCCAGGCTGACGCCTGGACGGCCTCTCCTGCCAGGGGAGAGGCGAGTGGCTTCATGCGGCTAAAATGTGACATTTTTGAATATTGCGGAGAAGCTTTCCCCAGAAGCTGCCCCATCCTGGCCCTTGGGTTCCATGGTAGCAGGCTGGCATCTGCCGGACAAGGGCATTACACTAGACAGGAAATGCCGGAGGAAAAGGTTTCGGTCCAGGAAGACCAACTAGAATGGAGAGGCAATGTCCATGGGATTTTTTCTGGGAGGAACTTTCTATGAAATCGCTTGGATCGACACGGCGAAGGTTTTTGCAGGCGGCGGCTTTGGGTAGTGTGGGAGTACCGATGTTTGCCAGGCATCTCTTGTCTGCACCGCCGAGCAACAAGATCCGCCATGCTAGTTTCGGGGCGGCCGGCATGGCCGGGGCCGACATGGTCTCCATCGGCGGTCACCAGAACGTCCAACTGGTCTGCGTGGCCGAGGTGGATCAGTCTCGGCTGGGAATGCTCAAACAGCATTTCGGCAATCAGAAGGTGGCCGTCTATCAGGATTGGCGGCGAATGCTCGATAAGGAGGGCAAACACCTGGATTCCGTCAACGTCGGCACCCCGGATCACATGCATGCGCCGATGGCCATGTCGGCCATGCAGTTGGGCCTTCATGCCTACGTGCAGAAGCCGCTGGCGCACGATATTTACGAAGTCCGGCGGCTGACGGAAGTGGCCCGGGAGAAAAAACTGGTGACCCAGATGGGCATCCAGATTCATTCGGCTGCCTATTATCGGATTGCCGTGAAATTGGTCCATCAGGGGGCCATCGGCAAAGTGGTGGAGTCGCATTCCTGGAGCAGCAAGAAGTGGGGGGATAAAGGGCCACCCCCCAACCGACAAGACCCCATTCCGCCCGGCTTGGATTGGGACCTGTGGATTGGCGTTTGCCAGCCCAGGCCGTATATCGAAGGGTATTATCATCCGGGGAATTGGCGGAAACGGCTCGATTTCGGCACCGGGACTTTCGGCGACATGGGATGCCATATTTTCGATCCGGTTTTTGAGGCGTTGGGGTTGCAGGCGCCGCTGACGGTTCGTTCGGAAGGTCCGGCCCCGGACCAATGGAATTGGGCCATCAACGCGGTGATCCATTATGAGTTTCCTGGCAGCCAATATACGGCCGATAAGACGGTGAAGGTGCACTGGTATGATGGGGACCAGCGTCCCCCGAAAGAGGTACAGGAGCTATTGGAAGGGAAACCGCTACCGGATCAGGGCTCCATCATTATTGGCACCAAAGGGGTACTTCTTATCCCCCATGTGGCTGTACCCGTGCTCTTCCCACAGAAAGAGTTCAAAGATTATAAACTGCCCAGGGACCCGGGCACCTCGCATACCAACCAGTTTGTGGAGGC
>Ga0209017_10001999_pt1 | contig 14096 bp, 8 predicted proteins | sample YNPBryunderm2012_FD_185812 | JGI IMG/M metagenome (GOLD analysis project Ga0209017, IMG submission 185812) | Anoxygenic and chlorotrophic microbial mat microbial communities from Yellowstone National Park, USA - YNP Bryant MS undermat 2012... ... | reverse complement strand
CCCCAACCGGCCCGCCACAACCCCATGCCCCGGGTCGGCACGATCGAAAACCGCAACAATCCCGACTCCACCTCGATGAGATCGACCCCTTCGCGCCGTCCTCCACGCAACCGTCGTCGCCGAATCGCCACGGGAACTAGTGTGGCGAGTCCCGCATGACGGGAATTCCAGTCGAAGTTGGGGGAATCCAGATCGGCCCGGGTGTCCAACAGGGTGAAACGCGGCATAGCGCATGGGTCCCAATCGAGGAGACACACGGTGGAAAAGAAGCGGGTGTGGTTCCGTTTGGTTCCGCTCCATTCGATTCCGTTCGGTTCGTAGGCGGCGCGGCTTCGCCAAACTCCAACCAGCCCGATTCCGTCAACATACCTCCAAGGAGCAACCCACGCCAGGCCGGACGATCCTCGCGCCACGCGACCCGAAGCGGGTCGTTCCTGGCAGGAACGCTCGCTTCGGGTCGCGTGAGTGCCTCGGGGTGGCTGCGCCTCGGGGACCGATCCGATCCGATCCGATCAGATCATGTCCCGGCCGCGGACCACGGCGTGGACTTGGCGGCAGGTTTGGGAGACGCTTTCGCCCACCACCCGATGTTTGGATTCGAGTTGGTTGGCGTACATGTTGAGAACCTTGGCAATGAAGACCGTCTGGCCGGGGTCGGACTCGGCATCGATTTGACCCAGCGACTCCTCGATCTGGTCGGTCAGGTAGAGCAAAAATTGGATTTGGCCCTTGACGTTGGCGAGGGCGGCCCGGAGCGCCGGGGCGAGGGTCGCGCTGGAGGGGCTGCTGGACGCGGCGGCGTCGGGGGTGGGGCCGGCGGGGGCCTCGAGCGCGGCCGGGGTCGAATCGGGGGTGGGGCCGCCGGGGAAGTCCAAGGTGGACAGACTTGGGGCGGTGGTGTCGTGTCCGAGGCTCATGCGGTCGCTCCTTGACCGGGGCCGAGGGGATCGGAAGAGGTCGGGACGGCGTCGAGACCAGCTTGCAAGGCGGCGCACAATTCGCCGACCACCCGCATGTTCTCGCATTCCTGAGCCAGGTTGTGGGCGTGCATCTCAACGAGTTGCCTTAGGAAGATCCGAGTGCCGGCGTCCCCCTCGGCCTGGAACCGCTCGACGTCGGCGACCGCCGCGCGTACCAAGTAATCCATGAATTGGAGTTTGCCGCGGATCGCGGTGCAAATCCGGTCGAGTTGTCCAAGGTCCAACGCCGTGGCCGTTGGCGCGGAGAAGGGGGGCAAGGTGAACGACGCGGCCGTCGCGGCCGGGGCATCGAACCCCGACGACGGCGGCGTAGGGTTCAGGGAAGCGGAGGGCGTGGCGCTGCTCATCGGTGGCGACATCCATATCTCCCCGACCGCGCGGCCCGTGCTCCTGGTGGCGAAGGAATTAAGAGGGGATAATCCTCTCGCCCCTCGTCAAGCACCAAGACGCCGCGACCCACTCGGTCGGTTGCCCGAATCGAACCATCGGAGGGGAACCCACCCTTCGCGGCGTCCCACCGCGAACCAACCCCAAACCCGCGGGCTCCGGGCGGCTCCGATCACGTGGGACGATACCCCGAATCGCTTCAACCGACAAGGGGAATTGCGGTAGGTTTCCCCAACACCCCCCTCGACTGCCACCTCCCGCCCGCCAATGCCAACGCGGGTCAATCCCCTCGCCCACCACCCACTTGATTCCCGGCATCGGAAACCCTAATGTAAAGGGGCCTGTTCCTGGACGATGGGTCATACTAGCGACGGGAACGGGCGCGCGATCGTCAACGACGTCCGTTGATTGGACTTCATGGATCGCGCTTTGGGTCAACTCATCCCGACCTGACGTGATCTGCTCGGCGTGATTGGACTGGACTGGATTGGTTGGATGATCCGGTCGGACCGATGGGGAACGAGCGGCGGGCGGGATGATCAAACAGTTCGCGTCAACCCATCGTCGGGAGGGACGGCCTCCGCCATGCAACTGGAATCGATCCGGATTTTTTGCGACGTGATCCGGTGCGCCAGCTTCTCGGTGGCCGCCCGCGAGAACGGCTTGTCGCAATCGTCGGTCTCGCAAACCGTGAGCGGTCTGGAAAGTCGTCTAGGCTTACGGTTGATCGACCGCTCGCGGCGTCCGCTGGTACCCACCGAAGCCGGGCGGCTGTACTACGAGGGGTGTCGAGAGTTAATCGACCGCTACCAACAGGTCGAGGATCAGGTCCGCGCTCTGGCCGATCAGGGTGAAATGGCCGGACGGGTGCGGATCGCGGCGATCTACTCCGCCGGGTTGCACCACCTCAACCAGTTCAGCCGCGAATTCAAAACTGCCCACCCCAAGGCTGAAGTGCGCATCGACTACCTGCATCCCTCTGAAGTCGTTGAGGCGGTTCTGGGCGACCAGGTGGATCTCGGCCTGATCTCCTGCCCCAGCCGCTCCCCCGAATTCGAGACCATTCCTTGGCGCGAAGAGGAGATGGTGTTGGCGGTTCACCCCGACCATCCCTTCGCCTCTCGCGAGGCGGTCGAACTACGCGAACTTCAGGATCAGCCCTTCGTCCACTTCTCGCCCGATTTGGCCATCCGCCGGGTGATCGACCGGGAATTGCGACGCCTGAACGTCCAGGTCAAGGTAGTCAGCGAATTTGACAACATCGAGATCATCAAACGCGCCTGCGAAGTCCCCGACGGTCTGGCGATCCTGCCCCTGCCCTCCCTGGAGCGCGAAGTCAAGTTTGGCACCCTCAAGGCAGTGCCTCTCAAGCCAGCCACGCTCAAACGTCCCCTGGCGATCCTGTTGCGCAAGAACCGTGACCTGGGGTTGGCCGCGTTGGAGTTCCTCAAGCTGCTCAAAGCCCACGCCGATCCCTACGTCCCCGCGCCTCCGATCCCGGACGAATCCGCCGCGGACTCAGATCGGACCGAGCCACCTCCAGCCGGTTCCAACGAGGAAGCAACGCGGTTGTCGCGGACCCCTCTTCCCCGAGTCGCTACCGCCACCGTGACCTCCTAGCCCCCAGCCCAACCAGACGCGTGGAGATCGAGTCGAGTCGGATCGAGTCGGACAGAAGCAAGCGATTCCCACCCGCGCAAGGCGGAAGCTTGTCGTTGGCTCACGCGGTCTCGAAGATCAGCCCGCGACGACGCGATGAGCAAACGCCTCGCGTGGTCCATCCCAAGCGGTTCCCAGATGGGCACGGTTATGGGCGGAACCGACTCGCGCTCGTCGAGGGTTTAGAGGCGGTTCTCTCGTTACTACCACCTTGGTTCCTCATTCATCCAGCCGACTTTCAATCCCCCGGCTCCGCCGTTGGGTTTGACCAACCTCGGCGAACTCGCTGGAATCCCGGTGGGCCGCCAAGGGTCGAGTGGTCGTGGTCCTCGGTCGTCTCCTTCTCTCTTTCGCCCGCGCTGGTGGATCGTCGTTCCACCGGTGGTTCAACGTCTCCCCCGCGTTTCGATCGCCCAGCGTTGGCCTCGTGGTCCGCCGTCCGTCTCTCTCCAATCGTGTTCGTGTTGGCTCCGCGTCGCTCTCGGTTCGAGATTCCCGCTCCGGTTGGAACCTCGCCGCCTGGATCCGACGCCTAACCGTTTCAACCTTCCCTAAATATCCTCCTCTTACCGGAAGAGAGTGAGTCGCGCCGACGATGTCTTCCTCGATTCCCGTCTCGCATCGTCCCCCCGCCCAGGGTCTCTATGCCCCCGAGTTCGAGCATGACGCCTGCGGCGTCGGCTTCGTCGCTCATGTCCGCGGCCATGCTTCACATGGATTGATTCGCATAGGATTGGATGCCCTGAAACGGATGGATCATCGTGGCGCAACCGGAGCCGAGGCCAACACCGGCGACGGCGCGGGGATCCTGGTGGGGTTGCCTCACGACTTTTTGGCGCGTCGCTGCGCCCCGCTGGGGTTGACCCTGCCACCCCGGGGTCACTACGCCGTGGGCGTCATGTTCGCCTCGCCTCGTTCCCAATCCCGCGACCAAGGCCGCGCCCTGTTCGAGCGGGTCGTCCGCGAGGAGGGGCTGGAGCTTCTGGGCTGGCGGCAACCTATTGTCAATCCCTCCGGCCTAGGCAGCTCAGCCCGCGCGGTTGAGCCAACAGTGTTGCATGTTTTTATAGGGCGTGGTTCCGAGCTGGCGGGCGACGACTCATTGGAGGCCGAGGAGGCGTTCGAGCGTCGGTTGTTTGTGGTTCGCAAGCGGTTTGAGACTCTGATTGCCGCCACGCCGCAACCCAATTCGGAGGGGGGCGACGATCGGTCGTTCTTTTATTTGTGCAGTTTGTCGTGTCGAACGATGGTTTACAAAGGGATGCTCACGCCCGAGCAGTTGGCGAGTTACTACGCCGACGATTTGGAGGATCCGTCGTTCGCCTCGGCGCTTTGCGTGTTTCACTCGCGGTTTTCGACCAACACCTTTCCGTCGTGGGAGCTGGCCCATCCGTATCGTGTGATCGCGCACAACGGCGAGATTAATACGCTGCGGGGTAACATCAACTGGATGAGGGCGCGGGAGGCGTTGTTCGATTCGCCGTTGTATCGTCCGGGGGACATGGCCAAGCTGCGTCCGGTGATTCGGGAGGGGTTGTCGGACACCGCCTGTCTGGACAACGCGGTGGAGCTTCTGACCCGCTCAGGCTATTCGCTGCCGCACGCGATGATGATGCTGATTCCCGAAGCGTGGCAGAATCATGCGACGATGTCTCAGACCAAGAAGGATTTTTATCACTTCCACTCTAGCTTAATGGAGCCCTGGGATGGTCCGGCGGCGGTGGTCTTCACCGACGGCCGGGTGGTAGGGGCGACGTTGGACCGCAACGGCTTGAGGCCGGGCCGCTACGTGGTCACGCGGGACGACTTGGTGGTGCTGGCTTCGGAGGCAGGGGTGGTGGAGTTCGCTCCCGAACGGATCGCCGCCAAAGGACGCCTGGAGCCAGGTCGGATGTTCCTCATCGACTTGGTGGCCGGCCGGATTGTCCAGGACGACGAACTCAAGGAGCGAATCGCCACGGCCCGCCCCTACGGCGAATGGTTGCGGGTCCACCAGGTCAAACTCGCCGACTTGCCGCCAGCCCCATTCGTCGAGCCGCCCGACCACGCCACCTTGACCCGTCGCCAAATTGCCTTTGGCTACACCCGCGACGATTTCAAATACGTTTTGGAGCCGATGGGCGTCGAGGGTCAGGAGGCGGTCGGCTCGATGGGCAACGATACCCCGCCGGCGGTGCTGTCCGACCGCCCTCAACCGCTGTTCAACTACTTCAAACAACTCTTCGCCCAGGTCACCAACCCCCCGCTGGACGCCATCCGCGAGGAACTGGTCACCTCGGTGGACACCGGCATCGGCGCGGAGCGCAACCTGTTGGATCCAGTCCCGGAGGCGTGTCACCAAATCGCGGTGGACAACCCCATCCTGGATAACGACGAAATGGCCGCGCTTAAGCAACTCGACGGCTGGCGCGGCTTCCGCTCGCATGTGCTGCCGGCGCTGTTCAAAGTCCGCGACCGCCACGATCCGGCCTTCCAGCCCGAGGACCTCGAACGGGTGCTGGAGGGCCTGTTCCGCGAGGCCGAACTCGCCGTCAACGCCCTGGGCGCGAACCTCTTAGTTCTGTCCGATCGCGGGGTCAACGAGGAATATGCCCCCATCCCCTCGCTGCTGGCTACCGCTGGGCTGCACCACTTCCTGGTCAACCGGGGTCTGCGCTCCAAGGTCGGCCTGCTGGTCGAAACCGGCGAGGCCCGCGAGGTCCATCACTTCGCCCTGTTGTTGGGCTACGGCGCAGGTGCGATCAACCCCTACGTCGCTTTCGAGACCCTCGACGACCTCATTAACGAAGGCCATCTCAAAGGGTTCACGCATGACCAAGCCGTAACTCGATACCGCCAGGCGGTCAAAAAGGGGGTGGTCAAGGTGATGTCCAAGATGGGCATCTCCACCCTTCACAGCTACCGGGGGGCGCAGATTTTCGAGGCAATTGGTTTGGAGAAGCGGTTTATTGACCGCTACTTCACCAAGACCTCCTCGCGGATCGGCGGCGTCGGCCTGGCCGAGATCGCCCGCGACGTGATCCACAACCACCGCCGCGCCTTTGCCCGGATCGAAATGTCGCCGCCGCCTCTGGACGAAGGCGGGCAATACCAGTGGCGTCGCGACGGCGAATACCACCTGTTCAATCCCGAGACCGTCTTCCGGCTCCAGCACGCCACCCGCACCCGCAAGTTCGAGCTCTTTCGGGATTACACCCGACGGGTCGATGAAGACGCCCAGCGGCTCTGCTCGTTGCGCGGGCTGTTCGAGATCCGTTACGACAAAGCGACCCCCATCCCCTTGGAGGAGGTCGAGCCAGTCTCGGCAATCGTCAAGCGGTTCGCCACCGGCGCGATGAGCTTGGGCGCGATCAGTCCCGAGGCTCACGAGACCCTGGCCATCGCCATGAACCGCCTAGGGGCGATGTCCAACACTGGAGAGGGCGGCGAGGATCCCGAACGCTATCGGGTTGAACCCAACGGCGACTCCCGACGCTCGGCGATCAAGCAAGTCGCGTCGGGACGGTTCGGCGTCACGTCCGAATACCTGGTCAACGCCGACGAGATTCAGATCAAAATGGCCCAGGGAGCCAAGCCCGGCGAAGGGGGACAACTGCCCGGCCGCAAGGTCTATCCCCACATCGCCAAAGTGCGGCACTCGACGCCGTTCGTCGGTTTGATCTCGCCGCCTCCGCATCACGACATCTATTCGATCGAGGATCTCGCCCAACTGATCCACGATCTGAAGAACGCCAACGACCAGGCGCGGATCTCGGTGAAGCTGGTGGCCGAGGTGGGGGTAGGAACGGTGGCCGCAGGGGTCGCCAAGGCCAAAGCCGACGTCATCCTGATTTCTGGCCACGATGGAGGAACCGGAGCCTCACCGCTGACCTCGATCAAACATGCCGGCATCCCCTGGGAACTCGGGCTGGCCGAGACCCAGCAAACCCTCATGCTCAACAAGTTGCGTGATCGGGTCGTCCTCCAGACCGACGGCCAACTCAAGACCGGACGCGACGTGGTCATCGCCGCCTTGCTCGGGGCCGAGGAATACGGTTTTTCCACCGCCCCCCTGATCGTGATGGGCTGCGTCATGATGAGGGTTTGCCATCTGGACACCTGCCCGGTGGGGATCGCCTCCCAGAACCCCGACCTGCGGGCTAAGTTCCAGGGGAAAGCTGAGCATGTGGTCGCATTCTTTGAGTTTGTGGCTCAGGAGGTCCGCGAGTCAATGGCCCGCCTGGGCTTCCGCACTATGGACGAAATGATCGGCCGGGCCGACCTGCTGGATACCAAGCGGGCCATCGCGCATCACAAAGCGCGTGGTCTGGACTTCTCCGCCATCTTTCACACCATCGACAACGGCCACCCACGCCGGCGGGTCAAGGCTCAGGACCACGGCTTAGAGGAGTCGCTGGACCGCCGCGAAATCCTGCCGAGGGTCGCGGAGGTGCTGGAGGGCCGGGCCGATCGGGTCGAGCTGGACTTGGCCGTCGCCAACGTCCACCGCACCGTGGGCACCCTCACCGGCGCGGAGATTACCCGGCGCTTCGGCGGTGCGGGCTTGCCCGAGGACAGCATTGTTCTGCATCTCAACGGCTCGGCGGGTCAAAGCCTGGGCGCGTTTTTGCCCCGTGGGTTGACGATCAAGCTGACCGGCGAAGCCAACGACTACGTGGGCAAGGGACTCTCCGGTGGTCGGATCGTGGTCAAGCCGCCGGTTGGGCCGAACATCGTCTTCGTGCCCGAAGAGAACGTCGTGATCGGCAACGTCGCCCTTTACGGGGCCACCGGCGGCCAACTGTTCGCGCGTGGGCGGGCGGGCGAGCGGTTCGCGGTGCGCAACTCGGGCGCTCAGGCGGTTGTCGAAGGGGTGGGTGACCACGGTTGCGAATACATGACCGGCGGCGTGGTGGTCGTCCTCGGTCCCACCGGACGCAACTTCGCCGCGGGGATGTCCGGTGGGATGGCCTTCGTGCTGGACCGCGACGGCACCTTCGCCGCCCGCTGCAACTTGGAGATGGTCGATCTCGACCCGTTTGACGACCCCAACGACCACGAATTGGTCCGCCGCCTGATCGCCCGCCACCTGGAGGAAACCGGCTCGACCCCCGCCGCCGCCGTGTTGGCCGATTGGCCCTTGGCCCGCCGCCAGTTCGTCAAGGTCATGCCCAAGGACCTCAAACGCGCGCTCGAGGACAAACGCCGCCTCGCTGCCGAGGAACTGGCCGCCTGATCCAACCCCGCGATCCGCCCCTTCCCACGGATCCCAGCGCCAACCTGTTTCCTCCCTCAGATCCCAACCCAACCCGCCCCAACGAATCCCAAGCCAACGCCCGCCCAAAACCAACCGTGCTGGGCATGGGATTGCGACTCGAAGGTGCCCAAAATGATCAAAAGCTGGAGCGATATCGATGGGTAAGCCGACTGGTTTTCTGGAGTTTCCGCGTCAGACCGCGCCCAAGCGGCCGATTCCGTTGCGCAAGAGCGACTTCCTGGAAGTGTATGAACCGATGGATCCCGAGGCGCTCCGGGCTCAAGGGGCGCGCTGCATGGATTGCGGGGTGCCGTTTTGTCATCAAGGGTGTCCGCTAGGGAATCTGATTCCAGATTGGAATGATCTTGTTTATAAAGATCAATGGAAAGCGGCGCTCGATCGGCTGCACGCCACCAACAACTTTCCGGAGTTCACCGGCAAGCTTTGTCCGGCTCCGTGCGAGGAGGCGTGCGTGCTGGCGCTCATTGACAAGCCAGTGGCGATCAAGCAGGTCGAGGCGGCGCTGGCGGAGAGGGGCTGGGAGGAGGACTGGATCGTGCCGCAGCCCTCGCCGGTACGTACTGGCAAGCGGGTGGCGGTGGTTGGTTCGGGTCCGGCCGGTTTGGCCGCCGCCCAGCAACTGGCGCGGGTTGGTCATGATGTCGTAGTGTTAGAACGCGACGATCGTCTGGGAGGGCTCTTGAGATACGGCATCCCCGACTTCAAGATGGAGAAGAAGCACATCGACCGCCGGATTGCGCAGATGCAGGCTGAAGGGGTCAAGTTCGTCACTGGGGCCGAGATTGGTTCAGACGCCTGGCCAGTGCGTCGACTTCTGTCTGAGTTCGACGCGGTTTGCCTAGCCGCCGGAGCGCTCCAAGCTCGTGATCTGGACGCCCCCGGCCGTCATCTCCAGGGAATTTATCAGGCAATGGACTTTTTGACCCGGCAAAACCGGCAAGTCTCTGGCGACCCTGTGGAACTTATCTCCGCAAAAGACAAGCATGTGGTAATTATTGGTGGCGGCGACACTGCGGCCGACTGCTTGGGAACGGTCCATCGTCAAGGCTGCCGGGATGTTCGTCAGTTTGACATCTACCCCGAATTGCCGGCCGAACGTCAGGTCGAGGAAAACCCTTGGCCCCAATGGGCCTATGTGGCGCGGACGACTCCGGCCCATGAGGAGGGAGGTGAGCGGATCCACGCCCGTCAAGTCGTGCGATTTTTGGGCGACGACTTCGGCCGGGTGCGCGCAATTGACACGGTGGAGGTCCGTCCCACCTTTTCACGGATCGCCGGTCCCGCTGGTCCCAAGCGGTTCGAGGTGGTGCCCGGTTCCGAACGCACCTTCCCCGCCGACCTCGTGTTGTTGGCGATCGGCTTTGTCGGAACCGAGCGGCCGGCTGGCGGCCTGGTGGATCAACTCGGCCTGGCGATCGACGCTCGGGGCAACGTCGTGGTCGATCCCTTCACTCACGCGACTTCGGTCCCCAAGGTCTTCGCTTGTGGCGACATGACCCGAGGCGCATCGTTGATTGTCTGGGCCATCGCCGAGGGACGTCAAGCCGCCGCCGGCATTGACGCCTTCCTCATGGGCCAAACCGACCTGCCCCAACCCCTGGCCCACGGCAACCACGCCCGACCCTTCGTCTAAGCCCAAGACGGAGGTGAGCGACCACACTTGACCCCCTCCAACGGCCGACGGCAACCAGGACAAGGACGGTTGAGTCCGTTCCGTCGATATCCGACAACGGCCGTTATCGTCGAGGCTCGGCGCGTCCTCACCTTCGCCTCCTAAAGCGGTGCTCCATTCCACCAAACCGATGGGTTAACCCAAGATGGTCGAGTCGTTGATCCTTAACTTCTCTAGGAAAATCGAACAAGACATTCCCTAACGAACGCGGCTGAGATACGATGAGTCAGACTCTTCGCATGATCCCGCAGAGTGGTGTGCCCGGTGTTCCCCGTGGAACGCTGCCCATGTGACGGCCCGAGTGGATGGTGTTCAATCAGGCGCTACAACTCCAAGGGATCGAGCCGGGCGAAAGGTGATGGACCTATGGTGGACGCGAGCCGAAACCCGATGCCGGAACCCTCCTCCAACGCTGGAGTGACCTCCCCGCGGCGTCCCTTTGACTTTGCGTCCCGCGACTCCAAGGGCGAGTCCCTCGGTTGGACCGAATCGAAGCGTGCCCTGGGACGCGCGTTGGCGGTTTGGGAGGGGTTGCTGGCGGACAATCCCGAAGGTTCTGCTTCCGGCGATCCCCTGGTTCTGACCGTGCCCCGGGACGCAGTTGAGACCCTCGGCAACACAGTCCGCCAACTGGTGACCGCCGCTGAAACCAAGATGGACCGCCTCCGCGCCGAGATCAATCAACAAATCCGCCGTCATGAATCCGAACAGGCGGCTCTGATGCGTCAGATTCAATGGGCGCGGGACGAAATGGCGGTCCGCGAACAGGCGCATCAGAGCGAACGCAAGCGGTGGGAGAATCAGAAGCAGTCGCTCAACTCGTTGGTGGATCGGTTGCTGCGCGAGCTTGAGGATGAGAACAACGCGGCGGGCACACCGCAACTGATCGCCGAGATGGGCCAGCTGCGTGAACGCTGCCGCAAGTTGGAAAATGAGTTGGAGGAGGCCCGCAAGCAAACCCTGGATATCACCGCTGAAGCCGAACGGCGGGTCTTGGAGCTCCAAGTGGCGCTCTCTGAGCGGGCCGAGGAGCTTCGTCGGGAACGGGAAGGCCGCGAGCGGGATCGCCAAGAGGCCGAGCGGCGTCACGCTGTGCTTCAAGAGTTTGTGGAGGGATTGCAGACGCGTCGAGAGGCGCAGACGGCCCAGGGGATTGATTCGCGGGCGACAGCTCCAGGTGAGGCGGCGCGGGTGTTCGAAGCCGCGATGGCCGACCAGGACGCGACCCCCCGAGTCCCTCCCGATTGGTCGTCGGCGTCGGAGTCTGCCGACGCTGCGCGGTCCACCGCGGCTCGCCGGGAGGTCACGCCTTGGGACCACTTGGTTCCCGACGTGTCGTCCACCGCCAAGACCGACTCGGGAGAAGTTCCGGCCATCGGCGAACTCGGCGTTGGCTCACGCTTGGGCAAATGTCTGTTGGCTCACGTTCTTGGCCAAGGCGGTTTCGGAGTGGTCTATCTGGCGACCCATCTAAGCTTGAATATTCCAGTCGCCGTCAAGGTCCTTCGCCTGGACGCGGCCGTGGGTCCCTCCCAGACTTCCCGGCTCGCCGAGTTTCGCCGCGAGGCCCGGTTGTTGGCCCAGTTGAACCACCCCAACGTGGTGCGGTTGTGGGACTTTGACGAGTCGCCCCCGTATCCCCACCTCACGATGGAGTATGTGCATGGTCCCAGCCTGGCAGAATTGATTCGGCAAAGCGGCCGGCTCTCGGTCGATCGGGTGGTTGAACTTGGTCTTCAGGCGACGCGGGGCTTGGCCGCCGGCTATGAACTGGGGATCATCCACCGCGATGTGAATCCCGCCAACCTGCTCATCCATCGCGACGGCACCGCCAAGCTAACCGATTTTGGTTTGGCCCGGTTGCATGATCCCCAGGAGCGTCCCGCCTCCGGAAGTCAAGGACGATTCGACGCTGGACGCGGTGGCGCGGGATTCGGTTCAAGCCGCAGCGGATCTCAAACCCTTTGGCGTGGGACCGCGTTGTACATGGCTCCCGAACAAGCCTCTAGGCCCCACGAGGTGGATCACCGGGCCGACATCTACGCGCTCGGCGCGACCTTGTATCACGCGGTCACTGGACGGACACCATTCCAGGGCCGCACGCCGATGGAGGTGTTGATTGAACACGCTCACACGCCTCCTCGTCCCCCCGTCGAACTGGTGCCCGACTTGCCGCGTGGCTTGTCCGACTTGATTGTGACGATGTTGTCCAAGAGACCCGAGGATCGTCCCCAAACCTATGACGAGGTGGAAGAACAATTGTCCAGATTTCGAGACGCCAAACCCCTCCGACAAAGTGGGATCGAACCCGCCGTCACGACTCCGCGTTCGTCATTGTGGCGTTCATTGATGTCCAGCCGCCGCGACACGTCCAATCGCAGCGACTGGGCAGGGTGAGGGAAGTTTGGATTCAAGGTGACTGACGTTCCCGAGGTGACACTTTGAGTCCTAGGTGGTTGGGACAAGGTCGCTCTAAACCAGGTTTGCCTTGATGGATCGGCCGGTTGAGAATGCGGGCGGCTCCCTTGTTGTCTCGGACGACCAGGCTGGTGGAGCCGCCGCCATCCAGGTTGAGGCCGTCCCACGCCCCCAACTTGCGTAGCCAGTCGGCGGTCTCGCGTTGCATCGCGCCCATGCTGTGCAGAGGTTGACGGCCGTCGATGGCGAGCAGGATCAGGAATTGGCCGTCTTGGGAGACTCCAACCGCCGAGCGGGGATGCACTGGGTCGTCGCCGGGCAAAATCTCGCCTGCTTTAAGGATGATCTTGAAGCCGCCGCAGGCGGTCCAAATCCCCTCCAGCCCCTGTTCGCCGCCCTCGATTAGCGCCTGTTGGGAAACGATCCGCGCGTGGTTGGATCGGTCCAAGACCAGCGCGTCGTAAGCAGGGTCGGGTGGAGAAATGACCATGCCTTCGCGGATCGCTAGACCAACGATGTCCTGGGGCACTCCGGAGTCGTTGACCACGGGGCCGAACGGAGCGCAGTTGATAGCGGCGTCGAGTCCCTCGGCGGCGAGAAACGCCGAAGTGGTGACACTGTCGGCCTCCAGGGGGCGTTCGCCGTTCGAGGGGCTGACCACGAAGCTCAGGCCCGGGGTAGTCAGGTCGATCCGCAGCGCCTGGCCGCGCAGCCTCCGTGGCGTCTCGGCGGCTAGAGCCAGATGATCGACCCCGCGAAAGAGAGGACGCCAGGCGTGCTTGAGGGTATCAGCGTCAAGTTGGTCGATGCGGACGGCCGGAGCCTCGAGCGCGTCCTGGCCCCGAACCGACTGGGCCGGAACCCACGCGAAAACCAGTCCGCCGATCATCAACCCCCAAACAATCCACGCCGCCGTCGCCCGATGGCGACGGCGGCGGAGTTGGGAAGCTTCTTGATGTTGAAACTGAGTCATGCCTTGGTCTCCAACACGCCCGCGACGATCGTGTTGTGGTCCACCTTCTGGCGAACCTGGTCGGCCGCGGTGGTCAGACGTTGGGGGTGGGAGATGACGAACTTGCTTTCGGGGTGGCCCATCGCGGCGCATTGGGTTTGCACACATTCCAGCTCGAAGCCGGCAAAATGGCTGAAAAATCCGGCGAAGGTGCCAGCCAGCAGGCTGTCGGCGGGGGTTTCCGAAGCCCCGATCAGGCTGGCCATGATCGCGTTCTTGACGGTGACGACCAGCACCCCTTTGTCGTAGTGCGAGCAATCCAACGAAAGGCGTCCCCAACCGTGATGGCTGGCGGCCTCGGTCAGACAGGCTTCGAACAACGACATCGGGGCGTTGACCAACGGTCCGCCGTAAAACTCGGACAACTCGGTCTCGAATCGCTTAGCAAATCCCTTGCCCCAGGTCTTGCCGCAGGAATAAAAGACCCCATCGGCGGCCGGCCCGCATTCGTCGATGATCGCTTTGCGGAAACCGATTAGGAAGTCGCTGGTCAGGCAGCAAATCCGGGTGCCGACCCGGTTGCGCGTGACACCCGTCTTGACGTCGGTATGGGTGTAGCTTCCTTCGGCGTAGTAGTTGCCGCGGGCGGCGGGAACGGTGGTGGATGTGGTCGAAGTCGCCATGAATGGGCGAAGCCTCCGAAGGAATGGATGAATGGGAGTGGGAGCAGAACAGTCAGGGCGGATAGAAAGATGGAAGGTACCGGGGGAT
>Ga0209017_10001998_pt1 | contig 14100 bp, 16 predicted proteins | sample YNPBryunderm2012_FD_185812 | JGI IMG/M metagenome (GOLD analysis project Ga0209017, IMG submission 185812) | Anoxygenic and chlorotrophic microbial mat microbial communities from Yellowstone National Park, USA - YNP Bryant MS undermat 2012... ... | reverse complement strand
AGGGGCCAGGCCCCTCCACACCTCCCCGCCAGACTGTCAAGCGCAAACCGCAGGTTTTGAAACTTGCCTAACGCTTCCAGGTGTTGTTGCGCCGCGCGAGACAGGGTTGGGGCAGGGAGCGGGGGCTCCTGACTCCCGCCGCCCTCCTCACCAGCGAGGAGGTATGGTGATGCGGAACATCCTGTTGCCGAGCAACCTGCGCGAGTATCGCTTTATCGTTGAAGTCGAGGGGGTGCCCTGCGCGGCCTTTCGTGAGTGCGTGGGTCTGCATGGCTATGAGGACCCGATCGAGTTCTACATCGGCGATGACGAGATCAGTCTGCTCGACCTGGCGGAGCCGGGCCACGATATGGTGATCCGCCTGTCCAATGGCGTCACCCTCGATCAGTCGTTGATTGAGTGGGAGGAGATGACCGCAAGCGGCCATCCGGTGCGCCACGATGGCTCGATTCTCGAACTCGATCGCTTCGGGCACGTGAAGGGTCGCTGGCGCTTCAGCGGAGCCTGGCCGTCAACGTGGGAACTGGCGCGCGCCGACGGCGATAGCAATAAGATCGAGTCGCTGGAGATCGTCTACGAGGCCATTCGTCAAGCCTGACCGCTACCCCCTGCCAGAGGGGAGGGTTTGAGAGGGCCAGAGCCCTCCCCGCCATCCATGCGGCTACGCCGCACGCCAATGTGATAAAAAAGGCTGTTCCTGGGAGGGCTGCGCCCTCCCAAACCTTTCCGCCGGGTGGGGGGATGGGGAAACCCGGCTTCCCCATCCCCCTCCTCGAGGGCTGCCCCCTCCCACACCCTCCCACCGGGTGGGGGGATGGGGAAACCCGGTTTCCCCATCCCCCTGCGGGGCAGGGACGTGGGGAAACCCGGCTTCCCCATCCCCCTCCTCGAGGGCTGCCCCCTCCCCCACCTCGCCCGCGGGAGGGCCTGGCCCTCGGTGAGGGGTGTGGGGCAACGGGGTTTCCCCCCGCCCCCGCCCGCGGGAGGGCCTGGATGCGCGGGTCTCCGGCCCGCATCCGCGATGGGATACTCTACGCCCCCGTCGTCCTCTGGATCCAGGCCATCGCCCTATCGGCGAGGCGGTCGAGGGCCTGCACCGACAGGGCGATGTGCTCCTCGCGGGTGTCTTCGATCTTATTGTGGGAAATGCCTCCCAGGCTCTGCACGAAGAGCATCACGGTGGGGATGCCCGCCCGGGCCACCTCGGCCGCGTCGTGCAGGGGGCCGCTCGGCAGGCGATGAGCCGCACCGGCCACTTCGCGGATTGCCGCTTCACCCAGGGCGATCAGTTCGGGGTGGAAGGGAATGGGGTCAATCCTCCAGATCGGCGTCCAGTTCACCACACAGCCTTCCTCGGCGGCGAAGCGCCCCGCCGCGTCTCTGGCCTCCTGGAGCATCGCCGCCAGCGTCGGCGCCTCCATGTGGCGCTGATCCAGCGTGATGATGCACTCCCCTACCACCGCCGTCACGATGCCCGGACGGGTGATGCAACTCCCGACCGTGCAGACCCCCCCGTGCCGCGCCGCAATTCCGCGTATCTCCAGGCCTAGCTTCGCCGCGGCGGCGAAGGCGTCGCGGCGCCGGTTCATCGGCGTCGAGCCGGCATGGGCAGCCTGGCCGGTGAAGGTGATCTGGTGACGCTCCACCCCGAAGGTGCCGATCACCACCCCCAGGGGCAGGCCCAGATCTTCGAGCACCGGCCCCTGCTCGATGTGTAGTTCGAGATAGGCCGCAGCATTGGCCTGCTGGCGCCGGGCGGCCAGCATGTCCTGCACGTTTACGCCGCGCGCGGCCAGGGCTTCGGGCAGCGGAACGCCGTCGCGGTCGCGCAGGCCGGCGACACTCGTTGGGTCGAGCGTGCCCGAGAAGGCACTGGAGCCGAGCAGACTGCGTCCGAAGCGGGCGCCCTCTTCATCGGCCCAGTCTACCAGGCGCAGCGTTACCGGCGGCGTGCCTTCGGCGGCGACGCGGCGCAGCACTTCGAGGCCGGCGAGCAGGTTCAGACAGCCATCGAGCCAGCCGCCGTTCGGCACCGAGTCCAGGTGGCCGCCGATGAGCAGGGCGCGTTCCGAGGCGCCCGGCAGGGTGGCCCAGAGGTTGCCGCCTTCGTCCATTTCCACGCGCACCGGCAGGTCGGCCAGTTTCGCGCGGTACCAGTCCCGGGCCGCCGCCCAGGTGTCGGTCCAGGCCACCCGTTGCGCGCCATCGGCGGTGCCTGTCAAGGCCCGCAGTTCTTTCAGTTCGGCGATGGTGCGGGCCGGGTCGAGGATGGTGGTTGTCATGGCTATGCTCTTTTGTGGTGGCTACGGTGGAAGGTTGTCGGCGTTCCCTTTTGTGGAGGAGCGCGGCCCCCTCCGCGCTTCCCCCACACCATGACGCGACGGGTCGCGCAGTTCGCTTACATGCTGAACGGCGCGCGGTGCACGAAGCGCCCCGCTCCGGCCTCGCCGGTCCAGGCGTCGCCCTCGACGATCACCCGGCCCCGCGAGAGCACCACCCGCGGCGCGCCGGTGACCTCCCAGCCTTCGTAGAGGGTATAGTCGGTGCGCTGGTGCAGACTGGCGGCGCTGAGGGTGCGCCGGGCCTCAGGGTCCCACACCACGATGTCGGCGTCGGCGCCGGGAGTGAGGGTGCCCTTGCGGGGGTAGCAGCCGAAGAGCCTGGCGGGGTTGGTGCAGCACAGTTCCACCCAGCGATTGAGGGAGATGCGGCCCGCCCGGACGCCGTAGGTGTAGAGGAGCATCATGCGCTCCTCGATGCCCGGGCAGCCGTTGGGGATTTTGGCGAAGCTCTCGCGGCCCAGTTCCTTGCCGGCGGGGCGCCCCTCGATGCCACCCTGGAACCAGAACGGGCAGTGATCGGTGGAGACCACCTGGAGCGCATTATCGGCCACGCCCTGCCAGAGGGCCTCCTGGTCATGGGGGGAGCGGAAGGGCGGCGAGCAGACCCATTTGGCCCCCTCGAAACCCTCGCGCGCCAGGTCATCTTTGGTGAAGAAGAAGTACTGGGTGCAGGTCTCGGCGAAGATTTGCCCTGCCCCGCCCCGCGCGCGGGCCAGGCGCACCGCTTCCAGCGCGCCGGCGTTGGTCAGGTGCACCACGTAGAGCGGCGCGCCGGCGACTTCGGCCAGGCGCACGGCGCGCGCGGTGGCCTCGGCTTCAAGCTCGGGGGGGCGCGTCAGCGCGTGGTACTTCGGGGCAAGCTGGCCCGCGGCCACCGCCTCGCGAATGAGCACGTCAATCGCGTCGCCGTTCTCGGCGTGGACCATGATCAGCAGGCGATGCCGGGCGGCCTGCTGCATGGCGCGAAAGAGGGTCATATCATCAACCTGCAGCGCGCCCTTGTAGGCCATAAAGAGCTTCATACTCGTGGCGCCGTACTCGACGCAGCGGGGCATCTCGTCGAGCACGCTGTCGGGCAGGTCGGTGATGGCCACGTGGAAGCCGTAGTCAATCACCGCCTTGCCGTTGGCTTTGGCATGCCAGAGATCGAGCGTCTCGCGCAGGGTCGCGCCGCGGGGCTGGATGGCGAAATCAATGTGCATGGTCGTGCCGCCGAACGCCGCCGCGCGCTGGCCGGTGAAGAAATCATCCGACGAGACCGTGCCTCCGAAGGGCATATCCAGGTGCGTATGCACATCAATGCCGCCGGGGATGACATAGGCGCCGCTGGCGTCAATCACCGTGTTTCCACTCAGCCCCTGACCCACGGCGACGATCTGCTCGCCTTCGATCAACACATCGGCAGCGAAGGTGTCGCTGGCGGTTACGACGGTTCCACCTTTGATCAGCGTTGACACGGGGTAGCTCCTTTGATGATCTGATGCTGTCGTGAGAGGCTGATGGTCTTTGAGAAATTACTCCGCTCTGCCGGGCTGGCCGTGGGGCTGAAGCCCTCGGCTAGGGGATGCGAAGACCGCCTGCGCGGCCTAGAGCGGAGTATGTATTCAAAGACCATAAGCCCTCGGCTAGGGGATGCGAAGCCCGCGCAGGCGGGCTAGAGCGGATTATTTATTGAAAGACCATCACCCTCCCGGCCCAACCCCTCAGGCAGGGGTGGGGAAACCCGGTTTCCCCAGACCCCTGCTTGAGGGCGTAGCCCTCCGAAACCCTTCTGCGGGCGAGGATATGGGGAAGCTGGTTCCCCTATGTTCACGTTAGACCTCCCCCGCTGGGGGCGGGAACCCGGCGCCTCCCCCCAGCGGGGGGAGGCTGGGAGGGGGGGCAGCACGCGGCGAACGATGGTCACCGCAGCCCTCCGGCCCGCATCCGCGCGCGGGCGGCGCCCGCTCCCACCCACCCGCTGGGCGAGGGTGTGGGGAAACCCGGTTTCCCCGTGCCCCTGCGCGCGGGCGGCGCCCGCCCAACCCCTCCCGCGGGCCGGGGCCGGGGTGCGCGGGCCTCCGGCCCGCATCCGCGCGCGGGCGGCGCCCGCCCAACCCCTCCCGCGGGCCGGGGCCGGGGTGCGCGGGCCTCCGGCCCGCATCCGCGCGCGGGCGGCGCCCGCTCCTACCCACCCGCTGGGCGAGGGTGTGGGGAAACTCGGTTTCCCCATGCCCCTGCGCGGGGGCAGCGCCCTCTCTTTGAAACAGGTCTTACGCGCAAAACTCCGGCGTCAGGCGCGCATACTGCTCCAGACACCCCTCCTCATCGCCGGACATCAGGTAGATATTGAACTGATCGACGCCGATCGCCGCCAGTTCTGCCAGGCGGCGGCGGTGCTCCTCTGGCGGGCCAACGATGCAGAACCGGTCCACCACCTCATCGCTCACAAAGGCGGCGTTGGATGAGCCGACCTCGGCGTGCTTGCGGTAGTCATAGCCCTCACGGTTCTGGACGTAGGCAGTCAGCGCCGGGGGCAATTCAGCGGGATCGTAGCGTGACAGGAGATCGATCACGTGGTTGGAGACGAGGGCGGGGAACCAGCGCACCCGGTCGCGGGCCAGGGCCAGATCCTCGGAAACCCACACGGGGGCCGCGGCCATCACCTTGATCGCAGCGGGATCGCGTCCGGCGGCGCGAGCGCCTTCGTGGACGAAGGTCAGGCACCAGCGGATCAGCTCAGGATCGGCGAACTGTAGAATCACCCCATCGGCGATGCGCCCGGTGAGGTGCAGGGCCTTCGGGCCATAGGCCGCCACCCAGACCGGCAGGTGATAGGCCGGATTGGCCCAGAGCAGGCGCACCGGCGCACCCTCGTGTTCGACCTCGGCGCCGGTGGCCAGGGCCTGGATCTTGCGGGTGGCGATCTCCAGGTTTTCCAGGGTCGTGGGTTTCTTGCCCAGGACGCGACGGGAACTATCGCCGCGCCCGATGCCGAGATCCATGCGCCCGCCGGAGATCAGGTTGAGGGTGGCCAGGGCGCTGGCGGTGACGGTGACATCGCGCACGGCGGGGTTGGTGACACAGGTGCCCAGGCGCATGCGTTCGGTGTTGGCGGCCATGAGCGTGAGCAGCGGATAGGGTTCCTGCCAGAGGACGTGCGAGTCGAAGACCCAGCCGTAGCGAAAGCCGGCCGCCTCGGCCTGGCGGGTCAGGGCCACACTGCGGGCCGGCGGCATATCCAGTTTCAGGGTGATAGCAAAATCCATCACAGGACCTTTCACGAGCCAGATGGTGCCGTCTGCCTGGTGGAGGCATGGGGGGAACCTGGTTCCCCCATGCCGAATCTCTGCTACTTCGTTGCCATTTCCCAGATTTCGTGGGTATATGCCGACTCATCGGCGGGTCGGGTGATCACCCCGAACTGCAGGGCGGTATCCGCCGCAAACGTAAATAGCGACGGCTCCAGGTAGCCGATCTTCGTATTCGGGTCAATCGGATCGCCCCAGATCAGCTTATTGACCTCATCCATCTGCCAGGTCTGGGCCTCTTTGGTCATCACGCCGCCGCTATCCTGCTTCAGCACGATCTCGACGCAGCTCTCGGGGTTATCGCGGCAGTAGGCCCAACCCTTGAACGAGGCCCGCAGGAAGCGCGCGGCGATGTCCTTGTGCTGCGGATCGGCGTTGAGCCAGTCCTCGGTCACAAAGATGCCATCCTCGGGCATGGCGGTGCCTTCGGCGTTGTAATCGAGGATGTTCAATTCTTCGATAGTATGGCCGGCGCTGAGCACCTGGTACAGTTCGTTATAGGTCATCGCCGCGGCCGAGTCAACCTCGCGGTTGAGCAGCAGGTTCATATCAAAGGGCTGCTGCACCAGGGTCAGATCGGTATCCTTATTGAGGTTGTACTTGCTGAGGGTTGCCAGCAGGTTGTACTCATTCCCGCCGAACCAGACCGCCACCTTGCGCCCTTTGAGGTCGGCAGGGGAAGTGATATTGCTGTCCTTCCAGGAGAGGTGGCGCATCCCGGCGCGGGTGAAGACCTGGGCGATGTTGATCAGCGGAGCGCCCTGTTCACGGGTGGCGAGCAGGCTGGCCATCCAGTTGATGCCGAACTCGGCCTGGCCGGCGGCGACCACCTGTTCGGGCACGATATCGGGGCCGCCGGGCAGAATGGTCACGTCGAGACCCTCGTCGGCGTAGAAGCCCTGGTCGAGGGCGGCGTAGTAGCCAGCGAACTGGGCCTGGGGCACCCACTTCAACTGCAGCCGCACGGGCACGAGGGCGGCGGGGGCGGTGGTCGGCGCGGCGGGGGCGGTGGTCGGCGCGGCGGCGGGGGCCTGGCCGCAGGCGGCCAGCAGGGCGCCGATCAGCAACAGGGCGGCGATCCATCCGAAACGTCTGGGCATCTGCACGGTCATCCTCCTTACGTCAACCAACCCGAACACAAACGGCCAAACCTCGCTCCATTGCCGGCGGGCGGCACTGCCCGGCGGGGATAGAAACGATGTTTCCGAGTAAGTGTTCACAGTGCTCCTGGGAGCGCAGGCATCATGGTCTTTGAATACATCATCCGCTCTAGCCCGCGCAGGCGGGCTTCGCATTCCGTAGCCGAGGGCTTTAGCCCCACGGCCAGCCCGGCATACCGGATGAATTTCTCAAAGACCATCTTGCCCGCGGAGACGCGATGCGGGCGGGACGCCCGCGCTCCCAGGCGCGTGGGTTACCCCGAGTGTGAACACTTACGTTTCCGAGAGGGCCTGGCCCTCCCAGCAACTCTTCTGCCCCCGCCGCGCGGGAGGGTGCGGGAGGGCCAGGCCCTCCCGGCGGCAAGGGGGCGGGGGAAACCGGTTCCCCCTGGTTAGCGACCCCGTTTCCAGGGCATAGCGGCGCGCTCGGCGAGCGCCACTGCCAGATAGAAGGCCAGCCCGAAGAGGCAGGCGACCAGGATGGCCGACCAGGCCTCGCGGGTGCGCAGAATGCCGGCCTGCGTTTTGATGTACACCCCCAGGGCGTTCTGTGGGCCGCCAAAGAACTCGGCCACCACCGCGCCGATCATGCTGAGCGTGGCGCAGACCCGCAGGGCTCCGAAGAGAAAGGGCAGCGCCGCCGGGGCGCGCAGCCTGGCGAACACCACGCGCTGCGGCGCGGCGTAGGAGCGCATCAGCATCAGCGCGTCGGCGGTGGGCGAGACCAGGCCGCGATACACGCTCACCAGGGTCGGGAAGAAGGTCATGACCGCCACCACGGCGATCTTCGAGAGCGGGCTGACGCTTCCGAGCCAGATGCCCATCAGCGGCGACAGGGCGATGATCGGCACCGCGCTGGCCGCCACAGCCAGCGGCACCAACCCATCGGCGACCACGCGCCAGCGCACGCAGAGCGTCGCCGCCAGGCAGCCCAGGCTCACCCCGATGGCGCATCCCACGACCGCATTGGTGAACGTGACCAGCCCGATACGGAGCAAGAAGGCCGGGCGGGCCAGGAAGGTTTCCAGGATCTGGCTGGGGGCCGGCAGCAGGAAGAGGGGGATCTGGAAGAACCACACTGCCAGTTCCCACAGCCCGATTACCAGCGCAAAGGTGAGCAGCGGCGGCCAGAGGTCGCGCGCGCTGAGACCCTGGCGCTCTGCCCGACCCGCCTGGCGGGCCACGCTGGTTGCCGGTAGCGGCGCGCTCATACCCCCACCCGTTCGCTTTCGGTGGCGCGCAGGGCCTCGCGCACCTCGGTCACCAGGCCGAAGAACGCGGGCGACTCGCGTGTCTCGAAGACCCGCGGGCGCGGCAGGTCAATCGGCACGACGCGCTGGACGCGGCCCGGTCGGGGCGACATAACCACCACCCGGTCAGCCAGAAAGACCGCTTCGGGGATGCTGTGGGTCACAAAGATGACCGTGGGGCGGGGATCGGCGCTCGACCAGAGGCTGAGCAGTTCGGTCTGCATACGCTCGCGGGTGATCTCGTCGAGGGCGCCAAACGGCTCGTCCATCAGCAGAATGGACGGCTCGAAGGAGAGGGCGCGAGCGATCGCTGCCCGCTGTTGCATGCCGCCCGAGAGTTGATGCGGGTACGCGTCGCCGAAATCGCCCAGGCCGACCAGGCGCAGGAGGCTCATGGCCCGTTCCCGGCGCTCCGCCGGGGGGCGCCCCATGATCTCCAGCGGCAGTTCCACGTTCCGGCGCACGGTGCGCCACTCGTAGAGCACGGGCGCCTGGAACACGATGCCGTAGTCGCGGTCGAGACGGGCCTGTTGGGGCGTTTTCCCCTTCACCCGCACCGCGCCGGAGCTGGGTTGCTCGAGGTCGCCGATCAAGCGCATCAGCGTGCTTTTGCCGCAGCCGCTCGGCCCGATCAGGGCGATGAACTCACCGGCGGCGATGCTCAGGCTGACATCGAGCAGGGCGGTCACCGGCCCGCCGCCGCTTTGATACACTTTGCTGACGCGATCGAATTCGATGATGGGTGAAGTGCTCATCAGGAACCTCAAACCCTGATACCATTCAGCGTGGCCGCGCGGCTACGCGCGCCATTTGACGATCAGGTGCTCGGCCAGCACCACCAGGCCGTAGAAGCTGATACCCACCAGGCCGGCGACCAGGATCGCCAGATAGAGGGCCTGGGGTCGCGAGTTGTAGTACTGAGCGGCGTTGAGGATCATCACCCCGATACCCTCGCGGGCGCCCGAGGGCAACTCGGCCACAATCGCCCCGATCACGGCCGCCGACGCGGCGATTTTAAGCGCGGTAAACAGGTACGGCAGCGACACCGGCAGGCGCAGCTTCCAGAAGTACTGGAACGGCGTGGCGGCATAGGAGCGCATCAGGTCGAGACTCTGGGGCGAAGCCGAACGCAGCCCGCGCAACATGCCGATGGTTACGGGAAAGAACGTCAGATAGGCGGCCACGACCATCTTGGCCAGCCAGGGCGGCGCGCCCATGCGCCCGAGGCCAACGACCACCATCGGCGCGATGGCGAGGATGGGCACGGTCTGCGAGCCGATGACGTAGGGCATCAGGCCGCGTTCCAGCACCGGCAGGCGCATAAAGAGCACCGCCAGCCCGAAGCCCAGCACGCCGCCGATGAAGAAGCCTCCCAGCGCCACGCGAAAGGTGGCCCAGCCATTGGCCAGCATCTGCACGATCAACAGCGGCCCCGCACCCCCGCGGGTGGGGGTGAACATCGTCTCGACAATCGAGCCGAGCGATGGCAGGCGTTGCTCGGAGAGGCCAAACAGTAGCCGGGCGCCTTCCCACAGCAGCAGCAGCGCGGCAATCAGCCCAATGATGGGCAGAGCGCGCCGGGCCAGGGTTCCGGAAGCGCCCTGAGCAGGGTACGTCAAATCAGGCCTCCATCTGAGGCGATACGACAAGCCTTTGCATCAATGCTGGAACGCGAGGTCGTGGACAACATTGTCCCACGACCGACAGGAACATGCTGCCGGAGGGCTGCTGACGTAGCAGCGTCACTCCACGGAGGGGGTATCGGGATCTCTGGGTTATGAAAAGTGTAGCGCGGAGCGAGAAGTTTGTCAATGCGGCCTTCGCTAGCGCCAGGGCTACGTCAACGTCGTCCGCCTGGCGACTGAAGCCGCGGGCAAGCCTCTGCGAAGCCCGCCTGTGCGGGCTCGACAGGCCACGCAGGTGGCCTTCGCACCAGGAGCCGAGGCGTGATGGTCTTTGAATACATAATCCGGTATAGCCCGCGCAGGCGGGCTTCGCATTCCATAGCCGAGGGCTTCAGCCCCACGGCCAGCCCGGTATACCGGATTAATTTTTCAAAGACCATGACGCCCACGGCGCGGAGGATCAACCGGACGTTGACGTAGCCCTTCGCTAGCGCTCCCCGACGCTGCGGGCAAAGATACGTTCGAGGGTCGCGCGCGGGTCGGTGCAGAGACCAGTGTGGACGGGTGAGGGCTGGATGATGGTGCTGCGCGGGGCGGTGAGCCAGCGGAAGCGCTCGTGGTGGGGCAGGGCACCGATCGGCCCGGCGGGGGGGCCGCCGGCGCAGATACGCGGAATGTGCGCCAGTTGCTCCTCCAGCAGTTCCAGGTCGAGCGTAGAATCCAGGGCGCGCAGGCGGCCCCGGTCGAGATGCAGGCGCGCCTCGAGGAAGCCGTGTTGCCGGCAGAGGAGCACCACGCCGGCGTTGACGTATTCGCCGCGCTCGATCCGCGGGACCACGCGCATCAGGGCGTATTCAAAGACGCTGGTCGCGGGCATGGATCGCCTCCTCAACAAACAACCGCGGCGCCGCCGCCCGCGTCAGCAGGTATTCGGCGTAGGCCGCGCGATGCTCTTCCACGTTCCCGAACGGGCCATCACCCGCCAGCCAGGTCTCGGGCACCATCGCCACCAGACGCTCCACCAGGGCGGGGGTGATCTGCGGGGCCAGAGCGGCATCGGCGGCGCGCAGATCGCCCGCCACGGGGAGCAGGACGTGGTTCTTGATCGCCGCGAAGCGGCCCCTGGCCCGGGCGCGCCAGTCTTCCCAGGTATGGTGAACGATCAACGTCGCGCCGTGGTCGATGAGGTAGAGTTGCCGGTGCCAGAGCAACATGTTGGTGTTGATCGCCGTCCGGTCCACATTCGTGACAAAAGCGTCGAACCAGACGATGCGCGCCGCCAGGTCAGGGGTGATGGCGGCGGCATTGAGCGCGTCGAAGGCCAGGGCGCCGGGGAGAAAATCCACCCCCAGGTTCAGGCCGCCGCTGGCCCTGACGAGATCCTGGATCTCGCCATCAGGTTCGTTGTGCCCCAGGGTCGGATCGAGGTGCGCCAGGACGATCTCGGGTACCGGCAGTCCGAGGGCGCGCCCCAGTTCACCGGCGAGCAATTCGGCGATCAGCGCCCTCGGTCCCTGGCCGGCGCCGCGAAACTTGAGCACGTACAACCCGTCGTCGTCGGCCTCAACCAGGGCGGGCAACGAGCCGCCCTCGCGCAGCGGCGTGACATAACGGGTGGCAATGATGGTGCGGAGCATCGCTGTGCTACCTCTTCATTCGTCGGCCCGCAGCCCGGCGGCGAACTGCCGCGCGCCGCCCTGGGCCGGGTGCCGCAGCCGGCGGTGCGGTATTCCGAGGGTCGTCAGCGCCCCCGCGGCCACGCGGCCCAGGGCCACCACCGGCACGCCGGCAAACAGGGCGCAGACACGAGCCAGCAATGGCAACCCCAGGGCGATCTCGCTCGCCCGTGGGGGGCGGTTGCTCCGTTCCGCGCCGGGGCGGTGCGGGTGCAAGGGGTAGGCGTTCCAGCCCGCCGCGGTCAGGCCCAGGGCCGCCAGTTCGCGGCAGACGATGGTCGCGGTCGGTTCGGCGCTGATGCGATCATCATCGCTCGCCAGGGTCAGGCCCAGAGCGGCTTCGAGGCGGCCCAGCGGCCAGCGCCCTTCCACCAGCAGGCGTTCGCTGGTAAACGGCACCCCCGTGCGCCGGGCGCCATTGTAGCCCGGCGCCTCGCCGATCAACAACAGGTCGGGCGGGCGCGCGAGGGCCGTCTCCAGCGCCAGGGCCAGATTGCGCCGCCGCGCGCCATTTCCCGGCGGCCCGTCGGCGGCGTACATGTTCACGGAGTCAGCCGGGGCGGGCAGCGCGGCCAGATCGGCGATCAGCGCGGCGACCGGAGGCGTGAATGCTTTGAGCTGGCTGTCTAGCATCGGCGCGGCTGTGGATGCGGCTCCGCCGCACCACAGCGATGTTGCCTGAGGCGCGGGGATGAACCAGGGTTGGCCCGGCGCGGGGCGCGTCTTCCCATACCCTCCTGGATATAGGGAATAGATCCACAACCGCGGCTTACCCCTCCCGGCGCCGGTACAGTTCCTTGCGCTCGACATACCGTTCGGCAGGCCCGCGGATCCGCGCCACCTGGTCGGCGCTAAGGGGGCGGATGCTCCCCGGCACCCCTAGCACCAGGGACCCTGGCGGCACCTGCATGCCTTCAGTCACCAGGGCGCGCGCGCCGACAATCGAGCCGCGTCCGATCCGCGCGCCGTTCAGCACCACCGCGCCGATGCCGATCAGCACCTCGTCCTCGATGATCGCGCCGTGCACAATCGCGCCGTGGCCCAGGGTCACGTAGTCACCGATGATAACCGGAAACCCCGGATCGCCATGGATAATACAACCGTCCTGCACATTTGAGCAGGCGCCGATCTGGATGGGCACCGTATCCGCGCGCAGCACGCTCATTGGCCAGACGCTGCTCTCCGCGCCGATGGTGATGGTCCCGGCCAGAAAGGTGTTGGGAAAGACATACGCGCTGGGGTGGATGCTGATCCGGTCGATCAACATAGGTGGGTTTTCGTTCATAGACTCGCTCGCAACTGCCAGGCGCCGGGAAGGGCGCGGGGAAACCAGGTTGGCCCCCGCCCCTGCCGGCTGGAAGGGTCCGGGAGGGCTTCGCCGCGGGCGCTGGAAACAGGTGGAGCGGAGGGGCGCAGCCCCTCCGGGTAAGCGTTCACATGTCTCCCAGGAGCGCGGGCAGCGTGCCCGCGGAGACGCGACGAGGGCGGGACGGCCTCGCTCCCAGGCGCGTGGGTTACCCCAGGTGTGAATGCTTACCCCTCCGATTCACCCCTCTATTGTACTGTCTGGAGGCAAGCATGCGCAATCTACTGGTCTGTCTGGGCGAGATCCTGATCGACTTCTTGCCGCTGGAGACGGATGGCGAACTGACGGGCTTCACGTTGCATCCCGGCGGCGGGCCGTTCAACGTAGCAGTGGGTTTGGCGCGACTGGGCCAGCCGGCGGCGTTTGTGGGCAAACTCGGCGCCGATATGTTCGGGCGGCGCCTGCGCCGCGCCGCGCGCGCCGAGGGCATTGACGACGCCTGGCTCACCGATGCGTCCGCGCCCACCACCCTGGCCTTTGTCGCCCACGAAGACGGCGAGCCGGTCTTCACCTTCTACGGCGCGGGCGCCGCCGATACGCTGCTGACCCCGGCGGATCTGCCCCCGGCGCTGTTTGAGCGGGCCGCGAGCCTGCATTTCGGCGGCATCAGCCTGTTGCGCGGCACCACCCCCGCGGCGGCGCTGGCGGCTGCCGCGGGTCTGCGCGGCCGGGCGCTGGTTTCCCTCGACCTCAACGTTCGCCCGCGGCTGATTGACGATGCGGCGGCCTATCGCGCCACCCTGACCCGCGCCATCGCCGCGTGCGATCTGTTGAAACTCAGCGTCGCCGATTGCGCCTGGCTGGCTCCTGCCGCTGATCCCCTGCACCTTGCTGCGGCCCAGCTCGACGCCGGCCCGGCGCTGGTGGCGCTCACCCGTGGCAGCGCCGGCGTGACCGCCCTGCGGCGGCGCGACGGTCAGGTCGAAACCCTGCACGTTCCAGGCTTCTCCGTGGCGGTGGCCGATAGCGTGGGCGCAGGGGACAGCTTCAGCGCCGGTTTGCTTGCGGCCCTGGCCGAACGCGCGGCCCTCACGCGCGAAGCCGTGGCGACAATGCCCGTGGAGGAGCTTACGGCGGCCCTGCGGTTCGCCGCGGCCGTTGCCGCCCTCACCTGCACCCGTCCTGGCGCCGATCCTCCCCGCCGCGCCGAGGTCGCCGCCTTCCTGGCAGCGCGGGAGTAGGGCCAAACCCTCCCGCGGGTGGGGGCGTGGGGCAACCGGGTTGCCCTATGTTCACGTGAGACGGTCATGCGCATGGCGCACGACGCCTAATGAACATGACCTGGGAGCGCGGGCGTCCCGCCCGCGCCACGGCTCCGCGGGCACGGTGACCGCCCCTTCCCTGACCCTCCCCCGCCGGGGGAGGAGAACCCGGCTCCTCCCCCCAGCGGG
>Ga0209017_10001997_pt1 | contig 14111 bp, 8 predicted proteins | sample YNPBryunderm2012_FD_185812 | JGI IMG/M metagenome (GOLD analysis project Ga0209017, IMG submission 185812) | Anoxygenic and chlorotrophic microbial mat microbial communities from Yellowstone National Park, USA - YNP Bryant MS undermat 2012... ... | reverse complement strand
CAGCTGAAATTAAGAATCAGTCAGCTCGAAAATCTGATTTCCGGCCAACCAGAGCTGGAGAAATTTCCAGGCAGGGCTGAGCTCAGCAGTCTTTTAACTTCCCTCAAAGCCTGGGTTGAAAGCCACGGCTTTTCCGGTGAAGACAGGGAAGCCTTCTTTCTTCAAGCCAGACTTCAGTCCATTCTGGACATCTCTTCAGCTCACTTTCAGGTGCCCCAGAGGTCCTATAAAATTTTGGTAGTTGAGGATGACCCGCTGACTTCGCGCCTCATTTCACATTATTTGAAAGACCTTAAGGCTGAGATTATTGCCTTTACTGAGGCTGAAGCTGCTCTTGATTATCTAAAAAAGGAATTACCCGACCTGATTCTTCTGGATTTAATTCTGCCCGGCATGGATGGCTTCCAGCTTTTAAGCCAGATTAAGAAAAATCCAGAGTGGCAGAAAATCCCGGTCATCATGATGAGTTCTGTTTCGGGCGAAAAAGAGATAATCAAAGCCCTGGAAATGGGAGCATCTGATTATCTGACCAAGCCCTTTTCTCCGAGAATAGTCAGCGCCAAAGTCAAACATTATCTGAACATGGTCTGAACGGTGATGATAGAAAACCCGGGTTTACTGGCGCAAAAAATCCTGCTCGTTTCTCTTGAAGTCCTGGCTGTCTTTCTGCTTTTTTTAATTCTTTTCATCATAATTTACAGATATCTGAACGCCAGGCGAGCGGCCTGGTTTGAGCAAAACTATCAAAGGATTACTGACGAACTGCTGGAAATGTTGACTTCTTCTGACCCGCAACAAATCCTGGCCGTGGCGGAGAAAAACAGAAAGTTTTTTGGGCCCTTAACCCACGCCCTTCTGGACCTGGCTCGAAGAATTAAAGGACCGGAAAGAGAAAAACTGTCGGCTGTTTTCCACCTGACGGTAGAGAAAAAGGTTAATCGTTATTTAAGGTCGCCTTTTCTTATAAGAAGATTAATGGCCGCCCGGCTGCTGGATTTTTTCTCTGAGCTTCCGGCTCCGGAGTTGTTAAGGAAACTGCTTAAGGATAAGCCACCAGTCCGACTGGCGGCCATAAGCGCTTTGGCCCGCATTCCTTCAGAGAAGACGGTGAATTTCATTCTGGAGACGCTGGAATCAGACCCGGCCCCTGATTTTCAGGCTTACCTGGAAATTCTGTATCCTCTGGGAGAAGCTCTGGAAAATCCGCTGCGACAGTCTTTGAAAAAAACCTTGCGCCCGGAAATTCTGTCTTTTTACATAGAACTGGCCGGAGTTATTCCTTTACGCCGGCTTTATCCCGACCTCCTTCCTTTTAAGGACAGCGAAAATAAAGAAGTAAGGATAAAAACGGCCCGGGCTATCTCCAGGATGGAGCTGCCCGAGTCTTACCCGGTTCTTTTAGAAATGGCTTCTGATTCTTCCTGGGAAGTTCAGGCTCAGGCCATATTGGGCCTGGGCCGGTTAAAAAACCCGGAAGCCATTCCTTTTCTGGTTGAGGCCCTCAGTTCTCCTTTCTGGCATGTCAGGCTTAACGCCAAGGAAGCCCTGCTGCTGATGGGTGAGCCCGGAATTGAAGCGCTGAGGCAAGTTGCGGCAAACTCTCCGGACCGCTTTGCCGCGGACATGGCCAGCATGGGTTTGCTGGAATACGAGGAATTTCATCAGCGGGTTTAAGGCATGAAAGAAGTGCTGCAGCTGGTGCTTTCGGTTTCATCCTGGGGCATAATCGTCTATTTTTTGGTTCTAAATTCTTTCTACTTATTTTTTATCCTGACTGCTGTCTTTGAGCTTTTGCGATACCGGCATCTTCAATTGGTGCTGAAAACCATAGAAATTTTACCCACTCCACTGGTTAAACCGGTTTCCATCATCGCCCCAGCCTTTAACGAAGAAAATTCCATCGTCCAGAGTGTGACTAACCTTCTGTCTCTGGATTATCCGGTCTATGAAGTCATCGTGGTCAACGACGGCTCAACTGACGCCACCCTGCAGAAGCTCATAGAGCATTTTCGGCTGAAAAGAGTAAACCTCGTTTTCAGGAAGGTTCTGGAGACCAAACCCATCCGGGGCGTTTACCTCAACCCTGATTATCCCCGGCTGGTGGTGGTGGACAAAGAGAACGGCAAAAAAGCTGACGCTCTGAACGCTGGCCTGAACCTCAGCCGCTACCCGTTGTTCTGTGCTGTGGACAGCGATTCAGTGCTGGACCGCGATGCTCTGCAGAAAGTGGTCCGGCCGTTTCTGGAAGACCCGGCCAGGACCGTGGCTGCTGGTGGGATCATCAGACTGAGCAACGGATGCGTAATAGAAAGGGGACAGCTCAAGAAGATGGCTGTTCCTAAAAACATTCTGGTCAGGTTTCAGATAATTGAGTACCTGAGAGCTTTTCTCGGGGGACGGACGGGTCTTTCGGCCCTCAACAGTCTGCTCATCATCTCAGGGGCTTTTGGTATTTTTCGTAAAGATGTAGTGATGGCTATTGGTGGCTACCGGAAAAACACCGTGGGCGAGGATATGGACCTGGTGGTCAGGATGAGGCGTTATCTTCATGAAAAAAAGCAGAAGTTCCGGGTAAGATTTTTGCCTGACCCTATCTGCTGGACCGAAGCCCCATCCAACCTCCGCTCTCTGGCCAATCAGCGCAACCGCTGGCATCGGGGCCTGATTGAAACTATGCTGGCCAGCCGGCAGATGCTTTTCCACCCGCGCTACGGCGTGACTGGCTTACTGGCCATGCCGTTCTATTTCCTGTTTGAACTTTTAGGACCGTTGATTGAGCTGCTGGGCTATGTTTTCTTCATAGCTGGCTCTGTTTTCGGCCTCATCAACTATTTTTATGCAGCCTTGTTTTTTGCTCTGGCCGTGGGCGTGGGAGCGATGATTTCCCTCAGTTCCATTCTGCTGGAAGAGTTTTCTCTGCGGCGCTATCCCACGACCAGGGATGTCTTGAGCCTCTTGCCCTTCTGTTTTTTTGAGAATATCATTTACAGGCAGTACCTGTCCTGGGTCAGGGTTAAAGCCTTTGTAGATTTTCTAAAAGGAAAGAAAGAATGGGGAAGGATAGAGAAAAAAGGATTTTAACCGTTTTGCTCCTGCTGTTTTTTGCTGGCGCAACCGTCTTTTACGGCCAGGAATACGACCGGGAAACAGTGCTGGAAAGAGCCAGGTTAGCTGTTCAGAAGTCTGAGTACCAGAAAGCTATTGACCTCTGCCAGAGCTATCTGGCTGGAAAAGAAGCTGATGTGGAAGTGAGCTTTGTTCTGGCCCAAGCCCAGGCTTTTAGCGGAGATTATGAGGCGGCTCTCAAAACGCTGGACCTGATACTTCAGCGGCAACCTGACCATGGAGACGCCCGGGAGCTAAAAGCCAGCGTAGAAAGATGGAAAAGAGAAAGAGACAAAGAAAAAGACAGGGAGAAAGAAACAACAAGAACAGCCGCGGCTGAGTTTGAAATCTGGGCTCAGTACCGGTCGGATGATTACAGCTCAGAAGCTAACTCGTTTGGTTCGCAGAGGATTTTTCTGGTGTGGAGACCTTCCAGCCGGCTCACAATTATACCCAGAGTGGCACATACGCGGTACTTTAACCAGACTGATTATCAATTCGGGCTGGAAGCCTATCCCAAGTTGTGGAAAAAAGCTTATGCTCTGGTTGATTTGAGCTACGCCACGCCGGCTCATTCTTTACCGCGCACCTCGTGGTGGTTAGAAATTTATCAGGGGTTTTACCGCGGCCTGGAAGCTTCACTTGGTTACTGGAAGATGAATTTTCCGGCCAGTGATGTTTCCATCGCTTTGGGAAGTCTTGGCTATTACTTTAAGGATTATTATTTTTTAGCCCGCGGGTATTATTCCTCAGTGGAAAACGGTCATGAGTTTTCCTGGCTGGCTCAGGGCCGGCGCTATTTTGGCTCGGAAAATTACGTTTATCTTCTTTTCGGCTCAGGCTCCCGGCCGTTTGAAATCAGCAACGTCGGCGACCTAATTTTTATAAAATCAATCATGTTTGGCGGTGGCTTCAATTTTTATGTTAAAAGGCACTGGAAAGTGGAAGGAGTGTTTTCCCGGGTCAAGGAAAAAGATGGCCCGCGCCGCACCACCATTTCCCTCACCACCGGCTACCGCTTTTAAAAACGGGGGACGTCCTAGGCGTTCCCTTATTTTCGCCAAGAGAAACCAAAAACCGGGGGACACCTTAACTCATCATCTTTTACAAAACAGGTGACAAAATATGGTGCGCGATTCTCATTTTCTAATTTTTTTCTACCACTTCCAGTTTTCCTGCCAGGACCAATCGTCGTCTTTATCCATGACTGCCTGGGTCATCATAGACATCCGGCCGCCGTCGTCCTTTTTGTTTGAGCCGAGGCTGTAAACAGTGAAGCCATCTCCCTTTTGATTTCTCTGCTAAGCGGTTCCAATCAAATGTTCCTTTTGCTGCTTACCATGGGAAAATTATCAGATGGTTGTTTTGCTGCTCCCGATCTTAAAAGGCAGTACTGGAGGGCGTGACCAGCGCCAGGTATTTTTTGCCCTTCCCCTGCGGGTTAAGCGCCTGAACGATAGTCAGCTCTCCGTTCTGACTTAAATCTATGAGCTCCCCCTCGTTTTTAGGGGCTATTATTTCCACCACCGGTCGGGCTATGTCGTGTTCATTAACCCGGCGAACAACTCCCACTCTGTTGTCGTTCAAAACGACTATGGCTCCCACTGGCCATAACCCGATGAACTGATAGAATTTATCCAACAATTCTGGGGCAAAAGCCTTGCCCTTTTCCATCATCATCAGCTCGTAAATTTTATCGGGCGGATAATCTTTTTTGTAGGAACGCTTGATGGCCAGGGCATCATAGACATCGCAGATGGCAACCATCTGAGAGGCCAGATGCGGCTTACGGTTGTAAGGTAGCTTTGGATAACCGCTCAGGTCATACCGGAGATGATGCTCAAAAGCCACCACCACAGGAAGATAACCGAGTGAGTCTTTGTATCTTTCCAGAATCTGAGCTCCGATGACGGGGTGGTTCTGAATCTGCTGGAACTCTTCGTCAGTCAACCGGCCTTTTTTCTTGATAATTTTTTGCGAGATGTAAAGCTTGCCGATGTCATGATAAAGAGCGGCGATGCCCAAATCCAGCACATCATCCCTGGCAAAACCGAGCTTGGAAGCCAGAAACATAACCAGCAGAGACACATTGAGCAGATGAACGAAGGTAATAAGGTCGCGCTGCTTGACTTCTACCAGGTTAAGCAGCTCCTCATGACGGCCGAAAAATTCTTCCATGATGTTAAGAAGGTTAAACCGCAAATCCAGGTAATCAATCTCTTGCTCTTCCAGAACGAGATTAAGCGAACCGGAAACGGCTTCCACCGAACTCTGGTATTTTCTTTTCAGTTCTTCTTTTATCTTTTCTGCCTCCAGGCCTTTAACCGCGGCCCTGAGCCTTCCAGCCCGGATGTTCTGGATGCCTTCCAGGACGGAGTAATCTTGCTCGGCCACCTGACCTGATTTTCTGGCCCGGACGAGGAAGCTGATGAACTGACGCAGTTCCTCACGCTGTAACCCCTGAGAAAAGACGATTCTTTCTATGCGGTTATCCACAAGAAAAGCGATCAGTGTGCTGAGTTTTTCGCTCAGGTCAAAAAAGATTTCGTCTTCCCAGGCCAGCTCGCCGCTGACCAGACCCAGCGTCAGTTCCTTCCTATGCTCAAGAATTTCCTGCAGGTTAGCGTAGAGCCGGTCGAGGAATTCGTCAAATTTGGGATGATTGGTGGAATAGATGCGACCGGCCTGAATGGTATTCATTAACAGAAGGAAGCAGAGCTTTATTTTATCTTTCATCCGCTTTCTCCTGCTTTTCCCATTTCTCCAGCACCCGTCTGGCTTCCTGACGAACCCGGCGGTTCCAGAAATCCGGACGCCGGGCCAGCTCCTCCAGAAAAGGCTTAGCCTGCTTCAGGTTTTTCTCCTCTACTATCTGAATGTGCTGGATTAGTTTTTTATTTCTGATTCCGTAGGGCGAAGCTACTTTAAAAAGTCTGTTAAAAGCTACGTACCTGGTCCGCTCGTATTTCATTAAAGGCACCAGAGCCTCGGCCTTAAGCTGCCGGTCTTTTGAATTGAGAATGGGATAGAAAAAGGTCTCATCAAACTCGCTCATCTGCTGCATGGCTCTCAGGACCTGAACTTTAACTTTTTGCTCAGCTACCTGATAGATGCTTTGCAGGGTTTTCAGGCTGACCGGAGTGTCAATTCTCTTTAAGCTGCTGACCAGTTCTTCCAGCAGGAAGCTATCGTCCGCTTTTCGGCTGAGGTTTTCCAGGAATTCTGGGATTTGCGCCGGGAAAAACCGGAAAAAGGCCTGAAGCATTGTGAACGAGACTTTTTTCTCTAAGAAAATTCGCTTCAAGTAAACTTCCGGGCTATGGACGCTTTTTGGCAGCATCATTATTAAATCAGCCAGCTCGGGAGAGTCTTCACCCTGAAGGGTTAAATCTTCCAGGTAGGTATGAAGGGTGAGGAGAATTTTTTCATAACCAGGTTCGCCGGCGAGCCCGGCCGCTTTTTCCTGGAGCAGGGTAAGCAACACTCGCATGAACTCCAGGTCTTTTTCTTCGGTTATGGTTGGCCATTCCTCCAGGATTCGCTCCAGAAGCGCCGGGATGGCCTCCTTCTTTTTCTCGCACGACAGCAGGTTGAGGAGTATAAAGCGGTAGTTTCTTTTTAACTGCTGATGGTCAAATTTGATCTGTTTCTCAAAGGTGATTTCACTCAGCAGGTTGGCCAGCGTCTGACGGTAGATGTCGGTGAGCATCTGACTGGAGGTTCCGTAAAGCAGGGCTTTGATTTTCTTTTCCACCTCCGGCTTTCTGTTTCGGGGTTCATCGGATGTGAACAGCTCTTTCAGAGTAGTGGCTATGGTTTTATGCCGCTCGCGGTCAATGATTCTGGCGAAGATGGAAAAGCTCATGGTATCAAATTTTTCGTTGCTGATGACTTCTTCCCAAAGCGTTGAAGCCAGGTCCTGATCGCTCAGGGTGGAAATGATTTGCTTCAGGTTTTCAATCTTGGAGTCAGGCGGTATCTTGCGCGCCGCAATCAGAGATTTTAAAAGCTCCCGGGCGCAGCGAGTGTATTTGTCCTGAGCGGTTTCGCGCAGATGGTGAAAGAAATGGATCAGGTTCCGGTGCAGTTCTTCATTCTGAGTCAGGTCTTCGGTGTTAAAGCGGCCGACTACTTTTTCAAAGCTTCCTGCTAACTGGTCCAGCTTGTTGTGGTCGTCTTCAGCTACCGCTTCCATCAGCAGGTAGGGCCAGATATCTTTGATCTCCTCGCCTTCGCCCTGGAGAAGCTGGGAGTAATCAAGAATTTCCAGATTGATGTGGGAGAGGTTTTCCTCTTTCAGGATAGCCTGAGCGCCGCCGCGGCGGATAAATTCCTGGATGGGGGAGGTTAGGCGGGAGATAAAGCGCAGCAGTTCCTGGACGCTAAGGCCGCGGTAAATCTCTATCTTTTTTATTTTGCGGAAGTGGAAAAGCCGGGCCAGTTCGGTGGTGGTTTTGTCCCCTCCCCAGAACTTTTCTCCGATGAGCAGAGAATTGGGGCTGAAGCCGATTTCTAAAGGGCTGAAGTAGGCAAAAATGGTGTTCAGGCTGGTCATCAGCTCGTCAATCGTTCTCTTAAACGTTGGATGGTCCTGGTGGTAGATGCTGGCCATCTTGAAGGTCAGACGGAGGATTTTTAGAAAATCAAGAAGATGCCGGTCGCGCTCGTAGTCGGCCTCTGTTGGCGCTGCCGGCTGGCTGACTGACGGTTGACCAGCTGGCTGGGTAGCGCTTTTCGGTCCACCTTCCTTCAGTTCATCCATCGCCCATGGCTGGTGCAGGTTCCCTCCCTTAAGCCCTTTTTTGAGCCAGGTTGCCATTTCCCTGGTTCCGTAATTTATCCTTAAAATTGCCTTTAAGGCCTTTTGCTAAGTTTATTATTTTATGAAAAAGGCAAAAAATTGTCATGCTCAGCCAAGATGATTTTTAGGGTCAGGCAAATTCACCCCGTGGGGTGGAGCGCGCGGAGTCCTCGTGATTTATTGAATTCAGCGCACCTGTTGTGTAATGAAACACAGCTGATATAGCTCCAATAAACCACCATGATTTTTACGAGAAGCGAAAAAACTTGATTTTTTCTTTTTTTATGTTCAAGATATTAATAAACATAATAAAATTTAGCGAAAGGAGGTAACTTTCTTTGGTAAAGCATTTTTCTAAAAGTATGGTTTGTTGTCTTTTAGTCCTTGCTTTACTTTTTGCTTTTTCTAACTCACTGTCCTCGGGTGGTACGACCACAGATTATTTGTTTATTCATAATGGAGATTGGATAACACTGATGAAGTCTAACCCCTCTGCTGACGAAATCACATTTCATTTCTACATCATCAGCGGCAGGTCGCGAATTGATATTGATAAGGGCGCAGGCGTAATTGAAGAAAAAATTATTTTTAAGAACAGCGATGGCTGGCAAAGTAGGTCTTATTCATGCGACACAGTAAAAATAATAATCAAGGAAACAGGAAACAATCAGGGCACCCCAGATTTGCCTGGTGATTCTGATGTGGTAATCCGCATAAACAGTTCAGAAGCAAAGGTTTTCGGAAAAAAACCATGAAGACAGTGCTTATAAGGGGAAAAGGTGTAGTACTTGTGGGAAAACCTTGAGCTGGTGATGGATGATTTTGAAGCTGAGTTGTTATCTGGCAAACGAGAATAGTTTGCTACTCTTTCCGGGAAAAAATGGGCTGAATAATTCTCACTAGATTTGTTATCTCTTGAAGCACGGGGTTTAAAAAAGTTTGTTTAAAATCTCATATCCCCAACTACAATTTATGCCTGTGATGTTTCACCTGATGACACTTTCTCTGGCTCTTCACTCCCATTGGATATTTTCCGCTTAACCCTTAGCAACTTTTCTTATTTTCAACAGCCAATGTGCTGGCTCTTGGGATTAGCTTTGGACAATGTTAAAGATTGAAATTAAATTTTTAATGTGTTAAGAAAAAATGAAGAGTCAAAGAAAAAAGAAGGGCTAAAAATCTTGCCGACTTTATCTCCTCTCAGCCAATCAACCTTAAAAAGGGAGGCTTTTATGAAAAAGCATATTCTTGTTTTTATGATAGTAGTGGTTTTAGCTTCCTTTATTGCCGGCCAGGCGGAAACAATACAGCAAAGAATAAATTTTGTCTTAGCCCAGACTAAAAACATTCCCTGGGAAGCCAATACCGGCTGGTTAGAGATTCCAACGACTGGCGTCAAAATAAGGTCATATGCTTTCGCGACTCCAAGCATTCTCAAATACCAGTTCCCGGTGGTCTTTACCATTGTATATGACCCAAACCAGGTTTTTATTGGCAATTCATTTCTGATAAATATTAAGATACAGGGAACCTCCCCTGTGCCAAAAAGCGGGCTTTACTTAACGGGCGTATACATGCCAAACAGTCCATATTCAATAGACTCCAGGTTAGGCACAGAGGTGAAGCTGCAATATAATTATCAAGACGAAATAGACGACCTTTATGCGCCGGTGGATGCTGCTATTAACATTCAAAAAGCTTTTAAAACGCCGCTAAAAAAGGAAAGTCAGGAGGCCAGAGATTCCGTTCCTTACCTGAATTTGGTTCCTGAGATTAACACAGCTACCCTGGGATTAAAAGCAAAAATTGCTTATGGTGCTTTAAAGCTTGCTTCACCCTCCCTGGAGTTGTTTGGTGGATTGAAAATAGAAGGCAAATTCGTGAAAGGAAAGGTTACGGCCACAGGAGCCTCAAAAGTCAGTGAAAGTTATTTCTACTGGAATACTGATGGTGAAGTAGCTTCTTTTCGGGTTAATGTTCATCCCCAGATTACAACAGGCAATAAGGTTAAGATTAGTTTTTCTGACCTATCTTATCACTTTAATCTTTTTAGACAAATGGGAATGACCTTGACTGTGGCTGGCCAGAAGGTTAGTACTCCGCAAGATATCTGGGAATCAGTAGGAGAAGTGATGATAAACGGGCCCAGCTTTTCTTTTGAAATTCCTTTGGTTCCTGGCCCACCTAGTTCTTTGGTCAATCCTCTTCCAGATAAGGTGCATAGCCTATCCTTCAACGTAAGCTGGACAGGGAACTCTGAGGCTCGGACTTACACCATTCAATATAGAGTATACAAACCGGCTAGTAGCTACATGCCTGCTTCCTGGTCAGATTGGCAAGATTGGTTAGTAGATACTACCAGCACCTCGGCCACTTTCACCGTTCCCAGTCAGGGAAGTGAAGGCAATGTGTATTATTTCCGAAGCCGGGCTAAAAATGCCAGTAACCAACTGGAGCCTGAGCATCTTCAACCCGATACTTTTACTAAAATTGCTCTTCTCTACTCGATCTCAGGGCGGGTAAAAGATAATAATAACAATCCGATTTCAGGAGCCAAAGTCTATATTGCGGATAATATTTATGCAATTACTGACAACGCCGGCAATTATGTCCTTTCGGGATTGGGCCCTGGAAATTATTCTGTTAAAGTGCAGCATCAAAACTGGGTATTTTCTCCGGTCTTTAGATCAGTGAACCTTGAAGGTGACGTCACCAATATAGATTTCGTGGGTTCTCCGCCAGCGCCTGTTTCAACAGCCAGTTCTTATGTTATTCCCCTCCCTAATACTCAAAAAAACACATCTTTCACTGTGAGCTGGACAGGCACGAATGCCACGGCCTATGACGTTCAATTTAAGGACGGAGCCACTGGCCAATGGCAAAACTGGGTCACCAACACCACTCAGACTTCCAAAACATTTACCGGCTTAAACAACCACACTTATTATTTTCGCTGCCGGGCTAAAGACCAAAATGGGGTATGGGAAGAATATTCTAATGTCCCGGATACCTTTACGTCTATAAACACGTCTTCTGGGCTTAGAATAACAGAAATTACCCCAACCTCAATGAAACTGGAGTGGGACCCTGTTGCCAGCAGCCAAAATTTTACCCGCTATGAGGTGCACAAGACGACTTTGCCCGATCAATATTTTGGCCAGAGCAATTCCACGCTTTACATGAGTTTGAATTCGCCATCCGCCACCAGTTGCAATGTTACTGATCTTCAACCTCAGACTGAATATTACTTTATCATTGCTTATGTTCGCGGTACAACCCATGATTACTCAGAAATGAAATGGGCTAAAACTTTAGGTCCCCAGGCCACATCCAAGGTAAATTCCCTGCCAGCAGAAATTCATCCACCCGTTGTCTTACCGCCCAATCCGGCCTACATGAATTTCACCGTCAAATGGACCGGTAACAAGGCTGTAGCTTATGATGTTCAGTATAAAGTAGAACTCTCTGGTGAGTGGACAGACTGGCTGAAAGATACTACCAAAACAGAGGCTGTTTTCCCACCCCAGGGCGTTAGCTTGGTTAATGGAAAAACTTATTACTTTCGCTCCAGAGCCAAAGATTCTTACGGTGTCTGGGAAGAATATCCTTCGGATAATGCCGGAGATGCTCATACGAGAGTAGTCATTTCTAAAGCCGCTACTTTCATTAAACCGCTGCCCAGAACTCAGCCCAGCAAAACTTTTACTGTGAGTTGGGATGGTGTTGGCGCTGTAGCCTATAACGTTCAGTACAAAAAAGAGAAAGGTGGCCCCTGGGTCAACTGGCTCACGAATACCACCTTAAAATCCAAGGAATTTACAGGAGTTGAGGGGGCGACCTATTATTTCCGCTGCTGCGGGAAGGACTCCGAAGGTAACTGGGCAGGCTACCCACCGGATGAAGCTGTTGATACCTACACCACCATATCTTTAAGCAACACTGCCGCCACCACCACTACTTCATCTTCTTTTACAACTACTCCAGCTAACACCTCAAATGCCGAGGACTCCGTGGATTTGGTCCTTTCCAGCCTTGGCGTATCAACCCCCGTGAAGGGAAAACCCATTGCCATAACAGTGCGGGTGAAAAATAATTCCAAGATAGCGGTTGAAGGATGTCTCCTTGAGATTAGCGCTGATGACGGATTTCAAGAAAAGAAAACCCTTATTTTGAAAGAAAATGCTGTAGAGACAATCAGGACTACCTGGCAACCAAAGAAATTAGGAAGGTTGAATGTCAGCGCCGAGATTAAAGCTCCTGAGAAAATTCAGGAAAAGAACTTAAATAATAATATGTTAAAAAAGCAGGTGATTGTGAAATAACCAGCTATGACGGGAAGAACAGCAATGCCAGGGCACCCAACCCCAGGGCAGGAAATTCAAAAAATAAAGTTCAAATTCCAAACCAAAAGGTCATGGTGGAGACAAGAAAGTTCTGCTATCAGGCAAGGCAACGACAATCCTCCAAGCCGATCTGAGCAAAGCCGAACCAACCTAAAGAATTTATTTGCCACCTGTTTGACCTTATTTTTTCTTCTCCTAATTCCCATCATGGCCTGGTCTTCAGTTGACCGACCTCAGGTTGTAGCTCTGGCTGCGGGCTGGGATTTTAGCTTAGCACTGATGTCTGACGGCACAGTTTTTTCCTGGGGATTTAACGGGAATGGAGAATTAGGTTTAGGAAGTAGCGACTATCAGGACATACATCATCTTCCCCAAAAAATCCCTTATCTTTCCAACATAGTGGCCATTACTGCCGGTTGGAATCATGCCCTCGCCCTGGACAGGGATGGCAATGTCTGGGCGTGGGGAAACAACTATTTTGGTCAGCTGGGAAATGGTGAAAGAAAGGATAAATTTCCTTACGGGGAGGGAGTACCAGTTAAGGTTAAAGGTTTATCTGACATAGTGGCTGTGGCTGCAGGTGAAGGGTTTAGCCTAGCTCTAACTCGTGATGGGACACTTTATGCCTGGGGGATTAACGTTAACGGAGAGTTGGGTGTTGATACCAGTAATTTAGGTGTTGGGCAGCATGCGCGGGCCATACCTTACCACTTGCGGGTGGAAATTTCTGCTGTTAGAGCAATTGCCGCTGGAGCCAGGCATGCTGTGGTGCTGGATGCTGATGGTTCAGTCTGGACATTCGGCAGTGACAGCCGCGGTCAGCTTGGAGACGGACGGGGCGGCATTTATTTCAGCAGAAATAAGCCTTACAAAATAGCGGGATTAACCGGAGTTAAACAGATTGCTGCTGGTCATTCTATGAGCCTTTTTCTCAAGCAGGATGGCACGCTGTGGGCTGTTGGACAGTTTAATACTGAAGCTGAGGTTTTTAGCGTGCTGCCCACAAAAATTGAAGGATTGCCACCAGTCCAGAAAATTTATTGCGGACCATCAGCTACACATGTTATTGTGGTGGATGAAGAGGGTAAGACCTGGACCTGGGGGTTGAATGCTTCCGGGCAACTCGGAGATGGTTCGGTTAATGAAATCGGTACTTTGCTTAAAGGGCGAGGTAAGTACCCACCGTTAAAGCTGGACTGGTTAAAAAACATCGCTACCGCAGCTCTCGGTGGGAATCACAGCCTGGTTATTACGAGGGAAGGAGCACTTTTGGCCTGGGGAAACAACTGGCACTGTCAGCTGGGCATAGGTAAAAAATCACCGTATGAGCTAAAACCTAAGGAAGTAAAATTTGTCAAGGATACTTCGCGATAAATACGTATTAGTTACCCGCTGGCCAGTCTGCCATTTTTGACCGCCTGACCACATTAATCCCCTGTTTATCAAAACGCATACTAACATCTTTTGAGCCTGGCCATTGAAGCTTTTAGAAAGGGCTTGATTAGCCGGAATAAATTAATTGAGTTGTTAAGATTATCCGGCCTTCCAGAGAAAGATATTTTTATGTTACCAGAAGCTCGTCGGGTCTGAAATTCAGTTTGCGTTTACTTTGACAAGAGTAAATACTTCGCCTTATTTACTCCATGGGTCTCTTATGGGTAAATTTTTAATGTAAAGCCCATTTAGGTTCTTATAAAAAGGAGAATTTACGTCATAGATAATAGGTTTTTAGGTCATTAATGGCTTGTCTTTTATGCCAGCTTGTCTTTATGAAATAACAAAATCCTTTCTTCCCGAGCCTGTTTGATTATAGTCTCCGTAAAACCGCTTTTTGAGAAAAGGCAATAGTATTCCTTTCTTTT
>Ga0209017_10001994_pt1 | contig 14127 bp, 9 predicted proteins | sample YNPBryunderm2012_FD_185812 | JGI IMG/M metagenome (GOLD analysis project Ga0209017, IMG submission 185812) | Anoxygenic and chlorotrophic microbial mat microbial communities from Yellowstone National Park, USA - YNP Bryant MS undermat 2012... ... | reverse complement strand
TAAAACGAATGTGGCATCGAACAAGGAAGTTTTGGCTGTGAAGAAAAGAACTTCCACGCCTCGCCTTCCCGCAACGGCTTGAGCCGACCCGACCGAATCCGCGCGACAGTTGAGAAACCAACCGACTTGTCCGAAACCATCATGGTTCCCCGCAACGGCGCGCGTCAAGAGGGCGGCTTGCGACCGTGGGACGCCCCCGGCTATGATGAGGCTGGCCGACGAATGGCCTCTGGTCGGGATGTCGCGGGCGACGTCACGCGGTTCTTCTTCGTCACTAACCCCGCCCCCCCTTGACCGTGTTCGTCCGGCCTCCCGCCACCTTGGTTGTTCGGTTCGTTGTTGTCGTGTCCGCTCGACGCCAGGACGCCTCGGGAATCGACCATGCCCGGTCGGGTCGGGAGTGTTGGCTCGATCGCTTGAGTTGAAAGCGTTTTCAAAGGACCTTGAATCACATGACCGCTTCGTCGCAATCATTGACCGCCACCGTGTTGTTGAGCAAAGGGTTGACTCCCGGCAAACTCCGCGGTCTTCAGAGGATCAGCAACCCTAACGGCACGCTGACCATGATCGCGCTCGATCAGAACTCCTCGATGATCAACCTGGCGGCCGCCGCCCTCAAGGCGTCGGGTCAGGACCGCGAGCCCACCTACCAGGAAATCGTCGAAGCCAAGCTGGACATGATGCGTCAAATGGCCTCCGCCGCCTCCGGCGTGCTGATCGACGCCTATTATGGCGCGTGGAGCGCCATCGCCTCTTACGCGATTCCGCCCGACAAGGGACTCTTGGTACGGGTCGAGAAGTCGGGAGGTGCCAAGAACAAGCTCAACGCCCCCCTGGCCTCCTACGAGCCGGGCTGGTCGGTCGAGAAGACGAAGCTTCTGGGGGCCGACGCCGTCAAGCTTCTGGCTCCCTTCGAGCCGACTGAACCGGACTCGGCCGAACATCAATTTGCCTTCATCAGTGAAATCGCCGCGCTGTGCCGCCGCTACGACATCCTTTTCCTGTTGGAGCCGGTCGCCTTCCCGATCGGCTCGGAGAAGAAGACTGACCCCTCGTTCCTGGAACGCAAAGCCCGGACCACCATCGAATCGGCCCGCATCCTCTCGGGACTTTGCGACGTGTACAAGGCCGAGTTCCCCGGCACCTTGGGTTACGAGTCCGACTCGCAATTGATCGACAACCTCCACGCCCTCGACGCCGCCTGCGTCACCCCCTGGGTGCTGCTCTCGGCCGGTGTGGATTATCCCGACTATCTCAAGCAGGTCAAAATGGCGATGGAATGCGGCGCCTCGGGGGTGCTAGGTGGTCGGGCGTTCTGGAAGGAATATTTCCAGCAGCCCACCCCGGAAGCCCGCTCGAAGTTCGCTGCCGAAACCGCCCGCGCCCGCGTGGCCGAAGTCGACGGCGTGGTTCGCTCCCAGGCCAAGCCCTGGTTCGAGAGGTACGGTCTGACGATGGAGGAACTGACCACCATCCGCGCGGCCGAAGGTTGGCACTTCAAGTATGCTCCTCACGCAACCGCGGCGGGAGGCGTTGGTTCCGGCACCGCCGTCCGCGCCGGTGAAGTTTACTGAGGCGGATCCATTTCGGGGTTCCCCCCACGCTGGCGATCGGAATCCCGTGGATCGCCCTGCTTGGCTGTGAACCTTATTCCCGATCCAATTCGAGTCGCAAGCTGTGTTGAGGATTGGATCGCGTGTTGGTTTGATCCCAACCGGAAGAGGGCGAAGTTGACCGCCACGGCTCAGGTCGCCGCTGGTGGCCAACATTGCCCTTCTAACGGGTTGCCGCCGCGAACTGTCTTCCAAGAAACGAAAACGACCAAAGGACACGACCCGTTGTAATCAGCGTCGATTTCGCACGGGTCGCGTCCCGAGGCGATTCGATTGACCGATGGACGCTCCTCCGATGGGCAAATCCGAACGCCGTCTCAAGTTGGAGGCCAGTTTGGCCGAAAATCCCGGCGACACCTTCCTACGTTATGGACTGGCAATGCAATGTCTCCAGGAAGGTGATTTGGCCGAGGGTCGTCAGCGCCTCCGAGACCTGATTGCCGACCATCCCGAGGATTCGATCGCCGCCTACCAACAACTCGCCCAGTCTCTCCTGGATCATGGTGAAATTGAAGAGGCGCGGGCCATTCTCGAGGTCGGCATCGTCAAGGCTCGGCTCAAGGGGGATGCTCACGCCGCCTCCGAAATGGAAGGACTGCTGATTCAGTGTTGAACTCCGCGACCGACGCGGTTTGCCCCAGTCGCGTCCAGCCTCCGGCCCTCTTCGGCTTTCCCAACCGAATTTGGTTCGGCGACGGAGCTCGCCGTTGTCTGGCCGAGGAACTGGAACGTCTGGGAATCCGTCGTCCACTGGTTGTCACCGACCCAGGGGTGCGCGCCGCGGGACTCGTCGATTTGGTGCTGGAACAACGCGGCAGGCGCGACTTGCCACCCCTGTTCGACAGCGTCACCACCGAACCGGGCGAGGAGGTGGTTGAGAACGCCCGCGTTGCCTATCTCGACGCGGCATGCGACGGCGTGATCGGTCTGGGTGGGGGTGCGGCGCTGGATGTCGCCAAAGCGGCGCGGCTGTTGATTCATCATCCCGCTCCGCTCGATCAATACGCGCTCACCTTGGGCGGCGAAGCGCTGATTACACCCAAACTTCCACCGATGATGGCAATTCCCACTACCGCTGGGACGGGTTCCGAAGCAGCGCGGGGCGCGATCATTTATCTGAAGCGCACCGGTCGCAAATCGTTGATCGCTTCAGAGTTTTTGTTCCCCTCGGTAGCGCTATGCGACCCGGAATTGACCAGGAGTTGCCCACCGTCCCTCACCGCCGCCTGCGGCATGGACGCCTTGACCCACGCCATCGAAGCGTTCTGCTCGCCACGATTTCACCCTCCCTGCGACGCCCTGGCGTTGGAGGCGATCCGCTGGCTGCGCAAAGGGTTGGAGGCAGCAGTGGCCGATGGAACGAACATCGAGGCACGCCGCAACGTCATGCTTGGCGCGTTGTTGGGCGGGATCGCGTTTCAAAAGGGGTTGGGGGTAGTTCATTCGTTGTCCCACGCGCTGGGATCGGTTGCTCCTCTGCATCACGGTACCCTCAACGCAATTTTGTTGCCCCATGTTCTCCGATTCAACGCCCAGAACGCGGCTCCTCGGCTGGCGGAACTAGCGGATCGGATGCGTCTGGGGCAGGGCGAGGATGGGGTGCGTCATCTGGTAACGCTGGTGGAACTGGTTCTGGAACGCCTTCCCCTGCCCCGACGCCTTGGCGACCTTGAGCCGCGCGGCCTTGATCGTTCGATGATTCCCCGCGTGGTGGAACTCGCCTTGGCCGACCACTGCCACCACACCAACCCACGACCAGTCGGGCCCGACGACTTGGCTACCTTGCTCAATCTAGCCTGGTGAACGAGGCGCGGCGGACGATTTCCGCCGCCGCCTCCCTCTTCGTTCTACACTGGATTTGGGAACGCGATCCATTCGAGGGGGGAGGACAGTCCGATGCTTGATCTGGTGGGATGGACCCGAACCGATGCGCTGAATTTTCTGGGGCCGCTGGGATGGCTTCCCGAGGATCGCCCCACCCGCTTCCGCCGAATGGAGCTAGGAGGATCGGGAGCCGAGTCGGGACGTCCGCTGGTGATCGAGAGTGAAGGATGGGTCGAGGTGGGCGGCCGGCTCAATCTTAAGTACGCGCGGGTTCGTTCGGCTCTGCTCGACATCGCCACCATCATGTGTTACCCCACCGCCAGCCCAGAGCTTTTGCCGATCTTCGCGGCCGAGTGGGTGGTGGTGGCGCGCAAATGCCATGCCCTCATCCTCGACGTGGAGACCGTCACCGCTGATTCGCCCCTGCGCGCGCGGATGGAGCCGATTTACAAACCGCTGGCCCGTCCCTATCAGGAAGCCATCCCCGAAAACCGCGAGCGGCCCGAATGGTTCAATCAGATCGCCACCCCCTGGGCCATCTACGGCGCGGCCGAACTGGAAATCCTGCCGGTCGTCCGCGCGGCCTTCCGCGCCTACCTCGATCAAACGATCGAACGGTTCTACAAACCAGCGTTGCCTGCGGCGAGTTCCGGAGGCGATCATCCTGACGTGGTCCGTTACAAACACCATCACGCCATTAACTCTCCAGGTTATCCGTTGTTTCGAGCGAAAATGGGTGAAGAGCTGGCCCGCGAGTTTCTGTTCAACTGGCACTTTGGCCCGCCCCGCATCCCTCGGGCGCGGGTTGAGACCGTCACTGGCTCCGGCGAACACCGCCTTTTCGCCGACAACCCGGAACTCCTCGCCGCCCTCGCCGCCGAAGCCGATGCTCGCGTCAGCGTCAGCCATCCCCATCTCACAGTCAAACCCAAAACTCAGCCCCCGGCCTCCCTCGCCTAAGACACCATCCCGCCGCTTGCCGTGCCTCCGTTCCAAACCTCAAATCGCTTTTGAAACGTGATCCTTGCCAAAGAGGTCGCCGGAGCCGCGTATTCGTCAATGGACGCCCCGTTGGTCCAAACCTGTCGTCATGTCTGGTTGACCGCTCCAGGTCCAGGCGCGCTGGCGGTGGTCCGCTTGTTCGGCCCCGATGCCTTGTCGTTGGCGGATCGGGTATTTCGGCCGTCGCGCCAACCGGAGCGCCCCCTCTCGGCTACGCCACCGCGCCGTCCTCGTCTTGGACGTCTTGGAACATTTCGTTCTCCAACCCCGACCACCCCAACGGGTCTCACCGACAACAGTGACACTCACAATCATAATCATAACAGGGTGGAGGTGGGTGACGAGGTGGTGGCCATCCGCTTCGACGATGATCCCCGCCAACCCCCCCAGGTCGAGTTTCAGGGGCACGGGGGACTCGCGGCGCGTCAGGCGGTCGAAGCGATCCTGGAAGCGGCGGGGAGCCGTCCGGTGCCAGCTCGGGTCTGGCGGATCGAGACTCAGGGGCTCACCACAATCCAGGCCGACGCTTATGATGACCTCGCTTACGCCCCCACTCGACGAACCGCCGCGATCCTGCTCGATCAAGCCCTCGGCGCGCTTGATCGAGACCTAGATTCTCTCGAACGCTTGGAAGCCGACGACCCTGCTTGCGCGGCGGACCTTCGCGCTACTCTGTCCCAGCGCTTCGAAGTCGGTTCCCGTCTGATCTCAGGCTGGAACGTCGCGCTAGCGGGTCGTCCCAACGTAGGCAAAAGTTCGCTGATGAACGCCTTGGCGGGTCACGCGCGGGCGATCGTCAGCCCGCAGGCGGGAACGACCCGAGACGTGTTGACCGTTCCGTTAGCCTGCGACGGCTGGCCAATGACGTTGTTCGATACGGCCGGTCTACGCGACCAACCCTCTGACGACCTCGAAGCCCAAGGAATCCTCCGCGCTCGCAACGCCCAAACGCAGGCCGACCTGGTTCTTCTGCTGCTCGACAGTTCGCAACCGCTTGAACCACTTGACCTCGCCTTGCTCCACACCTATCCCAACGCCTTGCTCGTGGCGACCAAAGCCGATCTCGCCCCCCGCTGGCGAGCCGAGGATTTGCCAACCACACGCAAACTGGTTTCCCTCTCCGCCCTCACTGGCGAAGGTCTGGATCGCTTGCTCGATCGTCTTGCCCAACGCCTGGTTCCCAACCCTCCCCCCGCGGGTTCTGCCGTGCCCTTCCGGGTCGACCATCTGACGCAGCTCAATCGAACCAATCGAGCCAAACTGTCGGGATGAACCAGAGACATTGATTGACGGGAATTCCGAGCAGATTTCGGAAGAAGCAACTGGACGAGTCGTCCCCGACAACGAATGATCCCTTAGCAGGGGTGGACCGACCAGGAGAAATCAGCATGATGGGCCAGACGACGAGACAGCACCAGGTCGGTGGTTCCGTTTCACCATGCTCAGCAGCGCCTCGTCGCACACGAAACATCGTCGGGACCACAATGGCCTGGCTCCTCCTCTTTGGAGTCGTGATCGCAGCAGCGGACGGGGTGGGAGTGGAACGCGCCTCCGCCCAGATTCCCCCCCCTCCTGACCAACAGGACACCAACGCCGCTCCACCCGCCGATCCGTTGGGCAACCTCGCCTTCCCCGTGCCCGACCCCGATGCCGGAGCCAATCCCGCCAAACCCAACTCCAATCCCGACACCAACCCCGACCTCGCCCCCCCTGAAAACGTCGGCCCCCTTGCTCCTTTACAACGGGGTCCCGTCCATGAGGCATTTGCAGGCCCCGTGCTTTACGACCCTCGGCCTGGTCCCACCGCGCCCCGCGCTCCACCCGAGCCGATCGAGGAACTCCCACCAGACATCAAGCCCGACGGCAAGCAAGTCGAATGGATCCCCGGCTATTGGGCCTGGGACGAGGACGCCGCCAAGTTTATTTGGATCAGCGGCATTTGGCGCGACATCCCCCCCGGACGCGAGTGGGTGCCCGGCTACTGGACCGCCGAGGGCGATCACTTCCGCTGGGTCGCGGGCTACTGGGCCAAGGCCGACGATCAACCCATTGAGTATCTACCGGAACCGCCCGAGAGTCTGGAACACGGTCCCAACACTCCCGAACCAGATGAAAACCACTTCTGGGCCCCCGGCGAATGGCAATGGATGGGCGACCGCTACGTGTGGCGTCCGGGCGTTTGGGTCAAGAATCAACCTGATTGGGTTTGGAATCCCGGCGCGTATTACCCCACTCCTTCGGGGTACATCCACAACGACGGCTTTTGGGATTATCCATTGGCCGACCGCGGCGTACTCTACGCCCCGGCCGAGCCAGTGGTGGACGTGATCCCTGCTCACTTCGTCTATACCCCCGACGTGGTTGTGCCCGCCGCTGGTCTGGTTGACCACCTGTTTTGCTCGACCGCTGTGGGCGGTTACCACTTCGGCGACTTCTACGACCCAGTCTATTTCAACCGCGGCTTCATCCCCTGGTCGTTCTTCCCAAGCTACAACGTCGGCTTCTGCCCGATCTACAACCATTGTGCGTTCAATGGCTTCGCGTTGGGAGCGATCAGCCCGTTTCGGAGGGTTGGGTTCGTGGCGGGTAATTTCGGCCTGAGCGCGGGCTTCGGCCTGGGATTCGGCCTGACCTCCATCGGAGTGGGCTTCGGGATCAACTCACTGGGCTTCGGTTGTGGCTTCGACCCCTTTTTACCGAACTTCGGGTTCGTGGGTTTCAACCGTTTCACGCCGTTCTTTCGAGACGTCTATTGCGATCACTTCCTATTTCGGCGCGGCCACCCCTTCGCGCGTCCCGGACGCTTCTTCCGCGGCGATGTCGCCACCAACGGCGGTATCATCAACAACGGGGGCATCGTCAACGTTAATAACAACTTCGCCATCAATCAGGGGGATAACTCGGCCCTGGCGCTGGGTTTCAACGGCGGCAACGCCTCGGCGCTGGTCGATCAATCGATCAACGGCAACGTCGCTCATCTGACCAACGACGGCGTTGGCCTGGGACGCGGTCCCATCCTGGCAACCCGCGCCCGTAACCTGGACCGCTTCAACCGTCGCGGGGAAGTCATGCCCGCCGCGCAACGTCAAGCGCTCCGCGAGCGAGCCGCCCAACTCCGCGAGTTTGCCACTCAACGCGAACGGATCGAAACCGTGGCAGGCGGCTTTGGCCGCAACCCTCTGGCGGATCTCAACCTCAACAACGAGGGCGTCTCCGTTCGGGGCAACCAAGAAACCAGTCCTCTTCGCGGCGCGGCCCTGCGTGGTTTGGCCCCTCGCCGCGTAGAACGTCCTGCCTCCCCAATCAGCGCTCGGACACGACCTCAGCTCCCTCTGAACACAACCACTCCCCGTCTCTCCAGCGTTGATCCCAACTCCCCTACCGCGGTCGATCAAGTAGGCAACCGCTCCAGCAACAACGACGCCCTCCCCGCAACGAATCAACTGGGTCGCCGCACCGTCGGGGCCATCGCCGACTCCGATCGACGCGGACCACGTTCGTGGCGCGAACTCGCCTCCAACCGCGCCGTCGCCACGGAGCGCTCATCTCCAGCGACGCCCACCAACCGTCCCACAGCCGCTAACAGCAACACCAACACCAACACCAACGCCAACGCCAACCGACCCAACACCCCCCTCACTAACCGTCGTCCAGTTGTCCCTGGTCCGGCTCCTAGTTTGGGAAATCGTCCCCGGGTTCCAGTGGGCGATCGTCTCCCAGCCCTCACCAACCGTACCAACCCCAATCCGCCCCGCTCGGCGACCTCCACGGCGGCCGATTCGCCGCCCTCGAATCCCAACCGCGCCAACCCGCCAACCGCGTCCACACCTCCAGCGAGGCGAGTGGTTCGAGGCCAATCCCCCATCTCGACTCCGCCGCCTCTGAATCGTCCCAACAACGCTGCGACCACCCAGCCAGCGGTTGCCAACCCTCGTCCGACCGTGATTGAGTCACGTCCGTTGACCACGCCGCGGCTCGACAACCGACCTCGGGTTCCGAGCCAAAGTCCGTCAAGCGGACTCGGCCCGCGACCAACGCCGCCGAACCGCCCCACGATCGTGGACGGCCCCTCGGGTGGTTCAAGAGCTTCCCAGCCCAATCTTGCTCCGTCTGAAAACCGCCCCGCTCCCCCTTTGAATCGGCCCACCCCCGCGATCACGCAGCCGCGTCCTCCCCGGGTGAACGCGCTAGCAGGTGAAGCCAATCGTCAAGCGAACCAGGTTCCACCGTCCCGTCCCACTCCGCTTCCACCAGCGCCTAATCGCCCCAACCCAACCAACTCAGGGCGAACCACGATCATCACCGGTCCCAACGTGGGAGGTGCTTCCGCTCCCCCCAACCGTCCCACTCCGCTTCCACCAGCGCTCAATCGCCCCAACCCAACCAACTCAGGGCGAACCACGATCATCCAAGGGGGCGGAAGCCCCAGCGGTCTCAGTGGACGCCCTTCAGCGATGATCCCCAACCGTCCCGCGTCCCCCGCGACGGCAAATCGGCCCGTTTTCACCCCACCCGCGCTGAACCGGCCGAATGCGGCCGCCAGCCCAAGACCAGCCCCCATCATGCGCCCCACTGGACCACCGGTCGGCGTCAACCGTCCCGCGACGGGTGCAAACTTCCGTCCACCTGCAGCGGGCGGAGGCGTAATCAGACCCCGCAGCATGGACGGAGCCAGGCCTGGCGTGGGGGCGGGCTTGGGAGCGCCCGGAAATCGTTCCGTCATCGGCAACTCGCGCGGTGCAGCCGCCAACCTCCGAGGTGGACGGGGTTGACCAACTCAACTCAATCCACCCCAAAGCCATTCACCGTCCGTTCCCACAAAATAGGTCCAACCCGCCCTTCGAATCGGCGAAAAACCGACACAACCCTTGGCGTCACATCTGGTGATGTCGCACCAGCTCGTTAGGTTGACTCGATTGGTGGAGACTTGGAAAAAAATCCAGGAACCGAGTGAACCTTTTCGACGCGGCGCGCATCCAAGTGGGTGTCGTTGAGGGAAGGTTGCCCGGTTCGCGGTGCACCCTCCCCGCTATTGGTCTTTCTTCGTTCCCTCCAACCGGATTTTTCCTTCCAATCCCCGGGGGTTGATCCCCCACGCGACAGCCGGAATTCTCTACCCTAACCTCTGAGAGAGGATCCGGTTCATTCACCGTCGTGGACCATTCGCTGCTTGAATGTCTGTGCATTGCTGTCGATCGACTCGCTGTTGGGTTCGGCGTTCAACCCAAGTTGCGAATGAGAGGGCAGCGTGCTTGGCATCCGAGCGTCGGTTCCGACGGCCCGAAGACGTCGCCTCACACTTTGATCCCGCCCGTGGGTGGCGGATGTGAGGGTCTCACCATGTTTCACTGCCTCAACCGGATTCCGTCGGCCATCGTCGCTCGGCTGAACCTCGGCACGTTCGCGCGGCTAGTCGCCCCTGCGGCGTTCGGAAACATGGTCGCCCTGGCCCCCATCTCCCTCCGCGTGACCAGCAGTTCGTATCGAGAAGATCGCTGTCGCAATCAGCAACGCCACCCGGCGCATGCTCCGATCAGTTCCTCCGGCGCTTCATCTTATTCCCGGTTGGAACCCAGACCATCGGAACCGCGACCGTGGCAATCCGCGACAAGGGACTCCACTATTTATCGAAGTGCCATGATTCTCAAACCTCTTCACGCAAGATTCGGTTTGCGAAGTCATGGCGGTTCCGGTGGAGATCCTTCGACAGCGATCGGTCCCCACGACTGAGTCTCGAATCGAACGTTCCGAGCACACCGCATTGGTCCGGCCGTTTTCACAGAGAAGCCGCGGGATGGTATTTCGACTGATTCAAGGTCAACCATACCTCGGTCTTGCAGTGCTGGCGGATTAGGACCGAGTTTGACGGAAGACGGTTTGTGATCCTTGCCCCATCCCTGGTTGGATGAGGAAGAGTCAATCAGAGGTCGTATTCCGTTCCGACAGGCGGCCGGTGCCGGATCGGCTCACGTCAACTCACGCAACATTCTAGGGCCCGACTTGTTTCGAGTCGTGGTCGTGTCGGTCGCCGGGGAGTCGTCCTCGCGTGGACCGGTCGCATGGAGACGGTTTATCCCTCGCTGTCGAGAAGGGAAACGTCGTTTCATCCGTCCGGCTTCACTGGCTCTGGACTGCCCCCCCACCCGAACCTGATGCTAGGTAGGGCACGGGCGATCGCCGCGGCTCACGATTCAGCGACAGCGGGCGGGATCCATTGACGTTCGATCCGTTGATTGGTGGGTCCGAGGGTTTTGGCTCCAAACCAACGCCGTGTTGCGAGTCGAACCCCAACGGGATCCCAGTCCGCGACTTACTGGCCCCTTTCCCGGCGGTCGGCGACGGATCGAGACGAATTGAAGGGAACGAAGGAACGCATCCGTGTTGGCAACGCCAATGCTGTCGGTGGAGGCTTCGGGAACGGCGGTGTCCCCGTCTCCCTGGGAAGAAATCGCCGCGCTGGTCGTTCGTGCACAGGCCGGCGACCGCGACGCGCTCAATGTGTTGATCCTCAAGTTCGAGAAAACGGTCCACGCCCTCTGCTTGAAGAAGCTGCGTGACCCGTCCGAAGCCGACGAATTGGCTCAGGACGTGTTCCTCCAAGTGGTTCGGCGGATTCACCAGCTGCGCGACCCCGAACGGTTTGCCGGATGGCTCAAGCAGCTGACCGTCCGCATGGCGCTCAACCACGCTGGGCGGCGGGGATTGGGTCCCCAACTGGAGGCGGACGCGCTGGAGGTGATGGGTGAAGCGGTGACCACCGATCCTCTGGCCGATCTGATTCGTGGAGAGCGAATTGATCGGCTGCGGGAAACTCTTGAAGACCTTAAGCCCTTGGATCGTCAGATCCTCGAACTGTTTTACTTGCGGGAGATGTCACTCAACGCAATCGCGGAGAACCTTGACGTTCCAGTGGGGACAGTTAAGCGGCGGTTGCACGTGGCGCGTCACCGCCTCAAGGACCGTCTGATCAAACTCAACGAGGAGGTGGCCGCCGAGACCGCCTCCCAATGGAGTCGCTTGGAGGCCCTACTTGGCGACGAATCGGTTCCGGCTCCGATCTCCGCCCAGCGAATCGTCGGACATTCCCGCATGGGCGAACGGGTTGCGTTCGATCTCCCTCTTCCAGTTCTGGTGAGTTGAAGATGGGAGGTTGAAGATGGGAGAGGGTCTCTTCCACGCGCTGACATCCTCTGGCACAGCGACACGCCCGACTCGCTTCCGCCGGCTGAACAGGGAAGGAGTCGGGCGTTGATCGACATCACAACGAATGACGATCCGTGAGGATCATGGCGATCCAAACCGGGTTAGGGTTTGAACTCCATGTGGCACTTGGCACACGCCTTCAACATGGTCCCGTGAGCCTTGGTGACGGCTTCGAGATCCTTCTCCTTTGCCGCTTTGGCGAGTTTCTCGGCGGTCCCGGCGTACTTCTTGGTGATGGCAGCCCAGGATTCCTTGTCGCCTTGAGGCGGCTCGTTCTTGGGCATGTAGCCAGCGTACTTGGCGATCTCCTCGGTCTTGTCCTGCACCACGTTCCAATCGATCGGATCGGCTTCCAAGTCCTTCTTGAGCGACTGAACAAGGGAATCGGGGCCTTTGTTGAGCTTGCCCATGATCTCTTTGATCGAAGGCACCTCTTCGAGGGTGGCGGCTCCCGCGCCGATCACCATCACGAAACCCACGGCCAAGGCGGCCGCCACATTGCGAAGCTTCCGCGTCATTGGGACCAGTCTCCGAGCGGATCACCCCCGCCCGCCCGCACATCGTTCCAAACTCGGATTTTCACGGAACCAAGGGGACGAGGGGAGCGTCAATGAACCATCCCGCTACGACCTGAGCGACGGTCACCCAGGTCGTGCGGATCGGATTGTCCACCCCCGAAGGGAGTTTGTCAAACCGGTGGAGACGAAATGTTTGAGAGTCCGCCTGGGAATCGCCCACCCTTGAACGGCTTACGATTTGATGATCTCCTTGACCGATTGACCGGCCGGGATCATGGGCAGGACATGCTCCTGATAGGGCACCATCACGTCAAGAACATATGGGCCGCGGTGGGCGATCATCTCACGGATGGCCTGATCCACGTCGCTCTTGCGGACGATCCGCCGCGCCGCCACGCCGAAGGACTCTGCCATTTTGACGAAGTCAGGATAGGGTGATTCGGGCAGGCCACCATCCCCTTGCCCCAGCGCCTCGGGATGATCGATCGGTCCTAGATAAGTGTGGGCCCGGTTGCCGGCGTGGAACCGGTCCTCCCACTGAACCACCATGCCCAGATGCTGGTTGTTGAGGATGACCACTTTGACCGGCAGATTTTCACAATAGCATGTGGCCAATTCCTGAACGTTCATGAGAAAGCTACCGTCGCCGTCGATGTCCACCACCAGAGCGTCGGGGAAGGCGGCGGCGGCCCCCATCGCCGCGGGCAGGCCAAAGCCCATCGAGCCCAAACCGCCGGAGGTGATCCAGGTCCGCGGTTTGGTGAACTTGGTCCATTGGGCCGCCCACATCTGATGCTGGCCCACCCCCGTGGACATGATGAACTCGCCCTGGGCGATTTCGCTGAACCGATCGAGGAAATACTGGGGCAAAATGGCGTCCTCGCGTTCGTCGTAACGCATCGGGTCGTTGGAGCGCCATTCGTCGATCTGCTGATACCACTCCGACCAGTCGCCCCGCTCCACCAGCGGCAACAGATGGGCCAACGCGGTCTTCACGTCGGAATGAATCGGCAGATGCGCCAGCTTATTCTTATTGATCTCAGAAGCATCGATGTCGATGTGGACGATCCGCGCCTTTTTGGCGAACTCGGAGAGTTTCCCGGTCACCCGGTCGTCGAACCGGACCCCGAGCGCGAAGATCAGGTCGGCCTCGTTGATCGCGTAGTTGGCATAGACCGTACCGTGCATCCCGAGCATCCCCAGACACAAATAGTGGTCGTTGGGAACCGCGCCCAGGCCGTGAACGGTCATGGCCACTGGGATGCCGGTCTTCTGGACGAAGGCCCGCACCTCCTCGGTCGCCTCCCCCGCGATGACCCCACCGCCGCAATAGATGAACGGGCGTTTGCTCGCCTTGATCGCCTCGACCACCTCGGTGAGTCGTTCAAGCCGGGGCGGGCCGGGCAAATGGTAGCCCGGCAGGTTCATCGGCACGTCATAATCAACCGCGTCGAGCCGGGTGTTTTGAATATCCTTGGGAATGTCGATCAACACCGGACCCGGACGCCCGGTCGTCGCAATGTGAAACGCCTCTTTGAAAATCCGAGCCAAGTCGCGCGCGTTTTGAACCAGGTAGTGGTGCTTGGTGATCGAGCGGCAAACCTCGACCATCGGCGTTTCCTGAAAGGCGTCGGTGCCGATGACCCCGGTGGGAACTTGGCCAGTGATGGCGATGACCGGCAGCGAATCCATCTTGGCGTCGGCCAAACCGGTGACCAAATTCAACGCGCCTGGCCCCGAAGTGGCCATCACCACCCCGGGACGCCCGGTCGCGCGGGCGTAACCCTCGGCCGCGAAAATCCCCCCCTGCTCATGTCGGGGCAGAATGGTGCGGATCTCGCTCCGTCGACGGGTCAGCGCTTGATGCATCGGCATACTCGCACCGCCGGGGTAAGCAAAGAGCAGCTTGACCCCGTGGCGAATGAGCGATTCCACGACGACGTCGGCTCCCGTTAGCGGAGCCGAGG
>Ga0209017_10001993_pt1 | contig 14135 bp, 10 predicted proteins | sample YNPBryunderm2012_FD_185812 | JGI IMG/M metagenome (GOLD analysis project Ga0209017, IMG submission 185812) | Anoxygenic and chlorotrophic microbial mat microbial communities from Yellowstone National Park, USA - YNP Bryant MS undermat 2012... ... | reverse complement strand
CACAAGCCCGGGCAGAACGGCATAGGTGAGCGAGTCGTAGAGATATTCTTTGCCCGTGCGCAACATCTCGCCCCAGCTCGGCGTGGGTGGCGGGATGCCGACACCGAGGAAGGCGAGCGCCGCCTCGAGCAGGATCGCGACGGAGGAGAGCACGATCATCTGCGCAAGGATCGGGCTCCACGCGTTCGGCAACACCGTGCGCACGAGCGTGTAGCCCGGAGAGGCGCCGAACGCCTTGACGGCGAGCACGACCTCGCGCCGGCGCAGCGACAGGACCTGGGCCCGGGCCACGCGCGCGAAGGTCGGCACGCCCGTGAGCCCAACGGCGACCAGCGCCGCCGCCTGGCTTCTCCCGAGCACGGCGATCAGGGCGAGCGCGAGCATGATCCCGGGAAGCGCGAGCAACAGATCGACGAGGCGCATCAGCACCGCATCCCGCAAGCCGCCGAAGAACCCGGCGACAAGGCCCATCGGCACGCCGATCGCGGCAGCAAGCAATACCGCTCCGGCGGCGGTGGTGAGCGACGTGCGGGCGCCGAAGATGGCGCGGGCGAGGATGTCTCGGCCGAGCTCGTCGGTGCCGAAGGGGTGCTCCCAGGAGGGCCCCTCGAGCATGCGGGCGACATCCTCCTCGAGCGGATCGAGCCCGAGCGGGCGCGCGAGCAGCGCGGCTGACGCGAGCACCATGAGATAGGCGACCGACACCGCCGGCGCCGGCCGCGACAGGGCGCGGCGGACGAGGCGGAGGCCGGATCGGAGCGCTTCGGACATCACACAGTCGCCTGCCGGCGTGGCACGGCAGCGTCGGCGGCAAGCGGGCCGGCGTGGTGGCAGGCGCGCCGGCTCGCAAGCCCCGGATGCGGTTCGAGCCGCGGCGCCTCGGTCGCGCAGCGGTCGGTGGCGCGGAAGCAGCGCGGATGGAAATGGCAGCCCGCAGGCGGCGCGGCAGGGTTCGGGATCTCCCCCTCGAGGATGATCCGCCGCCGAATCTGCGCCGCCTCCGGGTCGGCCGCCGGCACGGCCGACAGAAGCGCCTGGGTGTAGGGATGGACGGGCGTGCGGTAGAGCTGATCCTTCGGCCCCTCCTCGACGATCCGGCCGAGATACATCACGGCCACGCGGTGCGACACGTGCCGCACCACCGAAAGGTCGTGCGCGATGAACAGGTAGGCGAGGCCGAGCTCGCGCTGGAGATCCTCGAGCAGGGTGACGATCTGCGCCTGGATGGAGACGTCGAGCGAGGCCACCGGCTCGTCGAGGATCAAGAGCTTCGGCCTGAGCGCGAGCGCACGCGCGATGCCGATGCGCTGCTTCTGGCCGCCCGAGAACTCGCGCGGCAGCCGGTTCGCAACCTTGATCGACAGCCCGACCATGTCGAACAGCGTCGCGATCCAGCGCTCCCCGCCCATCGCGTCGTAGAGGCCGTGGATCCTGAGCGGCTCTGCCACCGCCTCGCCGACCGTCAGCATCGGGTTGAGCGAGGAGAAGGGATCCTGGAACACGTACTGCATCTGCCGCCGCACTGCGCGCAACGCGCCGCGTGCGAGCCCGTCGATCCGCTGTCCGTCGAAGCTGATCGCGCCTCCGGTCGCACGGACGAGGCCCCTGATGGCGCGGCCGGTCGTGGTCTTGCCGCAGCCTGATTCGCCGACGAGCCCGAGCGTCTCGCCCGGAGCGATGCGCAGAGACACGCCATCGACCGCCCGGACCGTGCGCACGACGCGGCGGAACAGCCCGGCACGGATCGGGAAGTGCACCGCGAGGTCGTCGACGGCGAGCAGCGGCGGCGCATCCCCTCGGTTCTCTACGGCAATCACATCTGTTGAGGCGCGCGCGGGCGCTGCCGGCCGCCTCACCTCGTCGGCGAAATGGCAGGCCGACCAGTGCCCGACGGCGACGGCACGCAGGGGCGGGTCCTCCATGGCGCAGCGGTCGCGCCCGCTGCCGATCGCGCAGCGGGGGCGGAAGCTGCAGCCGGGCGGGAGCTCGGATGGCGTCGGCGGCTGGCCCGGGATCGGGTCGAGCCGACCCTCGCCTGCGTCGATCCGCGGCGCGCTGCGCAAAAGGGCGGCGGTGTAGGGGTGGAGGGGCCGGGCGAAGATCTCGCGCACCGGCCCCGTCTCGACGATCCGGCCGGCGTACATCACGGCGACGCGATGCGCGACCTCGGCGACGACGCCGAGATCATGCGTGATCAGCACCACGGCCGCGCCGGTCTCGCGCTGCCGCCGCGCAATCAGATCGAGCACCTGGGCCTGCACGGTCACGTCGAGCGCCGTCGTCGGCTCGTCGGCGATGATCAGCTTCGGCCTGCCCGCCATCGCCATCGCGATCACCGCCCGCTGCCGCATCCCGCCCGAGAACTGGTGCGGATACTGGCGCGCCCGATTCTCCGGATCGGCCATGTCAACGGCGCGCAGGAGCGACACGGCACGCATACCCGCCTCGCTCGGCCGGATACGCCCGTGCGCGACCTCTCCCTCGGTGATCTGGCGCCCGACCTGGAGCAGCGGGTTCAGCGTGGTCGAGGGGTCCTGGAACACCACGCCGATGTCCCGCCCGCGCAGCCGCCTGAGCGTCGATGCATCCGCGCCGACGACGTCCTCTCCGGCGAGCAGGATCGATCCGGCGATCCGCGCCGTCGCCGGCAACAGGCCGGCAGCGGCGAGCGCGGTCACGCTCTTGCCCGAACCGGACTCGCCCACGATGCCGAGCACCTCGCCCTCGCCGACGTCGAGGTCGACGCCACGCACGGCAGGAACCGGCTGGCCGGAGCCGAAGAAGGTGACGGTCAGGGAACGGATCGACAGGACGGGCGGCGTCATCGACGTCCCGCTGCCGTCCCCCGCCCTGTCGCCGCGCCAGGCCTCAGCGCCGCACCGTCGTCCGCAGTACCAGCATGTTGTCGATGTCGAGCGTGAAGCCGGAGACGTTCTTCGCGGTGACGATCAGGCCGGGGTTGTAGGTGTTGGTCGGAATGCCGAAGGCACACGCGACGAGCACCTTGTTCAGGTGGTCATAGGCCGCCTTCACCTCCGGCCCCGAGCCGAGGGTGGTGTTCACGCGCTCGATCGCGGCGACATAGGCCGGGAAGGGGTGCGGCTCGCCGAGGATCGGGTTGTTGGAGGTGCGGTAGATGCTGTTCGTCGTCACGCGCGAGGGGAACTTCTGCACATTGCCGATGCCGCCGAAGATCGCGTCGAACCGGCCGCGCAGCATCGCCTCGGTCAGCTCGGCGCCCTCCTTCATCTCGAGCTCGATCGTGATGCCGACGCGCCGCAGCGTCGCCTGCACCAGCTGGCTGATCGCCACATCGGGCTGGCTGCCGGCGTTGACCACGAGCTTCCAGTTGCTCATCTCGGCTTGGCTCAGCCCCGAGCGCTGCAGAAGCTCGCGCCCCGTCTCGATCGAGAAGGCGTAGGTTTGGGCGTAGGAGGGGTCGTGCGCGGGGCTCGACGGCGCCCAGGGCAGCGCCACCACCGTTCCCATACCCGCGTAGCAGACGCGCAGGATCCATTCGCGGTCAATCAGGTAGTTGAAGGCCTGGCGGAAGGTGTCATTGCGGAACGGGCCGCGCGTCGTGTTGATCCGGAACACCTGCACGAGGGGGCCCGGGCCGTCGATCACCGGATCGCCGGCCTGCTTGAGCCGCGCGGCGGAACGCGACGAGCCGCCGTAGATCACATCGACGCCGCCAGATTCGAGCGCGGCGGTCGCTGCCGCGTCCTGCAAGAAGATCGTGAACACCACCTCGCGCATCACGGGCTCGCCGCGGCGCCAGTCGTCCGGGTTGGCGACGAGGCGGATGCGCTGGCCGACGATGCGCTCGGCAAGCCGGTACGGTCCGCTGCCAGCCGGCGTCTGCTCCACCGTCTCGATGCCGGCCGGGTCGATGATCGAAATGAACTGCAGGAGGTCGGTCACCTGCCGGTCGGGCACCGGGTGCTTGAAGTCGAGCCGGATCGTGCGCGGGTCGACCACCGTCCAGTCCGCGACGATCGACATGGTCGGATAGACGTTCTTGCCGAGCCGCGGATCGGCCGCCTTCCGGAGGTTCGCGGCCACCGCCGCCGCGTCCAGCTTGTTGCCGCTGTGGAATCGAACGTCGTTGCGCAGCGTGAGCGTCACCGACCGGCTGTTGGGCGCGATCGCCCGGGCCTCGGCGAGGGAGGGGATGGCGCGGCCGTCGGGCGTGTACTCGAGCAGGCTGTCGTAGAGGTTCTTGATCAGGCTCGCATTGATGAAGGAGAACTGGTGCGGGTCGTAGTTGGCGATGTCGGCGAGGAGTGCGACGCGCAGCACCCCGGGGCTGCGCTGTCTGCGCGACCCCGCGTGAGGTCACGAGCGCCGGTATCGCCAGCGCCGCAGCCCCATCAGCCCCCGGCGATCGATCGAGAGATGCGACATGCTTGCCTCCATCCGTTCGTTGTCGTGACGGTTGCCTCCCCGCGCCCGCTCAGGCGGCGCCGCGCAGCCCGGGCGTCGCGCGCGGCGCGCCGCGATGCTCCATTGGGTCGAGAGGGTAGATCGGCCGGGGCAGTCGTTTCCAGGGCAGAGAGAGGACGTCGGACTGGCCCGGCCCCCGCGTGTCGACGCGGATCACGCGGCGGGTGATCGGCGCGAAGTACTGGAAGTTCGAGGCGATCTTGAGCACCGCCATCTTCGCCTCGGCCGGCTCGACGCCGAAGGCGCGGTAGACCTCCGGCAGGTTGCCCCCCACGCCGCGAAGCTCGCTCGCAAGCAGCGTGACCGGGCCGATCTCGAACACCGCCGTCCGGCCCATGTCGATCTCGCCATCCTGGTAGCCGGAGACGGCGACCCTGCCGTGGGCGAGGCGCCTGACCCGGCCGGTGACCTCGATCGGCGCGAAGAACGCCGTCGCCGTCTCGCCGCCGACCGGCAGCGTCACGATCGCGCCCTCGCCCGCGTCGAACAGCCGCGCCACGACCTTGGGCGCGATCATCGGCACGAGCGCAGGGCCGCGACTGCGGAGGCGGAGCATCGCCTCGAGGATGACGTTGCTGTCGCCGGCCGCGCCGCCGAACACGGTGTTGCCGGTATCGCTCAGCACGACGAGCCCGTCTGCCTCGGCGTCCGCCATCCGCACGGCCTCGTCCACGGCAACCGCCTCGCGCACGAGGAAGTTGTCGCGCAAGCACCAGGCGAGATCGGCGAGCTCGTCGGCGAGGCGTTCGGCGAGCGCCTGGTCGCCATCCGTCACGACCACGGCCGTCCAGCCTCCCTCCTCGACGTCGAGCCGGGGCTGCATCGGAAACGGAACGGTCTGAAGCACGCGCGGGTCCGCCTCCAGCGTTCGGGCACGGTCGAACCACGTCTTCATCGGGCCACGCGCGGTGAGGAACTGCTCCTGGTGCGTCACGAGCGGGATCTTGCGCATCGCCATGCGGGGCGCGAGCCGCTCGCTCAGGATCCGAAGCAGAAGCCGCGTGCCGATCAGGCCCGTGTCGAACTGGTCATGCGGCTGCGTCCTGTGGCCGACGATCGCATCGACCGAGTCGACCATCCGTCGCGTCACGTTGGCGTGGTGGTCGAGCGCGAGCACGATCGGCACCGAGCGCCCGAGGAGCTCGCGGCACAGCGCGGCCTGGACGCCCTCGACATCGTCCTCCCCCTCCGCGGCGCAGGCCCCGTGAAGCTGCAGCGCAAGCCCGTCGAGCCTGCCGGCGGCGGCGAGGCCAGAGCGTATCCGGTCGAGGAAGAAGGCGTGCGCGGAGCGGTCGATCCGGCCTCCGGCGACGGCATGGGCGCGGATGATCGGCACCGTCTCGACTGCCATGCCGCTCTCGGCGACGGCGGCGAGATGGCCGGCGATCTGCCCGGTCGAGCCGGCACGGGCGAGCACCTCCGCGCCTTCGTACAGGCCGAAAGCGGCGTAGTCTTCGAGCGTGGTCGGCTGCGGATTGAAGTCGTTCGTCTCCTGCGAGATGTGGATCAGGCCGATGCGGAGAACGGTCATGCGGTTCCTCTCTGCGGCCGCCGCGCCGCCTCAGGCCCAAGGGTTGGGGTCGAGCGGGGCGATCGGCCGGCGCAGCCGCCTGTACGTCACCTTCGTCGGGTCGTGCGGGAAGGGGCCGAAACTGTCGAGGTAGTGGATGTCCGCCGCGACTTTCGCGAGATCGGCGGCAAAATGATTTGAGGACTTAACGACCACTATCTTCTTCCGCGCGAGATCGATGCCGAGGGAAGTGAAGGCGGGCGGGCTGAAGGTTTGCTCCCGCTTGCTGCCAAGCACGATGTCAAGGCTGCCGATCGAGACCGACGCTGCCGGCCCGAAGGAAACGCGGCTCTGCTCGAAGGGGATGACGAGATCGTCCGTCACCGCGCTCACGGTTGCGTGCACATCGACCGGCGTGCCGGAGACGGGCGTCGCCTTGCCGCCGATCCGGAGCCACACCTCCGATCCGGGCCCTGCGGCGCGGCAGATCGAGACCGCGATCGGGTCCCACAGGACGCCGACGGCGGCCGGAACGTCCGGGTGGCGAAGCAGCGTCTCGATCATGATCGCGCCGTCGCCCGGCACGCCGCCGCCCGGGCTGTCCCAGCGGTCGCCGAACGCGATCGGATACGCCGGCGCGGCGCGCGCGAGTGCCTCGAGGAGGCCCGCTTCGGTCTCGATCGCGGGAAGCGCGAGCCCCTCGCGCACTGCAAGGCCCATCCCCGTCGTGCCGAGCGGGCGAATGCTCGCCCGGTCGACAAAGCCGCGCTCGGCGACCTGTTCGATCGCCTCGGCCGAGAGCACGGTGGCGTCGAACTCTTCGCCCGCGAGGATCCGGTCGCGCAGCGCGCCGACCATGCCGAACGGGACACGGGGGCGCTCGCCGATCCAGGCGCCGGAGGCAAGCAGCGACTCCACCGCTGTCTTCACCGCTCCGGCCGCGAGGAACACACCGCCGCTCATGCCGTGCGTTCGAGGATGGAGAGGCCGCGGTTGCGGTCGATCACGTAGATCAGGCCGTTGCCGTCGAGGTCGACGTCGTTCGCCTGCGGGCTCCGCTGCCCCGGCGGCGGCTCGGGAAGCCACCAGGCGACCTCGGTCGGGCGCTCCGGATCGGCGATGTCGATCACGCGCAGCCCGCCGCCGAACCAGGCGGTGTAGAGGCAGAAGTCACGCATACGCTCCTGGAACTGGTGCGCGCCGAAGCGATCCCCCGTCGTCACATAGGGGCTCGCCCGCTCCGTGAGGTGCCACATCGAGATCGGCTTGATGGTCGACGGGTCGGTCACGTCGAACAGCCACAGCCCGCCGTGCAGCTGGCCCGGCGTGTGCTCGTGCTCCTCGTCCACCGCCGCGGCCACCGCCCGGCCCTTGAGCAGGCCGGGGATGCGCATGAAGGTGTGCGTCGGCTCGGGAAAGGGCGGATGGTAGCGGTATTCGCCCAAGGTCACAGGTCGGGTGATGTCGGAGACGTCGATCGTCCGCACCCCGGCGTACCAGACGGCGGCGTAGAGGATGTCGCCATCCTTGAGCGCGTGGTGCAGGCGGTGCTGCTGGCCCGGCCAGGTCGGCGTCTCGCCGGCGGCGACGTTCTGCCCGGGCATCCACCAGCGCGACACCTCGCGCGGGTGCGCCGGGTCCGCCATGTCGTAGATGACGAGGATGTTGCCGACGAACCCCTCCATCTCCGTCGAGATGTAGGCGTAACGGTCATCGAGATCAAAGCGGTGCACGCCGACGCCGCCGGTCTTGTGGTGCACGACCAGCCTCGGCCGCGTGCGGTCGGAGATGTCCCATACCCGGAACCCGCCCTCGGCCTAGGGCGGAGCCGTGAGCGAGGCGCGCAGCTTCGGCATCAGCTCGGGCTTCACCGGCAGCTCGGCGGCGATCTCGGCCTCGGTCGGTTCCCGCCCCAGCGTCGCGCGGAGCCGCGCCTCGACCTCGGGGATCCGGCGCGCGCGCCTGAGCGCATGCCGGTCGTTCTGCTCGACAGTGGTGACCATGATGTCGCCCGCGACGCGCACCTTGTGGGTGTGCGAGTGATCGCCCTCGAGATCGATGGTCGAGACGACGCGCGGGTTGCGCGCATCCGAGACGTCGATGATGGTCGTCCCGTGCGGCGGCTTCATGTGGCCGACATAGGCGTAGCGCCCCTCGACGCGCACCTGGCCGCCGCCCGGGATGTCGAGCCAGGCGATCGCGCGGATGTTCCGGCTGTCCACCGTCTGCGGAAGCGTCATGGCCTTGCCTCCTTCGCCGCCGCCTCGCGCCGCGCGAGCTGCCGGTCGCGCCAGATCGGCAGAACCACGGAGACGACGAGCAGCGCCCAGAGCACGTTGCCGACCGTGCTCGAGAACAGCACGAGCGGGTCCCCCTGCCCGATGCGCAGCGCGCGCAACAGATAGCGCTCGAACACTGGCCCGAGCAGGACGCCGATCAGGATCGAGGTGACGTGATACTTCGTCTTCGTCGCGATGTAGCCGATCAGCCCGAAGACGAGCGCGACCCCCATGTCGAAGGCGTATTCGCGGTCGGCGAAGGCACCGATCGTGGTCAGCCCGAGGATGATCGGCACGAGATAGCGCGTCGGCACGAGCACCACCTTCGCGGCATAGCGTGCGAGCGGCAGCACGAGCCGAATCATCATGATGTAGGCGACGGTCATGGTGACGAAGACGCCGTAGGCGACCTCGGGCGACTCCGTGAACAGGCGCGGCCCGACGACGATCCCCTGATACTGCAGAACGATCATCATCACCGCCGCGGTGGAGCCGCCGGGAACGCCGATCGTCATCATCGGTACGAGCGTTCCGGAGGTGACGCCGTTGTTCGCCGCCTCCGGAGCGATCACGCCCTGGGGATGGCCGGTGCCGTACTTCTCGGGCGTCTTCGAGAACAGCCGCGACTGCTGATAGGCGACGAAGGCGGCGATGTAGGCGCCCGCACCGGGCAGGATCCCGATCACGAGGCCGATGAAGGCCGTCCAGGTGATGTGCCACCAGGTCCTGAGGCTCATCCAGAGCCCCTCGATCGTGTCGGCCCAGCGCGCCCCGGCCGCGCTCTCGCGCGCCGCTCCTTCGGCGACGATCGTCTCCTCCTCGACCATGGCGAGCGCCTCGCCGATCGCGAACTGGCTGATCAGCACCGGAACGAGCGGCAGACCGTCATAGAGCTCGAGCAGGCCGAAGGTGGCGCGCGGCGTCGAATAGACCGCCTCCGTTCCGATCGCGCCGAGCATCAGCCCGAAGCAGCCGCCGATCAGCCCTTTCAGCATGTCGCGCGCCGCGATCACCGCGATCAGCGTCAGCCCGAACAGGATGATCACGACCATCTCGACCGACCGCAGACGCAAGCCGAGATCGGCAAGCAGCGGCAGGAAGGCGAGCACGGCGACGGAGGTGATGAGCCCGCCCGCGACGGAGGCGACGAAGGAGAGCACGAGCGCCTGCTGGCCCTTTCCCTTCTTCGTCATCTGATAGCCGTCGATCGTCGTCGCTGCCGCGCCGCCTGAGCCCGGGATGTTGACGAGGATCGCCGGGATGCCGCCCGAGAGGTGGTTCGCGCAGTAGAGCGAGACCATGAAGGCAAGCGCGGCCTCGATCCGCATCGCGAGCGTCACGGGCAGAAGGATGATCAGCGTGTTCTGCGGGCTGAATCCCGGCAGCACGCCGACGATCAGCCCGAGCAGGATCCCCGGCCAGATCGCCCACCACAGCCCCCACGAGCGGGCGAACAGGTCGAGGAACAAACCCGCGTCCCAGCCCATCTGGCAACGCTCCGCACGAGCGAGGGTCATTCCGAGAGCCCGAGCCCCGTTCGTGCGAACAGCGCCCGCTCGAACGGCCCCTGCGGGAGCCGCGTGCTGATGAAGACCATCAGGCTCGCCCACACGATCAGCGGTAGCGCGACCGAGACGCCGATCAGGCTCGGCCAATGGCGCGCGCCCATCACCCACATCGCGGCGAACAGCATCAGCGCGAGCGCGATCGATGTGCCGAGCGGCTCGAGGAGGAGCAGGAAGGCGAGGATGATCGCGATCAGGGCGAGGCGCTTGCAGTTCGCCTCCGTCCAGCCGCCGAAGTCGATCGCGAGCGAGGCCTCGCCGCGCGCGAGCTGCACCCCGATTCGCACGAGCAGAAGCGTGACGAGGACGAGGAGGATGCCGCCAACGACGATTCCGTTCGCCTTCGCTTCCCAGCTCAGCTCCGTGACCGTCCAGAAATAGTAGCCCGTGAACGCGACTGCGAGCACGGGGATGATCAGCTCGGTTCCGGCGGCGCGCTTGCGCATCGCCGATCAGCCGCGCCCGGCCATCAACTGCGCCTGGAAGCGGTTGGCAAGCTCGATCATCGCGAGCGCGTACTCCGTGCACACCGCCCGGTCGCCATACTTCAGCGTCTCGATCGGCGCGCCGGTCTTGACATAGGCCTCGCGGAAGGCCGGGTCGGCATGGGCCTAGGCGGCGGTCTCCTCGAGCAGCTTGAACCGGTCCGGGTAGCGGTCGGCCGCGCGCGCGTGGATCGCCCAGGAGCGCGAGGAGTAGAGATCGGGGATGTTCGTTCCGAACACGGCGTTGATCGGCGGGGCGTTGTTGGTCTTCGCCGCGACGATGTTCTCGCGGTTGAACACGCCGAGGACGCGCAGCCGTTCCGCTTGCGCCACGACACCCGCGATCGGCAGCACGCCGATGTCGACCTCGTCGCTCATCACCGCGACCAGCGTCGGGTTCCCGCCGGCGTAAGGGACGAGGTTGAACCGGCTGCCCGTCGCCTCGCCGAGCGTGAGGATGCCGATCGAGGCCGGATGGGGGATCCGGCTCGTCGCGGTGTTCAGCGGCCGGCGCTTCGCCTCGGCGACGACGTCCTCGATGCGTCGGAACGGGCTCTCGTTGCGCACGAACACGCAGGAATCGTCGACGTCGATGCGGCAGAAGTAGATCAGGTCGTCGGGGAACCGGAAGCGCGGCCTCTGCAGCGCGTACATGATCATCTCCGGCCCCATGTTGCCGAACAGCAGATTGTAGCCGTCCGGCTCGCGCCGGCCGGTGTAAAGCTCGTAGCCGACCTGCCCGGCGGCGCCCGGGAAGAACTCGTACTCGAACTGCCGCCCGAGCAGCCTGCTCCAGGCGTCGTCGAAGCTGCGGGCGAGCCGTTCCGCCCCGCCTCCCTGGCCGGTCGGGATCACGACCCGAAAGTTCCGAGTGGGGAACGCACCTTGAGCGGCGCCCGAGCCCGGAAGGGCTGCGGCGAGCGCGGCGGCGGAGAGGCCGGCTAGCGCGGCGCGGCGGCCGGGCATCAGAGGAGGAGGATGCGTCATCGTTATGGTCCTCCCTTCTCGCGGCTCAGGGCCGAGTGCCGGTGTAGACCGGGGCAGGCTGGGCAAAGAAAGACGCGAGGATGTGCTGCACAAGGCGGTAGTTCTTCTGCTGGAGCTCGCATGCGCGATCCCGGGCATCACGGCGAACTGCTTGTCCGGGTTGGGCAGGCGGCGGAAGAACTCGATCAGGTCGTCGATCGCGGCGATGCCGTCATGCTCGCCGCGCATCACGATCGTGGGGCAGGTGATCCTCTCCGGGTCCACCACCGGCAGATTGAGGCACAAGTCGACATAGGTGCCGATCGGCACGCTGTCGTCGAGGGCGAGGATCGCGTCGGCGAAGGCATCGACCACGTCATCCTCGGCCGTGCCCGGATGGTCGCGCGTGAAGATCGAGTGCACGAAGGCGCGGTCGATCGGGCGGCGCTTGCCGCCGGCGAGGTATTCGGGGAGCTTCTTGCGCCGCTGTTCGAGGGTTGGGCTTCCCTTCCCGGTCCAGACGAAGCCATCGAGCGCGAGGCGGGCGACGCGGCCCGGGCTGCGCTCGGCGAACAGCGCCGCCCTCAGCGCCCCGGACGAGATCCCGTAGACGAGCAGCGGCCCGGCCCGTCGCGTCGCCTCGATGTGTCTGCGGCGGCGAGGAGGTCGTCGGCTCCGGTCGAGATGTCGCAGGTGATGTCGCGGTGTTTCGAGGACCGCCCGTAGCCCTCGTTGTCGATGCACCAGCAGTCGTAGCCCGCGCGAGCGAACACATCCATCACCGAAAGGTCCGGCCGGCCGGGCACCTGGAGGTCGAAGGTCGGGGTGGAGGCCATCGACGAGCCGTGCACGAAGAAGATCGTGCCGCGCTTGCCGGTCGGTTCACCGACGAACTTCTCCCAGAGGAAGAGACGCACGTCTCCCTTGTTCGTCCAGTGCTCAAGGCCGGTCACAGGCGCGAGCGGCTCGCGAACGGGCGAGCCGAAGCCGGGCGCAGTGTCACCCATGCGTCCTCCGAACGTTTCCCCGTCAGGTGCATCCGCGCGAGGGCGGAGCATCTCGCCTTTCTGTCAACTGTTGGCACGAGCTTCGAGACCGCACGCGTGTTTGTCAATCCCCGCCAGGGAGGGAGGCAGCGATCCGGGGCGTCCAGCCCGCGGGGAGCAAGGACGGATCGTCGGCGCGGAGATGCGCCCACCCGATGCCGGCGCTGCCGAGCATCAGCCCAGGGGTCATCGCGCCGCCGCCGGGAATGCCTGATCGCCAGCGCCGCTCCGGCCCGACATCGTTCCGGATGAACGCGGTGATCCGGCGCATGAGCGCGAGCGCCGCCGGGTCCGGCGCGAGGCGATGGGCCTCGGCGAGCAGGTCGACCACGCCCGAAAGCCCGTGGCAGAGGCTCGCGTTGGTGCGGTCTCCGCCGCCCGGGCCGGTGGGCAGGGAAAGGATGCGCTCCGCATCCTCGGCCACGGCTAGCAGGGCGCAGCGGCTCTGACCGAAGCTCATCCCCCCTACCGGGTCGTCGGCACGGGCGATTCCGGGGGCGAGCGGCTCAGTGAATGGCGGGCCGGCGCGGTCCTCGAGCCGGGGCGCGAGCGCCTCGAACAGCGCCGCGAGCCACGACGCGCTCCGGACGGGCGCGTAGAACACCGCCACATCACGCCTGCCTGCACGGTGCTCCCCGGCAAGAAGCTTGGCGGCCCAGGCGCGCTCGGCCGGGGCGTGGGCGGCGAGCGTCGCCGCGGCGGCGAGCTCCGACCCCGACGCGACCTGCAGATACCAGCGGCTCAGGCCGCGCGGGGAACGGTCCGGCCACACCGGCGACCAGAGATGCCAGAACCCGCCCTGCGGCCCGTCGCGCAGCGTCGCGGCGAGCGCCGCCTGGCCGGGTCTCGGCGCGACCCTCGGCGCTCCGACCGGTGCCCAGGGGAGCGGCGGGGCATCGCGCAGCGTGTCGCCGCGCCGAAGCCGCGCCGCACCGGGAGCACCGGGGCAGGGCCCCTCGATGGTCCATCCGGGCTCGAACGCCTGGGCGGCAAGCGCCATCGCCCGGTAGGCGGAAGGAGCGGGATAGCGTCGCCGTTCCCCGGTCGTTTCGTGGAACCAGCGGTCGTAGAGGAGCGACGCGAGCGGGTCGGTCCCGTCCTGCGCCTGGGCGAACGGCCGCGCCGCGGCAAGCAGCGCCCGTGCCGCCTCGAGCGCCGCGGCAATGGCGCCGTCCGTCATGCGAGCGCGGCGACGGCGCGTGCCGTCACCGCTTCGGCGAGCGCGAAGGCGTTAGCCGCTGCGACGAGCACCGGGCGCACGGCCTCGAGGGCGCCTCCCGGCGGATGAAGCGAGGCCCGGGTGAGAGCCGACATCAGGAGCCACGCCCCGGAGTAGAGCACCGTGCGCTGCGCAAGCGTCGGGGCAGGCAGGCGCGCCGCCTCGGCGTAGGCCGCGATCCAGAGGCGAAGCGCCACCTCCGTGGCCTCCGTCCAGGGCACCTCGCCGGCGGCGAGCAGGAGCCGCGAGAGCGGGCCCGCGAGGTCCCAGGCCGGGTCGCCGATCCGCGCCATTTCCCAGTCCACCACCGTCGCGCGCGGCGGCGTGGCGTCGTCGTCGAGCAGGATGTTGTCCTGCTTGAGGTCGGCATGGATTAGGCAGAGCCGGCGCCAGGCGCCGCGGGCGCGACGCAACGACGCGACCGTCCCGGGCGCGGCAGCGGCGGACAGGATGTCGGCAAGCGGCCGCGTCGACCACAGCTCCCGCGGCGAGTCGCCGTCGAACAGGCGAAGCGCCCAAGGAACCGGCCCCTCGAGCGTGTCGTGCCGCGCGGCAGCGGGGGCAGCGAGATCGCGCGTCGCGCGGTGGAAGGCGGCGAGCGGCGCGGCAAGCGCGGCGA
>Ga0209017_10001983_pt1 | contig 14208 bp, 10 predicted proteins | sample YNPBryunderm2012_FD_185812 | JGI IMG/M metagenome (GOLD analysis project Ga0209017, IMG submission 185812) | Anoxygenic and chlorotrophic microbial mat microbial communities from Yellowstone National Park, USA - YNP Bryant MS undermat 2012... ... | reverse complement strand
GTGGAATCGTAGCGGAAAGTGGCCGCGCCGGCCGTGGCGCGTTCTGGCCGTTGGACGTCTTCCAGTTCTTTCAGCACAGCCACTTCCACCAGGTAGCCGCCAGCCGTAGGGGCAACCCTTACCGATGCCCGGCGGCGCATAGTCTGAAGCGTGTTCTCGATCAACTCGTAGCGCCCGGCGATGTCTTGCCGCCACGGCTCCAATATGGTGGGACTGACCTCTGGGTAGGTTTCCAGCCGGCCTTCGGTGACGGTGCTGCCCACTGCCCGTAGCGGCTCCTCGCGTTCGATCCGGAAGTAATCGTCGATCACGTCCACCACTGTTTCCCACACGCACAACGGATCCGTGGCGGGCACAAAAACCGGGTTCTGGTACAGCAGGTTCGGCGGCGGTTGTTCGGCCAGGATCGGACCGGAGCAGCTCGGCTCCGGAGCATACAACGCGCATCCGCCGACTACGATGGCAATCATGGCCGCTGCTGCACCAACCGAAACCACGGAAAGCACTCTTGGTTCACCCCGGCAAGATGGCAGAAAGTTAGACGATATGCTTTGCGCGGACCTTACTGAAGCGTTCTGGCCGCGGGAATGCTCCACTGCTGGCCTCGCCCAGCACAACGAGCCAGTGCGGGCACGCTCTCCATCTGCAAGATGCGAGGGTGAAGGCAACTGATCGGATCGTGGCTCGGCTAGACTGTCCATGATTTGCATTATCGATCGCCTTGTCCCAGTCCGTGTGACGCCCGGCAGAAAAGTGGAGTCCTCAGAGAGCCGCTAATCGGCGTTGGCGAAATGTCCACATGGCAACACTCCGTCGCACCGCTCAAGGCAGGCCGATAGCCTCTAGCGTAGTTTACGCTCTGGCAAACGGTGTTCGGCATAGCGTCCCATCAAGCAGGCGTGGCGCATAGCTTACGTATCTTCAGGATCTTGAGGCGGCACGATGTTTGCTGTGAATCTTCGTGGCAGGCCAGTGACGTTATCCACGCTATCTACATGTGCGCAAGCAGGTTACGGCGCCCTCTGGCCACCGCGGTAATTGTGTGGCAGCAAGTTTGCCCCACACTAGCGGGTTCCACGGTAAGGCTAAGAGCATTAAGATACTCGGCCGTAGCTCGGCCCCACGCACCGCTGCCAGCCAAATGGCCGTTACAGCGGCAGTAGTTTGCCAATTGGGGATGCACCCGGCAATATCAATAACTTGGCAAAAGCGACAGCCCGAGACCATCCATAGGACGTGGGCGGGGTACGTGCCTGGTATGGAGGGCGGAGAACCACGCTCTGTCGTGATCACATTTGGCGATGGTAATAGCACAGCGATCGGCTGATCGCGGCCTTCCACATTACCAGAAAACAACTGCCAAAACGCGCGCAAATTGCAAGGGTCTGAGCGACTTTGCGGCCGCTTGCGGCCAATTTTTCAAGCTATCTTTTGGTAGCGGTTTTCGGGCCGTACCACCCGGGCGGGTATCTTTTTCCTGCCTGATAACCACGCCCGCGAAATTGCTACTGCCAAGTTGGGCTGGGGATAGCCATGTCGGAGCGCTTACGAGGAATCTTCACGCCGCACATGGTCCCGTTGGACGATCGGGGCCGGATCAACGAGCCGGAATTGCGCCGCTACATCGATTGGCTGATAGCACGCGGCGTACACGGACTTTACCCGAACGGTTCCACCGGCGAGTTCACCCGATTCACCCCGGAAGAACGGCGGCAAATCATTCAAATCGTGGTCGATCAGACGGCCGGGCGGGTGCCGGTGATTGCCGGCGCGGCCGAGGCCAACGTGCGTGAGACGCTGGCGGCCTGCGAGCATTATCATCGGCTGGGCGTGCGCGCAGTGGCGATCGTCTCGCCATTCTACTACCGGCTCAGTCCCGACAACGTTTACGCGTACTTTCGGGAAATAGGACGCAACACGCCGGTCGACGTGACGGTTTACAACATTCCCATGTTCGCCTCGCCGATCGATGTGTCCACCTTGCAGCAACTGGCCGCCGAATGCCCGCGAATCGTGGCCATCAAAGATTCCTCGGGCGATGTGGCGCAGATGATCCGCATGATCGAGGCGGTGCGGCCGATTCGGCCCGACTTCAGCTTCCTGACCGGCTGGGATGCGGTGATCATGCCCATGCTGCTTGTCGGCTGCGACGGCGGCACCAACGCCAGCAGCGGCGTGGTCCCGGAACTGACCAGGCGATTGTACGAGACGACGATCGGCGGCCAGTTGGACGAAGCCCGGCGGTTGCAGGCCCTGCTGATCCGCTTGTTCGATCCGGTGGTTTACAGCGTCGATTTTCCCGACGGCTTCCGGGCGGCGGTTCAAATGCGTGGTTTTCGGATGGGAACGTCGCGGCAGCCGCTTTCCGAACGGCAACGGACTGCCCTGCGGCAGATCGAAGACCAACTGCGGCAATTGCTGGCCGAGGAGCAAATCGAGCCAGCGGCGGCTGCGATGCCTCTGTCGCTCGATCCGGCCAGCATCGGCAAGATAGTCGGTGAGGTGATTGCCGCATTGCAACGTACTGCGGGCCGCTAGAAACAACCGAGCCGTTACCTGTGACTAGCCTTGCGCTGTTGGAGATTGGCAATCTGACGCCGGCGCTGCTGGCGGCCGACCGATGTGCCAAGGCGGCCGGCGTGGAGATCGTCGGAATCGAAAGCGCCGACGGCGCGCCGCAGTGCATAAAACTTGCTGGCACTGCCGCAGCGGTGCGTCAGGCCGCCGAATCGGCCGTGGCGCTGGCGCGGCAGATGGGCTCCACAGCGACAATGGTTGTCATCGCCGGTCCTAGGGAAGAGACCGAAGAACTCTCCCGGCAACCGCCGGTTTTCAATCCGCTATTGGGACTTTACGACGCGCGCACGCCGCGCGAACAATCCATGCGCAATTCAGAGCGTAACTCGGATGCTTTGGGTCTGCTGGAAACACAAGGGCTGGTAGCTGCGCTGCACGCCACCGACGAGATGCTCAAGGCGGCGGCAGTGCACCTGGTAGGCAAAGAGAAGATCGGGGCCGCCTACGTAACGATCATCGTCCGCGGCGACGTAGCCGCTGTGCAGGCGGCAATCGCTGCCGGCCGGGCAACGGTGGAACGTTTGGGCGGCAAGCTGATAATGGCCGACGTGATTACCCGCCCCCATCCGGAACTGGCGGCACTGCTGCCCGCCTGAAGCAACTCAAACCGCTGCTGAAACCCATCCACCGGACGCGGCAGCCACCGCGTTGATGCGGCCAGCACGACTGCTCATGCCTCGACAGGCAGACGTATGCGGAACGTGGCCCCTTGGCCGGGCTGGCTTTCGACCTCGACGCTTCCGCCGTGATTGGTTACTATGCGCCAACACTTCGACAGTCCCATGCCCAGCCCACGACCAGCCTGCCGGGCCGAAAAGAACGGGTCGAAAATGTGTCGGCGTTCCTCGGCTGTGATGCCAGGCCCGTTGTCGGCGATGGTCAACTCGATTAGTCTTCCCGAACAACTGCCGCACGCGGCAACCGTCTTCGGACTGCCGGGCGTTGCCGGGCTTTCCAAAGTGCTCTGGAGGCCACCGGCCGGTAATGCTTGATAAGCGCCGCTTCCGTCCACAATTGCCGCCGAAATCTCCACCTGGCCCCCTTGCCCTATCGCTTCCAACGAGTTTTGCAAGATTGCCCTTACGGCCACGACAAGCTGTGTCGGGTCTGCCTGCAAGGTCAGGGGAACTTCCGGCAAACGGCAGACGATCTGCGTCTGCTGCCGCTGGGCCTGTTCCTGAATGCTCTCCAAGGCACGTTGGACGATCGCCCCAAGCTGCACGAGCTCCAATTGAGGCTTTGGCGGCCGAGCAAACAACCGCATATCGGCAATCATTTCATAGACGCGCAAAGCCTGCGCACTGATAAGCGCCAAGTCGCGCCGCCGCTCTGGGTGCATTTCGGTTCGCAAGAGCATCTGCGCGCGCCCGGTGATGACCGTCAGCGGATTGTTTATCTCGTGCCCGGCTCCGGCAGCAAATTCTGCCAAAGACGCCAGTTTCTCGGCCTCCAGCGCTGCTTGAAATTGGCGCTCCAACTTGGCCAGCCGCGCAAGCCGAGCACTCAGCAAGTGCAGATGATCTCCCGGGCCAGCAAGGCGCTCGGCCCAGTGCTGGGCTGCCCGATGGGCCTTCTGCTCACATGCTGCCAGGTCGATGGTCGATTCGCCAGGCAGCGGCGCACCGCCCAGAACGTCGATAGCCGATCGCACCACCGCTGCGGCAACCGGGCGTGCAGCCATCGCGTCGTCAAGCCAGCCGACGACAGGGGATTCAGGCCCTTCGGTGCGGTAACCCGGCGCTGTAGATTGTTGCGCCCGATGCAAACACAACCGCGCCCAATTGTGTGCGTCGGCCAGCAGGCCGAAATAATAAGCCTCTTCGGCCGCCATCGGGCTGTCTTTGGGGGCCAGCAGTGCGGCCAGTTCTGCACGCTGCAAGTCTTTGGCCACCTGAGCGATCAGCGGCCCCGGCTCCAGACAGGCCGCTGGCGCTTCGACCGGAGCATGTTCAGGCCACTGAAGCACATCCAGTGCGCGATCGACGAGCCACTGGGCCAGTTGACCAAGGCTGGTGCAATTGCATTGACCACCGGTTGCGGCTACCCCGGCGGCCCATAACGCCAGCGGCGGATCGCATTCCAGCACGGCGATCAACCGCACGGGATCGGGCGCTAGCAGCAGCTCGACCAGAGCGGTGGCCGAGCGGTCGGACATGGGCAACACAAGCGGCCCTGACGGCGTGGGCAGGCCGGGCAACAGTCGCATCCGCGCCCTCGCTGGTTATACTCGTACTGGTGCCGCACCGGCGAAAGTTAGCAGAAGTGGCCGCCAGCGGGCCACCAGGCACATGCCTGGCCGCAACACCGCCGCAGCGCTGAGCGCCCTAACAACACCCAGCGATAAGCCCAGGGTGTAAAGCGTGCCGTGCCGGCTTGGGCCGCGCTCAAGCGCCGGCGGCAACTTCCATATCGAGGTGGTGGCAGATGCGCTCCACGAGTTTTTCCACCTCGAATGGTTTTTGGAGGAAGTCGTCCGCCCCGGCGGCTTTCAGCTCGCCCACCTTGTCTTCGTCGACCATCCCAGATATGCAGATTACCCGCACGTCATCCATGGTCTTGTCGGTGCGGACCCGCTGGCAGACTTCCTTGCCGTTGATGTCCGGGAGCATGATGTCCAGGACGATCAGGTCCGGGCGATACTCTTTGACCATCATTCCGGCGTCGAAGCCGTTGTTGACCGAGCGGACCTCGAACCGGCCGTCGCGCTCCAGCGCGTCGGTAATCAGCTCGACCAACTCTTGATCGTCGTCGACGACCAGGATTTTTCGCTTGCCGCTCTCCAGCGCGTCGGTCGGGATGCCGTTATCGCGCATGAAGATGTACAACTGGTCGCGGGGAATGCGCCGGAAACGACTCCCGGGAACGCGAAAACCCTTGAGCTGTCCCGAATCGAAACACCGGATGATCGTCTGCTGGCTGACCTTACAGATCTTGGCCGCTTCGCCGGTCGTGAAGACGGTTTTCATAGCCTTCCTACCCATTTCCTTGACTAGCTTGCACCAGCTAGAGTGGGCGTCGGCGGTCCATTGGTCGGCAGAACCCGCACGACACCTTCCTCCATGTTTGGTTGATCCTTGACCGACCGAAATGCTGGTTTGATACAGACTGCTAACGATGTTTAGTCGCCGCAATCGTCAGCCTCCTCCGGCCCTGCCGACATTGCCGGAATTGCCAACAAGCGGTAATTATATCTATCTTTCCGGGTCAGTCAATACCGATGTTATTTACCTAACTCCCCGATTGGTAATACCTTGCGGCTACGGGGGCCTTTTTCCTGTTTCAAACTTCACAAACCCGATAAGACTCCCTCCCGGCCCTCAGCGCGAAGCTTTTGGCGAACCTGCGCGGGATCGGGTAAGAAAATCGTCTTCCCGTGCCCGGAGGTTTAGGAATTCTCAACAAAACAGGAATAATGGGTAGCTGCCAAGTGGTAATTCCGCACACGCAGGCTGCCCGGGACGCCCCCTGTTGACCCTGCCGGAGGCTGTTGCCTCATCGGCGGCAGGCCGGGTGCCCCTCCAGATGCAGCACAAGCACCGCCAGATCGGCCGGTGTAATTCCGCTGATGCGCCCCGCCTGAGCCAAGTCGACCGGCCGGATGCGAGAGAGCTTTTCTCGCGCTTCGGCTCGCAAATGCGGCACCAGATCGTATCGAAAATCCGGCGGAATACGGTGCGCTGCCAGCCGTTGCTGGCGAGCGACTTCGGCCTCTTGCCGGGCGATGTATCCGGCATACTTGGCGTCGCAGGCGACCTGCTGGGCGACCTCCGCCGGGGTGTCGGCAAGTTCCGGCAGAATGGCCAGCACGTCAGACCAGCTTGCCTCTGGCCGCCGCAGGGCCTTCGAGAGCGGCTCGCCTTGCCAACGCACCGTCTCCAGCAACGCGCTGATGCGCCGAATGGCCGAGTCCTTCAGTTCGAACCGCCTCCAGCGGTGATCATCCACAAGCCCCAACTGGCGGCCGATCGGGGTCAGGCGGCGGTCGGCGTTGTCGTGCCGAAGCAGCAACCGATATTCCGCCCGGCTGGTGAACATCCGATACGGTTCGTCCACTCCGCGGGTAACCAGATCGTCGATCATCACGCCCAGGTAAGCCTGATCGCGCCGCAGCACCAGCGGCTCTTTTGCGCACAACTTCAGGGCTGCGTTTGTGCCGGCGATCAGCCCTTGGCCGGCCGCTTCCTCGTAACCGGTGGTGCCGTTGATCTGGCCGGCGGCGAAAAGCCCTTCGACGAGCTTTGTTTCCAGCGACGGGCGAAGCTGATGCGGCGGCAGATAATCGTACTCGATGGCGTATCCGTAGCGCAGCACTTCGGCCCGCTCAAGCCCAGGGATCAGCCGCAGCATGGCGTCTTGCACGTCGCGGGGCAGGCTGGTCGACAGGCCGTTGATGTACACCTCGTGGGTATTTCGTCCTTCCGGCTCCAGGAACAGTTGATGGCGCGTCCGGTCTGCGAAGCGGACCACTTTTGTTTCTATCGAGGGGCAGTAGCGCGGACCGGTCGAGCGGATCTGGCCGGTGTACATCGGCGCCCGATGCAAATTGGCGCGAATCAGTTCATGAACCTCCGGATTGGTGTAGGTGATCCAGCAGGGCAGTTGCTGGCAGTCGATGCGCTCGGTGAGGAAGGAAAACGGTTGCGGCTGTTCGTCGCCGTGCTGGACGGTCAACCGATCGTACTGGAGGCTGCGGCCGTTGAGTCGCGCAGGAGTGCCGGTCTTGAAGCGGGCAAGCTCGAAGCCGAGTCGCTCCAGCGACCTGCTCAGGCCGGCGACGGCAGGTTCGCCCATCCGTCCGCCGGGAAAACTCACGTCGCCGACATGCAGCAACCCGCGCATGAATGTTCCCGCACATAGCACCACCGCTCCGGCCCGATAAACGGCATCGCCCAGCACGCGCAACCCAACGACGCGCAGCGACGCCGAGCGGTCGGTCTGGCGCTCGACGATCAGCTCTTCGACGGTTTCTTGGCGGAGGCTAAGCCCGGGCTGCTCTTCGAGGATGCGGCGGATTTCCTGGTGATAAGCGCGCTTGTCGGCTTGTGCGCGCGGCCCGTGCATCGCCGGTCCTTTGCTCCGGTTTAGCATCCGGAACTGTATGCCGGTCCGATCGATAGCCAGCCCCATCGCCCCACCAAGAGCGTCGATCTCGCGGACGATCTGACCTTTGGCCACACCGCCGATGGCCGGGTTGCAGCTCATCTGGGCGATGGTGTCCAGGTTGCTGGTCAGCAGGGCGGTCTTGGCGCCGAGCCTGGCGGCGGCCAGCGCAGCCTCTGTTCCTGCATGCCCGGCGCCAACCACGACCACATCGAACTCGTAACAGGTGGCCATAAGTTCATCATATAATGGCTGCCCAGACCGACAAGCCATGCCAACGGCCGCATACGTCATGCCGGCACACGGGTTACATCATGCCGGCACAGGCACCATAGCCGGACATCCGTTGGGCAAGCGCGCTACTATCGGACAGCTATGCGGCGTGGCGAAGTTCTGCGCCGGGACATTTCAGATCGAACAGTCCGAAAAGTTCTTCTTCGGTCAGCCCGAGCTGCGCCGGTCCGTCGGTGTGGGCGAAAATCGTTTGCAGCAGTTCCCGTTTCTGCTGCAAGATGCGATCTATCCGCTCTTCGATCGTGCCCAGCACCAGAAATCGGCTTACAGTAACCGGCCCGGCAGCACCGATGCGATGCGCACGATTGATCGCCTGATCTTCGACTGCCGGATTCCACCAGCGGTCGAACAGGAACACGTAGTTGCAGAACTGCAAGTTCAGTCCTACCCCGCCGGCGCCGTAGCTTATAAGCAGCACCGAGCATCGGCGGTCGTCGCGGAAGCGAGCCAGCATGGCTTCGCGTTTTGCCACCGGAATTCGGCCATGATATTGCAGCGGTCCGAAGTCCCGCAATTGCTCGGCGAGCCATTGCAAGGTATGCACCCATTGGCTGAAGACGATCGCTTTCCGGCCGCTGGCAGCCACTTCTTCCAGGTCGGCCCGCAACCGTTCCAGTTTGCTGCTCTGACCGGTGGCAGGGTCGTAGTTGCAGATCTGCTTCAGTCTGAGGACCAACTCAAAGACATGGCTGATGGTGGCCGACTGGCCCAATTCGGTCAGCCGCAACACCCCTTCGCGCTCTGCCAGATCATACGTGTGCTGTTGCTCGGGAGAAAGCTCCAATTCTGCATCGCGATATAAGACCGGCGGGAGCTGCTTGAGCACCTGATCTTTGGTGCGGCGCAGTACGTAATCGCTGATAGCCCGGCCGATCTGCCGCGGCTTCATATCGGCGCGCAGCAGCCCCGGCGCCAGAAACTCGAAGATGGCCACAAGGTCGCCGACGCTGTTTTCCACAGGGGTGCCGGTCAGCGCCCAACTGCGTTTGCGGGCCAGCGCCCGGACAACCTGGCTGGTGGTTGCCGAAATGTTCTTGATCCGCTGCGATTCGTCGAGCACAACCAGGTCGAACTGAACCGGCGCAGACGCAGTGCAATCGCTTTTGCGGCGGCGTGAGCGGCTGCGCCGCAAACCGCTGTCTGCGGGCCGCTCAAGCCATTGCCGGTCGCGGCAGAGCAGCTCGTAATTGGCGATGCGCACGGGTACATCCGGCAATTGCCATTGCCAGGCACGACGCGACTGGTCGCCCTGGATGACCATCACGGGCAACTCGGGCGCCCAGCGGCGAAACTCGCGATGCCAGTTCGTGGCCAGCGACTTGGGACACACTACCAGCACGCTGCGCAACTGGCCTGTGTGGAACAACAGCCGGATGGCCGTTATGGCCTGCATGGTCTTGCCCAGGCCCATCTCGTCGGCAAGGATGGCCGCTTGCCGCGGATACAGGAAAGCAACGCCTTGGAGCTGGAAGGGCAACGGCCGGCAAGGCATATACAGCGATCGCTCGGCCAGCAGCGATTCGATCGACGGCTGAAGAATGTATTCCAGCCGGTCTTCCAGTTTGATCACATCACGCGGCGGTGCGATGCGGTGATGTCCCGCAACAGACGCGCGGCAAAGCTCCGAATTGTAGTGGGCTTTGGGCGCGTCGGGTCGCGTAGCCGCTGCCGCCGTAGCACTTCCGGCTCCGGTCTGGGCAGAAGAAGCGGCTTTCCCCGGTTCATCGGCGCTGCCCAGCCACCGGTTTTCTCCAATGGCGGGCAAATTCTGAAGCTTTTCGAAGAAAAAGCTGCGCACGCGTAGCTTCGCGGCAGCCATGGTGACCGAAACCGCTGGCGGCCGCGGAAGTTCAAAATCGAGTGTGAACACTCGTACCGGCCCGAAAGAGCCTGCCGCTGCTTTCAGCGCCGCTACAAGCGGCCCGTCAAGCACGGCGGGTTGAGATCCGTCCATCTGCACTGCGCTGATCGAAAACGTAGGAATCGCAGCGGCCGGTTCGGCCTTCCACTGCCAGGCAATCGGCGCCTGAGCACACGGCACCTGTACGGACACGTATGTGGCTCCTGGTGGCTGTGCCTACTGGTGGCAATGTTACTGGTACGCCCGTTGTTGGGGGCGCGCGGGGTGGCAGCTTATCGCTTTTGGGATTGCCAAATCAGCTTTGCTGGCAGACGGCCTGTTTAGCTTCCTCGATTGCCTGGCGGATGCGCTCGAATGGCTCCAGCAAGTCCAGCGAATCTGCCCATCGCTGAAGCCGCTCCTCGATCAGCCGTCGGTCTTCGTCGGCTGCCCGAGGCACGGCAAGCCGATTTCTACCGACCTCGAACCGCGCAAGCTCCACGGTGCGACGCTGGCCATCTGCCCGGAGTGCATCACAGCCACCAGCGGCCGCAGTTTCGGCGGATGACTGTTCGTCCAACACCAGCACTACCGGGGCTTTGGAGAACTGGCGAACGCTTAGCGCCGGTGGGCAATCGGTGCAAACCACCAGCGGCTGTAGTTGCGACTGAGCGAGCAAGGTCTGCCCAATGTGCTCGCCGAACAAGAACTCTTCCAACGTTGCACCGTAAAGTATTTGTTGCGCCCGGTTGGGTTTGACCGGCGCGGTGCAATGGAACTCCAGCGGTCTTCCGGCGCAATTCAGCAGCAAGTAACCGCCGAACAAGCCATGCTGGGCGTCTTTGACCACGGTCAAGAAACCCAGAGAAGACCCATTAACGGGCGAGATGCCGACTCTCATTATTCTCTCCAGTTCACCCGTTATTCCCATTTTGCGCAGAGTATCTGAGCGGAGTCGCCGGGTGCGCAAGACACTCTGGTGAATCGGGCATTTGTCGGCGGGGACTTTAAGAGCCGAGTTTATCCCAGGCTGTAGCCACGCCTGCGCCGGTTCGACAACGTGGCGTGCCTGCACCGATGTTCTCGGATGTGCGCACGGCAATTTGTATTCTGGAAGTTTTGGCCGGAAGAGTAGTTGGGCTGGCCGGAAGTCCAGAAGTCGGTGCAACAGTAGGGGGAATCTACCATGGACGCTAAAGGGAGCAAAAGCCGACAACACCCCGATGGAAGGCCGCGGCGGAACTCGGCATTGAGTGCGTACGCCGCGGGATTTACAATCGCAAGTGCGTGCCAAATGACACTGATTGGCGGTTGGCAGCATCGGCATGTCCGGTCGGGTGGGCTGCCGAGATGCTGGAAGCTCAGGGGAACAAGCCAGTGGACGCCAAGACCCGTGCTCGTTACGAAGCTCAAGCCAAGATTCTCAAGGCGCTTGCGCATCCCAGCCGGTTGTTCATCATCGACGAGTTGGCGCGCAGCGGGCCTCGTTGCGTCTGCGAGCTGACCAGTCTGATCGGTGCGGACATGTCCTCGGTCTCCAGACATCTTTCTGTATTGCGCGACGCGGGGTTGGTGGAGCTGCGGAAGCGCGGGGCGCAAATCTGGTATAGCCTCAGCGCCAGATGCGTGGTGGATTTCTTCCACTGCATCGAGTCTGTGCTACAGCATAAGCTCTGCTGTCAGCGCGAGGCCCTGGAACGCTAAGGCCTTTACCATCTTGGTCTTAAGGCAGCAGGAAAAATGCGGCTTGACGATATTTGGCAATTTGGTAAAATAACCAAGCGTTCCTGGTCGATTCTACTACCGCTGGCAGCAATATCGGCAATTCCCGCCCCATGGCTGTCCAGTGCGCGATTGCCTTAGCGACCCAACGCGGCAGAGAAGCCGACTTTGGTTCCGCTTTCGACCGGCTCCTGCTCCCCGCAGCATTGGAACAAAACAATGAACCGAAAAGAGTTGACCATTTTGCTGGTGCTGATAACGGTGTTCCTGATCGCCTATTACATGAACTTCACCAGTCCCAAAGTGCAAACGGCGATCATGGAAGGCTTCTTCATGCTCCAGTGGTACGCCCGCAACCATACCCTGGCTTGCGTAGTCCCGGCGATGTTCATTGCCGGGGCGATAGCCACTTTTCTCTCCAAAGAAGGGGTGCTGCGCCATCTGGGGCCGCGGGCCAACAGGCTGGAGGCGTACTCGGTGGCTTCGATATCGGGCATGGTGCTGGCCGTCTGCTCGTGCAGCGTGCTGCCGATGTTCGCCGGCATTTACCGCGTGGGGGCCGGATTGGGACCGGCGGCGGCCTTTCTCTACTCCGGACCGGCCATCAATGTGATGGCCATCTTCCTGACAGCTCGGGTGCTGGGCTACGACTTGGGCATCGCGCGCGTGATCGGCTCGGTAGTATTCGCGGTGGTGATCGGCCTGATAATGGCTGCAATCTTCCATCGCGACGAACAGCGGCGCGAAGCAGCCATCATGCAACTTCCGCCGTCCCCGCCGGGAAAACGCGCCTTGTGGCAAAACGCACTGCTGCTGGGATCGATGATCGCCTTTCTGGTGTTCAGCGATTGGGCTAACCCCAGCCAGACGACCATCGAAACCCAAAGCGGCCAGAAAATGCAGGTCGCCGTGCTGCTGGAAACCACCGATATGCTTCGGGTGCAGCTCGAACAGCCGGTGGGCCAGTGGAACAAAGGCAAAAAGCTGGAACTGCCCAAGGCAGAAATCGTCCATACCGAATACACCACCCCGGAAGGATACGAGTGGGCCAACTGGATATACGTCCATCGTTGGTATTTCGCCGGCGCTTGCCTGCTGGCGGTGCTGGCGATGCTACGGTGGTGGTTCGACCGGGAGGAGATCGGCCAGTGGCTCGAGCAGACCTGGGGTTTCGCCCGCTCGATCATACCGCTATTATTCGGCGGCGTGTTGATCACCGGTTTTGTGGGCGCTTTGCTGCCGGAAGATGTCGTGGGCGGATGGGTGGGCGGCGATAGCCTGCGAGCGAACCTGATCGCTTCGGTAATCGGGGCAATGTGGTACTTTGCCACCCTGACCGAGATTCCCATTCTCGAAGCGCTACTGGGGCTAGGTATGGGGCGCGGGCCGGCGCTGAGTTTGCTGCTGGCCGGCCCAGCACTGTCGCTGCCCAGCATCGCCGTGGTCTACAGCGTGATCGGCTTCAAGAAAACGGCCGTGTTCGTGGTGCTGGTGATCGTGATGAGTACTATTTGCGGTATGGTTTTTGGCTGGTTTTTTGTGTAGCATAGCGTGCACAGGTTGCAGGCCTAAGGAGGCTGAGCACATGAAACTGGTACAGATTCTTGGTCCGGGTTGTGCGAAGTGCGAGAAACTCAAGGCCAATGCCGAACAGGCGGCCAAGCTGGCCGGCACGGAAGTGATGGTCGAGAAGATCAGCGACATCAACCAGATCGCCGCCTTCGGCGTGATGATGGTGCCGGCGCTGGTGATCGATGGCGAAGTGAAGGCCGTCGGCAAAGTGCTCTCGCCAGAAGAAATCAAACCGATGTTGCAATAAGTTCGTGCCTTCCGGCCGCGGTCTCGGTCGTCCGACCACGCAGTCGTAAGCCTGCTTGCGCTACCGGAAAGCCGCGGTGTTCCCGTAACGATCGTCCGGTCATCCAAACGAACCTGTCTTCGTCTGAACGAAAGGGACTTGCCCATGGACTCACCAGTCAGCCGTCGGGAGTTTGTTGGCGCTTTGGGGGTGGGAGCGACTGCGGCCAGTCTGCCGGGTCTGGCCGCTGTGGAAGCGGCAGGGGAAAAAAGTACGATCAAGATCGTCGGCCTGTCCTGTAGTCCCCGCAAGGGCAAGACCACCGCGCAGGGCATCGCAATTTGTCTGGAGGCGGCCAAAGCCGTCGATCCCAAACGAATTGAGACGGAATTGATCGACCTGGCCGACTTGGACATCCCAGCCTACGTAGTCGCCAAAGTGCCGCTGAAGGCCGGTCACCGCGACGACTTCCCCCAAGTGGCCGAAACGCTTGCCGATCCCAAGCTGGCGGGGATCATCGTCGGTTCGCCGGTGTACTTCGGCAATATGACCGCCTTGTGCAAGGCCTTTCTGGACCGCTGCGCCATCTTCCGCGCTAAAGCGTTCGCGCTGAGCGGCAAGGTTGGCGGCGCGCTGGCGGTGGGCGGGGTGCGCAACGGTGGCCAGGAACTGGTAGTGCAATCGATCCTTCATGCCCTGATGTGCCATGAGATGCTGATCGTCGGCGACGGGCGTCCCACCGGTCACTGGGGCGCCACACTTTGGAACAACGGCACGGACGACATCTCCCAAGACGAGTTCGGCGTGGCGACGGCCAAGAACCTGGGACGGCGCGTGGCGGAAGTGGCCCTGGCCAGGTTCGCCCCCGGCAGCACTT
>Ga0209017_10001979_pt1 | contig 14219 bp, 12 predicted proteins | sample YNPBryunderm2012_FD_185812 | JGI IMG/M metagenome (GOLD analysis project Ga0209017, IMG submission 185812) | Anoxygenic and chlorotrophic microbial mat microbial communities from Yellowstone National Park, USA - YNP Bryant MS undermat 2012... ... | reverse complement strand
AGACCGCTTAGCAATGTGCTCAACAGCGTCAAAATCGGACAAAGCAACAGCAATAAGACAGTATTCCGCAGGGTAGTGCCATGCAGATCGACGAAACCCTTATCCGTAGCGTTGTCGAACAGGTGTTGCACCGCCTGGGGACCAACGGCAGCTTGCTGGGGCCGGTTGGCGGCGGCTACCAGGGGCGTTTCGGCATGTTCACCGACGTCAACGAGGCGGTGACGGCCGCCCGCGACGCCTTTGAACAACTCTCCCGCCGCACATTGGAAGACCGCAAGCGGATCATCGACCACATTCGCCGGCTGGCCATCGAGCACAGCGTGGAGCTGGGCACGATGGAAATGAACGAAACGAAGATCGGCCGGCTCAAGCACAAGATCGAAAAGCTGCGGACCTTGGGCGAGCGCTCGCCAGGTGTGGAGTTCTTGCGGAGCGAGGTCTACAGCGGCGATCACGGGCTGGCGGTCATCGAGCACGCGCCGTTCGGGGTCATCGGCGCGGTGACCCCTGTGACGCACTCCCTGCCGACCATCACCGGCAATGCCATCAGCATGATCGCCGCCGGCAACACGGTGGTCTTCAACCCGCACCCCAGCGGCAAGCGCGTGGCCGCCGAGGGCGTGCGCCGCTACAACGAGGCCATCTACCGCGACCTGGGCATCGACAACCTGATGTGCGTAATCACCGAGCCGACGCTCCAGACCGCTGAAGCCCTTTTCAAGCACCCCGACGTAGCCCTGCTGTGCGTCACCGGCGGCCCCGGCGTGGCCCGGGCGGCAATGCAGCAAGCCAAGCGGGCGATCGTGGCCGGCCCCGGCAATCCGCCGGTAGTGGTGGATGAGACGGCCGATCTGGACCGGGCGGCGCGGTGCATTATCCAGGGCGGCGCTTACGACAACAATCTGCTGTGTATTTCGGAAAAACAGGTGTTCGTCGTCGAAGCGGTGTTCGACAAGATGCTGGCCGCCATGGAACGCGCCGGCGCTGTGCGGCTGAACCCCAAGGAAATCGAGGCCCTGACCAAGGCCGCCATCCGCACCGTGGGCGAGGGCGAGCACAAACACGACGTGCCAGCCAAAGAGTTCATCGGCCAGGATGCCGCCGTGCTGGCCCAGGCCGCCGGCAAGAAGATACCGCCGGAGTGCGAAATGGTCTTCGGCGAGACCGAGGAAATGCACCCGTTCGTACAGGTCGAGCAGATGATGCCCTTCCTGCCCTTCGTGCGCGCCAGGAACATCGATCACGCCATCGAAATGGCCGTTCGCAGCGAGCACGGCTTCAAGCACACCGCCATCATCCATTCCAACAACGTGCGCAATATGACGCGAATGGGCAAGGCGATGGACACCACTTTGTTTATCAAAAACGGTCCGTGCATGGCAGGGCTGGGTCTGGGAGGCGAGGGCTACCTGTCGTTTTCGATCGCAGGCCCGACCGGCGAAGGCATCACCACACCGCTGACCTTCACCCGCGAACGACGCTGCTCGATGATCGACGACCTGCGCATCCTGGGCAAGTAGCTCCGGCGGCTGATTGGGGCCTAGACCGGAATCGCACTAAACCAAAGCGACAATAACAGCAACGACACACCGGCAAACTTGAGCGGCTTAGGACGACAGCGCTAACTTACGACAAAACCACAATATCTTGGTGTGAAAGCGCCAACAGCACCACAACGGGTCGTTGCGAAGTGGCAACTTAGCGCTGTCGTATCAGTACGGCTGCGGAGGGCATGGCAAACGGCGATGTACTTTGGTCGGGTTGTGGGCACGGCTACGGCAACTGTCAAGCATCGCTCGATGCAGGGATGCAAACTGCTGCTGGTCATGGCATTGCAGGCCGATCGCAAGAGCATCGAAGGTGACCCAGTGCTGGTCATCGACACGCTTGGGGCGGGAGTGGGTGATATGGTGATGATCACCAGCGACGGCATCGGGGCGCGCCAGCTGGTGCGCGACGAACAGTCGCCGGTGCGATGGTCGGTCTTGGGCGTGATTGATCAATGAACCAGTCGACTTTCGATATCCAACAGATCGTAACCGAGGTGCTGGCCGAGCTGCGGCGCATCGCCAGCAGCCAAAGCCAGCCACCGACTGCCTCAATCAGCCCAGCCAGTCAAACGCTCCTTTCGCAAAGCGCATCGGCCAGCCTCAAACCAGACAAAGTGGCTACAACTGGTGCGGCAAGCCCAGCAGATGTCAAACCGGCCGATGGCAGTGCTGTCAAACTTGACGGCAGTGCTGCTAGAAACGATGGCAGTGCTGCTAGAAATGACAACGGTAGTGCTACCGCAGATGGCGCCTCGGCAGAGTTGTCGTTCGAGGGGCGCGTGCTCGCGTTGGACGCCCTGTCTGGCCGATTGACGGGACTGCGCCGTGTGCTGATCCGGCCGGGAACGATCGTTACCCCGGCGGTGCACGACGAATTGCAGCGGCGCGGCATCGCGCTAGAGTATGTTGCCGCCACACCAGCACTGCCGGCAGACGCACTGCGCCTGGTTGTGGTCAACGCTTTGCGTGGGTTTCAGGCGGGCCAACTGGCGCCGGTGCTCCGCTCGCACGGCGTGCTAGTGGAGATCGTCGAGCACCAGTGCTTGATCGCCGCCACCGACCAGTTGGCCGCCGAGCTGCGCAAGACGAACACGCTGGGCCTGCTTCTGACGCGGCACGTCGCGGCAGCGTTGTGTCTGGCGAATCGGCACGCGGGCGTTCGGGCGGTCACAGCCGGCGACCTGCCAACGATGACCGCCGCCGTAGAATCTGTAGGTGCAAACCTGTTGGTGCTGGACGCCGAAGCGCTGACCGGCTTTCAACTGAAGCAGATGACGACCGAATTCGCTGGCGGCAAAGTGCGCCCCTGCCCAGAAGCGCTGCGCCCCAGGCTGGCATGACCCGGGCGACAAGCCCAAAGTGCGAAAACAATTGCAATGCGAATCGGGGAAGTGATAGGCACGGTTACGCTGTCTCGGGTGCATCCCACGCTGTCGGGAAAGACGCTAAAGCTGGTCGTCCCGCTGCTGTGGGAACAACTACTACGCCAGACCAGCGAGCCGGCCGAGGAGATCGTGGTACTGGACGAACTTGGAGCAGGCGTGGGCACGCAAATCGCCATGAGCGAAGGCCGCGAAGCCGCCATGCCGTTTCACCCGGAGATTAAACCAGTCGATGCCTACAACGCGGCTTTGCTGGACAGTTTGACCGTAGACCGCTCGCTATTGCCGGAGGATGTCTAAAGCGGCCCGATGGGCCAAGGCAGCAGTGAGTCGATTGCCGCCGTTATGGCTGGCCAGCGGTAGCGGTGGCGACCGCGCCTGGCGTCGCTGCTGGCCAGCCCGGTGCCACTGATGGATATCCCAGCGGTGCAGCGGCAGAAGAAGCAACGGGTGCGAGGTTGACATATGCTTAACGTACACAAGATCAAGCAGGAAATATGCGAAATCGGCCGGCGGATATACCAGCGTGGTTTCGCCGCGGCCAATGACGGCAATATCAGCTATCGACTTGGCCCCAACGAGGTGCTCTGCACGCCCACGATGATTTCCAAGGGCTTCATGAAGCCCGAGGACCTTTGCGTGGTGGATATGGAAGGCAAGCAGCTTTCCGGTCACCGCAAGCGGACCAGCGAGATCATGCTGCACCTGGCGATCATGAAAGCCCGACCCGATGTCAAAGCCGTGGTTCATTGCCATCCCCCGCACGCCACGGCGTTTGGGATCGCCCGCGAGCCTATACCCCAGTGTGTACTTCCGGAAGTGGAGATATTCTTGGGCGACGTGCCCATCGCCCGCTACGAAACGCCCGGCGGAGAAGAGTTCGCCAAGACCGTACTGCCGTTTGTGGAAAAGACCAACATTGTCATCCTGGCCAACCACGGTACGGTGAGCTTCGGAGAAACGGTGGAGCGTGCTTACTGGTGGGCGGAAATACTGGACGCCTATTGCCGCATCTTGATGCTTGCTCGCGGGCTGGGGCGCATCCACTACTTTACCGAACCGGAGGCCCAGGCCCTGCTGCAACTGAAGCAGAAATGGGGGCTGAAAGACCCGCGCTTGGAACTGACCAACTGCGACATCTGCGCCAACGACGTGTTCCGCGATAGCTGGAAGGAAACCGGCGTGCAGCACCAGGCGTTCCAGCCGCCTCGATACTGCAAGAGCGGCAGCGGCGATGGGCAGCCCAGCGGGCAATCAACCAGCCAGAGCGGCAAAGCCGAGGCAGACCCTGCCCAACCGGCAGCGACAGGCGCCACCCGGCAATCGGGCAGCGGTGGGCAGAATTCTTCACCAGGGCAAGCGGCGGCTGGGGGCCTACAGGTATCTGTTGCTCAGCTTGGCACTGCCGAGCAGGAAGCCCTGGTTCAGGCGATCACCGATCGGGTAATGGAAATACTGGCCAGGATGTAAGCCGCCACAGACTGGGCAGCCCCCTCGCTATTGACATCCGCATTACGTGGCCAGCCCGACCGCCACGAAAATGGCTTATCGGCCGGTGAGTGCCTTGGCTTGGATCAACAGCGGGCTGCTACGAAGCATCCGGCCGGAAGTTTCCGCCTAGCGGAACTTGTAGTTGGGGTTGCGGATGTCGAAATCGGCGTCGGTGAACCCGTTGTTGAGCTTGAGGTTCAAGTAGGTATACTCTTCCATCAGTTCGGGTTCTCCGCCGGGCTGCTTGGGCCAGTCCCAGGCCTCGTAACGGATGGGCACGTTCAGCTCGTCGTCCACGTAGATGCGGGCAATGTGGAACAGGAAGACCCGCCGTGGCACCGGGTGGACCACCTGGATGCAGGTGCAGGTGCGGTCGTTGATCTTGGCCCCCTTGAGGAACTTCACCTCGCATTCGCCGAACTTGGCGTCCCTTTCGGCCACCTCCACCAGACGGCGCGTAAGGTTGAGGATGCCGATTTCTGTCAGCGGGTAGCGCTGGCCCTTCATAGCGATGGCGCTTGTGGGCGAAAGCGACACCGTGCCAACCAGCCTATCTTTGATGCCCACCGTGTGCGCCCACATGTTGCCATTGTTCTGTCCCTCGACGTAGATCACCTCTTGGCCTTTGATCGACGGCGGCGACAGGAAGTATATGTAAACGCTGAACGGTTTGTGGCGGACCTTGATGAACATGTACTCGTAATCGTTCAGCTTGCCGTCGTGCCGTTCCCGCTTGCACAGCGTGGCCGAGTAGTCGCTGATCTTCTCCATGTTGGCGATCCCCTCGTATGCCCAACGGATGGCGGGCATCAAGGGGTGCTCGTCGGGCTGCTGGGGGTCGGGAATAGCCGGTACTGGTCGGCTGCTCAGCTCAGTCCGCTCGGCCACCAGTTCCGGTTGCCTGCCCTCGGAGCCCGGCTGCTCTTTGGCGGCAGCATCCGGTTTCTTTGGCGAATCGTGCTTCTTGCGGGGCAATATCTGCCCGGCACTTTGCGAGTCGATCGCCGCCACAAGCAACAGCGCCGCAGTCAGCCGCCAAAACGCAAACCATTTACACCGCATGCAATGAACCTCCTTGTGCCAACTGCCCACGCTGATCCGCTCTGTTCGGCGTGAAATGTCGGCTTGTCGTCCTTTTCTTGGCCTTCAGTGCCCCGAACAAACGCATCACGTGTCGAAGGTAGGTGAACACAAGCGCCAAGCTCTGGTCGCGCGGCCGCCGGTTGCTTTCCGCTTGCGTTGGGCCAGCCGTGGCCGGACATCGGCGGTGCTTGGCTCCGTGACGACACCTGTAGCACGACCCGCCGCCGACCCTGGCGCCCCTTTACCCAGCATATCGCCGCAAATGACCGGCACAATTACAATGTTTGCTCACGCAAGCTGCCTTTACGCAATCGTCACGGTTACAGTGGCGGGCTGAAGCATTTTAGTCGGTAAAGTTTACCTAAGGTATCGCCGTAGTGGGAGATCAATTCGTGAGCAGCGAAAGAATCGAGATTTCCTGCGTGCTCTCCATACCTTTCGAAGAAAACTGTTACGTGGTGCGGCGGATCGACCGCGAAGATTGCGCGCTGGTTGATCCGGGCCTGGAACCGGAAAAGATCATTGCTTTCCTGGAAAGCAACAAACTCCGGCCGGCGGCGATATTGAACACGCATGGTCATGCCGACCACATCGGCGGAAACGCCGCCATAAAAAGCCGCTGGCCCGATTGCCTGCTGGCCATCGGCGCCGACGAACAATCGAAACTTGCCAGTCCGGCCGAGAATCTTTCGGAAATGTTCGCAGTCGGATTGACATCGCCGCCAGCCGATGTCTTGCTTTCCGACGGACAGGTGTTCTCCGCCGCCGGACTGGAGTTTCGGGTGATAAGCCTTCCCGGCCACTCGTGCGGCCATGTGGTTTACCTGCTCGAAGAGCACAATCCACCCGTGGCGTTCGTCGGCGATGTGATATTCGCCGGGAGCATCGGTCGAACCGATTTTCCCGACGGTGATATGCGCCAACTGAGCCAGGGCATCCGCCAGCGGCTGTACAGCCTGCCGGATGATACGCTGCTGTTGCCCGGGCATGGCCCAGCAACCACCGTCGCACGAGAAAAACGAACCAATCCCTTTGTGCGTCCCTGACCCGGCCCTGGGCCGGTTCAGCGGTTCAACCGCAGGCGTGCGCCAGCCGAGGTCTCGGTTGGCGGAGGTCGCGGTTGGCGCTTGACGGCGCGTGTGCCAAGATGATTTCCAGTGATCGTCAAACGGGAGCCAGGCTGGTGCGATCTGGCCCGAGCGATTGGTCGGTTTGACCTTCGCGACGCAGAGGCCCAGTGCGAGATTACCTGACGTGTGGCAAGACCTGCGGATATTCTTCGGCGAGTTTTGCCGCCGGCACTACACTACCGGGGCGATCGTCCCTAGCGGACGCTTCCTGGCCGGTGCGCTTGCGCGTTATGTGGCCCAGCCGGGCTGCGAAGGCCGGCGGATATTGGAAGTCGGCCCCGGAACCGGCGCGGTCACTCGGCGGATCATCTCTGTCATGCGCCCCGACGACCACCTGGACCTGGTCGAACTGAACGAGCGCTTCGTCGCCCGATTGCAGGCCCTGTTCCAGACCGACGCGGTTTTTCGCCGCGCTGCGGAGCGCAGCCGCATATTGCACTGCCCTGTGGAAACACTGCCCGGCCAGGGCGAGTACGACCTGATAGTCTCCGGCCTGCCGCTGAACAACTTTCCTCCGGAAACCGTGGAAAACATCCTCTGCGTAATGAGCCGTCTGCTCAAGCCCGGCGGCACGCTGTCGTTCTTCCAGTACATTGCACTGCGTGCGATGCGGATGGCCGTAAGCAGGCAGGCGCAGCGACGGCGGCTCAGGGGCGTGCGGGCGGCCATCCAGAAGCTGCTCGATGGCCAAGAGATTCGCCGCGATTGGATTTGGCTCAACGTACCTCCGGCATGGGTCCATCACGTGCGGCTATCAAAAAACATTTGCAATGACCCTTAACGCTCCGGCCGCAAGGAAATTCCGGTTATGGAGGGACGCGCTGCGTCGCGTCCGTTAGCACCTGCGCACACGGCCACGACGGAGCGTGGCCCTCCACTTAGGCCGCAATAGGCGGCCACGACGGAGCGTGGCCCTCCAGATGACACACAAAACAGGCGCTTGTATGTTTTAGGTATTGCGATCGGCAATGGCTCCAACCAAATGGAGGGACGCGCTCCGTCGCGTCCGTTAGCACCTGCGCACACAGCCACGACGGAGCGTGGCCCTCCACTTAGGCCGCAATAGGCGGCCACGACGGAGCGTGGCCCTCCAGATCGCCCGAAAACACGCGCGCAACACGCGCGCATATTCCGGCATAAGAGACTAACGCAGCTTCCGGCCGCAACCAACCGCAGGCTAGTGCACTGTTTACCGGTCAGTCGTAACGGGCTGAAGCGGCTGGGACTGCACAGCCGGGCGAAACCGCCGAAACTGGCGCCCACTTGCCAGCCTGGTGCTCGTTGTGCACAATTCGGGGCTAAGCAGTAGTCGCCGGCGCACGGATGGCCGATATAGTAGGCCTGGCCATCACGGACGGCTCGGCCCACGCTGCTATTTGTTTCCGCCGTTCGTGGCTTTCGTTGCAGATCATTGGTCGTGAAGTTTGGTGTTCAGTCGCGGGCACAACGCAAGGGTTTTTGCCATGGCCGATAGACCTCGGGTGATACTGTCGGGCTTTGCCGACGAGGCCGCCAACAATAAGACCGTTACCGAGCAGTTTGCCGCCTTCGCCGCCCTGGGCATGCAGTACTTTAGCATCCGCTTCATCGACGTGGGCGGCGGCGTGAAGAACGTGATGAAACTCGACCCGGCCGAAATACGCACCGTCAAGTCGATGATGGCCGAGTACGGGCTGAGGGTTTCGTCTATCGGCTCGCCGATCGGTAAAGTCAAGCTCCGCGACATAGATGACGGCACCAAGAACGTTTACGTGCCGTTCAAGAAGTATCTGGCCAGCGACGTCAAGCGGGCGTGCCAACTGGCCCATAAGCTGGAAACGAAACTGATCCGAGGCTTTTCCTTCTACCCGCCCAAAGGAAGCAATCCCCAAGACCATCTGAGCGAAGCAGTGGATCGGCTGGGGCAGATTGCCGAGGTGTGCCAGCAGGCCGAAGTAACCTTCGGGCTGGAGGTGGAAGCAAACCTGGTGGGCTGCACAGGGCATCTGCTGGCCGAGATTTACCGGCAGGTCAATCATCCGGCCATGCTACTGGTCTTCGATGCCGCCAACATACTCGTGCAAGGCTATAGCCAGGCGGAACTTTTCGAGCAGTACCTGGCGATGAAACCGGGATTGGGGTGGCTGCACATCAAAGACTACCGCAGCCCGCGCAGATTGACCAAAACAGGTCATGTCGATGAAGACGCCTTGAAGCATTTCGTGCCGGCCGATGTGGGAGACTCGGGCCACGAACGAATACTTCGCGATTTGGCACAGTCGCTCCCCAGTTTGGAGGGGAAACTACAGCGTCGGGGCGTTCCCGGCGTGTTTCTCGACTTGGAACCGCACCTGAAAGGCGGGGGCCAGTTCGGCGGTTTCAGCGGCCCGGATGGAATGGGTGTGGCCCTGCGCAGCTTGTGTCGAGTGTTGGACTACGTGGGTATCGACTACCATCTGCGCGACTTCGACGACATCCGCGCTGCACGCGGCTTCTAGCCGCCGACCAGGCATCTCGGTTGGCACACCGCCCAAGTTGGCCGGAATGCCTGCGGCACTCGGGCTTCTCAACCGCCGCCGGGCGTGTGAGTATGCTGCGCTGATGTTTCTGATGCGGCAGGCGGCCTTTGGTGGCCAAAACCGTCAGCCGATTGCGGTTGTGCCTTGTCGGACGGTAGACGCCGGGGCGTCTGGGTTTCCGCGCCGGCACAGGCGTCAGCGGTTTCCTCACAAACCTTCGCTTGTCCGCGGCGGTGCAGTACCAACCGGCCCGTCAACACAGCGTATTGAATTGCCCAGACCAGTCCTGCCGTCAGGCTCAGCAGGCCGACGAGCATCGTTGCCAGCGGCCGACCGTACCAGCCCCATAGCCATAGCAGTGCGATGCCGCAAAACACGCTGGTCATGCTTGCCAGAAGCTTGAAGCGGCGGGTGCGGGCGAGCATTCGCCGGGCGTGCTGGCTCAGCGCGGTTTGGGCCGAAATATTGGCCACTTCCCGCATTGCCGAAAGCCCGGTGAGCTTCTCCGGCGGCAAGACCCTCGTCGTGGCCTCTGCCGCAGCCGGCGACGGGGGAAGCTCCGCGGCAGTCGAGCTGTCGTCCTGTGGGCCGACCGACGGCGATGGCTCCGGGCGGACACCAGTTGGCGCCGACACATCAGCCGCTCGGCTACTGCCTGCTCGACGGCTCTTGCGCGGCCTGGGAGAGTGCGATTCGGCCTGTCCCCCTCGCAGTCTTTGCAGCAATTGCTGCATGTAGGTGTCGATGGCGTCTTCTGCTTCGGCGGGATCATGTTCCGAGTGAGTACCGGGCGACCCGGCGCCAGGCCGCCGCTCAGTCGAAGGCGGAGTTGTAGAAGCGGAACTCGAACCGTCGCTGGTTTCTTCCTCAGCGATGTCAAGCAAGTTGCCCGCAATGCCTATGCGCCGAAACACCTCGGCCAGGTCGACCGGTGCACCGGCTTTCGGTTGCCTGGTGGGCTGATCTTCCGGCCGCTCGGAGTGTTCTGGCGTAACCGGGCCGCGGATGGGTGCGTCGCTGGCTTGACTAGCAAATCCTTTTTCCACGTCATTTTCGCCGGCTAAACTTTCCACGTCATTTTCGCTGGCTGAGTATTGTGGCAGTCCACCCGGGCTTTGTGGTTCTCGGTAGTAAGCGTCACGCTGCACGCCGCTGTTTGGCCCGAATTGTGGTTCCGGGGCCTCGATGGCCAAGTCGGCTGCCGGTCGAACTGTTGTGGCATCGGCCAGTTGGGCTTTCAACCGACGCAGAAGTTTCAATAGGTGCCGATTGCGTTGCCGGGCAACACGCAGTGCCTCGGCACGACGCTGGAGGAGGGTATTTGCGCTTGACTGCGGGGTATCTGGGCGGTGCTGAAGTTGTGCGGCGTCGGCGGCGATCTGTTGCCGCTCGGGCGGATGGGCGGTATGGCCAATCTTGTCGTCGCTCGGCGACGGTTGAAAACCTGAAGTCTGGTCTTCGGCAGCGGCTGGCTTCCTATGCTCGGCCGGTGCGGCTTGCTGCTGGGTAGCCGACGGCCACGCCTGCTGTGGCCACTCGGCAGAGGCTGCCTGCTGGGTGATCACGCGCCCCAGTTCGACCACCTCTAGTTCGATCGGCCCCACCCCCAAGCGATCCCCAGGGGCCAGCATGGCGTCGATGAACCGTCGGCCATTTACAAATGTCTCCGGCGTCCAGGAGCGGACAACCGTCGCATTGGGGCCTCGCAATATCAGACAATGGACCGGGCGGAACCGAGAGCAGCGCAGCCGCAGGGTGCATTGAGGGCTGGAACCTATGCTGCACTTGGTCGAGCGCAGGCGAATCAGCTTCCCGTCGTTGGACGAGCCGCACACGCGCAACACCAGGTCGGTTTGGTTGGCATCTTCCAGCGCTGATCGGGCCAAGCCGGCAGCGGGCCAAAGGGCTTCGGCCGTTTGGCTGCCCGCAGGAACACTGTCGGACATACTCCGCTCCTTAAATGGTAAGTGCTCTAGAGCATTTAGCTTGCAGCGGCAAGAAGGTCAAACCGACAGGCTGTCTTGGCGGCGGCAGGACGGGTTGGGGAAAAAACTGCTGCATATCTTTGGCTGCTTTGACGATTATCCGTAAGCGACGCAAACGCGCGCAAACAATTTCACCCCTTGGGGGGGTTGAATTCGCGTTTGTTTGTGGCCAGAGTATTCAGTTCCACTTCGCATCACGGTGGCTGCCGGCGGAGGGGTGTATCATCTTTCGGCGCAAGTTATTGTTTTAAGGCAAGTTAGCTCGTTTGGCGCCGCATGCCGGTAGGGATTGCCTGCGCGAATCGGTTTTCTTGACCCGCGCAAGGCTCAGTTGCGTAGTATAGTTTGGTTACGGGACAGTTCAGCAGGGAAACAGTCCGCCACCCTGCGGCGGCAGACAGTCGGTCATAAGCAGTCATCAGCGTGGGACAGAGGGGGGTTCGACGACGGCTACTCTGAAGGGGGGCAAGACCTTCAGCGCAGCCAGGATCGGACGCCGAGGTGAGGGTTCGATGAGCCGTAAAGACGCGATCCTGAACATGCGCCAGGTCCTGATCAAGCGCCGCGACGCGCTGCGCAAAGCACTGGCAGGCGATCTGAGCCTGTTGCGGCAGCTCCGTGCCGAAGCATCGGGCGATGTGGTCGACGCCGCGCTGGACAGCGTGCAGGACGAAATCAGCTCCCAACTGGCCGAGGTGGAAAGCCGGGAGCTTGCCCGTATCGAATACGCCTTGGAGCGTATGCGTACCGGACAGTTCGGCATCTGCGAAGGCTGCGGCGGCAAGATACCGCTGGCCCGACTGAACGCATTGCCGTACGCCACGTACTGCATCAAGTGTCAGCGGGAAGCGGAGCGAGAAGGGGCCAAGCCCAGCCACGAGACTGATTGGAGCAGGTTGCTGGAGCTGGGTTCGTCCGACGTCGATGTTTCGATCAACGACATCGAGCTGGATGTTTCTTGATTTGGCCCCAGCGCGCAGGTAGACTTAATTGCAATCGGGCAGCGCAACGCACGGCGGGCGGCCTGATGGGCTGCGCGCCGTGGTGTTGTTTCTTGCACCGGCGCTTGACGCCGTAAATACCCCGCCCTGTTGTGGAGTAGTAACATGCGCCCCACCTGCACACGGCTCGATCGGCTGGCGCCGCCTGCTGGCCGCAACAGGCTGCTCTCGGCCGGCGTGCGACTTGCGATCGCCTGTTTCGGCTTGTGGCTTGGCGTCGCCCAGGCGTTGGCAGCTCAAAGTGCCCAGTTGACCGTGCTGGAGCGCGTCGGCCCGATCACCGCCGAGCGGCGCGCCGAACTCCAGCAGCAGCTCGACAAACACGCCCAACTGCTCGAAGCCCAGTCGGCCGTGGTGAAGATCGTCTCCAAACTGGTCGGTCCGGCCGTGGTATACATCGAGACCGAAACACCGCAGTCTGGGCCGCGGGGACGCAGTTATCAGCTTGAAGAAGCCGGCTCGGGCGTGATCATCAACTGGAAAGGCAGTCACTACGTGCTGACTGCCCGGCACGTCGTCCGCGGTGCCGCGCCCCAGGCGATCAAGATCAATCTGGCCGACGGACGGCGCATCTATCCTACGAAACTTTGGGAAGACCCCGAGACCGACGTTGCCGTGCTCGCCATCTCCGCTCCTGATCTGGTGGCTGCCCCCTTGGGCGACAGCGACCGGGTCGAGACGGGAGATTTCGTTCTGGCCGTAGGCAATCCTTTCGGGCTGACCCACTCGGTCACATTCGGCATCATCAGCGCAAAAGGACGCCGCGACCTGCGGCTGGACGATTCCTCGACAGTCCGTTTCCAGGATTTCATGCAAACCGACGCGGCGATCAATCCCGGCAACAGCGGCGGCCCGCTGGTCAACCTCCGTGCCGAGATCATCGGCATCAATACGGCTATTGCCAGCAAGTCGGGCCGCAACGAGGGCATCGGCTTCGCCATCCCCATAAACATGTACATGGCGGTCGCCCGGCAATTGATCGAAAAAGGTAAAGTTGCGCGGGCTTTTTTGGGAGTAAGCCTCAACTCGAAGTTCGGCCCGGCCATGGCTGCGGAGTTGGGCTTGCCGGGACTGATGGGCGCACACGTAACCGCCATCACCAAAGGTTCACCGGCCGAGGCAGCCGACATCCGGCCCGGCGACGTGATACTGGAGTTCAATCGGGTGCGCGTGGAAGACGACAGCCATCTGGTAAACCTGGTAGCGCTGACGGAAGTCGGCACGAAGGTTCCAGTAGTCATCTTCCGCGACCGCAAGACGTTCACCTTAGAAGTAGAAGTAGGCGATCGGAGCAAGTTCTAGACCAGCGGCTGCGACCGAGGAACGCCGGCCCCAGCCGCAAGCGCAGGCGACAACGCCCTCGGCCAACGACCAATTCAGCGAAGGCTTGACGACGCATACACAGCGTTCGGCCCGGAAGGGCTGAAACTTTACGCCATTGCTTCGCTTGCCGCTTGTTTCCCACCATTGTAGACGCCCACCTATGTCAGGCCGCATCATTGCTATTGGCGACATCCACGGTTGGTTGCCGGCCCTGGAGACGGTGCTGGCCGCGGTGGCTCCGCAAGCCGACGACACCATCGTTACGCTGGGCGACTACGTGGACCGCGGCCCCGACAGCCCCGGGGTGATCGATCGGCTGATCGCCCTGGAGAAGCAATGCCATCTGGTGCCGCTGCTGGGCAATCACGACGAGCTGCTGCTGAAGTTCTGCGAAGGTCAGCCTGCCACGATGAGTTGGGAGGATTGGCTGGCCTTCGGCGGCCAGGCCACGGTGGCCTCGTACGGGGCAGTGCCAGCCGGGGTGCCTGCGGCACACGTCGATTTTCTCCGTCGCTGCCGTCTGATTTTCGAAACCGAAACGCATTTCTTCGTTCACGCCAGCTACCGGGAAGACCTGCCCCTGGACCAGCAGCCGCCCGAGGTACTTGTCTGGGACAGGATAAAATGGCGCTTGCCCGGCCCGCATTTCTCTGGCAAAGTGGCTGTAATCGGCCACAATGCCCAGAAGACAGGAGTAGTCCTCGATTTGGGCTATCTTAAGTGCATCGATACATTTTGCTACGGTTTCGGCTATCTGACGGCGATGGACGTCCACA
>Ga0209017_10001978_pt1 | contig 14222 bp, 11 predicted proteins | sample YNPBryunderm2012_FD_185812 | JGI IMG/M metagenome (GOLD analysis project Ga0209017, IMG submission 185812) | Anoxygenic and chlorotrophic microbial mat microbial communities from Yellowstone National Park, USA - YNP Bryant MS undermat 2012... ... | reverse complement strand
TTTCGGGGGCCAGTGCGCCGTTTTCTGCGCCGCCTGGGACGGGATTTGTAGAATTCTCCGGGGAACCCATAGGAGGTTCGATTCGCGTTATATACAGAAACGGAGACTAGCTCCGGCAAGACACTAGGCAGCCAAGCTCGTAACGATCGGGGCTTCCGCAGGGGATTTTGACAGTGACTTTAAGCTCTTTCCGATCAAAACGGTGGACACTTTGCCGGTTGATCATTGAATCGGCCTGAAATCGAAAATAATTTGTCTGTAAAACGAATTTGTAAGATCGTGTGAGATTCCGCATTGGCCAATGTGTGACGCGGAGGTGGGCTGTGCTAAGGTTGCTCGCACTGCTAGTGATTGGAGCCGTAGTCGGCTCGGCGTGGGGTCAAGCCACGCCATCGCGAACCAAGCCAACCGCCCTGGACCAAATCCCTGGATATGTTCGGCATACGATCGAAGGCTTTACGGTGCTAGTGAATCAAGACGTTCTCCGAGTCAACACCGACCATTATGAGCGGAAGCCACTGGAGGTATTGGAACTCGAACTGAAAACGATCACCAAGCTGATGAGTGAGAAAGCGCTCAATACCCTTCGTCGCTTAATCATCTGGGTGGAGTGGAGTGAACTGGTGGAGTTTTCGAGCGGACGGCCGGGAACGCCGGTCGCTGTTTATTACGGTGGCCATCAGCTTTCGCTTTTGCAGGAAGGGAAACATCCGTTGAAAGCGAAAACCATTACGATCCTGCGGATGGATCTGCTGACCGAAGAGCACCAGCCGAAGCGAGACTCGGGGCGATCGGTGCTTCTTCATGAAATGGCTCACGCGGTGCATGACCAGTTGCTTGGCCGAAACCATCTCGGGATCGCCGCCGCCTTTCGCCAGGCCATGGAACGCAAGCTGTACGAAAAATCTCAGTATGTGAGTACGAATGAAGCGGAATTTTTCGCCGAATTGACCTGTGCATACTTTGATCAACTGAATTATTTCCCGAGAAATCGCCGCGAATTGCAACAGCACGACCCGCATACCTTCAAGCTGATGGAATCGATCTGGGGTCGATCCGCCAGCCAGAAAACCGCCCCCCTCACTAAGACGGTGAAACCACTTGCCAACGATGGCTCAGATCGTTATGATCTGAGCGTGAAACGCAAGAATGTTCGTTTTACCCAGTCATTTTTTGGTCCAAATCTGGGCGATCCGGAATTAAATTCTCAGGTTCTGATCATCGGCAGTTGGAGCGAACGAGAGCGCCGGGCGTTGACCCGCCTGATCGAACTTGCCGAGGAACTTGGCCCGTTCGGGCTACACACCGTGATCAACAGCACGGAAGGGTACGGTGCGGATCTTAATCAGGCCCGGCTTGCGGTCGCAGACCGGCCGAAAATTTCGATTGTCCCGGCCGTGGGTATTCCGGAGCGGAATCAGTTCATCATTCTGCAGCCGCCGCAGTCGCTGATCTTTACGCCGGAGGGTGAGTGTGTTTTTCGCGGTTCGATTTATGATGCCGTGACACACGCCCGTGCCGCGGTCGGCCGGAAGCTCGTCGAGGAATTGATCGGCGACGATGATCCACCGCCAGCACTTATGCCTGCCGTCACGGCGTTGACTTCGGGTGACTCCTTTCTGACAGCGATTCCGAAATTAACGGGGCCAGCCAGCAGCTCGGATCCTGAGATAACGGCGATGGCGAAAAAACTTTACGCGGCGATCCTGGAACCTGGAGAAACACGGCTAGCTGCGGCCCGAGCTCAGAGCAAAACGGAGCCGCTCCAGGCGTTTATCGAGGCCGAGAAACTTACCGCTAGCTACAAGGGAACACCGCTGGCGTCAAAAGCGCTCAGCTTGGCAAACGGGCTTCGAAATCAACGATCCGTTGCTCATGAAATTGCTGCACGAAAATCGCTGGAGCAAATCCGCAAGCTAGACGGGTTCCTTTCCACCCAGCAAGGTGGGTTTGAACCTCGTGATCCGGCGTTTCAATTTCGCAACGCCGCGACGTTACGGCAACTGCAAGGGTTGATTCAGGAGATGCGGAAAAAATACCCGGATGCCCCTGCCACCCAGCAAGCGCTCGAAATTGCCCGAGAATACGGTCTGAATTGAGCGGCACGCGGCACGCCCTGCGGTGACCGTCATCAGGCCACGGGGGGATACCCGAGCACGCGGCGGATCGTGCTGATCTGGCCAACGTGCATCATCACATGCAACCCCATGAACATGGCGGCCTCTCCCACCGTGCCGAAAAGCGGGTGGGGGTTTTGCAACGGTGTCGCGAGTTGCTGCGGCGTCGCTTGCCGTATGGCTTCAATCAGCAATTGTCGGTGGCGATCAAATTCGCTAATGAGAACCTTCGGATCGCCGTAGCCGCTTTGACTTTCAGCGGACTTCCGAGTTGTCTGAAACATTTCCTCGAACCCTGCGGGCAAATCGGGAACGGGTCGCCCGAGCATCGCCAGCACTCGTCGGTCCGTCAGAACAAGGTGGCCCAGAATCCATGCCGCACAATTTCCCCCCAAGCAAGGCTGTCGTTCAAATTCATCAGGTTTCAGATCGTCCACCATCCGGTGGAGCAGGGATTGTGATTTTGTCAGGGAAAATTCGATCGCTTCATTTGCTGTCTGGAACATGATCACTCATTCTCCGGGAAAAACAGGCTGTAGGGGACACAGGAGGCTATGCAAAAAAAGAACGGCCTCCCTGGGATCTGTCCTCAGGCAGGCCGTGAGCCGATGGAGGGCAGCCTGAGTTATCTGCCGAGGGCGGCTTGTGCTGCCGCTAGGCGAGCAATCGGCACCCGGAACGGCGAGCAACTGACGTAGTTCAAACCAATCTTGTGGCAGAACTTCACACTGTCAGGTTCGCCACCGTGTTCACCACAAATCCCCACTTTCAGATCGGGCTTTGCCGAGCGGCCGCGTTCGACACCGATTTGCATCAAGCCGCCGATGCCGTCGAAGTCGATCACTTGGAACGGGTCTTTCGGGAGAATATCGCTTTCCGTGTAGACTAGAATAAACGAACCATAATCGTCCCGGCTGATCCCCAAGCCCGTCTGGGTCAGGTCGTTCGTACCGAAGCTGAAGAACTCGGCACCGCCTTGCTGAACGATCTTGTCGGCGACGATGGCTGCCCGGGGCAGTTCGATCATGGTGCCGACGAGATACGGCACCGTAACACCTTTTTCCGCAAAGACTTTTTCAGCAACGTTGCGAACAATTTTGGCCTGAGCTTTCAGTTCCGTGGGGAAAGCGACGAGCGGAATCATAATTTCCGGCTCGACTTTCACGCCTTCAATAGCGGCATCGCAGGCGGCTTCAAAGATGGCTCGTGCCTGCATCTCGGTGATTTCAGGATAGACAATCCCAAGCCGGCAGCCACGGAAACCGAGCATCGGATTTTGCTCGTGCAGTGCTTTAATGCGTGCTTTCACTTGCTCCGGGGGAACTCCGAGCGCCCTGGCCACCGCCGCAACTTTGGCGTCGTATTGATCGCCATCCTTTTCTTGATTCGGCAAAAATTCATGCAACGGCGGGTCGAGGGTGCGGATGGTGACCGGGTGGCCATCCATGGCTTTGAAAATTCCGTAAAAGTCGGCCCGCTGAATCGGGAGCAGTTTCGCCAACGCCGCACGCCGGGCTTCGGGCGTTTCGGAAAGGATCATCTCCTGCATCGGTTCAATGTGATCGAAAAACATATGCTCGGTTCGGCACAAACCGATGCCTTCGGCTCCGAAGGCCAGCGCACGCTTGGCATCAGTCGGCGTGTCGGCGTTCGTGCGAATTCTTAACTGGCGAACCGAATCCGCCCACTGCATCAGTTCCGAAAACTGCTGATACACTCGTGATTGCTCGGGCTTTAAGGTCTTGTCGATCAGCACCTGAACCACTTCACTTGCCTTCGTGGCGACTCGACCTTCCATGACTTCGCCGGTGAATCCGTCGATCGAAATGAAATCATCTTCCTTGTACACGGTCCCCTTGACCGTAACGGTTCGATTGTTGTAATCAATTTGCAGATCCTGACATCCGACGACACAAACTTTCCCCATCTGCCGAGAAACGAGGGCCGCATGCGATGAGGCTCCACCGAAGGCAGTGAGGATGCCGTCGGCCGCTTGCATCCCGCGAATGTCTTCCGGACTAGTTTCTCGACGGACCAGAATAATCCGCTCATCCGGCGGCAGGACGCCATCCTTCTTATGCCGAGCCGCATGATGTTCCGCATCATCGGCGAAAAACTTAATTTTGCCGGCTGCGGCCCCGGGACCGGCATTAATTCCCTTGGCAATCACCTTGGCGTGCCGTTTGGCTTCAGGATCGAATATCGGCTGAAGCAACTGATTCAAATCATCCGGCGGAATACGACCGGATGACAATGCTTCTTCCTTGGTGATCAGACCTTCGTCCACCATATCCACCGCAATCCGGATCGCGGCAAATCCGGTCCGCTTCCCATTGCGGGTTTGCAGCATCCACAGTTTGCCTTTCTGGATCGTAAATTCGATGTCTTGTACGTCTTTGTAATGCTTCTCAAGTTTTTCGCGCACTTCCAGTAATTGCTGATAGACTGACGGCATGTCCTTGGCGAGTTCGGCAATTTTCTTCGGTGTACGGATCCCCGCCACCACGTCTTCCCCTTGTGCATTCAAAAGATACTCACCGTAAAATTCATTTTCTCCCGTTGCGGGATCGCGGGTGAAAGCCACGCCCGTTCCGGAATCATCCCCCATGTTGCCAAACACCATTGAGCAAATATTCACCGCCGTGCCCCAATCGTGCGGGTAACCGTACTGTCGGCGATAGACCACGGCACGATCGTTGTTCCACGATTCAAACACCGCCCCGATCGCTCCCCACACCTGCTGCATCGGATCATCGGGAAATTCTTTGCCTTTCTTCTCCTTGACCACTGCCTTGAATCGACGAACCAGTTCTTTCAAGTCAGCCACATTCAGGTCCGTATCCAGATGGACTCCCCGCTCATGTTTCAGCTCTTCGAGGATTTTCTCGAACGGATCAATTTCCGTTTTCGACGCCGGCTTCAAATCCAGCACGACGTCGCCATACATCTGAACAAACCGACGATAACTATCCCAGGCAAATCGCTCGTTCCCCGTGCTCTCAATCAACCCAGCCAAAGTTTTTTCATTCAAGCCGATATTCAACACCGTATCCATCATCCCGGGCATCGATACCCGGGCCCCGGATCGGCACGAGACCAGCAACGGGTTTTTGGCGTCACCAAACTTCGCACCCATTACCGCTTCGGTTTTCCGAAAGGCTTCCTCCACTTGAGCGGCTAATTCGGCGGGATACTGCTTATTATTTGCATAATAATAGGTGCAGACTTCCGTCGTGATTGTGAAACCCGCTGGAACCGGCAAGCCGATCAAACACATCTCTGCCAGGTTCGCTCCCTTCCCTCCCAGCAGTTCCTTTTGCTTGCCATTACCCTCGGCTGTATTACCGCCGAAAAAATAAACATACTTTTTGCTCATACTCGCTCTTCAAAACAAAATGAGGGGACTACTCCGGCTCCATCAGGAAGTCGGCATGGTAATAACCTTGTTTTAGAAACCGAGTCGGAAGGTGTCCAAGTTTTCCCCTGCCGGCGGGATCGCCACGTCATCATATGGTTAGAGAAGCCGGCTTGCCTTGCACTCTCGAAGCCTCGCTGCCAAGGAAGTTTTTAAGCGAAGGAATTGATCACCGGGAAATTTCCCAACCGGAACAGGCAGCTCCGCCTGCCACCATCGCCGCGACAACTCAACCCACCGGGATCCGTTCTCACTAAATTTAGGGAAGCAATTTGAATTCCTCGAAGCTAGCTGATACCGGAAATCCATTGAAATCAATCGCGGAAAACGATACAATTCGACTTGCAATTGTTGGCATGGCCTCTGATAGAGTCGTCATGAATTCTCTCAGTGGCGATCGTTATACGCTGCGTCCGTAGCTCAACTGGATAGAGCATCGGTCTTCGGAACCGAGGGTTGGGGGTTCGAATCCCTCCGGGCGTACTGACTACCCACTCCAGTACGTTTTCAACCCAGGGGTTCACGCCGGGTCTAGCCTTTCATCGTCTTCCGTTCGCGTTTTACGCCAGTCTTCGCAAGGGGTTACGACTCGTCCGTCGCTGCCAGTGACGCCAGCTTGCACGAAGGCTGCCCCGCTGCGGGCACCGTCCACAGGGCATCCTCCGAGCCCCGGACGCCAGTCCGGGGGTTCCACGGTGTGTGTACCGACCACCGTACGTCCTCCGAGCCTCGGACGCCAGTCCGGGGGTTCCTCAGCAAAGCCAGCGGACCGTGGTCGTCGTCAGCCAAGTCGATGCCGGGCGATAAGCGGCGGGCGGCCACCCAAGACGATCAACTCGACCGGCATCTGATGCGACCGATTAGTTCCAGGCTGACCAGGCCGCCTCGATCGGCAGCGTGGGATACGGTACCGCCATGCCTACGCTCAGAACGTCATGCTCGGGGCCTTCGGCGAAGTGCAGGTCATCGACTGGGGCTTGGCGAAGGTGACCTGATTGGAGCAGACGAGGTGGCGGAACTGGGGTTGTCATCAACACTGACTTTGCCAGAGATAATGAGCAATGGCGTAGTGTGGCGATGGCAGAGTGAGCTGCCTGGACAAGGCAGGATTCCATGCAACAGCATCAGGGCGGCAAGCGGAAAAGCCGATGAGGAGGGGAATTCGATCGGTGTTCGATGGAATTGGTTTCCGGATGAGCTGCAATGGATTCCGTGTCATCAGTCTTAAACGGCCGGAATCTGTTCGTGTGCTGATTTTTGTTGAACGCTCCCACGTCGGACAGATAATATCACCAATTAGATAAGGGTGTGCTATGGTCGCTCAACCCTAGGCAACCGCGTCCGTCGCCGCCGAGCCACGCCCCCTGCGATTACTCGAGCGGGAGCGTGAAGCTTATCGCCCACGCCACTTCAGCCTCCGCACCGCGGCGGCTGCGGTGTGAAAAGTCCGCTCGACGGCTAACGAATGACCAAAGGACACGGGGCTGCGCAATGTCCGTTGGTGGGATCGATCGCCCGGCCCGAGGTGCGGAAGTGAAGCATAAGGTCAAGTTGCCCAATACTTTGAGCGGGACGTTCCCGCCAAACAGCTTAGTCGGGATCGATTGCGCCCGCGCAATCGAGTAACAAGTTTGGCGGCGGAGTTGATAGATGCGCAAGCTGTTCCAAACGTTGCTCATTCTAAGTGCTTTTGCCACGGCGATTAGCTTCTGTTTGCCCTGGGAACAATACATTTTGGCGTGCATAACACCGGAGGTTCGGGTTGTCGACTCCCCCAACCTTCAGCGTCTACCCTTTCATTTGCAACTTTCCCGTTCCGGTCTACAGCAAGCACTTGGCATCGACACCCGCACTGGTTCAAATAGTTTGCAGGGAACCAGAGGTTTGAACACGAACCAAGCCGTGAGCAGCTACACAACGGCATTCTTCCAAGGCCGACCCCGCTTCACGCCGTTGTTGACCGCTATAGCTGTCTGTGCCCTGATTGGAGTACCGCTGTATTTGTTTTGCCGCCGGGCATCCCTCGTTGCTGTCGGAATACTTACGTTGTCTGTCGTCGGCATTGGACTGCTAGTCGCGGGCATCGGCCTTGATTGGGGAACGGAGACGGATTTGGGCAAGTTCCCCTTTGATTCAAGCTCAGGAATCGCCACGGATTTGACCTTCACAGACTTTCCCTCGAAATGGGTGTTCTTAGGCGGGTTGGTGCTGACGTGGGTTTTTGCTGTCGCTGGACTGTTCTGCCGGCCTTCCTTGCTTAAAACGCCGACCGGAGGACATACGCGGCAAGCAGAGGTTCCGTGATTGCCCCGAGTACGGCAATAGAATGCTGCTCGATCCCAAAACCTACTAGCATTGGACAATGAACATTCGGCTGTAGTAACAGCTTTAGTCGCCGAACCAGTCGCTGCAGGAGACGGCGGGGGCATGATTCGTTTTTCCTGACCACAGCTCGCCGGTGCCCCGCCGCGACTGAGCTGGGTCGTTCGGCGGCCGGATCCTCGCGCTTGCAAGCCGAATACCTCTGGGTATCGCTCTCTTTCCTAGACGGAGGTGTTTCCAATGAGTCAGCCGGTTGTTCCCCCGCAACCATACTGGGTTCGCATGTCCCTGTGGGGCGTTCCGGACCGCCGAGCGGCCATAGCTATGTACTGGGTCTGCATCGCTATGGCCATTGTATTCCCGGTTTACATGGCCGAGACTCGGCAACACCTGCCGGGCTGGTGGCTGTGGGGTGGGTGTCTGGGGTTCATGACATTTAGCTACTTAGCGGCCGTGAACGTTGGTCGTGCAATTCGGTGGAGGGATCGGTACAACTGGTGGACGCAGGGCACCTTCTGAGCTATCCTATACTGATCAGGCGCTGCGGCCGACGGCGGCCTCATAGGTTGATTCCAGAATTGAGCTCACCGGTGCCCCGCTGTTGCTGAGCTATGTCGTTCGGTGAGGTAGAGTGGACCGATTGCTTCTCGCCGTGTACATCCCAACCTGGGAGGGTGCCGCCCGAGTGTTCCCGGGCCACTGCTTGGTTGTCGGCATGCTCTGTGCCGTGCTGTTTGTTTACGCACGCCAGCGATACACGTTCTCGTCAGTGGTGGTGGCCCTCGGGACGGGCTTGGCCGTCGGGGTGGCGGCTGGTGTTCTTTGGCTTTGGGCAAATCTGGAGCCGGCCACCGGCGATTCACACCCCCGGTTGTTCGAGGCGGAAGTGATCGCATATATTGAGTTGGGGAGGTGGATGATCGGGGCGTCGCTGGGGACACTGGCAGGCTGGCTGGTGTTGGAGGCTATCGGTCGTCGCTTTCGCCGCGTCCAGCAACATGCCGAATCAGGCGCTGCAGCCGACCCGGCCAAGTGATAGGGATGCTGGTTCTCACTGACTTGTCCCCGCGGGCCTGGGGCGTCCCCGGCTGGGTGAGCTTTATCGCTTGGCGGCAGGAGGCGTTTCGACAGTGTCGCTCGACTATCCGTACTACGAGGAGTTGTGTCGCCGCAAGCACCGGGCGGCGTGGTGGTGGCTGGTCGGGGACTGGCTGTACTATCTTGGGCTGCTGCCCGGGATGCTCGCCCTGCCGACGGCTGGAATACTGTTCGTCTCTTGGCTGTTGGGCGTCGGCGAACACTACCTGGCCATGGCGGGGCTTGCAGCAGCCACATTCCCGGTTGCGGTACTGGTATTCCTGGTCGGGTCGTCAGTCAAACGGCACGCCTACACCTTGGGCGAGCGGGACGGCATCACGGCCGCCGAGGTCTATCGGCATGGGTCTGCTTCGCAGGACTCAGGCACCGTTCTGGGAACTGGTGTGAGTGATGACAAGCAGTGACCTAGCCTACGGAGGTGGTGCGTTCCGCGCGGTGGACGCCCTTTCCGCCGGGCCTGCCTCACGGACCTTCCGCGCTCCCGATGTTTCGACGGCGGCTTCCGGGCGATTGCCACTTACCCACCACTCATCCTCGTGGAGGCGCCGCGGCTGTCTCGATTTTCCTCATCTCGAACCCCAATTCTCGGGCGTGGCGGTGCGATTGTTCCTCTTGCTTCTCGCGGATCCGTTCCGCGTTTGCTTGTTGTACTGCTTCCTCTATCACAGGATATGGTACACGATCCGCCTTAGTCGAACCACGAATCACCGGGCCGAGCGGGAAGGCTCGAAGCACCAGAAACGGACCTAGTTTTGATACCGGACAAGCCAGAGGGTAAGATAGGCTTCGCAGTAGTTCCTGGCGTCCTAACGCGGTGGCATACCGCGGGTTGGGAACTACCCACTGCAGCAGATCCCGCCTCGTAGGTTGTTTGCGGGGTTCCGCTCTCTGTGGCGGGCTGCTGAGCTTCGGTGTCTGGCGGCATGACCTTCCATGCTGTCCCACGACGGCGAGCATCAGCGGGCGTGACGAGTCAACCACGGGCCGACCTCCCTCGGGCAAAGTCACGCAACGCGGGCCACAGTTGTTTCAGTCCACTCTGGTAGGCTTCTGCCAATTCTCTGGCTGAACGGGAACGGTCCAGCCCGGTCACTTCGCCACGCCACAGACCGCCTTCCTTGCATACGCTCAGCGATGGCGGCCCGTCGGGATCGCCAGACATCAAGACGGCGGCGATCCTCGACTCGAGGCCATGTGACCGTAGCGCCTCACGCCAGGCCGCTTCCGAAGGGGCATCGTCACGTTCGAGCAAAATCAGCGCATCGACCTCCGCGAAAATGCGTTCCCGGCCCTCGCGCAGCCGCTGCGGTGGCACGGCTTTGTGGTTGCCCCCGGGCAAATCGGCGATCAGCACCGAGAATAATTCGCGGCCTAAGCGCAACTGCTCCGCGATGGTGGCCTCCATCACCGGGGTCCAACATCGCTTCTGCTGGTCGCGCAGCTCCTTGGCCCGCTCGTCGCCGATGAGGCTGAGATACCACGGCGGGGTGGGCGATTGGCCATCGCAATCTAGCTTCCAGCCATCGCAGCCGATTTGCTCGCGGTAGCAGTCCAGGGCAGCGCTGAAGACCGACTTGCCGCAGTTCGGGTCGCCCGTCACGCCCAGGATCACCGGCCAGATCGGTCTTGGCATGGCTTGAGCTAGCCAGTCGGGCCGGGCGATCTGGCTACCCAGTTGTCCCCCGGCCGGATCGTAGACGACGACCAACCCATCGCGGGCAGACCAGCAGACGATCCGTCTTGCGCCGCTGTCAACGGCTGCGCGGGCGATTCGGGCGTAGACTTCGACACTAGCTCGGCCAGCGATGACGAGTTCTTCGGGGCGAAGCCGGGCCAATTCCTCCAGCCGCGGCTCCAGCAACCGATTGACGGCCGTCGGCGAAAGTGGGGGCGATGCCCGCAACCGCACGAGCAGCAGCGCGCCCTTTTGCCGGTCTTCGCCCGCCAGGATGAGCAGACTCTCGCTGCCAGTCAGATCATCCGAAGTCCCCGGCCTGTTCGGGGTCTGGACGCCAACGTGGCCGGCCCCAGCCGCGCGGAGGGTCGCGGCCGCATGAGCATACATCCACACGGCACCCGGCCCCGTGAGGACGACTGGACGACCGGATACGCCCGCGACCGACAGGGCTGACGTGCGGATAATCTCCGGCGGCCAGAAGCGATCCTTGGAGGGGGTGAACTCGACCCGGACCTCAGCGCCGTTTTGGCTGACGCGATACCACTCGCTCATGACGAGGACTCCTCGGCTGTGTGCGCTTTCGCCACTTCCCACCACAGGATTCGGTCGGGCTGGGGCAGGATTTGGATGAGCCGCCGCTCGTGGCCCCGGCGGACGAGCCAGCCGAATACCGAGATGACATCGCCGGCCCGCAACAGGTTGGCGGTCTTGTGGTAACAGGTCACCCGGACCAGCCCGTCGTCGTCTTGCAGGTCGTACTCCGCCCGCTTGTAGGCAGCGTTGGCGGCGTCAATGACCTTGCCGTGCAGCGCCGCCCGGCCCGCCGCCTGCCAGTCGGGGCCGACGCACACTTCCGCTGGCTGCGGCGGCACGAACAGGAGAGCCACCGACGCCCCGCCACTGAGCAGGGTATCGGCGAAGTGGCGAGCGCCTAGGGCCGCCTCTCGACCGCCGGGGAAAAGCCGGTCGAGCAACTTCCAGGTGCCCGACTGGGGCGGGACCGCCAGCGTTCCCTGCTCGACCGCCGCCGCGAGCGTCGCCCGAAGCGTCGGCAACTGGCCGACCGCGACGGGCACCACCAGATCCCAGTCCGAGTCGGCACGCTGAAGCCCGATGGCCCGCGAACCGCTCACCCGTATGCTAGCGACATCCACCCCCGCGTCACGAAGGATGCCCACGAGCAGGCCGGGCGGTTGGCCGACCTCGCCCCCCAACGGCAACGCCCCGAACACGGCGGCAACGTCGGCCGCCGCGATCACCGTAGCCCGCACACCGCACTGCGCCGCACGCACCCAGCCCCGATCATGCAGTTCCTTCTGGTAGCGCAGTGGTTCGGTGAACGAATGGCCCAACTTGCCCAGCCCGCCGTCGGCCGGGGCGTATTTGATCTTCACGAGCATACGGCCCGGCTCGAACGCGCCGTCCCAGACCATCGCCACGCAGCCATCGGGCAGCGCGACGTGATCGCCTGAGCGGAGCGGTTCGTCCGTGAGCGCGCGGCCCGGTTGCGGTGGCATGCCCCGCCTGTCAACCTCTCGCCCGGCGGCTGGCTGCTGGCCCGGCGACCAACCGAGCGGCAACAGCTCACTGACCGAGGCCGCCTCGTAGCCGTCGCCGTGGCGGTGAGCCATCAGCACCACGAAATCACGGCCGACCCGGGCGGCGTGTTCGGCCAGCACCTGCCGGCAGACACCGCAGGGCCGGGTGACCGGGTCGCTGCCGGTGGAGGCCACGGCCAACGCCAGCACGTCGGGGTCGTCGGCCATCGTGGCCAGCACTAGCACCGCCTGCTCGGCGTGGACGTTGGTGACGTGGTTGAACGACGAGTACTGCCCCGCCTGGTAGACATGGCCCGCCGCCGTGAGGACCGCCGCACCGTAGGCCGTCCCACCCGGCGAGGTCAAAAACGCCCGCGCCGCCGCCGCCCGGGCCAGCGCGACGAACCGCGTGCCTTGTCCCCGGGGGAGTATGGTCAGAGTTTGAGTTCCTTCCGCAACAGCTGTTGAACGAGTCGTCGCTGGCCGCTCGTCGTGGCTGTCGTGCTGATTCGTAGCGTGAGCGCCGGGCTGCCTTCGATGCGATGGATCAAGTCCGACTCGTTGTCTGGAGCTTCTCGGAGAATTCCTCCAGCCATTGCTCCCTCATACCGAATCGCGGTGACATACCGACTGTTGGCGAGCGTGTTGACAATTCGTTCACTACCCTGCGGCCGATGATGAGGAGCATTGGAGAGTTGGATCTTGCCTTCGGGAGCCGTATCTGTTGGATTGGGCCATGATTCGTGTGGTGTACCCAGGAGGCGTAGAGCAATTTCACCCAGCAGGTTCAATGCAGCGTCCCCCTCGTCGATCTCGACGAGACTCAGTAGTCGTTCGTCTTGCTTCAGCAGACTTTCGATGTTATTGAGCGGAATCACATCATTCGCCGAGTTAAAGGCTTCCAGCAATCTTCGACCAGCATCGCTTCCGATCCAGTCGGCCCGAAGCGTCACCGGAATGGGTTCGATCGTGATCAGCGACGTGAACTGTTCGTAGATGTAGTGGACCGGGGTATCCGAAACGGCACCGACCAGGTTGGCAATGGCGATTTCGGCTTTGAACCCGCCGGTCGCGGCAAGCTCGACCGTGCCCGAGGCTTGACCTCTTTTGATCTCCTCACCAACGACGCGAGCGAGTTGGCGCAGACCTCGGTTGAACTTCGGGCCGTCCGAGTAGGCGAGGCCGTCCACCTGCCTCGACCTGGCCTTCAGTCCCTTGTGATGGGCCAGCGAAACCAATCGCTCCGCACAATATCGGCCGTCCTCCGTTTGCGAGTGGATCAGTACGACCTCGATTTTGTTCCTGTCGTCGGCATCGAAGAGGCCAAGCCGATACCAGGTGTGCGTCTCGGCAGTGGCCTTGATCGGGTTAGCTTGTTGTAGCCAGGTTTCTACATCATTGGCCGCAGGCAACGGTTGACTGTGCCGCCAACCATGCCAGGGTCGTGAAGTGCCTGTGAGCAATGAGGTTCCGACCGTCGTCAGAATTGTGCGAGTCATTTCAATTCCCTCTTCATGGAAGCTTAGAGCATCGGCAAACCATGATCGTTCGCGAGATCGGGGAGACTCACTTGCGGTCCCCCGTTGTGTCCGGCGCGGTCGTTGGCGACGAACCACTCGTAGGCCAGCCCTTCGGGATGTGGTGGCACCGGGCCATTTTGTCCCTCTTGGCGAGCGCGGGGGTAGTGCGTCGGTAGGTTGTCCTTGTGGCCGGTGGCCATCTTCAGCCACGCGGCGATGAACGGCACCTGATCGAAGGACGCGGGCGAGCCGTATGAGGTTCGCACGGCCTCTTGAAAAGCACGCACGATCTCGTCGCGATTCGTTTCGGGCGGCGTCGTGTCGTCGAGCGTGCCGTAGATTTCCTTCCAGCCGTGGCCATCGTGCAAATGCGTGTTGTCTGCGTCGATCTCCAGGCGGACGCTGCCGAAGCCGAGGGGCTTGCCGCCACCGAAGCGGTGGAAGTGATTGTCATCCAGACTGAGCAACCAGAGCAACGCACCGAGTTCGACCTTCGACAGGTTGGTGACGTGGATGTCGAAAGTGAACACGGTG
>Ga0209017_10001960_pt1 | contig 14348 bp, 11 predicted proteins | sample YNPBryunderm2012_FD_185812 | JGI IMG/M metagenome (GOLD analysis project Ga0209017, IMG submission 185812) | Anoxygenic and chlorotrophic microbial mat microbial communities from Yellowstone National Park, USA - YNP Bryant MS undermat 2012... ... | reverse complement strand
CCCAGCGGGGTGGTCCATCTGGAGGAGCACCAGCAGCGGAGGGAGGATCGGAGTGCGCAACAGCGGAAGGAACCGCTGGGCAGCGGGGCGGTGGAGGCGACCTGCGCGCAGTACCAATGTCGGTTCAAGCGCACGAGCCAGTTCTGGAATCCAGCGGGGACGAAGCCCTCTTGTGTCTGGACACTTTGGAGACTCTCTGGCGCAATGAGCGTTGGCATTTACCTTCGCGCACACCCGCCCCGCCAACCTGTCCAAAAACTGAAATGCGCCCCCCTGAGCGCCCGCGCCCGGGGCCGCCCTGAAGTCGAACGCCGCCCACCGAACCCAAGCAACACGCCGCAAGCTCCCCTGTGCAGCCGAAGATCCCCCGAAAAACGCCGCAGGCCCCCGCCACCGTGCCACTGGAAAGCTCTACCTCGAAAATTCTCCCTCCCGCAAAAGGCACCGGCTGAGCGGTTCCCCGGCGGCCCTCGAACACCCCCAACGAACACCTTCAGCAAGGATCAGGCCGGTCTTGCGCCGGCGATCCGAGTCCCCATCCTGAACAAGGACTTATGACAATCCGAGCCGTGCTCCCGCGATTGGAACTGATGGTGGGCGACATCACCCAACAAACGGTCGATGCCATCGTCAACGCGGCCAATGAATCCTTGCTCGGCGGCGGAGGCGTCGATGGCGCCATCCACCGGGCTGCGGGCCCGGAGCTACTGGAAGAGTGCCGGCAGCTGGGCGGCTGTCCCACCGGTCAGGCCAAAATCACCAAAGGCTACCGGCTGCCGGCCCGCTATGTGATCCACGCGGTGGGCCCGATCTGGCGAGGCGGCCAACAGGGCGAAGACGAACTGTTGGCCAGTTGCTACCGTCACGCGCTGCGTCTGGCGGTGGAACATGGCTGCCGGACCGTGGCCTTCCCCGCCATCAGCACCGGGGCATATCGGTTTCCCATGGACCGGGCCGCGCGCATCGCCTTGAAAGTGATCTGCGAAATTCTTGCCCGGGAACCTTCCTTGGAAAAGGTGCGCGTGGTCCTCTTCAGTCCAGAGGCACTGCAAACCTACCAGGCCGCCCTGCAATCTCTACTGGAGCCTGACCCTGTTTGAACGACCACGACCCACGCCAGGCCTCCAGGAATGCCTGAGCCCGGAGGGCTCCAGATGCCGGTCGAACCAGTCGGCAAATCGCCGCACATCCCAAGGCAACGTCCACCAACCATGTTTCTTTCCGCGTTTCACCACCACCTCCACGTGGCCGCCGTGCCGCCGCGCCTCCGCTTGGAACCGCAATGACTGCTCCAGCGGCACCAAAGTGTCGGCGTCCCCGTGAAGAATCAGAATCGGCGCCACCTGTGGATGCAGGTGATAGATGGGAGATACCGCCCGGCCGATGACCCGCCATTCAGCCAGATTGGTGGCACCAGGGCCAAAGGCACGTACAAAATTGCGGGGCGGCCCGCCGTCGCCGGCGTTTTCCGTGGACGCCCCCAAGTTCAACAGATCCGTCACCGGAAAAAACACCGCCACAGCCGCCACTAGACCGTCGCTTGGGGCCGAACCCCCGGAAAACGCAGCCCCTTCGGGACAGGCTCCCGTGGCCAGCATCAGAGCCAAGTGTCCCCCCGAACTGCCCCCGACCACGCCCAACCGCCTTCCATCCACGCCATATTCCGAGGCACGCTGGCGTACAAACCAGGCAGCCCGACACACGTCCTCCACAATCTCCATCACGGTGGCCTGGGGCTGGGGAACGTGATACACGGCAAAAACCGTGTAGCCCCGCCGCAACAATGGCGCCACCACCCAGGGCTGAAAACTCCCCGGCCGTGACTTCCAACTGCCGCTCATCAACACCAGCACACCCCGACCGTTGGGCGCCTGCGGTACAGCCACGTCCAGCGTCAGCGGCTGTCCATGGCGCTGTCCGTAAACCAGGCCCCGCACGCAATGCGTCGGTGGGGAAAAATACAGCCCGACCAAACCGGCCAGGCTCACAACCAAGGCCAGGACAAAGATCGTGGTTCGAACGATCCCATGCAGCCACTGATTCGGTTTCACGCTTGGTCTTTCGGGTGGACAGGAGCTTCCAGGACGAGAGAATCACGGGCCGGAATCCTCGCCTAACCATGCGCGTAGGTCCCAATGGCGAAGTTTCCCAGTCGGTCTGCCTCCGCCCGTGGAATGCACATATAACCAGCAAGCCCACTCCGCCGGATCCAGTGCCACATTCCAGCCGCCGCCCGTGCCAACAAACCAATGCCCAAACCAACCTTCAGCCTCGCCGGAATGGAGCGGACCCGGCCAATCAGACAAGCCCACCGGCGGCCCAAGGGCCTCCGACCGTGCCCCGGGTCCGGCGGCCACCGCCCATCCGTCCGGCGACGATCTTTGGACCGGAAGTGCCTGCACCTTGAACTGATCCGGGCCCACCTCCACCTGAACCATCCGCCCGGTGCGCCCCTCCGCCAACAGCCATGTAGCCCGACCTTGCCCAGCGCTTTGCTGCAATCGCTCCAAGGCCCGTTCAAGGGTGTCGCTCGTCTCCAGAATCTCCGCAGCTTGGACGAAGCCCGGCAGTGCCGGAGGTTCGCCCTCCCCGACCTGAGCCTCCACCGCCAGCGCCAATTGCCGGCTGTTCATGCCGGCCGAAGCCCCCCAAAGCCCGGCCCGCGTGAACCCAACCCACGCGTACCCACGGTCCGGCCGGTGCACCACCACCAACGGCCACGCAGTTTCCGGGAACTCCCGTTCGCCATAGGCAGCGTATCCCAGACAAGCCCATGGCCGAGCTTCCGTCCCAGGGCCTCCCACTGCCCATGTCCGACCGGTCATACAGCTCCCTACCACATGCGCCAGCCAAACATCAGCAGGGCTGATACCAGCCGACTCGGCTAGCTGCGACATCGCCCCCTCCCACGGGCGGTCCGAACCAGACCGCGTGAACCACGCCTCCGGACGATGCGCGCCCAAAATCCACCGGCCCTCCTCCAGTGATCGATGCACCGGCCAAGCATACGCGAAAGCCTGCAGCGACCGCTGCCATACTGCACTCAACCGTTCGGCCTGCTGCCGGGCACGCTGCCCAGTCGAACCCGCTAGCCAGAGCACGGGCACGTCCTCATGCCACTCCAGCCGAGATCTTCCGTCGGAGCCGGGGTCGAGGCCTGCCCCATGCACCCGCGGCCTCAGGCCCTCGCTGGCCTCCCCGCCCTCCCACCACCGGCTCCAGTATCGCGCCAAGAACCGCAGAGGCACGTCCTCAATCCTGGGCTGTTGCGGCCAGTGAGGTTGCCAAACTTCCGCCGGAGCACTCCGCTGCACCTGCCACTGTTCGCATTCCACGGCCAAGACTCTGAGCCCATCCGCGTTCCGGAATTCCATCCGCACAGGTAAGCCATCCGCCGTTCGCAACCAAAATCGAACCTCCCCGGCGGGCAAAACGCCGGCTTGGACCACACGCGGCCGGGCCCGCACCCCCACTGCCCAAACGCCATCCCCACCCGCCTCCACCTCGCCCAGCGCGCGGATCTCCAACGTCAGCACGGCCATCCAAACCTTCCCCGGCGCCACAGGTGAGCGGAACGGGGACAGCCCGACCGCCCCGGCAACCCCATCCGATTCGACCTTTCCCCGCAGCCCCCAATTTTGCGTGGGCACGTAAACCTCGATCTGTTCGCCGCGGCGAATCCAGATCCACCGGCCTTGCGCGCGCTCCCACTCCAAGCGCAAATGATCCGGCGGCTGCAGGTGAAAGCTCAGACTTGCGTCCTGCCAAGGTTGCCACCGGCCAGCCGCAGCCGTCACCCGGATCCGTCCCGACAGGCTCACAGCGTTGGTGCCGGGGCCGGACTCAAGCAGACCCACCCATTGGACCATGGCCCCAGCCAACCGACGGCGCGGCTCCGGAAACAACCACAGATACAACGCCAACGCCACCCCGGTTGCCCCTACAAAGGCCAACGCTACCCAACTCCACAGCAGCCCACGCGGCGCCGGCCTTGACAAAGACGGCTCCGATGCAACATCACCCGCCGTGCCGACCGTTCCGCGCTCCTGCCTCATCGGAGGCGCAATTCCGCACTGCGCGCATGCGCACTCAACCCCTCCCGACCCGCCATCTCCTGGATCACCGGCCACGCCCGACGCAACGCCGCACGATCATAGCTCACCACGCTGGTCCGGCGCTGAAACTGGTCCACCGTCAGCCCCGCAAAAGACGCGCCCGCACCCCCCGTGGGTAACGTGTGACTCGGGCCGGCCACGTAATCCCCCACCACCGTGGGAGACCACGGCCCCAGAAAGAGCGCTCCCGCCGTACGAATCCCTTGCGCCACCCGGGCCGGTTGACGGGTCAGAATCTCACAATGCTCCGGGGCCAAGCGATTGACCACCTCCACAGCCTGGTCCAGCTCCCGCACCCAAATCAGCCACGTGTTCCGCTCCAAGACCTCCTCGATCAGCGCCCGCCGTTCCAGGCCGGTCACCTGGCGCCGTAACTCCCGCTCCACACCCCGCAACACCCGCAGGGACGTCGTGACCAACCACACCCGTTCGCGGCCCGACCCATGCTCAGCCTGCGCAAGCATGTCCGCCGCTGCCAGCCGCGGATCCGCCGTGTCGTCCGCCAGCACCAGAACCTCGCTGGGGCCCGGCAACAGATCAATGGCCACCTGCCCCACCAACAGCCGCTTGGCCATCACCACGTAGGCGTTGCCCGGCCCGAAAATCTTCTGCACCGGCCGAATGGTCGCCGTGCCATGGGCCATGGCCGCAATGGCCTGCGCACCGCCAACTCGGTAGATCTCCGTGGCACCGGCAGCGCAGGCCGCATACAACAGCGCCGGATCCACCGCCCCCGTCCGGTCACACGGCGTGCAGACCACGATCTCTTCGCACCCGGCCACCTTGGCCAGCGGGATGGTCATCAGTGCCGTGGAAATCAGCGGGGCTTTCCCCCCCGGAATGTAAATGCCCACTCGCCGAAACGGATCGAACTTCTCGCCCACCAGCGCCCCATGCGAGTTGCGCATCTGCCAGTTGCGCCGCCGCGAGCGCCGGGCAAATCGTTGCACGTTGCGCTGCACTTCCCGCACCGCCCGCCGTAACGCCTCGTCCGCACGCAGCGCCGCTGTCATCCGTTCGGCCCCCGTAACCGCCAGTTCCTCTGCGCGCAACCGCGCTCCATCAAACCGCTCCGTCAACTCCAACAGGGCCGCGTCTCCGCGCTCGCGCACCGCCTCGATAATGGCCCGCGTGCGCTCCTCCACCTCCGGATCCCACAAACTCGAAGTCCCGCACGCCTCGGCCAGTCGCATCTCGAAGTCCCGGTCCCGATAACGGACAATTTGCATGACCCACAGGGTAGGCAGCGGCCCAAAGGAAGTCAAAAGACCCCCGCCGACTGCTGCCAATCCTCTCCGGCGCGTGAATTTGACGCCCGCTGCGTGAAATTTCCTGACCCCCGCCGGGGCCGCCGGAGGAACTCGCAACCATTCTGCCCCGATTCTCGCGCAAAACGGGGCTTCGGAGCTACACCGGGGCAGTTGGCCCGAATACTGCTACCATCCAAATGGTCCGTTGGCGGGTGTGAGCCACCTTCGCCAGCGAACCAGGGTTGACTGCCCAATTCGCTCTTTGAGTGCTGCCACGGAGGATGGTGGGGGTTCAGAGCGAAGGCGGGCCGATGGTTTCATGTCGGGTTTCCATCGGCACGCCGCCAGGGGCCGGCGGCCCCTGCGCGCGAGATCTAAGCTATCCGCGTAGCCCGCCGGCCCGCAACCCCCGAACGGTTTTGCAGGTGGGGAGCCTCGGGTCGATCCGCGGGGTGACCCGGAGCCAAGAAGCGGCAGGCTTCACTGATACGTATGGTTGCTGCTTGCGCTTTGCGCGCTGACACGCCTGCTGCAATCCCCGCGCAATGACGGGAAACCACGGGTGCAACGCCTCTGGTTTCCCGTCTTCTTTCTTCCCCAAAGGACCTCCCTGGCCACCCTCCAAGTCAGCTCGCCCACCAGTAGCTCACCCCATGGCAAGACTCGTAAAGGTCGGGGCAAATCTTCTGCCAGAATCTCGCGCCCTCCCCCTCCCGCGCGCCAGCATCCGCCCTTGTACACCCGGCCCTGGCCATTCGAAGCGCCGGTTGCAGCAGCTTTCGAGTTTGCCAACCAAACTCTCCTCTGGCACATGAGGGGGCGTTTATGCGTGGATTTTGTCTGCTCGGGCTTGGCTTTGTGCTGCTGGCGGGTTGCGGCGGACGCAACAGCCCGGCGCAGCCAGAGGTGTGGGTGCACTGGCACTACGGGGGAAGTGCACCACTGCAGGCCTCCGCCCAGGCAACGCAGACCAAGCGTCTGCTGGCTATGCCCGAGACCAGGGCCCTGGCGGAGCAAACGCTGGACAAGCTGGCCCGCGCACCGCGCCGATGGGGCATGGACCCCGAAGTCGCCGCAGCCCACCTGCGACCGTTGGTGGCCCAGCTCACGCAGGCGGAGCATGTTTTCCAGTGGCGGCAAAGTCCCGCGCCCGGCTCGGAATGGGCGTTGGCCGTGCACCTGGACGCTCACTCTCAGGGGATCTGGAAAACTAATTTGCAGGCCCTCTTCCAGCGTTGGACAGGCCAGCCCCCTAGCGCGGATCCGGAGACCGGCGGGCTGCGCTGGAACCTGCCGTCCCAACAGGGCGGCGGCGTACTTGTGCTGGCGCAGAGCCGAGACTGGCTGATCCTTGGTGGCGGCCCGGCAGCACTGAGACTGCCAAGCGAATGGGCCAGTGCCATCCAAGCTCAGCAGCGCCCCGTGCCGGCCGCCAACGCTTACTGGGCCCGGCTGCGCGTGGACTGGCCAGCCTTGAGACATCGACTCCCCCCCTGGCTGCGCGAACTGGACCTGCCTTCGACCGACCTGTTGGTCAACCGCTGGAACGATCAACTGCAACTGCGCGCCGAGCTCCGTTTCCCCCGGCCCCACGGTTGGGCCCCGGAACCCTGGCTGTTCCCCTCGAACCTGATTCGCGAGCCCTTGGTCGGCTTCTGCGCCGTCCGGGGGATTCGCCCTCGCTTGCAACCCTGGCTGGAACGCGCCGGATTGAAACTCTCACCCGTACCCAATCAGTTCTGTGCCTGGTCGCTGGGCACGGCCCCCTTCCAGGTCTTCGCCGCGGTGCCGGTGCCGGAACCCACCAACGCCATGCGCGAACTTTGCCGGGTGCTGCCGCCCTGGTTCAACACCAACAGCCAGGGCCGCGCCCTGGGCTGGTGGATCGTACCCACCAATCGCCCGGCCATCGTTTGGGAAGGCATGCCCTTCTTTGGCGCTTTCTGCCGACCCGCCCACGAAGAAACTGCCCACGGATTTCTGTTCGCAGGACTTTTCCCCAACACCGCCCGAAAAGAGGCTCCACCGCCGGAGTTGTTCGCGCAAATCCTGGGCCGTACCAACCTCGTTTACTACGACTGGGAAATGGGCAGCGAACGCGTCAATAGTTGGCGGATCATCAGCCAGGTTGCTTTGCTGCTGGCAGAACGCCAGCAACTGGCCGCCCACACCCCGGGCGCCCGTTGGCTGGACATGCTGAGCACCAACCTCGGCAACATCGGTACCTCCGTGGTGGCCACCGGGCCGGATCGAATGGTCTTCACCCGAACCGCCCCGCTGGGCCTGACAGGTTTGGAAACCGTCTTGCTGGTACACTGGCTGGAAGCGCCCGGTTTTCCTTGGGCGCTGCAGTGGCCTCCGGAGCCGAAACCCCAGCGGCCCGCCTCCCGCAGGCCGTCAACCGGCTCCTGAGGGCGTCAAGCTGAGCACGACATGCTGAAATTGGGCGTCAACATCGACCATGTCGCAACCCTCCGGCAAGCCCGCTACCGTGGCCGGCCCCACGGCGAACCGGACCCCGTGGAGGCAGCACGGATCTGCGAGCAAGCCGGTGCCCATGGCATCACCTGTCATCTCCGCGAGGACCGGCGCCACATCGTGGACCGCGACGTCTGGGCCCTGCGTCGGGCCGTCCAGACCCGGCTCAACCTCGAAATGGCCAACACCCCGGAAATCGTGGCCATCGCCCTCCAGGTCAAACCGGACATTGTCTGCCTGGTGCCGGAACGTCGGGAGGAAGTCACCACCGAAGGCGGCCTGGATGTCGTGGCCCAGGAAACGGCCCTGGCCGAAACGCGCCGCCGAATGAACGACGCCGGCATCCAAGTCAGCCTGTTCATTGCTCCGGACCCGCCACAAATCGAGGCAGCGGCCCGGGTCGGAGCCCAGTTCGTGGAATTGCACACCGGGCGCTTTGCCGAAGCATTTGCCTCGCCCGAGGCACGCGAGGCCGAACTGCAACGTCTCATTGCCGGCGCCCGCATTGCCCACCAGCTCGGCCTCGGCGTCAACGCCGGCCACGGCCTTAACTACGAAAACGTGCGCTGGCTGTACCGCGTGCCCCACTTGGTGGAGCTCAACATCGGTCACAGCATCATCAGCCGCGCCGTCTTTACCGGCCTGGCACAGGCGGTCCGCGACATGCTCACCGCCATGAGCGGATACCCCGGCTGACAGGCCCGGCCGCATCCCACCCCCACCAAGCACGTACTCGCCCTGCTACCGGACACCCACCGCTCCCAGCTGCCATGATCCTCGGCATCGGTATCGACCTGATCGAAGTGGAACGCATCCGCGCCAGCCAGGTCCGCTTCGGAGAACGCTTCCTGCGCCGCATCCTCCACGAGCGCGAAGTAGCCTACTGCCTCTCGCACCGCGATCCGGCCCCGTTTCTGGCCGCACGTTTTGCCGCCAAGGAGGCCATTTCCAAAGCCTTCGGCACCGGCATCGGATCTCAACTTGGATGGTTGGACATGGAAGTAGGCCGGCGCGACAGCGGGGAACCGTTTGTGATCCTCCACGGCAAGGCCTTGGACCTGCTGGCGCGCCGCGGCGCTACCACCGTGCTCCTGAGCCTCAGCCACACCCAACAACACGCCACCGCCGTCGCACTCCTGATCCGCGAGTAACTCGGACCGCGCCTTTGACCCGGTCGACCCGCATCCGACACTCAGCCAGGACGGCCGTTCCCAAACCGGCCCTGCCGCCAAGCATCCAGTCCCACCAACACCTCGCACAGGGCATCCAGCCGCGGCGTCGGCACCCCGGCCCGCCGCGCCTGCCGCTGCGGCTCCAGAAACAAACTCTCCAGTTCCAGAGGCCGACCCCTCTCAAAATCCAGCAGCGTGGAGGCTTTGTAAGCGCCCATGGTCCGGGTGCGCGCAATCATTTCGTCTGCCAACGTGGCCGGCAAATCGTGTCCCAGGGCGCACGCCACCCGGATCACTTCTTCCATCAGACCCCGCACCCACAGGGTCCATTCCGCATCGGAGAGCAGCTCGGCCGTCGTCAGACATTCCCCACGCACAGGCTCCGGCAAACCCGAGCCCCGGCCCTCCAACCGATCCCGCCCCGCCACGCCGGCCACCCCCAAACCGTTGAAAGGAATGTTCCAGACCAACTTCTCCCAGTGGGCGCGAACCAGATTGTCGCTGACCCGACACGGTACCCCGGCCATGCGAAACCGACGCGCCAATGCATGGGTCCGCGGCCGCGGCGGCCCCGCAAACTCTCCCAGTACCACCAGCCCGTGGTCCAAATGCCGAATCACTCCGGGCGCAATCCGGTTCAAACACACAAAACAGAGCCCCCCTAAAATCTGCTCCGGAGCAAACAGCCGCGCCAACGCCTCCTCATTGCCCAGACCGTTTTGCAGCGTTAACACCGCAGTCTGCGGCCCCACGAGCGGGGGTAACAACTGACCAAACCGCTCGTTGGCCGTCGTCTTCAACCCAATCAGCACCAGGTCCACCACCCCCACCGCCTCCGGCTCCCGCGCACAATGCGGCCAGGCCACAAAGTTCCCCAGAGGACTTTGAATCCGCACCCCCTGCCGACAGACCGCCTCGTAGTCCGAGCGCAACAAAAAATAGACCTCGGCACCTGTCTGCCAGAGCCGCCCCCCGTAGTAGCTGCCCACGGCCCCACAACCCACCACCGCTACCCGCAGCCGCCGCGACCGCAAGGCCCCTGCGCCGCCCCTGTTCACCGGAACCAACCCAAACAAAAAGGGCACCCTGAACCACTCAGAGTGCCCTCGTTGCTTACCCCCACAAACTCACTTTGCGCCCAGGATCGCTTCCTTGGCCGCCTTCGAAACGCGGAACTTCACCACGCGCTTGGCCGGAATGTGAATCACCTCGCCCGTGGCCGGATTCCGCCCCTTGCGCGCCTTCCGATTCACCAACACCAGCTTGCCCAACCCAGGCAACGTAAAGGTGTTCTTGGCCTGCTTGTACGCCAATTGAGCCAGTTCATCCAAGAACAGAGCCGCCTGCTTCTTGGTGATGCCAACCTTCTCAGCCAGGGTGGACGCAATTTGCGATTTCGACAGTGCTTTAGCCATATGAGTGTTCCGTGTTGTTCGTTCCGTTGAAACTGTCCGACGTTGCGGGGCTATTAAAGCCCGCCCGGTCCTCCCTGCAAGCGCAAAATGCATGCAACAGCAGCCTTTTCCGGGCCGCCCTCCCTGCGCCGGCCCTGCGTTCACCACCGCTGCACCATGAAAAACCGCATCCCCTCGCCAACCAACGGAACCGGCACCATCGCCCACATCCCATCTGCAATCCAAAGCTGTTCCAACCTCCTCTGCGCCGGTGCCAATTGCTCCGAACTCAGCACCGCATACTGGGCCCCCACACACGTCGGAAACCCCAGCCACAACCGGTCGCCCGCCCGATGCGCCTCCAACCGCACCGGCGGCGCCGGCTGCAGGACACACTCCAGATCGTCAAACAAAACCGAGCCCGACGCCATGCCCGGTTGCCGAAACACCACCCGAAACCGCAGCCCCGCACTCCACAACGGTGCCCTCAGTTCCTCCACCCGCTCCAACACTTCACCTGTCCCGGGATTCACCCGGTTGGTCACTCCCAGCCTCACCCAAACCCCCGTCGCCGTCCCCGCCGTCACGGGATCCGACCGGTACACCGCCACCACCCCACCGGCCGCATCCCGAAAGGATACCTCCAGCCAAGCCTGGTTCTGTCCCCCCAAACGGTCATCCCCAGGATGCAACGCCCAGCCGGCCGCCCGAAACCGTTGCCCGGGCAAAACCGGCAACTCCTGATACACCCCCGAATCATTCGCACTGCCGCTAAACTGCCCAAACACCTTGAACACGTACCGCCCGCTGTGCACCGGCCGTTCCGCACTACTGTGCACATACGTATTGCCCCCAAACGGCGTCCAACCCGACCAACCTTCCTCCTCGAACCCCGGATTCCGCAACGCGTTCCCCCCACACCCGGATGGAAGCTGCGGAGCCCGCTGATACACCCGCACATAATCCACCAACATCCGCTGCGGAAACACCGTGGTGGCATCCGGGCTGCCCGGCCAATTGCCCCCTACCGCCACGTTCAAAATCAGAAAAAACGGCCACTCATGGAAGACCCACCTCCGCCCCGTCGGCAACGACGCCGGTGTCGCCGTGAAATACACCGTGTCGTTGAAAAACCATCGAATCCGATTCGTCTCCCACTCCACCGCATACACGTGGAAATCGTCCGACAACGCCGCCCCGCCAGGCAGCGTGTACCTCCCACCAACCGCGCTTCCCCCAGAATAGCCCGGACCGTGAATCGTCCCGTGCACCGTTCCGGGCTCACGCCCTATGTTCTCCATGATGTCAATCTCCCCGCAATTCGGCCAACCCACCGACGGGAAGTTGGTCCCCAACATCCAAAACGCCGGCCACAAACCCTGCCCCCGCGGCACCCGGATACGCGCCTCAATCCGCCCAAACTGCCACCAGATCCGCCCCTGCGTCTTGATGCGTGCCGAGGTGTAGGAGCGAGTAATGCCGTCCGTGCCGGTGAAGGTCTCCCGATGAGCCTCGATCACCAAACAACCCTTCTCGATCCGACAATTGTTCGTACGGTCGGTGTAGGTCTGCAGTTCGTTGTTGCCCCACCCGCCACCCCCTCGATCGTATACCCACCAGGCCGGGTTGGGTCGACTGCCGTCTGGCCCGTCAAACTCGTCGGACCACACCAACGTCCAACCCGGCCGCTCCTGCCCGACCAACCCCCATGCCCACAACAACAAAAGGAGCGCGCCGGTTCGGACCCAGCGTACGGCCACGCCCGACGCGCTCCGCTTCCACCATCCGTTCATCCGCAGGACGCAATCCTCAGAGCGTCAGAACCTGGAAGAACTGCGGCCTCGACCCCAGCGGCACTCGCACCGCCTTGATGGATCCGTCGCCTTCCACCGGCGGTCCCACCGGCGCCCATGCAGGCTGCCCCAGATCCTCGGTAGCCATGACCTGATACTGCGTGGCCCCTTGCGTGGGCCAGGACAGTTCCACCTCGTTGCCGACCCGCCGGGCTGTGATACGAACCCGGTCTTTTTTCATCAGTCGCAGCGCGTCCGCATACACGTTGCCGGTTCCGCCCCCTTGATTGTGCAACGTTAGCTGGAAACGCACCGTCTCGGTCCCCGGAGGCGCCACCAAATACCGCGCGTTCTCCGTGCTGATCTGGGTCCAGCCCGCCGGCACCCCGTTGGTCACCTCCAAATACAACCACTGATCCTTCGGCGAATCCGGCCCCACCGGTGCCGACAACCACATGGCCAGCGGGACCGGACCGGCCCGGAATTGCACCTCGATCCGCACGCTCGTGTTCCCAGCCAGTGCGTCCTGACTGGACAACCAGAACCATCCGTCCGCCGTGAAAACGTCCCCCGGCGCCGCCGGCTGATCCTGGAAGACGCCGTTCCACTCGCCCGCATTGTAGATCCGCACCACATTGGTACCGTCCCGCGCCTGCACCGGATACTCGATCTGGTTCCCGTAAAAGTCGTTCGTACTGGCCAGTGCCGCACCGGAGAAGTTAAACCAAGGCGGCGGCACCAACCACGGCTGCTCCACATCCATCTCAAAGCTGGGATTGTCCAACCAGTTGGCATACTCCGCCGGCGTCAACACCCGCAACCGCGCCGGTTGCGAGTCGCGGGTCCCCGCCGCAGAACTGACCGTCACCGTGTACAGACCGGCGTCCTCCAACTGCGCCCCCGTAATCGTCAAGGTCGCCGTCCGAACCCCCGAAAAACGCCCGCCCTCGGTCAACACCACGCCATCCCGTTTCCACTGATAACTCAGCGGCGCCGAACTGGTCGCTACCACCGTGAACCGCGCCGTCCCACCCACCATCACCCGCTGGGGCGAGGGCTCAGCCGTAATCGACGGATCCTCATTGTCGACAAATACACTGACCCCCTCCAGCGCCTCCGGCGACCACGGCCGCGTATTGGGACCAAACAACAGAAACCCGTACTGCGTAATGTTCCCGGGCCGAATGTAGCGAGTCACTGCAAAGTCCGCGCCCCCCACCAGCTCCGCCCGGGTGTCGCCCAGATAAGCGTACCCGGGCGCAAATTCCTTGATCACCGCCACGCACGTCCACCCGGCCGGCAGACTGTTCGATTCCACCCGGCCCACAAACGTGACATCATTGCCCGCGTACAAAGTCCCCACATCCACATACAGATTGGCCTCCAGCAGCTTGTTGGAGTGCCATCCGCCAAATTCCAGTATCCGCCCGTGTTGAAGGTGTTGGTATTGATCCGCAACACCACCCGCGTGGCATTGGTCCGATCCGGCTCGAACGCCGCCCGCAAATCCGCCACCCCCCACGCCGATCCAAAGGCGTAGGAGTTGTCCATGTTGAACACATTCATCCAACCCAACCACGTCTTGGTGGAATCCACCTTGACCGTGATCTGCGCCGAACCGTGCCACGCAGGCGCGAACCAACTCGCACCCGCCAGCACCCAACAAAGCAGTCGAAGATTTTTTCATGGCGATGTCTCGGAGTTCAGTGCCTCCGCTGGCACTTGCCCCCTCCAGACCCCAAGCGCTACCAGCACCTTCGGCTCTTGGAGGCTCCCAACCTCAGGCACCCCTTGCACGGAACCAGAGCTGAACCACCCCCGAACTTACGCCTCCATGGCCAAATGTGTCAAACGGTACCCGGGCCGGCGGTGGGCGAACGGCCGCGCATTTCACTTTTTAGACCGCTCAGGGCGGGGCGGCTGTGCGGGGACGGCAAGGGCCGGCGCTCGTATTGCCAGAAGGTCTCCAAACCCAATAGAGCTTGTTCCCCGGCCTGACTTCGAAACTGGTCGGTCCGCTGGGATGGACCCGGATCGTCCTCCTGGCAGCTCGCATCCTCTGCCCCATAGCCGAGCCCCTCCCTCCGCAGCTCCGCCCTTTGAAAGTCCATCCGCCCTTGGTACTCCCGCAGATAGGCCACTTCCC
>Ga0209017_10001959_pt1 | contig 14349 bp, 7 predicted proteins | sample YNPBryunderm2012_FD_185812 | JGI IMG/M metagenome (GOLD analysis project Ga0209017, IMG submission 185812) | Anoxygenic and chlorotrophic microbial mat microbial communities from Yellowstone National Park, USA - YNP Bryant MS undermat 2012... ... | reverse complement strand
CGTACGGCTTCGACGCTTCGGCGGAACGCCTCTTGTTCGGCAGGGCTCAGTTCTAATTGGATGATCCGCTGCACGCCTCCGGCGCCCAGCACCACCGGCACGCCCACAAACAGTCCGCCCACGCCATATTCCTGCTGGCAGTAGGCCGCACAGGGGAGCAGCCGTTTTTTGTCCCGCACAATGGCTTCGACCATTTGGGCGGTAGCCGCCGCCGGAGCATAGTAGGCGCTGCCGGTCTTCAGCAGGCTAACGATTTCTGCCCCGCCGTCCCGGGTCCGCTGCACAATTTTTTCCAGCCGATCTGCCGGAAGAAGCTGTTGGATCGGGATGCCGCCGACCGAAGTGCAACTCACTAGCGGAACCATCGTATCCCCATGCCCACCCAATAGCATGGCCGATACATCTTCCACGCTCACGCCCAGTTCCATGGCCACAAAGGTGCGGAACCTGGCCGTATCCAGGACACCGGCTTGGCCCACCACCCGACGGGGCGGAAATCCCGTAACCTGCCACGCCCGGTAGGTCATCGCATCCAGGGGGTTGCTGACCACGATGACCACCGCATCCGGGCTAGTGCGGCGAACCTGCTCGGCCACCGAACCAACGATCTTGGCGTTGACGGCCAGCAGATCATCTCGGCTCATGCCCGGCCTACGAGCCATACCCGCCGTGATGACCACCACATCGCTATCCGCGGTGTCCTGGTAGGAGGTGGTTCCCTGCACGTGGGCGTCGAATCCGATGATCGGGCCGGCCTGCTGGAGGTCCAGGGCCTTGCCTTTGGGCATGCCTTCGGTTTCCGGCAGGTCTAGCAACACGATATCCCCCAGTTCAGCGGCGGCACACCACAGGGCGGTGGTGGCCCCCACATTGCCCGCTCCAATGATGCTGATCTTCGCTCGTCGCACAGGTTTCTCCTTAGATTGCTCCGGTGAACAAAGTTGCTTAATGGACATAGAAATAAATAACAACGATAGCATTCCCCTTCCGATCTTCTCGGCACCGATCGAAACGGTTGCGTGTCAGGCGGAGGGCGATTCCGAAGAAGGAGAGTCCGCCGGCTCGGACCGGTCTGAGGACTCAGCCAGGAAGGTCTCCGGGGTGGGCTGGGGCCGGTTGACCAGAAACCGGCGTCGGAATTCCTGGTCGCTTCGATGTGCCCGCCAAAGTGCCCACCATAATCCTAGGCCCGCCCCGACAAACAGCAGTCCTGCCACCACGGCGGCCACCGTATGAGGGCTGGTCTGGGGCCGGGGGTACCAGATCGGCCTCGGCCCGATAAGCAGCGGAGCATGGCGCTTCCAGACGATCATATCGCTGCGCTTTTCGGGCGGGGCCTCCGGCGGCGGAGGCACCCGATACGACCAACTCTTCAAGAAAAAGGCCGCCACCTCCACCTCCTCCACGTATTGGATGCCCTCGCCGGTGGGCATGTCGGGCGGAAGCGAGGGAACACAAATGATCAGCGGATGCCCCTCCGAATCCGGCGTAAATAGCGAAATCTCGTAGTAATGGTCGATGCCGAACCGGGACCGAATATCCGCATCGGGCACCTCGACCCGAACCACTTTCCGGGCCGCCCCCCGCAAAAGCACCAGCCGCGCCCGCTGCCCCGCCGGCTCCTTAAACAGCGGCACCACACTATCGGCGGCCGCTGCCTGCCGATGGACTTGTTGCCGGGCCGCTTGGAAAACCTGTTCCGGTTGGGCACGCCGCATGGCCGCCAAAAACTGATAAAATGTTTCCCTTTCTTCCGGCAGAATCGGCTGTCGGTCCACCACCACGTCCAGCAGTCCTATATCCATGCCCAGATCGCCCAGCAGGCCCTCCGGGTACCAGGCGATTCGATGCCCGGCAAACACAGGGATGGGCTTGTGCGGATCGGGCGAGCTGGTTTTCAGGAAGAATGCCAACACGCCCACCCGCTCGTTTTCCGGCGCTTTTTCCAGCCAGGCTTTGGGGATCGTTCGGACATAGACCACGGCCGGCTGACTGTCGGGCTCTAGGAGAAGATCGCAAAGGTAATATTTGTCTATCATGAAGCGTTCCGCTGCTTCCGGGACGGGTTGGCAGACGGTCATCTTCTGCACCCGACCGGCCAGCCAGTACACCTGCCCCCGGTTTTCCGCCGCCCTGCTGGCTAGCTGGTCCATCGGAACCTGCCGATGCGCCCACCGCTCCAGCAGCTCCAGCGGAAACTCCACCGACCGAAACAGAAGCTTCAGCAGCAGTTCTTCCTCCCCTGGCTGAAGCGGACTGCCGTCCGAAAGCCGCCGAAAATGGCTCTCGTCCATGCCAAAAAGGGCCAAAAGCTCCCTGGGACCTTGAATCGTGCTGGGGGCGTTTTTCGGTTTGGAGACCTCCGGCCCCAGAAGTTTCGGCTCTGGAGCATTCGGCCCTGGCCTTTCCGCCTCCGGGCTTTCCGGCCCCGGAGCTTCCGGCGAAGGTGTCGGGCCTTTGGGAATCGGCTCGCTGGATGGTTCGGGTTTGGCGACCTCTTTGGGCGCCGGGGCGGATTTCGGCAAGCCAGGCTGAGGCATCCGGTCGGCCCCCTCCGCCGATCCGGCCTGCGGTGACCCGGCCCCTCCTGGGGAGGAGTGGCTGGAAGGTTCCAGGCGTTGACTTGCGGATTTCGAGCCCGAAACTGCCGGTTTCTCTTCGGATGGGGGAAGCGGGGAAGGGGATGATTCCGCCCGAACCATCCCCCCAAAATCCAGACAACCGACCATACAAACCACCCCAACCACCCCTCCCAACCACCCCATGCGCCCTCCGCCTGGAATCAGACCCAAAATGCGGATTCTCCTCATAAGGAAAGCCCTTTCAAGGGATTTTATGCTCCTATCTTGACTGTATCCCGCCGGAACGACGATCCCAATCTATGGTATTCGATCCGATTCTTAGTCCCTACAACTGGTAGGAGCCGAGCCGGGGAGATACAGTCAAACTATTTTCCTTCCTTGGATATTCTTACGGACAGACCGGCATTATTCCTCCAGAGGACCCCAGCCCCTGCTTGGGCCATTCTACTGCTGAGGCCGATCCCCCGACAAGCCGCCGCTTACTCATGCTTTTTGTCCCATTTTTCACCGTCGGTAGGGAAAATGCTATGGGCACTTGTTCGCCATGCAACCGGAATAAAACCGAAATAACCTGGCGTTTTTAAAAACCTCTGGATGTCTGCTCCCAGGGTACCCGCAAAAATAACTGAGGCTGTCCCGAAATTCCATTTTAGCCGGGATGCACTGAGTAACGTGCGGCCCTAAACCTCTCCAAACGGGATTTTGGTTAGTCAGCACGGTCTAGAAAGGGATTGGGGCCACCTGTTGGCTACCAATGGCGGGACAGCCTCCAATACCTTGAATCCTCAAACGGTAAATGTCCCTCGTAACGCATCCGAAAACTGGCGAAAAAAGCCCCGGTTCGGCCCTCTGGAACCTAATGAACCGAGGCACGGATAGAATGCCATGAACTCCCGGTTTTACCATAGGGTATGGTAAAAAACCGGCGTTTTCGTTTACCGTTTGAGTTGAATAGCTTGACTGTATCCACCGGGACCGATTGCCACAATCTGTGGAGTTCCCCCAATTTTATCCCTCTATATATGGTGGTAGCCTGGCCGGGTGGATACAGTCAAATTAGGGGCCGATGTGCCCCTGCCTGCACCCTCCGTGTGCCTGCCTGCGTAAGCAGCAGTGCAGGCTCCTCGGTGCTGCCCTCTGGGTACCATTCCTTGGAGAACCAGTATCGTCCCATGTTCCTTTTTGCGCCCTTTTTTCCTTTCTGGATTCCTGCTTACGCAGGAAGGACACCCACTGGATTCCCGCTTGCGCGGGAATGACACATGAGGCCGGCCTCTCGACGGCCAGGGAAGAGGCGAAGGTCCCCCTCACCCGGCCAGCGTGCCGCTTCCTAGCGGTTGCGGCTCTGGCCGGCCTCTCTCGCCGGGGGAGAGGCGAATTAGTCTTCTCTCCCCTCGTGGGAGAGGGTTAGGGTGAGGGGGCTGGGTTCCTGCTTGCGCAGGAAGGACACAAAGGGGCGGAGGGGGAAATTTTTCCATTTCGGCTCACCACAGGCGGACATGCAATGTCTGGCCGGCTTCGAGCAGGATGGGCTGGGCCAGGTGGATTTGCAGTTGATCGGCCTCCACACTGAGGCGGGCGGGAATTGCCTGCTGCGGGCTTAGCCGGACTTCCACGTGTTCGGGCTTCCGTTTGCCGACCAGCGCTAGGCAGAGGGTTTGCAGTTTGAGTCGGCCCCAGCGAAGCTCCAGCTGAACATGGAGGCTAGCCTGTTGGTCGGGACCGGCCGTCTGTTGTTTTTGGGCGAAACTGCCCCAACCTTCTGCCGTGGTGAAGGCGGCCCGGAAGTTTTCCGCACCAAGCCGGGGGGCAAAACCCAACAGGCCCCTCGGCCCGTCGTAATGATAGCCGCACAGGGCCAAAAACACGCCGTAGCTGGCCATGCTCCGGGCATAATGGTCGCCGCATTCGACCTCGTTCCAGGGATTCCGTTTGGCGGGGTGATAGCGGTCGTGGATCAGGCGGGTGATGGCCAGGCCTTCCTGAACCATGCCTTCGGCGATCATGTGCCAGGCCAATTGATATTCAAATCCATTCATGCATTCGTTGAAGTAGAAGTCGAAACTTTTTTGGATGCGTTGGACGGGCAGGAGGGGCCAGGTACACATGATCACGCCACCTTCGCCGGGCATGGCGTACCATCGGCCCGGCTTGTAAGCAGCCCGATACGGCCCCACATCCAAGGCCAGATTATAGCGCCAGATGGAGCGGAGGGCGGAGCGGACGTGCTCGGCGTCCAGGATTCGGCCCAGCCCAAGTTGCCAGGCCCAGCTCTGGCCTAGCACCTGGTCGATATGGCAGCCATTGTACGAGCCGACCACATCCGCATGGGCCGGGTCGGCCAGATGAATATAATACTGGCCGTTGAAAAGCTTTTCATCGATGGTCTTTTGTCCCCGTTCGAAAAGCCGCCGGCATTTTTGGGCAAACTCCGGGTCGTCCATGCGGAGGGCCATTTCCTGGCCGGCGCGGAGGGCGGCCAAATACATGCCACTCAACCAGGCCACCTGCCCGTACCAATCCGCATCCAACGTGTTATGCTGCGGACCGTCCAGGATGCCGTCGGCGTCGGTGTCCCGGCTCATGAGGAACTCCAGGGAGCGTTTCACCTTCGGCCAAATCCCCCGCAGGAACTCATCGCTGGTGCTCATGAGGTGTTCCCGGTAGGCCCGGAGGATGCAACCGGCCTGGCCGTCGGCGGCCCAATGCTGATTGTGTTCCGCCCGGAAGGCGATCATGCCGGTCTTGGGGTCGAAGGCCACGCCGTAGTCAACCATTTGGCGGGCCGAACGTTCCAACTGCGGAAAGAGCCGGGCTACCGCCTGTGCATATTGCCATACATGTGTACATGTCCCCGGACAACAGCCCACTCCCTCCCAGCCGTAGAACCGGCCGTTTGCCAGCCAATGGCACGTGGAAGTGGCTAATGTGGAGGTGTTGGCAAAAGTGCGGTCCAAAAACCAATAGGGCAACGTGCTGTCGTACCAGGTCTGCCGCCAAAGCCGGGTCTGGCCGGTAAGCCGATCGAAATGCTCCGCAATGTACTGGGCCACCTGCCCGGCCGAGCGGAATCGGGTCCCATACCATCGGCCCGGCGGAAGCCGATCCAGCCGAAGGTTCGGAAAATACCAGCAGATCAGAAACGGCACGGTTTTCGTTTCGGTGGGATTTAGTAAAACTTCGCACACCAAGGCGCTGCACGGCGGATTCCGCGCGGGAAGGTTTTGGCCTTCCGGGGCGCCGAACACCGCCTCGGGCAACGCCCCGTCAGGAAGCGATGGGATCGGTTGGACGCTTTCCGGCACTTGCCCCAGCACGGCCAGGGCCATCGTGCCGAAATCGGGCCGCTCCGGCAGGGGAATTGGGGGCTCTGCGGGCCTATCGCTAAAGACGATATGATCCAGGCCGATATTCCCCCAGCTTTCCGAGGCCTCGTCCACGATCTGCAATTGGGCTTGTTTGCCTGCCCAAGGCCGGACGTCGAAGCTGCGGCGCTCCGTTCGGTTGTCGTTTTTGCCGGTGGCCGAGGCCACCACTTTGCCATCCACCAGCAGGTTCAAGCAGGTTCGACCTTTGTGGGCGCCGCCGCCGATCCAGAAGTGGATGTAATCCCGCTCGATGGTGAACGTCCGACTAGTTAACCGGCCGGTATGCCGATCTTTTTCCTGGACCGATTGGCCTGGGGCCGAGGCATGGGAATTGACGACCCGTTGGCCCTGGCCTCCCACCTCGCCCTGGTAAGGAGGGATATTCTTTTTTTCCACCGGCCCGGCGCCGAAGGCGGTCCCTTCCACGGTCCAGCCTTCGTAGGTGGGCTTTTCAAAATCTTCAAACAGGATGTCGGGCCGGGCCGGCTTGGCGTGCTTTTCGGGCAGCGGTTCTGCCGCATGTTCCAACAGGATCAAATTTTTTCCCGGCTGATGAACATAAGTTACCTGCTTCGGCGGTCCGGTGAACTTGCAGACCGCATTTTCCAACCAACCGGCCAATCGGCACCGGACCGGCCCATCCGACCGGTTTCGCAGCGTAAACTCCATGATCGTGGCCGGCAGGGCCGAATCCTCCGGATTCAACGGGATAAACGGCGAAAACGCCTCCAGCCGAACCTCCACCGGACAGTCCGGGTCCGTATATTCGACCCGGCCAATCGGATACTCGCCCCGGAACCGGATGCGGCGGAAACCTTTTTGGTCCAGGCTGCGGGTTTGCACCTGTTGGCCTTGCCGGATTTGAAGGGCAAAACCCTGTTCGATGGGCGAGCTGGGGGTCATCGGCTTGGCGTAGTGTTCGGCGCCGGTGTGGAACGGTTGGTTGAAGATGTCCCAATGCCAGAGCCGGCCGTCGCCGCCCAGATACACCTGCCCGGCACAGATGCCGCCTACCGGCATTCCGATCCAGCGGAGATCCTGGCCTTCATAGACATCCGGTTGGCCGCGGGCCGTTAGCGAGGCCCACCAGGCCGGATCGAAGTTTTTCTCCGCCGGGATCAGTTTGGCGTGCTCCGGATTGGGCGCCGGTTCCGCCGCCGGAATGGAAACCGTCCCGCCTATTCCTAGCACGATCCATAGCCAAACTAGCCAGAAGTTAGACTTCGGAAACAGGCGGACGCCGCTTCGACGTATCCCCAAAGCAGGAACCCCAGATGCGAATTCCCGAGCGGAGAAAAACGTGGTGATTTTGTTCATGGAAGGTCCTCCTTTCAGGTACCGGTGCAGGTGTTCTGGCCATGGGGGATGAAAACGGAGATTCCCTAAATCGAGGGTAACATTTTAGCCGAATGAAGCAACTGGCCTCTCCCTTTGGCGGGAGAGGCCGGCTCCAGCGAAGCGAAGCCGGGTGAGGAACCCCTGGATTGTCATTCCCGCGCAAGCGGGAATCCAGAAAGCGAAACCCCCCATGTTACCTGGCTTTCCGCTTACAACACAGCAGGACAGTAGCAGGCACAAAGCAGCCTAGATTCCTGCTTACGCAGGAATGACACATTTTTATCCCTTCAAACGGCTAAGGTGTTGCGGGCGATTTTAAGCTCCTCCAAGTGGTAGGGGGCCTGGCCGGCTGGATACGGTCAAAATAGGGGGATGCAGTCAAAATCGGGAGCTACGAGTCTAGGGAGCGTGCGAGTCCACCGGGGTTAGAACTCGTTAAAGACTTCGTGGCCGGGACGGAGCGAACCGTCGGCTTCGATGAAGGCCAAGTTGCCCGGTCCTCCTACGGGGCCGAACTCCGGTCGATGGGCGTCGGCTATCAAACTGTGATGCAATAAATACACCAAATAGCCGATCTTCCGCTTGCGAAGCTCGGTAAGCGTATAACGCACCGCCTCCACCCGGCGCCGGTCGTCCAAATCGCCCCAGCAGCATTCGGTGGCCAGCAGCGGCTTGCCCACCTTCAAGGCAAACCGAACATCCCGGTCCAGAGATTTTTCATACGCCTCTTTGCTGTTTCGGGGGTTGGTGTGGACCCAGTAGGGGTGGATGCTCAACAGATCACAGAACGGTTCCACCCGTTCCAAGGGCACACCGGGATGAATGCCCACGGTGATCGGTGCTTTAGCGCCGAGCTGTTTACATCGCTTATATAAACCCTCCAGCCAGGCCGTCTCCGCGGCCACGATGTCCGGGATTTTTTCCACGGGGCAGGAGTAGGAGTAGGGCTCATTGCACAGGTCCCAGGCCAGGATGCGAGGATCGTCGGCGTGTCGGCCGACCAGGGCCTCCAGGAACGGGTCGAACATCTTGGGACGCTGGACCCAACTGACGCCCGGCAAAAAATGATCAATGTAAATCCCGCCGTAATCCAGCACCGTATCGTGCCAGCGGTTAAACAAGACCGGCATCACCCGGCAACCGACCTTCTGGGCCAGTTCCAACGTAATATCAAAACATTCCGCATACCGTTTCGGGTCCCGGACGAAGGCGTCCCAGGACTGCCACCAGCGGAGGGCATTCATCTTCGGGAAATATTTTTTGCCCCGGGCCAGTTCGGTTTCGATGGTTTTCGGATCGAATCGCCGCCACAGTTCAAAGCCGTTGGAGCCGTAACTGGGCTGATAATTGAACCCCCGAATCTCCGTCCAGGGCGAATCGGGCATCTGGGGCGGTTGGGCGGTGTTGGAAGAGGCGGCTGAGGGGACGTTGTTTTGTTGGGAAGAAGGGGCTGAGGGAGCGGCGTCCGTGGGGGCCGACTCAGCCGCCCCAGCATGGCCGATCCCCTTCAAACTCCACATAGAGGCCAAACCCACCGAAACACGTTGGGTAAACTGGCGTCGGCTCAAGGAGCGGTTCTGAAAATGCGACATTCTGTAGTCCTCCTACAAAAAGCGGGGGGAAACGTTCGGCGATTCGCCGGGGCTGAGCAGGCGGCCGTCGCGGAGGTGGAAGATGTGTTGGGCGCGGCGGGCCACTTCCATACCATGGGTTACCACGACCAGGGTCATGCCGTGCTGCTGGTGCAGTTGGCAGAAAAGGTCGAGGATTTGCTCGGCGGTTTGGCTGTCGAGGTTACCGGTGGGTTCGTCGGCCAGGAGCAGATCGGGCTGATTGGCCAGCGCTCGGGCGATAGCCACCCGTTGCCGCTCGCCTACCGAAAGCTGGTTGGGCAGATGATCGGCCCGGTGGGCCAGCCCGACGATTTGGAGAAGTTCCTCCGCCCGCTGCCGGCGCTTGGCAGCCGAAGAGACCGTCTCAAACATGGGGATTTGTACATTTTCCGCCGCCGTCAGTGTGGGCAACAGATGAAACGACTGAAACACAAACCCCACATGCCGGGCGCGATAGGCGTCCAGGCTGGGTATTGCCGACAGGGCCTGGCCCCGGAAATACACTTCGCCGCTGGTGGGCCGATCCAAACCGCCCAACAGATTCAACAAGGTGGATTTACCGCTGCCGCTGGGCCCCATGATGGCCACAAACTGACCCGCCTCGATCCGCAAACTCACATTCTGCACGGCCTGCACCTGCCCGTCCGGATAAACCCGGCATAAGGTTTCGGTGCGTAAAAGGGGCACATTCGCATCCATTGGGAACTCTTTCTGTGTATCCGTTTCAGCCAAGGAAAGGAAGCCCTGATTTTTATTCCCGGAAGGATAAAAAGCAATGGCGGAGGGCCCAGGGCCATCGCTTGAATCAATCTGGGGAGGCGGACCGATTTTTAGCCCCAACAACTCGTACGAATCTGGGTGTGGGGTGTTACCCACATAAATTAGAATTGCGGGGTTGCACCTGCCGAGATTATGACCCACCCTCAGCAGGTGTCAATCCCCGCACAAGAAGCGGCCTCCGGAAACCTGTTGAATGGGGCCATTCTCAGGATGGCCTATTTGAAAGATGTCTCAGAAGCTTTAGGGGGCAGGAGGATTAGGGTGGAGGAGACTGGGCCGGAACGTTTCGGGAGGCTCCGACGGGCTAGGGCCCTCTCTAAAAGAAGTGGGGGTTGGAGCGGCCCAGGTTAATACCACACCTTTACCCTTCTACCAATGAATCACAATCCCAGCACGGGGAGTAGAATAATACAGGGTTCCATGGGGACTGGAGTACTCAGGGGAATACTCATAGGAGTAATAAGATGGGTACGGATAATAATACACGGCCGGTGGATACACGTAATAGACCCGTCGGGGGGGTGGCGGGGGCGGGGGCGGAGGCGGCAGGACCACGCAGGGCGGACGAGGCACGGGCGGATGGCGCCAATACCGGCCCGGACCGGGAGGGCCGGGCGGATGCCCTACCGTTGTCTGCACCACGGCAATTCCCAGACTGCTGGGGCCGGCTGCTTGGCACGGACTGTCGGCCCACAGGCTTGCCAGCAGTCCCACTCCCAAAAGTCCAATTCCTACAGCACGCATGATTCAGCCCTCCTGAAAAAGGAACCTCGGTTTTTGCCGAAGCACCCGGTGTGCTTTGGCTATTTTCCTCTATTGCATTTGATGTGCCTATAGGAATTGGATTTTCTTAACTTCTTTTTGTGAAAGGGGTTAAAAAATCTGTACTCAAAAGAACTCCAAAAATTTCCTTGAAGTGTATTCAAAATGATTCTAAAAAGTCGCAAAAACGAGACGCCACCGTCTGGATATGATAACAGGTAACACTTTAGCCGAATGAAGAATGAAAATGAAGAGGTCTATGTGTCATTCCTGCACAAGCAGGCCTCCAGGCTTGTTCTCGCACAAGCCTGCTTACGGTGGGAGGAGTTGGTAGTGTCCTCCCTCGGCTAAACTGCCACACGTATTCCCCCTTGGACAGCCCAGCCTTCCTCCGGGAGAAAAGAAGGGAATGGGAAAAGGAGAGACAAAAGTGAGCCTTCACAAAAGCTCCAGAAAGCCCCTGGGAAGGTTACTTTTTTTGCTCTGGGCCAGGCTCCAGGGGCTGGGGCATGGGCGGCGGGATCAATTCCGGCAAGGGTTCTTCCGGTGAGGGTTCCGGCGGCGCTTCGGGTGGCACTTCCGGCGCCACAATCACAGGACCCTGAGATGTGGGAGGACGAAGCCGGTCGGCTTCTCCCGGTCCAAAAGGCCCACCTGGAGTTTGCTCCGGCAAGACGGGCTCTCCCGGGGCCTCCTCCGGCGTCCAAAGGCTTCCCTTCGGCCCTGGTCCCAACGGCGGACTCGGAGGGGCAATCCCCGCCGATGGCCCCGCATACGGCACATACACCGGCCACGGCCAGGCTACGTACACCCCCCGATACGACCGGGGCCGGGGCGGATACCGCACCGTATAACGAAACTCATAAGTGGGCACCGCCATCCAATAGGGCGTTAGCCGATAGATTTCCACCTTCGGTACCGGATGCACCACAATGACCGGCGGCGGAAGCGGCCGTCGCTGGCCATAGGTTACCGACTCTCCCAGTAGAAATATCCCAACCCCTGCCAAAACAGTCCCTATCCCGGCCACGGATTTGCGCATCGGAATCTCCTTTTCAGAACGGCCCAGCCCCACCGTGAATGTTCTAACTCAAGAAAGTATATCTCGCAACAGCGGCCGGGGAAAGCTGGTGCTGCCATTCCCGTGGAGGATGGGGCGTGTGCGATTATGTTTGCATATTACCTGTGTGCTTATTTTTGCATAGTTTGACTGTATCTATCTGCCGGGAGCCCTACCAGATGAAGGGGCTAAAATCGGATCGAAGACCACAGATTGGGGTCGTTCTTTCCGGTGGATACAGTCAAAATAGTATTGGCGTGCCACCGGAGCCGTCGGCCAAAAGCCGGAGTTCCTCGCCAGTGTTGTCCCCACTGGGAAATCTAGAAAACGGGCCCATCCGCTATTATTTCTATGCCTTGGAGCGTTTCAAGCAGGCGATGGGCCGGCCGGGCTCCTGGGGATTGGGTTCTAGCCAACCTTCCAAAACGCCGCCTTCCGGATGTTGGAGCAGGAAGACCGTTTTCTCCTCCTGCGGCTGCTGGACGATCCGATAGCGGCCATAAAGCTCTTGGAAGAAGGCCTGCCAGACGGCCTGGTCTTCGGAAAAGAGAAGCTGGCCGTTCCAATCCAGGGTAGCCCATCGGGGCTGCCGAGGGTTGAAAATCTGCTGGTGGAGTTCTTGGAGGGGATTGGGAGCGGGTTTTTCGGCTGTCCAGGCCATCTGCACACTTCGGTCTTGCCCTTGCTGGAGAATCTTGGGCTGGGTAATCCTGGGCGATGGTGCGGAGGCAAACCGCCATTGCAACTTCAAGAGAAACAGCAACTTACGTTCTGTTTCGCCCAACGAGACCGGCTCTCCCACAGTGCGAACCACCGGCTGACCAAACTCCGGCGTCCATCGGCCAGCAGGCCCGCTGGCCAACCGGATCTGCTGCAAAAGGTTTTCGATCTGCTTTCGGGGATCGGACGACGCCAGGGCCGCCATCAATGCCGGGGCATATTGGGCGTCCCGGCCTTCGAGAAAGTAGCGAATCCACTGTCCACACGTGGCATAGGCCTCCGGCGGGATTTCCCGATGTTCCGGTGCGGTTTGGCCCCAGACGATTTCCTTGTCCAGGGGCGGCAAGGGCGGCATTTGGCTCGGCCAAGCCGAGCTCCCAGGAGGTTCTGCCACATATTCGGCCAACCCAATCTGCACCCAAAGCGGCATCTGCTGGCCGTTGGGTAACCGGCTCAAAAATCCCAGCACCAGTTGCCGTTTCAGCTCTCGGACGGTTTGGGGCAGAGCCGGGCCTGATGCTCCAGGAGCCGGCCGAGCATCTGTTCCGGCCGCCATCAGCACCGTAGCCGGTTGCTGGTCCAAAAGCCAGATCACCGGGGTCGAAACTGCCCGGTCGGAACCGGCTGCCGAGGCTCCACCTGGGTTTCGATAAGTGATCGGCTGGGGGAAGTGCATTCGGTTTTGGCCCACCACGACCAGGAATCTTCGACCGGGAAAGTCGGGCCGACGATGGGCCTGGGTCCAGCGGTCGGCCAATTGGGCCATCTGCTGCCAGGTGGCTTGCAGATTGTGGGCAATTCGCTCTGCCTCGGCCGGGCTGGCCGCCCCCACCACCTGGACCGGGCCAGTGGCTCCGTTCGGCCCCGCCTGGCGCCAGTCCATGGACTGTTCATGCGGATGGGGCCACAGGGAGGCCAAACTTTTAGGATGGTACCCCACAGGCCTAGGGGAGAAATCCAAACCTGGGGGCTGAGCAACCACCATCCCACCACCCCTATGGAGCAGAAGGAACCCCCCGAAAAATAAAATGAGAATCCCGGATATGGGGGTTGATAACCATGCGTTTCCCGGTCTCTGTTGGCGGTGCACTGGTTCGTTTACTCCTAAAGAGGGGATATTTGCCACTCTAAAAGGGGTATATCGCGGTGGCTAAGGGCCTACCTCGATAGATTTTTATTCCCTGGCCTATTCGATCACCCCGGAGAGAAACTCTCCGCCGGAATGGGGCAATCCACGAGGTTTTTCGAATAGGACCTAATAAATCCGCTTCCTCATACCCCAGGCTTTTGGGAGAAAGGTGTCGGGTTAGGGTAAGCCCCCGATTTTTGGGGGGACCATGCTCAAACTTCCCCAATTTCCGACGGAATAACATCAAAAGTGGGTATTATATAACCATTTAGTGGGGTTTTCTGGTGGACACCCCGGCCTTCTATGGATGCTGATTGGTGTATCGACATGCCGAGGCATTTTTTTAGAGGCTGTTCCGAAAAATCCGTTTTACCTGGTTGTTACCTCACCCGGCAGCGCCCTAAATGAGCAAAACCCGAATCAAACAGCCGTTGGATAAAGCAAAACGGTTGGAAAAGGACTCCAGCCCGCGCTGCGACCACTTCCGGACAGCCTCTCCGGGGCAGTACAGGGAATGGCTAGCGTCTGGAAGGTTACACTTTCACGCGTTTTCCGCCGGCTTTGATCGATTGGGTTTGCCGCTCGCCCAGATGCAGGGCGTCGCAGGCCAGTTGGCCGTCCAGAAGGGCCGAGGGTGTGCCGGTCTGGATGGCCCGGATGGCCTCCGACAGTTCAATCGGGAAGGCGTCGGTCATCTCGAACTTGCCCAGTTTGGGTCGGCGGACTTTGCCTTTCTCGTCGTACACGGTCAGCGGCATTCCGTCGCCGGAGTCGAACACGATGGTGGCCTTCTCAAAGTGGATTTCGTAGCCATGGGTGAAGGGTCGGCCTTGTTGGTAGATTACACCGCTGGTGGCGGTAACGACCCAGTCGGGGTTGTCGAACAGGAACTGGCTGCTGAAGTATTCGGCCACTTCGCCCCGCATCCGGCCGACGCTTTGGACAGCCTTGGGCATGCCGAAAAGCAACCGAATGAAATGGGCGTCGTGGATGTGCA
>Ga0209017_10001958_pt1 | contig 14350 bp, 11 predicted proteins | sample YNPBryunderm2012_FD_185812 | JGI IMG/M metagenome (GOLD analysis project Ga0209017, IMG submission 185812) | Anoxygenic and chlorotrophic microbial mat microbial communities from Yellowstone National Park, USA - YNP Bryant MS undermat 2012... ... | reverse complement strand
CGTGTTGCTGCGCAGGCGCACCGATCCGGCAGCAGTGCAGGATGTAGCACCGGGCGTTGCGCCCGCCAACCCGTATCTAGGAGTGATGCTGCCGTACACGCCGCTGCATCACCTGCTGATGGATCGACTGCGCCGCCCGCTGGTTTGCACCAGTGGTAATCTTTCGGAAGAGCCGATGGCGGTGGCCACCGCCGAAGCGATCGAGCGGCTTGGCCCGATCGCCGATGTGCTGCTTACACACAACCGACCTATCGCCCGACCGGTGGACGACTCGGTAGTCCGTCCAACTGCATCGGGGCTGCAAGTGTTGCGTCGGGCGCGCGGTTACGCACCGTTGCCGGTGGTGCTTGGGCAGTCGGTGCCGCCGCTGCTGGCCGTCGGCGGGCACTTGAAGAACACGGTGGCGGTCAGTGTGGGCCGGCAAGTGGTCATCAGCCAGCACATAGGCGATCTGGACAATTTGCCGGCGGTGAGGGTTTTTCAGCGGGCTATCGACGATCTGTTGGAGTTTCTCCAGGTGCAACCGGCGGCGATCGCCTGCGACATGCATCCCGATTACGCTTCTACGCATCACGCCGAACTGTTGGCTGCCCGCTGGGATGTCCCCTTGTTGCGCGTGCAGCATCATCATGCGCACGCGGCATCGTGTATAGCCGAGCACGGTCTGCAAGGGCCGGTGCTGGCGTTTACATGGGACGGCACCGGATACGGCCCGGACGGCACAGCTTGGGGCGGCGAGGCGCTGATGTGCGACGGCCCGGCCTTCCACCGCGTGGCCCACTTGCGCAGTTTTCCATTGCCCGGCGGCGACCGGGCCGCCCGCCAACCCAGGCGCGCAGCGCTGGGACTGTTGTTCGAGATCTTCGGCAGCCAGGCAGCCCGATATGCACAGCAGTGGTTCGCGCCGTCCGAGCTGCGCACGTTGCTGTCGATGCTGGAACAAGGCAAACATTGTCCGCGGACGACCAGCATGGGCCGGCTGTTCGACGCGGTGGCGTGCATTTGTGGACTGGGCCAGCAGTCGAGCTTCGAAGGCCAGGCCGCAATGGCGCTGGAGTTCGCCGTCTACCCGTGCGAGGACGAACCGTACTCGCTGCTGGTCTCTGATGACTGGCCGATGATCGGCGACTGGGAGCCGATGATCCGCGCTATCCTGGCCGACGTGGCTGCCGGCGAACCGGTGGGCCGCATCAGCGCCCGATTCCACACTGCCCTGGCCGAATGGGCGGCCACAGTGGCACGGTCGGCCGGCTGTAACCAGGTTGTGCTAAGCGGCGGATGCTTTCAGAATGCAATCCTGGACGAGTGGGTGCGCCGGCGATTGAGCGTTTGCGGCCTTAGCGTTTACACCCATCAGGCGATCCCACCCAACGACGGCGGCATCTCGCTTGGGCAAATCGCGGTGGCGTCCTGGCAATTGCATAGTCATGGGCAACAGCATGCGACGGGAAACAGCGCGGAACGTGAAAAACTAGACCGAATCCCTTAACGCGGCTTACGGCCGCAACCAAATGGTGTTGATGGAGGAACGCGCTGCGGTCATATGGAGGGACGCGCTGCGGTCGCGTCCGCTAGCACTGGGCACACGGCCACGACTGAGCGTGGCCCTCCAGAGCGCTGGACAATATGCGTTCAAAACGCGCACAAGTTGAGCCGTAAGGGGCTAATCTCCATCGACCGGCCTGGCCGGCGCTACAGGACATGATCCTATGTGTTTAGGCGTACCCGGAAAGTTGGTTTCCATCAGCGAGCAAGACGGCCTGCTGATGGGCAAAGTCGATTTCGGCGGCATCCGCAAAGATGTGTGCCTGGCGTACACTCCGGAAGCGCAGGTCGGGCAATACGTGCTGGTACACGTCGGTTTCGCGCTCAGTGTGATCGACGAGCAAGAGGCCGAGGAGATTTTCTCGTACCTGCGGCAGATCGAGGCTGCGGGGCAGTCGGAATTGCCTGCCGAGCCGGAATCGCAAAGCGGCCAGTCGCCGCCCCCGTCGCCTTGAAGCGGCTGGTCGTTTGCTCCGTCGCCTTGAAGCGGCCACAATTTGCAGTCGATAGGTCCAGGAAATCCTCCAGTCCAGGAAATCCACGACGCAGCGGGGCGAGCAACTTCGCCGTCAGCCATGAAGTACGTCGATGAATACCGCGATCCGCGGGCTGCCCAGCGGCTGGTCGAGCAGTTGCGCGCTGCGGTCACCCGACCGTGGCAGATCATGGAAGTTTGTGGTGGCCAGACGCACGCCATTCTGCGCTTCGGCATCGACCAGATGCTGCCGCCGCAGTTGACGCTGATCCACGGCCCGGGCTGCCCGGTGTGCGTCACACCCGTGGAAACAATCGACAAAGCGGTGGCGATTGCCTCGCGGCCGGGGGTGATCTTCTGTTCGTTTGGCGACATGCTTCGCGTGCCCGGCTCGGCAAAAGACCTGGCTACCGTCAAATCGGAAGGGGGCGATGTGCGCGTGGTCTATTCGCCGATGGACGCCGTGTGGCTGGCCCGGCAGAACCCTGCGCGCGAAGTGGTCTTCTTCGCCATCGGCTTCGAGACTACCGCGCCGGCCAACGCGATGGCGGTAGTCGCCGCGCATCGCATGGGGCTGGAAAACTTTTCGCTGCTAGTGGCCCAGGTGCTTGTTCCGCCGGCGATCCGGGCGGTGCTCGACTGCCCGGACAATCGCGTCCAGGGTTTCCTGGCTGCTGGGCACGTGTGCACAGTGACCGGCATCCGGCAGTACGAGCCGATTGCCGCCCAGTACCGCGTGCCCATCGTGGTTACCGGCTTCGAGCCGCTGGACATCCTCAGCGGGATACTGATGTGCGTTCGGCAGTTGGAGCAGGGGACCCATTGGGTGGAAATCCAGTACGCCCGAAGCGTCCGCCCCGATGGCAATCCCGCCGCACTGCGGCAAATCTACGAAGTGTTCGAGCCGGTTGCGTGCAAATGGCGGGGCATTGGCGAGATTCCCCAAAGCGGACTGGCGCTGCGGGCCAAGTATGCGCTGTACGACGCCCAACGGCGCTTCGACGTGGAACACGTCGCCGTGGCCGAGTCGTCGGAGTGCATCGCCGGGGCGGTGTTGCAGGGGCGGAAACGTCCGTGCGAATGCCCGGCCTTCGCCACCCGCTGCACGCCCGAGCATCCCCTGGGAGCACCTATGGTCTCCAGCGAAGGCGCGTGCGCCGCCTACTACCGGTTTCGCCGTCAAGAAACCATACGGCACTGAGCTGCCCGCCGGCCGTGCAGATGCCGGGCATTTTGCCGCTGTGGCAGGCCATCATTTGCCTTTCCGGCCGGGTTAGAATTGGTTGCTTAAGGCGTAACTTGTGCGGGCTTTGCGCGCATGTTTTCAAGTGACGGTACGGCGTAACTTGTGCGCCCTTTGCGCATGTTTTCAAGTGACCTGGAGGGCCACGCTCCGTCGTGGCCGCACTCCGCGCTGGTGACCGCACGGCATCGAGCCGACATAACCGACGCGATGGAGCTCGTCGCTCCATCACTTTGTTTGCTCGCACTTTGTTTGATTGCGGCCGCACGCCGCGTCAATCGCCCGGCGGCACCGGCCGACCGGCCACGCATCACTTCGCCTGGCGGCACGAGGCGCAAATGCCTACCACCAGCATTCTGTGCCCGGAAAGCTCGAACTGGTGTTCGGCGGCCACCTCGGCACAAACGCGATCCAGCTCGAGGCTGTGAAACTCCACCAATCGGTTGCACTGCTGGCAGTACAGATGGTCGTGGCGCGGGTAGCCGTATTCGTGTTCGTAGATGCTCCGTCCGCCCAAAGACATCTTGCGCAACAGCCCCGCCTCTACCAGTTCGGCCAGTGTGCGGTACACGGTAGGACGCGAGAGCTTGCGCTGGGCAAGCAGAGGGCGCAAGTGCTCCAACAGCTCGTCGGCGTCGAAGTGGTCGTGATGGCTGAAGACCTGCTGGACGATCAACTGGCGCTGGCGGGTCATGCGCTTGCCGCGCTGCTGGAGCGCTTGCGCGAAGCGGTCCGGCGGCGACATCTTCACCCGCACTTTACCCAATGGAAAAGAGCGCTGCATGTACGGCCCTCCCCAGGCCGTCGATTTCCCCCACTTGCCCCGGCGTCGGCAATCGGTGGCCGACGCGAACAACTCGATCACCACAAGAATAGATTTTTTGCCCGCACTCTTCAAGCTTCCGGCGACGCCAGACTGGTAGTCGGCGACGATCGCTGTCCTTGCTTGCACACTGCAAAGCCTGACAAGCACAACTATGCGCATCGCAAACCGGACCTGCCGCAGCACTGGCCAGCACCAGGGCAGCACGTTGCAGCAGCGATTGCGTAAGCGCGTAAACAAAGCCCCGTGAGCGACCGTATTTTTCGTGGGAACCATGCTGGTCGGGATTTTTCGTGGGAACCATGCTGGTCGGGCGATATTGGCATTGAAGTTGCAACGTAGTTGTGCGGTTTGGTCCGTGGCCACGACCGGGCCGACGCTGCGATCCGCGCAACAAAGGCGTCCTGCGGCGCGGATCAGGCGTTTTTTCGGGCCTTTAGTCCCTTGCGGTGTAACTTGTGCGCCTTATGCGCGCATGCTTTCACATGATCTGGAGGGCCACGCTCTGTCGTGGCCCTCTGCCCATTGCTAGCGGACGCGACAGAGCGCGTCCCTCCATTTGGTTGCGGCAATAGGCTGCTTTGGGACAAGGTGGCGGAACGGGCAACGCGCACGAGGCCCGCCGTCCGCTGCAAAAATGTGTCGGAAAGGCTCGAACCGGTGTGCAAGAATTGCAGGGCGCCTGCCAACAATTTGTCAGGAGGAGTTGACTATGAGACGCGTACTAACAGTAGTGACGGTTGGGGCCTTGTGCTATGGACTGGTCTCCATCGCTGTAGGCCAAGACGCGAACGGGCCAAGCAAAGCCGGCTCGCCGGCTGCTGGCGGCCTGCGGGCGCAAGGCCAGCCCGCGGTAGCAGATTCACCTGCTACCCAGGTGCGCCAAAGGGCCACACAGCAAATCAGGTTGCAACAAGGTAGCGGCAGTCAGCAAGGCCAAGCGCCGGGTGTCGGTGCCAATCGCCCGGCGGCCTGGTACTGCCCGTGGGGTGGACCCGGCCTGGGATTAGGCCGCGGCCCGGCTTGGAGCGGAGCCGGTAAAGGACCAGGCGTCGGACGCGGGGCTGGTCTTGGTCCAGGCTGGGGGCGTGGCGCCGGTGGCACAGGTCGCGGCTTGGGCCCCGGCGGCGGCCAGGGTCTTGCTCCCGGCGGACCATTCTTTGTCGATAAGGACAACGACGGCGTGTGCGACTACTACCAAATGAGGCACGGGAGGAACAGGTAGTGGTTGCGACTTGCCGCCACCTGCCTTCGGTGCGACAATGATAACATGCGATGGCAACCGTGGATTGCCTTCGTTGCCTTGTTGATTGCCTTTGCCGGGTTGGCGGCGTGGCAGTGGGATGAGTACGGCCGCGAGTGCGAACTGGCCCGCCGCACCGTCGCCAACTCGGCCGATTCGGTGATGAATGCCCTGGTCGGCGGCGTCCGCTCGCACCGCCGACTGGGGCTGTTCTTTTCCGAGCAGGTGCAAGGTGTGCTGGAAGGGCTTGTGCAGGCGGAAGCGGTGCGGGCCGCCGCAGTGGTCTCCGAGGACGGTCGGGGCGTACTATCGGCTGGGGATGCCAGGCTACTGAATCTTGCCTCGCCGCTGGCCGAAGGGGGCTACTGGGATGAGGCCGGCTATCGGTTGGTATCCCGTTTCCGGCTGCCGGCCGACAGCAGCAGCCCGGGCGGGCCGGGCAGCGGTCGCGGCTGGGGCCGCCGCTGGCAAACCGAGGATGAAAATACTGCCGGCCCCTTCGATTACCGCCAGCCGATGATGGCAATCCTGGTAATGGATCGCAGCGGTGCCGATGCTGCCATCCGCCGCGCCGCCTGGACGCGCGGCTCGATCGTTGCAGCCGGTTGGTCGGTCGTGCTCTGCGTGGCCCTGATGTGGCTGGCCAGCGTGCGGCTGGCCGAAGCGCGCGGCAAGGCGCGAACTTTGGAAATGGAAGCCCGCTATTTCCGCGACCTCAGCCAGGCCGCGGCAGGACTGGCCCACGAAACCCGCAACCCCCTGGCCCTGATCCGCGGTTGGACCCAGCGGCTGGCCGACAGCGGCGCAAACTGCGCCGATGGTCGGCGGCAAGCCCAGGCCATCATCGAAGAGTGCGACCGCCTGACCGCGCGGATCAATCAGTTTCTGGCCTTCGCCCGCCCCAGTGAGCCCAAGCTGGAACGCTTGGACCCGGCTGAACTGATCGAACAGTTAGCCGCACTGCTGGAGCCTGACCTGAGTGCCAAGAACCTGACGCTGGCCCGACCGACCACCGGCTGCCAGATTCTCGCCGACCGCGAGCTGCTCCGCCAGGCGTTGTTCAATCTGCTGCAAAACGCTGTGCAGGCCTCTGCTGAAAACCAGATCATTCACACAACAGTGATTTGCCGGCGCGATGGGCGAGTGAGGATCGAAGTGGCCGATTGCGGTCCAGGGGTCTCCCCAGAAGCATCGGAGAAGCTGTTCATGCCGTACTTCACTACCCGCGCTGGGGGCACCGGCCTGGGGCTGGCCATCGTCCGCCGCATCGCCGCTGCTCACGGCTGGGAAGTCGGCTATACGCCTCGGTCGGGCGGCGGGGCGATCTTCTGGTTGGATGGAATACATGGCAGATGAGCGGCGGACCATCTTGATCGTCGACGATGAAGCGCCGCAGCGCGGTTTGCTGAGCGGGTTTGTCGAGTCGCTCGGCTTCCGCGCCCAAGAGGCCGCCTCGGCCGAAGAGGCTCTGGCGATCATCCGCCGCTGCGCGCCCGATATGGTTCTGCTGGATGTACGCCTGCCCGGAATCAGTGGAATCGACGCCCTGGCCGAAATCCGCAAGATCCACGATAGCTTGCCGGTGTTGTTGATTACGGCTTATGCCGACCTTCGCCAGGCAGTGGCCGCCGTGAAAAATGGGGCCGACGATTACTTGGCCAAACCGATCGATCTGGACGAGTTGGAGACGGCTATTCTGGACGCTATCGGCCCGCCTGAGAAAACAGCCGTCGACAAAAAACTGCCTGATTTGCCCTCCTGGCTGGTCTGCGAAAGCCAGGCAATGCGGCGCGTGCTGGAAACCGCGGCTGTCGTGGCCCCTTCCAACGCGCCGGTGTTGATCCTCGGTCAGAGCGGAACTGGCAAGGAAGTACTGGCGCGAATGATTCACCATTGGAGTCCCCGCGCCGCCGGTCCGCTGGTGGCCGCCAACTGCGCCGGCCTGCCAGAAACACTCATCGAAAGCGAGTTGTTCGGCCACACCAAGGGGGCCTTTACTGGCGCCAGCCACATTCGGCAAGGGTTGTTTCGTGCGGCCGACGGTGGCACGCTGTTTTTGGACGAAATCGGAGAGCTGCCGCTGCATTTGCAGCCCAAGCTTTTGCGGGCGCTGGAGTCGGGCCAGATTACACCGGTGGGTGCCGATTCGCCCGTCGCTGTCGATGTTCGCCTGGTGGCGGCCACCAACCGCGATCTGAGCAAGGCGGTGCATGAAGGCCGGTTCCGCGACGATCTGTACTACCGCCTCAACGTCGTGGAGTTGGTCGTCCCTCCTTTGGCGGAGCGACGCGACGACATCCTGCCGCTGACGCGCAAATTCGCCCTGGAATTCGCCGGTGCCCCCGTGCGCCTCTCACCCCAGGCGGTCCAGTGCCTGCTGGGTTACCACTGGCCCGGTAACGTCCGCGAGTTGCGCAACGCCGTACAGCGTGCATGCCTGCTGTGCCGCGGCGACGTGATCCTGCCCGAACACTTGCCGCCGAAAATCGCCGCCCTGGCCAACCGACCCGCCGCATCCGCCGCCGGCCAACTCTCCCAAATAGAGCGCGCGGCAATATTGGCCAGCCTCGAGGAATGTGGCGGCAATCGCACACGCGCCGCAAAGAAACTGGGAATCAGCCGCCGGGCGTTGATTTACAAGCTGCGGGCGATCGAGGCGGAAGGTGGACAGGCCATACCCGGATCATCCCCTGCGACTGATGGCTGATCGCGGTGCTGACAAGCACAGCCGGCGGTTTACAACTTCTCGCCTGTGCTGGCGGCCCAGCTCACCTCTTTGCATCTGTCGATCGATGTCCCTCGAAGAAAGGGAGTTGGTAATCAGAGCTCGCGATTGGCCCAAATCGCCAGCAACCGTAGTGTGCCACAAAGACCCGTCTTCTACCCCAGTGCTACCTGCTGCGTAACCTTGCTTCTGCCTTCCGGCGATGGCATAGTAACAGTGCCGCCAGCGGGGATTGTCATTATCTAGTCCCTTACGGCGTAACTTGTGCGTGTCTTGCGAGCGTGTTTTCGGATGATATGGAGGGCCACGCTCCGTCGTGGCCGCAGTAGCTTCGGTGACTAAGCCACGGCCGAGGATATAACGGACGCGACATAGCGCGTCGCTGCCATTTGGTTGCGGCCGAAGACCGCCTTAGGCATTTTGGTATTCGGGAGGGAAAAATGAGCCGCGTATCGACCATCGTAGCCATCGTGCTGGCCGCTCTGGCGCTCACCGGCCGGTTGGGTAACACGCTGGGAGCAGAACAGCTTCGGGTGTTGCCGGCCGGAAAAATGCCCAACGACAAACGCCTGGAGCCGCTGAAAAACCTCAACGGCTACTTTCCTTTCAAGCCGTGCAGCACGCCGGCACAGTGGGAAGCTCGGGCCGAACGCTTGCGCAGGCAACTGCTGGTGGCTTTGGGCCTGTGGCCAATGCCCAGCACCACGCCGCACAACGCGGTTATTCACGGTCTGGTCGACCGCGGGCAATACACCGTCGAGAAAGTCTATCTGGAAAGCTTTCCCGGGCACTTCGTTGCCGGAAACCTGTACCGGCCCAAGGGACGCACCGGCCGATTGCCCGGTGTGCTCTGTCCGCACGGACATTGGCGCGACGGTCGGTTCTACGAGGCCACGCCGCAAGAGATCGAAAAGGAAATCGCCGCCGGCGCCGAGAAACACCGCGTCGGAGGACGCTATCCGCTACAGGCACGCTGCGTGCAATTGGCGCGGATGGGCTGCGTGGTGTTCCACTACGACATGGTAGGTTACGCCGACAGCGTGCAACTGCCGCATCGGCCAGGGGTCCGCGAGGCAATGAACACGCCGGAGAACTGGGGCTACTTCAGTCCGCAGGCCGAGTTGCGATTGCAGCACATGATGGGCTTGCAGACGTACAACTCCATCCGCGTGCTGGACTGGTTCAGCCAACTGCCCGACGTGGACCCGCAGCGCATCGGCGTTACCGGCGCCAGCGGCGGGGGCACACAGACGTTCATCCTGTGCGCGATCGACCCACGGCCCGCAGTGGCCTTTCCGGCGGTGATGGTCTCCACGGCCATGCAAGGCGGCTGCACTTGCGAGAATTGCTGCTACCTGCGGATCGGCACAGGCAACGTGGAGATTGCGGCGTTGTTTTCGCCGCGTCCGTTGGGCATGACCGCCGCCGACGACTGGACCAAGGAAATGCCCACCAAAGGTTTTCCCGAACTACAGCAGCACTACAAAATGCTCGGCGCCGAGGGAAATGTCATGCTGGCGGCGCTGTTGCAGTTCAAGCACAACTACAACTATCCCAGCCGGGCGGCGATGTACCAGTGGTTCAACACGCACTTGAAGCTCGGGGCGGCAACACCGGTGGTCGAAGAGGACTTCGAGCCGCTAAGCCGCGCCGAGATGAGCGTGTGGGACGACCGGCATCCGCGCCCCAAAGGCGGCGAGGACTACGAGCGCAGTCTGCTGCGATGGATCACCGAAGACTCTGAAAAACAACTTCAGCAGTTGACCCCCAAAGACCCTCCCAGCCTGGCGGAGTTCCGTCGCATTGTGGGCGGGGCTTTCGATGTGCTTATCGGCCGCAACGTGCCCGAGCCGCAACAGGTCCACTGCGCCAGCGTGGGGCAAGCGCAACTGGGCAAGTGGCGTGCCGAGACCTTGCTGGTGCGCTATCTCCCCGATGGCGAAGAGCTGCCTGCCATCCGCCTCCATTCTGAGAAGTGGAACGGGCGAGTCGTTGTGTGGATAGACAAAATAGGCAAACAAGGGATATTCGATGACAAGGGAAATCTGCGTGAGCCTGTACAGCGGATTCTTCAGTCGGGCGCGAGTGTCGTAGCCGTCGATCTGTTCGGCCAGGGAGAGTTTACCGCCGACGGCAAGCCCATGCTGCGCAATCGGCTAAACGCCAGCGAGAAAGATATCAAAACCCATTACGCAGGTTATACTTACGGATACAATTACCCGCTGTTCTCCCAGCGTGTACACGACATCTTGACCGTGATGGCCGCAGTGCAAAAAAGCGGTTCTAAGCCGCAGGATATCTACATTGTGGGCCTCGGCGGTGCCGGACATTGGGTGGCCGCCGCGTGTGCCGTGGCTGGATCGTCCATCGGCGGTGCAGCAATAGATACCGCCGGCTTCCGCTTCGCGGCCCTGACGGCCATCGACGACGCCGATTTCCTGCCCGGCAGCGTCAAGTACGGTGATTTACCGGCCATGATCGCCCTGTCGGCCCCGACGCCGATATGGCTGGCCGGCGAGAAGGAAATCCCTGCATTGGTGCAGGCTGCATACAAGTCTTGCGGAAGACCCGAGGCGGTGCGGCTTTACGTCGGCCCGGCAGAAGAAACAGAGCGATCGGCCGTCGATTGGCTGCTGCGATAGAGACGCATCACGTGCTACCATAACTTTAGACATGGCATCGGCTTTGTGCCTTTGTGTTTTGGTCGTCGATTTTCATCCACAACGCGGTCTGTTGGCCGAGGTGATGTATGATTCGATTGCGAACTTGTCTGGCACTGGCTGCTTTGCTATTGGCGGCCGGCTGTGAAGATGTTTACCAGATCCAAGTCACGCCGGAAGGCGACTCCATCCACCGAGAGCTGACCTGCTGGCGCGTAGATCACCAGAATCAACTGAAGCCGCTTCCGCAGGAGAAACTCGATCGCATAGCCAAGTTCTACACCTCCCGCAAGACAAGCGACGACGGCAACAAGCACATCTTTGCCGGCCGATTCACCGAAAGCACACCGCCCGAGCTTGGCGGCGCCGGGTGCTTCATGCGATTCCGCTCGTCGCTGGGCGATGCTTACAGCTATGTGGAGCGCTTCGGTACCAACGACGACCCGGAAACAACATTGGCCAGGCAGCGGGCGGCTGCCGATCGGCTGGTGGACTTGCTGATCGGGTGGATGGAAAGCCAGTTGTCCCGCGACCCGCGGTTTCCGCAACTGAAACGCTTCCTGGACACAGAGCTGCGTAAAGACTTGAAGAACCTGGCCCTTTACGGCTGGGCGGGCGACGTGGCCACGGCCGCCAAAGGTCAATTCGACGGCGAACCGCTGATGCGCGCCCTGCTGTACCTGTGGCAGCGCGATTATATCCGCCGCAGCGAGCTGCCCGTGCTGGCCCGAGCCATCGCCGCCGGCGACCAGGAACAATTGGTCCGCCACTTTCGGCGTTTTGTGGCACGGCGGATGGGCGTGCTGGACGACGAGCCTATTCCGACCAGTCTGGCGTTTCTGGGCAGCCGGCAACGTCAGAAACAGTCGTTAGATGTTTACATCCACAGCACCGAGCTGTACCAGAAGCGGCTGGCCGAATGGGAGCAACAACGCAACGACAATCCCGACCTGCAAAAACCTGAGCCAGAAGACCTGCTGAAGGAATTACTGACAGAAGCGTTCGGGCCGTACCAGTTCGTACTACCGGCCTTGGGAGACCGTGAACGGATAACATTGCGCCTGCGCACCGGTGTGGCCCCCTACGCGACCAACGGCAAGTGGGAGGCCGGGGCGGCAACGGTAGTCTTCGAGGAGAGGCTGTATCCGCATCGGGCCGTTCCCGCTTTGTGTTTCGCGCTGTGGAGTGTGCCCCACGAGCGCTTCCAGCGTGACCATTTCGGCCGGGTGATCCTCACCGGGGGCAATCTGGCTCGATATGTGATGTGGTACAACACCCTTAGCAAAGAAGAAACCGAAGAGTGGGACGGAATGCTGTCGGCGCTCAAACCGGACGGTGATATTGCCAAGACTTTGCGGGCATTCCGCTTCGCCGCCGAGCCGAAGCCCGACCCGCTCGACCCAGACTCCACGCCTTCAAGCTGGGCCGACGAGGCCAAGAGGCTGTTGCTGGACGCCCTGTCTGGCTCACAGAAGTAGGGACATCGGCCCGGTACGTCTGTCCGCCCAAGTGCGTTCGCCTCGGCCGGAAATGCAAGAAAACAGCCGATTAGCGCCCTGAAGCGCCCTACGGCCGCAACAAAACGGTGTTGATGGAGGGACGCGCTCCGTCGCGTCCGCTAGCAATGGGCACACGGCCACGACGGAGCATGGCCCTCCAGATCACCTGAAGACATCTGCCAAAAGGCGAACAACTTACGCCGTAATACCGACTATGAACAGTCAAGTGGTTTCGTGAGAGGGCACTATGACAGTGCTGCGGCCGGCTATTCGGCCGGCGAAGGAGTTGAACTGCCACGCACTTCCCGCGAAGATTTCCCCTGGCAGGCTCTGGCGGGCTCCCTAGCCCATTGAGCCTCCAGCCTGGCCAATTGATGGTCTATAGATTGGCAGAACTGGGCATAAGGGAGCAGCCCCACCACGATGGGCGTCTCGTAAAGGACTACCCGTGGCAGCCGGTGACGGAAGTTGTAGTTCAGTTCGTGTTCCATCGCAGCTACTGGCGCCTCCTCCTGACTATTCTACGCAGACCAGCGCCAGCCGGATCGAACGCAACGCAAATAACCCTGGTCGCTTGGGCCGCCGTGCTGCACGGCTGGGAAGGAAACTGACGGTGACAACGCCGCAGTCGGTGCACGGGGGAAATATTGGGCAATATGGGCCGATACTGACGTGCTACTGGCCAGATGGTTCTATACAAGTCGGGGGGCAAGTAATAACAAAAACTACCAAGGCGGTACCGAATTGCCAGCAGTGACAGTCCAAAACCGCACCTAACTCCGACACCGACACACTGAGTTGCATTGGCCAGACTTGCCGCGGGTGGCACGCTGCGCACGGCCGGGCGAAGAGCTCCCGGCATGAATACGCATCAGTCCCTTATGGCATGATTTGTGCGCGTTTTGCGCGCATGTTCTCAGAGTCTGTAGGGCCGCGCTCCGTCGTGGCCGCATGTCACTTTGCTGATTGAGACCATGGCGTAAAACCAGGCGGACGCCGCCGCAGCGCGCCGGTCCAACACCGCCACCTGGTTGCGGTCGATCGCGTTGACCTCCATCGGCGCACGACCTACAATTGCTTTGGTGTACGGGAGCAGTAAGCCATTGGGCAAGCAGACTTTAGGGTTTTCTGTAATGAGCCAGCCGCCGCAACCGCTTTGGCGACGGCGGGTTGAGGCGCTGCTGGGCACGCCGGAGGTCCTCAGTTGGCTGGCTTCCCTGGCGGTGCACATGCTGGCGATGATATGGCTTGCCCTGCTGGTATCCACCACTACCGAAGGTGGCCCTGCCCTGGTGGTGCTCAGTATCGGCCCGGACGAGACGGCCGATTCGGATGACCCCGCCGGAATAACGGTTGAGCAGGGGGGCGGCCCGGAAGGGGCGACTTCAACCGCCGCCGCACTGGCCGAAGTGCTGGAGGTCCCAGTTACCTCAGATCCGGCCGCGGTTCTGCCCCAAACCGAAGTGGCTCTAGGGCCGGCATCTTTGGAAGGTGGCACGGTCGGCTCGGCCAAAGCTGGCGTCGGGGGCGGGCAAAGCGCGGCAACTAGTAAGGTAAAAGGGATTGGCGGCAAGGCCCGCACCGCCGTTTTCGGCGTTCCCGGCGAAGGTTACACGTTCGTTTATGTGTTCGATCGCTCGGGAAGCATGGGCGGTTCGGGCCGAAATGCGCTGACGGCCGCAAAAAAAGAGTTGCTGGCAAGCTTGCAACAACTCGAACCGACCCATCAATTCCAGATCATCTTCTATAACGACAAGCTGACTGTCTTCAACCCGAGCGGCAATGCCGACCGGCTGGTCTTCGCCACCGAGCAAAACAAGGCGGCTGCGGAGCGCTTCATAAACTCCGTCGTGCCCGACGGCGGCACCGAGCACTACGCCGCTTTGCTGCTGGCGCTGAAGTTTCGGCCCGACGTGATATTCTTTCTTACCGACGCCGACGAACCCAAGCTGACGCCCGGTCAACTGGAGCGCATCCATCGCGCCGCCGGCGGAACAGTAATCAACACCATAGAGTTCGGCTACGGCCCGCAAACCGAAAACGACAATTTCATCGTCCGGCTGGCTCGGCAAAACGGCGGCAAGCATGTTTATGTCGATATATCCAGAGTTCCCGTCGCCGCCCAGTAGCGACTAAC
>Ga0209017_10001954_pt1 | contig 14367 bp, 17 predicted proteins | sample YNPBryunderm2012_FD_185812 | JGI IMG/M metagenome (GOLD analysis project Ga0209017, IMG submission 185812) | Anoxygenic and chlorotrophic microbial mat microbial communities from Yellowstone National Park, USA - YNP Bryant MS undermat 2012... ... | reverse complement strand
CGCCACCAGCGTGCCGCCTAGCCCCGTCGCCGATACTTGAAGTACGCCGCGCACGCCCCTTCGGAGGAGACCATCGTCGCGCCCAGCGGATGCTCGGGCGTACACTTCGTGCCGAACGCGGGGCAGTCGGTAGGTTTCTTCGCGCCTTGCAGTATCAACCCGCTAATGCATTCGGAGGCTTCTTCCACGCTGCCGGTGACAAGCGCAAACCGCCGCTCGGCGTCGAACTCCCGATACGGCTCGCGCAAGCCCAATCCACTCTGCGGGATTTCGCCGATGCCACGCCACTTGCGAGGCACCACCTCGAACACCTCGCGGACCAGCTCCTGCGCCGGACGGTTGCCCTCGCGCCGCACCGAACGGGCATACTGGTTCTCCACCTCTGCCCTGCCCTCCTCGAGCTGCTTCACACACATATAGATGCCCTGCAGGATGTCCAGTGGCTCGAAGCCCGTTACCACAATAGGCACGTGATACTTCTTCGCAATGGGTTCATACTCGGTGTAGCCCATCACGGTGCACACGTGCCCCGCCGCCAGAAAGCCCTGCACGCGGTTGTCGGGGGCGTTCAGTATCGCCTCAATCGCAGGCGGAACCAGCACATGGGAGACGAGTATGGAGAAGTTCTTCACGCCCAGCCTCTTCGCCTGATACACCGCCATCGCATTGGCAGGCGCAGTGGTCTCGAACCCGACCGCGAAAAACACCACCTGTCGGTCGGGGTTCTTCAGCGCGAGCTGCAGCGCATCCATCGGCGAATACACCATGCGCACGTCCCCACCCGCAGCCTTCGCGGAGAGCAAATCGCCCTTCGTGCCCGGCACGCGCAGCATGTCGCCAAAGGAGCAGAAAATGACCTCGGGGCGCGACGCCAGCTCCACCGCCTTGTCAATTAGCTCCACCGGCGTCACGCACACCGGACAGCCCGGACCGTGTAGCAAGGTCACCTGCGGGGGCAGCAGCTCATCGATGCCGAACTTCATGATGGCGTGCGTTTGTCCCCCGCACACCTCCATTACCGTCCAAGGGCGCGTGACGATCTTGCGGATCGCCTCCGCGAATCGCTGGGCCGCCTCCGCATCGCGATACTCTTCGATGAACCTCATGTGGGTTGCTCCTGCAGCTCGCTCAACTCCTCCATCTGGCGCAGGTATTCGAACACCTCCTGCGCTTCCTTTTCATCCACCACACTGAGGGCAAAGCCGACATGCACTATCACGTAATCGCCCACCTTCGCTTCGGGCACGTAGGCGAGGTTCACGTCCTTCACAATGCCGCCAAAGCTCACCTTGCCCGTGCGAGTAAGTGGGTCATCGCCTTCGATGCTCAAGATTTGCCCCGGTATCGCCAGGCACATCACGTATCCCTCCGATTGTCGCTGGTAATAGTATACCTTGCTAAAGGGCGGAAAGGAGATCCCACTGTTCGCATCGTAAACTCGCTGCGGGGAGGTGAATGGATGCAAACGTTACGCTTTGCCATTTTCGGCACAGGGTTCTGGTCGCGGTATCAGCTGGCGGGCTGGAAGGAGCTGCAAGGCGCAGAGTGCGTGGCGCTGTACAACCGCACCCGCTCCAAAGCCGAAGCGCTGGCAGCTCAGTTCGGTATACCTGCCGTCTATGATGATGCGGAAAAGCTGTTACAGCATGAACAGATAGACTTCGTGGACATTATCACCGACGTGAACACCCACGCGCAGTTTGTCACCCTCGCGGCGAAATACCGCAAGGCGGTCATCTGCCAGAAGCCAATGGCGCCCGATTTGCAGACGGCGCGACAGATGGTGGAAACGTGCAAACAGGCGGGCGTGCCCTTCTTCATCCACGAAAACTGGCGATGGCAGACGCCCATCCGTGAGGCGAAGAAAGTGCTGGACAGCGGTGTGATTGGCACGCCGTTTCGCGCCCGGGTGACGTTCAGCAACAGCTTCCCCGTCTTCGACAACCAGCCCTTCCTGCGCGAACTAGAGCAGTTCATCCTCACCGACATCGGCAGCCATATTCTGGACACCGCTCGCTTCCTCTTTGGCGAGGCGGAGAACCTGTACTGCCAGATTCGGCAGGTGAACCCCACTATCCGCGGCGAGGATGTGGCGACGGTGATGATGCGCATGGGGAAAGGCACCACCGTCGTCTGCGAGATGAGCTACGCCAGCCGCACGGAACACGAGCGGTTTCCCCAGACCTTCCTGTTTGTGGAGGGCGACAAAGGCTCGCTGGAGCTTGCCACGGACTACTGGCTCCGTGTTACTACCGCCGAGGGCACCCTGTCGCGTCGCGTTCCGCCACCCCGTTATAGCTGGGCAGACCCTGCGTACGATGTGGTGCACTCCAGTATCGTACCCTGCAACGCCAGTTTGCTGCACGCCTTGCAGACAGGCACCCTGCCCGAAACCCACGCCGAAGATAACCTGAAAACGGTGGAACTGGTATTCGCCAGTTACGAATCGGCGGAGAAAGATAAGGTAATCCATCTCGACGAGTGGAGACGGAAACGATGAGAATCCTCATCATCGGTGGGACGGGGCTCATCAGCACGGCGATGACGCGCCAGCTGCCGGAGAAGGGGGAAGAGGTTACTCTCTTCCATCGCGGCAAAACGCCGCCGCGCTTCCCAGGGGGGCAAAGTTCCTGTCGCGAGCTGACAAATGACCGACGAACTTGCTGAGAAAATACGCTACCTTACCGAGACCGCCCGCAAGCTCCTGCAGGGATGCCAGGTTAAAGCGCAGGATGGCACGGTGCTGTACACCCCCGATGGTCGTGGCAACTATGCCGCGCTGTGGACGCGCGACTTCGCTTACATGGTGGAGCATACCGCTGACCTGATGCCCGTCGGGCATGTCGAAGCCTGCATCCGCTACCTGATTAGAGGGCAAAGGGAGGATGGCGCGGTGCCCGACCGCGTGCGCCCGGACGGCGTGGCAGTATATGTCGCTGGTCCCGAAGAGAACCCCTTGGGTGAGCCTAATCTCGATAACCCCATGTTCCTGGTAATCGCCGCCGATGTTGCCCTGCAGCGCGCCACCACAGCCAGACGTAAAGCGCTATTCGCCGAGTGGTCGTCTGCGCTGGACAGGGGTATGGACTGGGTCCCTCGCAGTCCGCAGGGTCTGGTGTTCAATAACCCGGAGAAGCCCCACTCCCCCTACGGCTTCACCGACACGGTACGCAAGACCGGTGAGCTGCTGATGGAATCGCTGCTGTACTGGACGGCCTGCCTGCGTTTGGCGCGATGGCATCAGCAGCTGGGCGAAAAACGTCGCGAGGATGAGTATCTGCAGCGCGCCCGGCGTATCGAACAGAACCTGGACAGGCTGTGGGACGAGAAGGCAGGCGCGTTCCTTGCCGCCAGCGTGGACTGCAGGCAGGTGGATATCTGGGGCAACGCTTACGCCCTCGCCGTGGGCTTCCCGCTGGGCAAACGCAAAAGCACGGTGCAGCAGACGCTGGTGCGCCGCTACGCAGATTACATGTGGAAAGGGCAGGTGCGCCACCTGTATCGCGGTGAATACTGGGAGCGATTGCTCATCCCCGTGCCGCGCGACCGCTATCAAAACGGAGCCTACTGGGCGACCGCCTCCGGCTGGGTCATGCAGGCGATACACCCCGTGAATGCGCAGCTGGCGGCGCACACCTTTGACGAACTGATAGCGGACTTCCGGCAGAACGGCGTGTACGAGTGCGTCCACCCCGAGTACCGGCAGCTGGAGAGCTACGTGGTCAGCGCATGCCATCCGCTCGGTGCCGCGCGACAGCTATGGGGCAAGCACATTGCCCACGGTGTCCGTCAGGCAACCTGAGTCATAGATTCCGCTATGGAGTTCGTGCCGTGTGCCTTATAGCGTAAGGCTCCCGCCGGGCCGCCAGACAATCAGAGGTTCACCCGCTACAAGATCGCCTCAGCAACTCTCGATGCAGGTAAGCCGCTATTCCAATTCGAAACCAAACTCAACGAAAAATCCTGTGGCAACGAGGAGAAGAAACGATGCTTGCACCGACACCCCCAATGGGATGGAATAGCTGGAATACCTTTGGTGCAGATATCCACGAGGAGCTGATTCGGCAGGTCGCCGATACCTTCGTGGAAGCGGGCTTAAAGGAAGCCGGTTATACCTATGTGGTAATTGACGACCTCTGGGAAGCAGATGAGCGTGATGAAAAGGGACGCCTTGTCCCCGACCCCAAGAAGTTCCCCAGCGGCATGAAGGCGCTGGCGGACTATGTGCACAGTAAGGGGCTGAAGTTCGGCATCTACTCGTGCGCTGGCACACACACCTGTGCGGGCAAACCCGCCAGCTACGGCTATGAGGAGGTCGATGCGCAGACCTTCGCCGGGTGGGGCGTGGACTTCCTGAAATACGACTTCTGCTACAAGCCCGCGGGCGTGGATGGTCCTTCCCTGTATCGACGCATGGGACAGGCTTTGCGTGCTACCGGACGCCCCATCATCTTCAGTCTGTGCGAGTGGGGCACTAACGAGCCGTGGAAGTGGGGCGCCAGCGTCGGCGGGCACATGTGGCGCACCACGGGCGACATTAACGACTCGTGGGAGAGTATCGAGCAAATCGGTTTCAGCCAGAACGGTCTGGAGGCATACGCCGGTCCCGACCATTGGAACGACCCTGACATGCTGGTTGTCGGTATGTATGGGAAGGGCAACGTGGCGCGGGGCGGCTGTACCGATAGCGAGTACCGCGTACACTTTGCATTGTGGTGCCTGCTTGCCGCACCGCTGATGATTGGCTGCGATGTGCGCCACATGAACACCTTCACCCACCAGCTGCTGACCCACAAGGGGCTGATTGCTATCAATCAGGACCCGCTTGGACGGCAGGGCTTCCGCGTGGGACAGGAGGGGGAACACTTTGAGACGTGGATGAAGCCGCTGGCAGACGGTTCCATCACTGTGGGGCTGTTTAACCGCCATAAAGAATGGCGACGGGTGATTACCGCACCATGGGAGTCGCTGGGTCTTCATGACCGTCGCCCCTGCCGCGTGCAGAACGTCATCACCGGCGAGGACTACGGCGTGTACACCCGCTTCTTTGGCGCACCCGTAGACCCGCACGATGTGGTAGTGGTTAAAATCACACCGGTGAAGGATTGAGGGTGAGGAGACAGCCATGCGCGTTCTTGTTGTAACACGCCACCACGCCCCTTCGGATAGCGAGTTTGGTAAGATTTTTTTGAAAATCTGTGTGGAACCGTTGACTTTCACAGCAAAGTTTGTTACAATCTCATATGTAATCAGGTAGCAGCAACGCACAGGCGTTCTGCTTTTGCTGTTTGTGGTTGCTTTCCGGTTCGCGCAGAAAGGGGCCAACTGCAGACGAAACACGGGAACAGTCATGCAGCTTGTTCCCAGCGGTAAGTTGTGCTATCAATCGACTGAACTGGAGGGGGGACACGAGCAATGTGGCAGCGGCCGGAAAACGACCAGTTTGTCGAAGAGCTCTACCTTGCGGGAGAGCGTGTTGCTCCAGGCGTTTACAGACAGGTAGGTAGTGACAAGGTGATACGGTTGGAGAAAGAGGACGTGCTGCCTGCGAGCTGTGATGGACATGTCGCTTGCTATGTGCGTATCCAGAACTTGTGGTCGCAGATTCAGGCGATGCACACTTAGAGCAGGTGAACCGAGGATGGAGCCGACGGTGTTACCGTCGGCTCTTTTGCTACTCCAGACCGCTTTGCCAAACGCCAATGTTGCGGTACCGTTCATAACGGCTTTCGCGCAGTTTGCCCACTGCCATCTTCTGGAGTGGCGGCAGATGCCTCAGCAAGGCCTCCTTCACAATCTGCGCTGCCGCCAGCGGGTCGCGATGTGCCCCGCCCAGTGGCTCTTCAATCACCTCGTCCACCACGCCAAAGCGCAGGGCATCGTGAGCGGTGAGCTTCAATGCCTCCGCCGCCTCAGGGGCACGCTTGGGGTCGCGCCACAGAATAGCTGCACAGCCTTCGGGGGGGATTACCGAGTAGATAGCGTATTCCTGCATTAGTACGCGGTCGGCAACGGCAATGCCCAGCGCGCCGCCGCTACCCCCCTCCCCGATGACCACCGACACGATGGGCACTTTCAGGGCAATCATCTCGCGCAGGTTGCGAGCGATGGCTTCGCTGATGCCCCGGCTCTCCGATTCCACCCCGGGGTCTGCCGCCGGAGTGTCCACGAATGTAATCACCGGCCGCCCGAACTTTTCCGCCAGATGCATCAACCGAAGCGCTTTCCGATAGCCCTCCGGCTTCGCCATGCCGAAGTTGCGTCGCTGACGCTCCTTCAGGTCGCGCCCCTTCTGCTGTCCTATCATCATCACCGGCTTCTCGTTGAGCCATGCCATGCCCCCGATGATGGCACCGTCATCGCCGAACTGCCGGTCGCCGTGCAGCTCGATGAAGTCGTCGAAAATCACCCGGATATAGTCCAGCGTGTAGGGTCGCTGCGGATGGCGCGCCAGCAACGTGCGGTCCCACGGCGTCAGGTTTTTGAAAATCTCCCGCAGCAGCCGCTCGCGGTCTCGCTCCAGCGCGGCAATCTCGTCGCTTTTGTCGATACCCTGCTCCGCTGTAATGCGCTTCAGTGCCTCGATGTTGGCGTCCAGCTCGGCGATTGGCTTTTCGAAGTCCAGAACTGTTCGCACCTCTTCTACCCCCCTGTGAAAAAACGAAGCACCCTGTGAAGCGTGTGTTTCAGCTCCTTGCGCGGCACCACGATGTCCACCATGCCATGCTCCAGCTGGAACTCCGCTGTCTGGAAGTTGGGCGGCGGTTTCACCACCTGCGCCTGTTGCGCCACCCTTTGCCCAGCGAAACCGATGAGCGCGCCCGGCTCGGCGATAACCACATCGCCCACCGAAGCGTAGCTTGCCAGCACCCCTGCCATCGTGGGGTCGGTTAGCACACTGATGAAGGGTACTCCCGCCTCATGCAGTCGCGCCGCGGCTGCGCAGGTCTTCGCCATCTGCATCAGCGAGAGCAAGCCTTCCTGCATCCGCGCCCCGCCTGATGTGGAGCAGGTCACTATCGGGATGCGCTGTTCCAGAGCGTATTCCATCGCCCGTGCCACTTTTTCACCCACCGCGCTGCCCATACTGCCGCCCATGAAGGCGAAGTCCGCCACTGCCAGCACAATCGGAATGCCCGACAAGGTGCAGGTTCCGCTGACCATTGCTTCCGGCAGTCCCGAGTTTGCCCTGCCCTTGCTCAGTTTGTCCGCATATTCGGGGAAGCCCAACGGGTCGGCGGAAACCACCTCGGCATCCCGCTCCACAAAAGTATCCGGGTCTGCCAGCAGTGCGATGCGCTCACGTGCAGTAAGCCGATGGTGATGTCCACAGCGCGGACAAACCTTCAGGTTCCTTTCGAAATCGCGAGCAAACAGAATCTGCTGACACCCGTTGCATTTCACCCACGCATCGTTCATCTCATCCATCGTCACCCTTTCCGCCGGGCTTCGCCTTGCGAACCATCCCCTTTGCATCCGATCAGTCCTCCTTCAGGCAGGATTAGATCAGCCGGGAACCGAAATCTGCCCCAACAAAACATCCGCGCAGGGGTGATGCATCCGTGACCTTGCACGACCTCCGTAAAGAGATTGACCAGATAGACGAGCAAATCCTGCAGCTGCTGAATCGGCGGGCGGAGCTGGCACAGCAGATTGGCAACATGAAGATGCGCTCGCGCACGCAGTTCTTTACGCCCGAACGAGAGCAGCAGATATACCGTCGTCTGAGCCAGCTCAACAGGGGGCCGCTCTCCAACCAGCAAATACGCGCCATCTTCCGGGAGATTATCTCCGCAGCACGCGCTCTGGAGAAGCCTCTGGTCATCGCCTACTGGGGACCACCGGGCACCTTCAGCCATCAGGCAGGTGTTACCAAGTTCGGCACCAGCTGTGAGTTCGTGCCGGTGGACTCCATTCAGGACGTGTTCCACGAGGTGGAACGTTCCAGCGCGGATTATGGTGTGGTGCCAGTAGAAAACTCGACAGCGGGCGTCATCCCCGAAACTTTAGACCAGTTCATGCACACCAACCTGAAAATCTGTTCCGAATTGTATGTGCCCATCGCCTTCCATTTGGTGTCGCACACGACGCTGGAGAACGTCAAGCGGGTCTACTCGGGCGTGCAACCCCGTGAGCAGTGCAAACAATGGCTGCGCCAGCATATACCCGGTGTGGAAATCGTCGAAGTCTCTACCACCGCTCGCGCGGCAGAGATGGCGAAAGAGGACCCCGAATCCGCGGCGGTCACCAACGCCCTCGCGGCTCAGATGTATGACGTGCCCATTATCTGCGAACACATTGAAGACAACCCGCACAACCGCACCCGCTTCCTGATAATCGGCTACAACGAGCCTGAGCCGACCGGCAAAGATAAAACCTCGCTACTGTTCTCGGTACACAACCGCCCGGGCGCGCTGTTCCGTGCGATGGCAGCGTTCGAGATGTACAATGTGAACATGACCATGATCGAGAGTCGCCCTACCAAACTTGTGCCGGGAGAGTATATCTTCTACGTGGACGTTCAGGGACACATCAAGGATGCCCCCGTCGCCAAGGCGCTGACCGCGCTGCGAGAGAGAAGTCTTTATGTCACCGTTCTGGGTTCCTATCCAGAGGCAGAGTAGCGGGGCGTACGGTTTTTTCGGGTGGAATATCCCCAAAAGCAGGATTCTGGCATGATTCTTGCAGTAACTACAGGATGGAAGTCATGCGGCAGCAGCCGCAGGTTTTGCCCGTGTTCGCGCCCGCGCCATTGAGGTTGGGAAGCGTAGCACCGGGCGAGGTACGAGACAGGAGGAAGTGGCAATGCACACCGGTACCGTGAAATGGTTTAATGACGCGAAGGGCTACGGCTTCATTAAGCCAGATGACAGCGACAAGGACGTGTTCGTGCACTACACAGCGATTCAGATGCGCGGGCACAAGACCCTCACCGAGGGACAGCGCGTGCAGTTTGAAATCGTGGAAGGCGCGAAAGGTCCACAAGCCGCAAACGTCATTGCACTGTAAGCGGCTCTCATCCCTGAAAACGAAGCGCCGGTTCGCCCCACCGGCGCTTTCACTGCAGGAAATGTATGTGCCACCGTCCAAGTAAAGTAGATAGAAACGACGAACGACGAAGATTACCTCAATGTGCTTCTAAACGCGATACGGGTATGCCGGCTGTATAAACCCCACTTTGGCGTCGGCAGGGAAATGTCTCTACAAGACTTCGAGGCTGTCTACAGCAACGACGTCTTTTACAGTTGGTTCGGACTTAATACCGCTGAAGTGTATCGTGCCCACCGGCTTGCGGGCGGAATTACCTCTCTATATCGGCAAATCGGCGTGGGCTGTGAAAGGTTAACGCAAACCATTGTTTGCGATACCTTGAGCTTAAGTGCCGAACAAATTGTCTGGTCATACACTGTACCCACACCGGACGGTAAAAATCGGAGGATCTCTTTGGATGCGAAGATATCACTGGACGACGTGAAAGATAGTACGAAGCGCGAAAGTTTGCAAAAATGGATGGAGGCTGCAGTGGGTATGGCACCTGCTGTCTCGCGTTTAAGCGGCGTGGTGTTCGAAGTGCGACAGGGCTACAAAAGCAAAGACTCCAAGCGACAACAAGCCGACCTGCTTAGTGCAGCCAATGCTTACGCAGAAGGTTTGTTGCCAGTATTGTTTTTGCTGTCAAACCAGATCGATGAGGATATAGAAAGACGCTACAGGGCGGCTCGCTGGCACATTCTTCGCGGAGTACTGCATGGTTCCAGTACCGAATCTACCTACGTGTTCTGCAATGAAGTTCTGGGTTATAATTTGGCGGACTTCTTCAACCGTTATTCAGACACGCTGCGTACAGAGATTTTGAGCATTATTCGCGACCTACTAACATGAGCTGCATATCTCGGCGGGACGAACTGACGTTTAAAGCCAACACTCAACGGGGACGGTATGGTTGGCTGCGGCTTACACCAGCCTTCTCTGCTCTCGCAGTAGAGATAGCTTTGGAACGCGCTGGCGCGAGACAACGTGCAATAGACCCTTTTGCCGGTACAGGCACAAGCGGTCTGGTGTGTGCAGAACATTCCATACCTTGCGACTTGGCAGAGATAAATCCGTTTCTGTCGTGGCTCTGCCAGGTGAAAACACGCAACTATACACCGAGCGATATTCTTGAAGCTAGGCTTTTGGCACATACTGCTGTTCAAAAAACCTTACAGGGGGTGCCCGATTGGAGTCGTTGGGTACCTCCTATCCACAACATTGAGCGCTGGTGGACACCTCGCCGCCAAAAGGTTCTCGCTTCCCTGCTCGCCTCTCTGTGGAAAGAACAAAATGCGAAAGCACAGGCCCGAGACCTTGTTCTCATCGCCTTCTGTAGAGTTGCCATAGAATGGTCATCGGCTGCTTTCAACCACCAATCCCTATCTTTCAAAACACCATCCGTGTCCCTGTTCGAGGAAGATGAAAACACCGTCATTCTGGAGCACTTCTTAAAAGAGGTGGAGGAGATCCTCTCGTCGGCGGAAACGCCTGTTGGCGCACCAATACGAGTCTTCGAAACCGACTCTCGCTTTATAGACCAAGCTGTTCCGGAAAAGTATGACCTTGTAATAACTTCCCCTCCATACCCAAACCGTATCAGCTACGTCCGAGAACTCAGACCATACATGTACTGGCTTGGCTACTTGCGGAAAGCGGGTGACGCAGGTGACCTTGACTGGCGAGCAATAGGCGGCACATGGGGTATCGCCACCAGCCGCTTGGAGGACTGGCAACCTGACAATCCAAGCGCGGATACACCTGTCTTGCGTTCCATTGTGCAAAGGATTGCTAACAAAAGCCCTCTGCTGGCGAATTACGTGCGGCGCTACTTCCACGATTTGGCTACACACCTGAACCGAATCACCAATATCCTACAGCCCGATGCCAAAGTGTTCTACATTGTCGGCAACGCAAAGTTCTATGACACCATTGTACCCACTGAACAACTCCTCAAACAGCAGATGCAGGATGTTGGCTATCGGCATGTTACCATAGAACCCTTGCGCAAGCGCAACTCTAAAAAGGAGTTATACGAATACCTTATCAGTGCAGACTGGCACTAAGGAGTGTATCACGTTAACAGACCCCTGATGACCGACGCCAGCTCCTCTGCCCGCTGGGAGCCGATGAGCAGGGTTCTACCGTTCGCAAACTCCAGCTCCACCCCCCGATTACCCGATATGGTGTACGCTTTCCCGCGCGCGCCGTAACGAATGCCCCATCCGCCATACTCCAGCAAGGGGTTGTAGGTGCGCGCCTGTACCCCCTTGATGCGCTCGGGCTCTATCCTCACCCAGCGCCAATGGAAGGGAATAAAGCGAAGGTATATGCCATCGTGCCTGACCTGAGTCACTAACCGCATGGAAGCAAGGAACACCGGCAGCAGCACGCCAGCCCCCAGCCAAACTATCCAAGCCGTCCACTCCGAGGTGGGGTCTGACCCCGACGCTTCGCGCAATACCACCTGCTTCCACCAGATGTACCACGCAGGCGCTATCCCCACCAGTATAATCAGCCACACCCACCACTGCGTGAATCGCTGTTCCTCATGAAAGAGGGCAAAATGTTCTTCCATCTCTGTCCACCTCCGGCAGGAGTATACCCCCAAAGCCGCCAAATAAACCTTAGGGATTCATAACACGTAGCCATCTCGAGAATGCACTATGAATCGACGCGAATTCATTCAGGGGAGCATGGTGATGTTTGGAGCCGCCGCCTTTGCCTCCGGTTCTGCAGCACAGCCCGCACCGCGCCCACCCGCCTTCAAGCTGGGGCTCGTGACCTACAACCTGGCGCGGGAATGGGACGTGCCCACCATCCTGGCTCGGTGCAAAGCCACTGGTTTCGCCGCCGTCGAGTTGCGTACCACCCATGCGCACGGCGTTGAGCCCGGCATCGATGCCGCCCGGCGCAAAGAGATACGCCAGCTCTTCGAAGATTCAGGCATCGTGCTGTGGGGGCTGGGCACGGTGTGTGAGTTCCACTCTCCAGACCCCGCCGTCGTGCGCGATAACATCGAGACCTGTAAACGCTTCTGCGAACTGGCACGGGATGTCGGTGCGAAAGGGGTGAAGGTTCGTCCGAATGCCCTGCCCGAAGGCGTGCCGGCGGAGAAAACGCTAGAGCAAATTGGCAAGGCACTCATCGAGTGCGGTAAGGCTGGCGCAGACAACGGCGTGGAAATCTGGCTGGAGGTACATGGTCACGGCACACAGGAGCCACCTAATATCGCCCGTATCATGCACCACTGCGGGCATCCCAGCGTGGGCATCACGTGGAACTCCAACCCCACCGATGTGAAAGACGGCAGTGTACGGCAGAGCTTCGACCTGCTAAAGCAGCACATCCGTTCCTGCCATATCACCGAGCTGACCAGCAGCTATCCATGGCGCGAGCTGTTTAGCCTTCTCAAGGGCGTCGGCTACGACCGTTACACCCTCGCCGAGATACCGGGGCTGGAGACGAGCAGTGTAGCAGATACCGAGCGATTCATGCGCTACTACCGTGCGCTGTGGCAGGAGCTATGCCGGTAGACGCGGCGCGCTGGAAGGTCTCGCTGCACGGAGGGCACAGCCGCGAATTTTGCGACCATGCCTACTCCTCCCTGCGTGAGATGCTGGAGGCGGCGGTCGCGGCGGGCTACCATACCTTCGGCGTCACCGAACACGCCCCGCGCGTGGAAGAACGCTTTTTATATCCAAACGAAATCGCGCTGGGGTGGGACGTGCCCAAACTACTTGCCGACTTTGAACGCTACGCGAAGACCCTGCCTGCGCTGGTGGAAGAGTTCGCGGATCGCTTGGTCGTGCTGCGCGGGTTTGAGGTCGAGGTCGTGCCCGCTGCCTCTTACGTCTCGCTGATGCAGGACTACCGTCGGCGCTATGCCTTCGAATACATCGTCGGCTCAGTGCATTACGTGAACGAAATCTCCATCGATAGCAGCGTGGAGGACTTCCAGCAAGCCATCGAAGCCTGCGGCGGTGTGGAGCCGCTCGCGGTAAGGTACTACCAGATGGTCGCAAAGATGGTTACTGCCCTCCAGCCGGAAGTGGTGGCGCACCTCGACCTGATTAAATTGCACGGTCGGCACTTTGGCTTAAAGGAAACCGATGCGGTGCGGCAGGCGGCGGAAGAGGCTCTGGAGGCGGTGCGTTCCACAGGCGGCATCGTGGAGGTAAACACCGCGGGCTATCGCAAAGGGCTAGGCGAACCATACCCCGCCCCGTGGCTGGTGCAGCTGGCGCAGCAGATGGGCATCGGCTTCTGTTTGGGCGACGACAGCCACCGTGTGGAACAGGTCGGCTTCGGCATCGAACAGGCGCGGGCGTACTTGTTGGAACAGGGTGTGCGAACCCTGACGGTGATCACGCGCGAAGGGCACAGCCTGAGTCGGCACGAGGTATCGCTGGAATAACCGCATTCTGGCATTAAAGCCGTGGCGGGCCCCTTGACAAACGCAGGGCAAAAGCTGTATGTGCCGAGTGGTTGCCGACGTGGTGAAATTGGTAAACACGCTAGGTTCAGGGTCTAGTGCCCGAACGGGCTTGGGGGTTCGAGTCCCCCCGTCGGCACCACTCCCCTACACATGCTACCCCACAGCGAGCAATACCACCACATCTTGTGTTCTCCCCCAGTCGACGAACGCGAGGAGGACACATGAAACACGCTAGGCTACACATCACTGACACAAACCCGCTGAATCTCTGCGCAATGGTGGAGCTGTGGCTGAATGACCTCGAAGCAGGAAATGCCAGCACCAACACCATCACCGTCTACCGTTTCATTCTGAACACCTTCCTGCGCCAGGTGGGAAACATCCCCGTCACCGACATCACCCCGCAACACATCCGCCTGTACCTGATTGCCAGACGCAGACAGGGTAAATCTCCCCAAACCGTTGCGGGAAACTTCCGCACCATTCACACCTTCTTCCGCTGGCTGTGTCGGCAGGGCATTTTGGGCGCTAACCCCTGCGACCTTGTGGAAAGCCCTAAAGGCGAGAAGGTCATCCAGTGGCTACGGAAGGCTGAGGAATTCATCGGCAAGCCTACCGGTGTGAAGGTAGGCGCACGCCACATGCGGCGCACGTTTGCCACCTGAAGGCTGCGCAGTGTGGGCGCTGAACGCGGCTACAAGTGACCACCTCGTGCGACCGCTGTCAAGTGCCCCTCTGCAGAACGCCAGTCTCGGAGAAGCTGTCACATCGCGGGACACAATATGTAGGGTGCTTAGGTGTTCAGAGGTAGCACATCTTGTGTTGGAGCGGGGGACGGGAATCGAACCCGCACCACCAGCTTGGAAGGCTGGAGCTCTGCCATTGAGCTACCCCCGCAC
>Ga0209017_10001950_pt1 | contig 14387 bp, 7 predicted proteins | sample YNPBryunderm2012_FD_185812 | JGI IMG/M metagenome (GOLD analysis project Ga0209017, IMG submission 185812) | Anoxygenic and chlorotrophic microbial mat microbial communities from Yellowstone National Park, USA - YNP Bryant MS undermat 2012... ... | reverse complement strand
GAGGGAGGGGGGGACGACGACGTGGACGGGCTGGAGGGGGTGGGTTCAATTTCGACCCGAACCGCGCCTCGACGGTCATCGGGAATTTCCTCGGCGACGATCCGCCGCACCTCGGCATCGAGTCGTTGGCGGGCGTCGGGGGGAGCGCCAGGTGAGGAGCCTCCAGTCTTGGCGTCGGGAGACACCACCACCACGACGTCGTAACGTGGACCCGAAGCGGTGGAATGACCCGACCCGGCGGCCTCGTCGGGATTAGCGAAGGGGAGACGGATCGGCGTGTTGAGGGTGAGCGTCGGTGACGGGGAGGAGGCGGAGGCGGCGGACGGCGCGACCTTGGGATCGCCGTCAGGTGAATGTGGCGCGCCGACCGATTGGGGATCGATCTCGACCCGCACCACGGCGTGTGGCAACCAACCTAGGCGTTGAGCCAGACGGGTTTGCAGGTCGCGGACTTCGCTGTTGGTCTGCGTGTCGGCATTGGCCAAACTGGTCTGGGACTCGTCGGAGTGGGTTTGGGCGAGGGATGGAGAGGCTTGGGCCGGCAAAGGTTTGAGACGGTCGGAGCGGGCGGCGATCGCTTGGGGTGGGGCGTTGGAATCGTGGGACCACTCGAAGCGGGCCAGAGTGCGGGCGTCGAGCAGCACCAGTTCCCGGAGACCAGGCACCAGACCCCGCAGGATGGCCAGAATGGTTTCAGCAGTGGCCGGGTCGAGGATGAGGTCGGGCTCCATCTCGACTCGAACGAAACCGCTGACGGGTTCGGATCCCGAAGAACCTAGTCCCCGGGGGCGTTCTAGATGAAAACGGACGTAGGTGGAGAGGATGCCGGGACACTCCTCTAACAGCAAGCGGGCCTCCTCCTCGCGGGCTTCGTGGAGACGCCGGGCACGGTCCTCGGGAAGCTCGAAGATCGAGCCGCCCTGGGCCAGGCGTCGTCGGGTGTCTTCGAGCGAGCGGGGAGCCAACTTCTGAGCTTGAAGCAGTTCTTGGGCTTGAAGGCGTTGTTTCAAAGGAACACGAACCACGCCGTCGGGGTCGATGGCGGTCGGGATCGCTTTGGTGCTCAGGAGAGCCTCAACCTGAACCCGTTCGGCGACACTGAAGCGATGGCCTCCGAACAACGGGGTCTCCGGCGTCCCACTCTCTTTCGTGGTCCAAATTACCCACCCCACCATCCCAAGAACCGCCAAGCTGGCTAAAACGACGACGATCGGGGTGGGCAGGGGGAAGGGCGAAAGGTGGACAGTGGACGTTCGGGCCACGCGGTCGAACCGCCAGGACAAGAGGCGACGCGGAGGATCGTTGGCTGAACCATTTGACGGGGGAGCCGACGAGGTCGGCACGGCGTTGGATTCGGTTGACATCCCCACCTCTCCCGTTGGGTTTGGTCCGGCGTAAGTCGCGGCGCCGCGGTCTTGTGACCGATTTGAGCTGAGTTGTCGGTCGGATGAGATTCGGACGCGACGACCCCTCCCTGGGTTCACCCCGCGGTGCCTGGTCCAGGCGGTGGGGTGTGCTACCTCAAGCCGCCCATAGCGTCAACTCCAATCATCCGTGAGCGGCGTGGGCGTGGACCGGTGGCAATCGGGTCAGTGGAAGGTTGAATTTTCGAGGAGGATCGGCAGCACAAGGTCCTTTCGATGGAAAGGAAGAAATCCAAACAGGTGCGGATTGAAGGGGGCCGGCGGTTCGCGTGACAGAATCGCCATGCGGTGGGGTTGTGAGGCTTGGGTTGACGGCGAACGCGGACCTGATAGGGTTCACCTCATGTCGCGGGGGTGGGCTTCGCTTCTTGGGTGAGTGAGGACCGTCGCGGCGACGTCCGACGAACTTGCCCCTTAGCCTGTTTTCTCGGACTCGTTCAGTCCGCTCGTCACTCCACCAACACAGGGTTAGGAGGGCCGATGGGTCGAGAGCGAGTGGGTGGTTCGATCGACTCCCGGTTTCGTTTCGTCAGGAAGGAGTTCGCGCCGATGGATCGGCCTCGTTTTTGCCGCTTGGAATGGACGCTCGCCCTGATCGCTTTGATGGCGACCATCTCGGCGGGTTGCAACTCGGCGCGCCGTCAGGTGCCGCCACCGATCAACTACGCGCCGGGAACGATGCCCGAGCCTATGACTCCCGGTGCCGTTTCATCCCTGCCCACGATTCCACAGGTCGGGGGAGATTATTCTGGAACGAGAGGGAACTCTGCCACCACATCGGGAACGGTTCCCTATGGCGCTCCGGCCTCAGCTCCGTTTTCGATTTCGCCCGCTCCGGCGGGGTCGCCGCTGCCGACCCCTTACGACGCTTCGGTGCCGGGGATGCCAATGATCGGCGGCGGGTCGTAACGCGCTCCGAAACAGGATGGGAATGTGAAGTGACGCGGGCGCGACAACTCCGGTTGGGCTCGTCGTGGTGGGATGGGAGGCGCGTCTGTGTCTGTGTTGAAACGACCACCTCCGGTTCGACCCTGGCGGAGTTGAACCGGAGGTGGTAATGGGTTGGTTAGTTTGGATTCAGGGACATAGGATCGAACGGTTTCGAGCCGGTCTCACGCGACATTGATTTCGAGAATGCGGAACCGCAACACCCCTTTGGGAACGTTGACGCAGACCTCGTCGTTGACCGACTTGCCGAGTAGTCCCTGACCAATTGGGCTGCTGAGCAGAATCTTGTTGTTGTCGTAATCCTCTTCGCCGGGACCGACGAAGGTGAACTCCTCCTCGTCGTCGCAATCTAAGTCGAGTACCTTGACGCGGGTGCCGAAGACGACCCGATCGGTGGTGACGGCGTTCTTATCGACGATGATGGCGCGACTGAGCTTGCTTTCCAGATCGTTGATCTTGGCCTGGAGCATTCCCTGAGCTTCGACCGCCGCGTCGAACTCGGCGTTCTCGGACAGGTCGCCGAAGCCCCGGGCCAAGGCGATCTGTTCGGCGATCTTGGGCATCTCCTCATTCTTCCAGTGATCGAGCTGGGCGCGGAGCTTGTCGTAGCCCTCCTTCGACATCGGAACTTTGTCCATCGTCACTGACCTCCGAAGCGATCCTGAACGACCGCGTGTTGCGATACGATGCGGGACGGGGAGTGCAAAGAGAAGCGAAGGCGGCGGGTTCGGCGTGCGATCCGGAACGATCCTGCCGATTCGGCCGCGGTAGGACGGTGGCCTCGAATCGGGTCAACTCAAGCCAACCTCAATTGAGTCCACGCCAGTCGAGTCGAGTTTAGTCCAGTCCGGTCGAATCGGGTTAGGTTACGTCGAAACACACCGCCACGGTTCGGAACGCTTCTCGGAGTCGTCGGGTTGGGTTTGGGTTCGCATCAACTGGATCTTCGCAGCTCAAACCAACCCATAGTCCTCACGAGACGAGCAAACGCGCCGAACCCGACTTCCCAACCGGGAGAACCACGGTGAACCCCACGCTCTCCCGGACGAGATCGATCGATTTGGGCCGAAACGAAGCGGAATGAAGCGTCATGGTGTCCCACGCTTGCGTTGTTGGCCCTCGCTTCCCTGCGAGTTCCGCCATTCCGATCTCAAACACCCCTCCGAATCGATCCAAGGAATTCGATATGGTGAGGTTGGCGGACGCCCACGAGCTAGCGCGTGCTTGGTTCGCGGCGATTCAAACAAAGACCGCGACTTCGGCCGCGGGAACCGCGGGCGAAGTCGCGGGCGAGATCGGAATACCTCAGCCTAGTGTCTCGGCTTCGGTTTGGCAAGGCCAATCGACTGGATCCGGCGACGAAAACCAACAGGCGATGCCGGGGGGAATCGGCGTGGAGCGAGCGGGGACGACCCGGATCGAGTTCGGGGAGGATTGGGGTTATTCGTGGCGCAGCGCTTCAATTGGGTCCATAGCAGCGGCGCGAACGGCGGGATAGAGACCAGAGAGCAGACCGACAATCACCGAGATGGCGAAGGCCAGCAGGACCGATTCGGTCGTGACGTAGGCTTTCTGATCGGGCAGCCAGACTTGAATGAAGACCGGCATCAGAACCCCCAGAGCCACCCCGAGGAGACCGCCGACCCCCGAGAGGACCACGGTTTCGATCAGAAACTGCTGGGTGATGTCGCGGCGCTTGGCTCCCAGGGCGCGTCGAATGCCGATTTCACGGGTCCGCTCGGTGACGGTGGCGAGCATGATGTTCATGATGCCGATGCCGCCGACCAGTAGCGAAATGGCGGCGATGCAACCCAGCAGCAGTTTGCCTTGAAACGCCTCGCGTTGCGCGGCCAGCAAAAGGTCGTAGGGAATGGTCATCTCTACATCTTTTTTAGCGCTGTGGTAGGGCAGGTAGGCCCCTTTGACCACTTCGGAGGTGGGCATCACCTCCTCCATCGAGCCGAGTTGGAGGGTGATTTGGCTGAGTTGGTACTCCTCGGCCTGGAACGCGCCGGAGCGTCGCTCGATGACCTTGTCACCGAAGCGGATGCGGGCAGTTTCCAGGGGGATGTACACGTCTCTGTTGTAGTCTTGGGCGGCGAGCGAGCCGCCGATGCCGGCGGTGCTGGCGCGTTCGCGGGTGACGCCCACCACGGTGTAGTAGTCGCCGCCCAGGCGGACTGACTGGCCGATCGGGTTTTCGAACGGGAAGAGGACCTGGGCTGTTTCGTGGGCCAGGACGGCCACGTTGTCGCGGTTTTTGCTGTCGTTTTCAGTCAGGAATCGCCCCCTGGCCATCTTGAGGGAGTTGAACTCCAGATAGTCGGCTGTGGTGCCGACCACGCGGCCTTCTAACATGTAGGGGCCTCGGCGGATCTCCTTGCGGATCTCGCGGATCGGCAGCGCTTTACGGAGGTTGGGCACGGTCTCCAGAATCCGTTCGTAATCGGCGTATTTCAGACCGTAGGTTAGGATCGAAGGGCCGCGGGTGGTGCTGGACAAGGTATCCTGAGCCGGTTTGACCGAGCGGAGGATGATGTTGGTGGCTCCCAGTTCTTTGATCGCCTCCTGAGCGGCGCGACTTTTTCCTTCAGACAGCGCCATCATGGCGATGACCGCGCCGACACCAAAGACAATCCCCAGCACAGTCAGGCCCGAGCGGAGTTTGTGCAGCAACAGGCTTTTCATGCCCAGGCAGATGCTGCGGGTCAACCGTCCCATTGCGGGGGGTCCTCAAGCACAATAGAGCGACGAAATGATCGGAAACATGGAGGGGGGCAAACACGGGGGGGTTGGGTTGGGTGGAGTGGAGTGCCAGCCAACGGCGAGGCGGGGGAGACGCGGTGGTGGGTGGTGGAGTGAGAGGGTTGTCCGGTCCATCCCGACCATCCCGGCACCAAGAATCCGAAACCGTAGGAGTTCGAAGCCCTGGCGAGGGTTGCACCTTGCCGAAAACGAGAACGCGAGGGGGGAGGCCGTCGGGTCGCGTCACACAGCGGCCATCGCCACCTGGACACCGGTGACGTGGCAGGCCGGATGGTCCTCGCCTTGCATTCGCCGGCTAGGACCGTCGTCGATGATTCGACCGTCGCGCATGCGGATGATCCGTTTAGCCCATTGGGCGATATCCTCCTCGTGCGTCACCATGATGATGGTTTTGCCGCCGTTATTGAGGCGGGTCAGCATCGTCATGATTTCCTCGGAGGTCTTGGAGTCGAGGTTGCCGGTCGCTTCGTCGGCCAGGATGATTTTAGGGTTGTTGATCAGCGAGCGGGCGATGGCCACCCGCTGCTGTTGGCCGCCGGAGAGTTGGTTGGGCTTGTGATCCAGACGTTGGCCCAGCCCGACCAGGTTGGCCAACTCCAGGGTGCGGGCCTCGTGTTCGGGGGTGATTTCCCCGGACCCCTGATAAGTCAAGGGGATTTGGATATTCTCAACCACGGTGTATTGCTGAATCAGGTTGTAAGACTGGAAGATGAAGCCAATGTCGTGTGAGCGTACCTCGGAGAGTTGATCGTCGCTCATGCGGGCCACGTCCTGGTCACCCAGGAAGTATTGGCCCGAGGTGGGACGGTCAAGGCACCCCAGCACGTTGAGCATGGTGGATTTGCCCGAGCCGGAGGTGCCCATAATGGCGACGAATTCCCCTTCGTGGAAGGTGACCGTCACGCCCCGGAGGGCGTGGACGGTGATCACCTCCTGCTGTTTGGAGCGGCCGAACAAGCCGCTCCCTCCACGGTGGCCCATCACATAGGTTTTCTTGACGTCGATCAACCGGACGATCGGTCGGGCGTTGGAACGGACCCCCACGGCCATGCCGCTCATAAGCCACCTCCGAAGCCGCCGCCACCGCCAAAGCCGCCGCCCATGCGGGCTTTCATCTGTTCGATCATCTTTTGGCGTTCTTCGGGGGTAGCGTTCTTCATCGCCTCCATCATCGAGGGGTCGATGCCACGTTTGCGCATTTCGGCTTGGATCATGGCACGGCGTTCCTCAGGCGAGGCGTTTTGCATTTTCTGGATGAGAGCTGGGTCCATGCCACCCATCATGCCGCCGCCAGGAGGTCCGCTGCCCAGACCGCCCCGCTCGCCTTTCTTCTTGGCGGCTTCATCCTTGGCGGCCGCGTCCCCTTTGGCTTCGGGCGCGTCCGAACCAGCGGCACCCACCACCTTGAGCGCTGTTGGTCCCACCAGCGCGGCCGAATCGGTCGGGGGCGGAGCGTTTTCACCGCTCTGGGTGCTGGCTTGGTTGACCACCCGGAGCATTTGATCTTTCTCTTCGGGGGTCAACAACGAGACCGGGTTGAGTGCGACCTGTTCACCCTCCTTCAGACCTTCGACGATTTGGATGGCCGCGTCGTTGTAGGTACCGACCTTGACGAACCGGCGTTGCGGTCCCTGGGGGGTCAGCACGTAAACGGCTGTCTTGCCTTCCCAGGGCAGGATAGCTTGCTGAGGCACCGAGAGGCAGTCCGGCACAGTTTCGACATAAATCTTGACCTGGGCCGAAAGGCCGGGACGCAGACGGGGATCGGCCTGATTGACCCGCACATACGCGGTGTATTGCTTGACGTCAGAGGCCAACCAGCCGGTGGGGTCCGGCAAGGGAGCGACGTAATCGACCACACCGGCCAGCGGTTGGTCGGGGAAGGCGTCTACCTGGATCTCGGCACGCAGGCCGGGTCGGACCCGCGCGACCATCGATTCGTGAATCTTGGTATTGACCCGCATGTTGTTGATGTCGGGCAGGCGGATGATGGTCTGACGCTGGCGGACCGCCACACCCTCGGCGATGATCACTTCCTGACCACCCCGGCCCCCAGTCTCGTTGGCGTACACCACCAGACCGTCGCCCGGCGCGTAGATCGTGCAATTCTCGATCTGCTCCTCCAACCGCTTCTGCTTATCACGTTCAATTAGCAAGGCCGACTGTTTGGAGGCTTCGTCGGCCTTGAATCGTTCGACGTTGCTTTGCAACTCCTTGAGCATCTTGGGCTTGGTGTATTTCTCCAGCACCTCGATCCGCTTTTTGGCGTTCTGCAGCTGGAACATGTAATTGTCCAGTGAGCGTTGTTCGGCCAGCAGCTGCGAACGCGACAAGTAGCCCTTGCGGGTCATCCGCTCGGTCCATTCGACCCGATCCTTGCCGCGGGTCACGTCCGACTCGGCCAGAGCAATCTCGCCTTCAAGGGATTGAAGATTCTGAAGATAAGTCCCTTCCTCGTATTCCACCACACTGGTCTCGGCCACCTCACGGTTGAGACGGGCCTGCTCGTAGGCGCTGACCGCCTGGTCGGTGTTGATCTTCTGCTGAAGCAGACTGTCGCGGAGCGAGGCCGAATCGAGTTCGACGATCTTCTCGCCTTTCTTGACCCGGGTGCCCTCCGGGACGATCCAGATGATCGTGGGGTTGCCTTCGACCTGGCTCTTGACCTCGATGTTGTTAGCGCTTTCCAGCGTTCCTTTTTCTTTGACCAAAACTTCAAGTTTACCCCGCGTGACCGTGAATGGCACGACATCGGTGCGTGACGAGGCACCGAAGACGTTGGCCATCAGGGTGTTGGAGGGACCCAGCACTCCTGAGAACAGCACTCCAGCCAACGCGGTTAGAACTAAAGCAGCCAGGGCGGCCGTCTTGAGGCCGCTTCGGGTCCGCCGGGTCGGTTCAGGGACGGAGGGCTTGGCTACCGGCAAGTCCCAATTCAAAATCGGCGGGGGGGAGGTCGGTGGCGGGAGCGGTCCGGAGGCCGACGCCGTTGCGGAGCCCGCCGGGGTTGGGGAGGGGCCCGCCATCCCCGGGGGGGGACTCAGCACGGGCCGAGTCTCGTCCTGGAGCGAAAAATTCATTGTAAGCCTCCCATTCATCGTAGGGCATCGTCCCAAGATCCCGATACAGGGCCAACCGGGACTGCTGATACTGTACCCACAAGTCGATCAGCGCGTTTTGCGAACCGAGTAGAATATTTTGCTGCTGAAGAAGGTTGTTGGTCTGGGCGATCTGATCGGCCCCCACACCGCCAGGTTGAGGCGGCGCGTAGATTCGTTCGATCGTCGCGTCGATGTTCCGAACGTTCAACTCCAACTGCAATTTGACGATCTCATACTGCACCCGCGCCTGAGTGAGGCTGCGCACCAGTTGGCGGATGCTAAGTTTGACCTGGTCTTCCTGTTGCATGAGAGCACGTTGCGCCCGCTGGTAGTTGACGCGGGCAGTGGCGAACTGGTTCCGTTCGGCCAGACGCACCAACGGCAGTTCACCGTTGATCGAAATCTGAAACTGGTTGGAGCGACTGTCAAAACCAAACGGATTGAGAACCCCGGGAGGGGTAAAGGTCTGGTTGGACCCCTGAATGTTGAGCGTTCCTTGCAACCGGTTGGCGGTCACCGCCAACTGTCTCCAGGCATCATAGAGGGCGGCCCGCGCGTTCTGGAGGTCCAGGCGGTTCTCGAGCGCCACGCGCTGGGCGATCAGAATGAAGTTGTCGATTTCGCCCGTGGTGTCTTCTACAATCGCGGCCAGGGACCGCCCTTCGATCACGATGTCCGGGAATTCGGGCAATTCCCGAATGTATTGCCGAACCTCCTCGATCTCTCGATCCTCCTTTTCCGACCAGCGCTGGATATCCCGAAACACTTTGACGAAGCCTTCGATCGGCTTCCGGTCCAGGGTCAGGGGCAGATCGGGCGGCAGGCCCAGCTGAATCTTATACTGATCGAGCTGGTTACGTAGGGCGATCGTCTGGCTGATCAGCTGCGAGCGGTTTTGCTGAAGCTGAATCCGCACTTGGTCCACGTTTTGCTGGGTCAGACCCGAGGCTTCTCCACCGGCGAGTTCCTCGTATTGTTGGGCGAATCGTTGCAGTTCCAGCACGTTGCGCAAGGTGTTCTCGGTGACGACGAATTGACGCAGGATCGGCAGGTAGCCCACGGTGGGGTCGCCCCCTCCCGCACCTGCGGCTCCGATTCCTCCCGCGAGGACGGCGTTGAAGAACGTCTGGCGGAATCGGGTGAAGTCACGCACCTGAGCCAGCAGGTCGCGTTCGGCCTGGGTGAGGTTCTCCAAGGTCACCGCTTTGCCCCCGTTGCGCAGCAGGGGAATCACGAACTGGATCGGCAGGACCGACGAGACATTGGGCCGCCTTGGGTTGGAGGCATTGAAGTTGAACACCACCGAAGTGGCGATGCCACCCAGAATCTGCGCGCCGTTGGACAGCACTTTGCCGACCCCTGCGGCGGTTCCCAGGCTAAGGTTCGACGCCTGGCCCCCGGCGGTGCGGGTGGTGCGGTAGGTGTATTGGAACGGCCCGCCCGACAAGCCGCCGGCTGCGGTGCCTTGACCGCCGCCGAGGTTGGCGAAGAACTGCGGTTGCAGGTTGAAACGCTGGAGCGTCACCCCCAGACTCACCAGATAGATTTGCTCGATTTGGGTTTGATACGCCCGGCTGTTGATCAACGCCAGGGTCAGTGCCTCCTCGGGACCGATCTCGTAGAGCTTGAGGTCAGCGTTGAGTCCGAGAATTTCGTGGTCATCGAAGAGCGTTTCGCCAGGCGTGGCGGGCTCGGGATCGACCAGATTTTGGGGTTCCTGGTCTTGCAGCGGTTGGGGGAGGGCGGTCAGGGGATTGACCGGCGGTCGCGGTCGCTGGTCGCCTGGGTCGGCCTCGACTTCAGCTTGGCTTGGGGGGCGATCTTGAGCCTCTGAGGGCGAATCGGGGTTGGGCGGGGTCGTGTCCAGCGAGGGATCGGTGGCCCCCGACGGCGGTTCAGCGGCGGCGTCCGGGGTTGGCGTTGATTCCGGAGTGGCCGCATCCTCGGCGGGGGGTTGGGCTTGAGCAGGGACGGCGTCCACCACCGCCGCCGTTTGAAGAGCGGTATCCGACTCCGAGGCGGAGTGGTCCGCAGGCGCAGCGGCCACCGGCTCGGGTTGCGAGTCGGTGTGGAAAGGCGCGTTGGGATCGACCATCCGGGGCGAGGAGGGCGCGACCGACGGTGCCATCGTGGTCTTGGAACCCTGGGCGATCGTTGGATCAAGGGGCGCGGGAGGAGCGACAGGGGTTGCCGAAGGCAATCCAGTCGGGGTCGGCTCTAGACGATCCAGGGTCTCCAGGGAAGCCGCGCTGAGCCTCACGGTGGGATCGAACCTCGGTTGGATGGGGGATGACGAGGAGGGAGAAGCGGGAACCGCCGCGTCGGTGGCGGTGTCTGACGTCGGGAGCGTCCCGGCGTTGGTGTTGGAAGGGAGAGAATGGGAGCGTGCCATGCGAGCGATCTGGGCGATTCGCTGATCGGTCACGGCCCGCTCATAGTCTTCAAGCGACATCGCGCGGTCGGCGGGCAGCAGAATTCCGTCGCCAAGACCAAAGACGGCGATTGAGGCGGGATGGGATGAGCTGACCCGCCGTGAGTCGGCGGGGCTGACCACTGGAACGGCGATCGGGGCGTCGTTGGACGAGGTGGCTGGATCGTCGGGATCGATCAGCGCTCGGGGAGGGTTGTCGAGGATGGCCCCCGGAGTTGGCTCGGGGGCGGTCGCGCCGTTGGGTGGGGTGGGAATGGGCAGGGGGGTCGCTTCGGGTTGGTCGGGAGCGACGGCCTCACGTGGGGTGGGAGTGGCGGTTGGTGACTCATCCTGGACTGCGTTGGCTTCCTGCCTGGCCCTGGCTTCGGCCTCCTCGCGCTTGGTCTGTTCCTCTTCGATCAACCTCTCCAGCGCCCGTTCTTGACGCCACCCTTCGAGCATCTCCAGGTAACCTGTTCCTTCCGAGGGTGTGAGGAGCTGGAACTTGGGGATTTGAGGCTTGGGCGAGAGAGCATCGGCGGCGGGGTCGTCGGGGGGAGCTGGGGGATAGTCGGGGTCGAACGGGTTGGCGAACCGGGACATCGCCGGCGGGTCGATTGAGAACATGTCGATCCGGAACCGGGGATCGCGGCTTTTCTCAAAGACCGCTTCGGTCACATCCTGGTTGGCCCATTGGCGGAAAAATTCCCGCCCGCAACCCGAACTCGCTGCCAACGCCACTAGGAACAGGCCCCGAGGCGCGACCTTGGCCAGCGATCGAGTCGAACATACGCGCCATCGTCGTCGTGGCTGGATCGTCATCCCCGGCGATCTCCCGTGATTGGCGCGGCGAGTAGATTGGGTGGCGATCTCCAAAATCAAGTCATCCCGCTTGGTTCGATTCACCACCCCACCCTTCCTCCTCACTTGGAAATTCAAGGTCCGTTGGGCTTCGATCGAGCCGGCCAGTCCCTCAACCCGCCACGGGGTTGGCGAGACAATCGCCGATCGAAACAAACGATCGAAGGACCACAGCGCGTTGGAGAACGGCCCGAATGCCGATGGGCCGACCTCCGCCGAGGCGATGGAAAGGGAGAGGGTTGGATCGCGCGGAATCAAGTTGGTCGGATCGCAACCGCTGGACTCGTCGCAAAAAGACAGCGTCCTTGACATCCTTGAAATCAGGCGTCGCAACCGCGCGGCTCCGCCCACGCGAGGCGACGCCGGCGGTCCACGGCCGCGGCCGCGGCTCTACCCACGTTGTTGCGACAACAACGAGGGTAGGCGGCTCCGGCTGGGCCGCTTGACGTGGTTCGTTGGTTTGTATCGGTCAATCTGGTGGTTGGGGTTGAAGTGGATAGGCGTGGCATTGGGTTTTCACTCCCCGGTCTGTCAAGAGGGATTTGGTGGAGAGGGTGGGTGAGGTGGCCGATTTCCAACAACATGACGCGACCGCCGGCGTCGGTTCGTCCCACCCGCCTCGCCCTGGCTTGGGTCGAACCCGTTGGGGACGATTCGCGCTGGAGTCGCGTGTCAAGGGAAGGGATGGTTCGGGAGCCTTGCCACCGGGCAAAGCCCGGCGCTTTCGAACCGGCGAAGGAGCATTTGACGACGGTCACTCACGCGATCACATCGCCCGATGATCCCGAGTCATCGCGCCGCGACCGCGCCCGGGGGCCGCTCGAACCCAGGAGGGTCTGTAGGTATGAGGAAACGCAACTGGTTCGGGACGGCGGGGCCGGATTTGGTGGTCCCAGCCTGCTCCCGACGCGAACGAGGCGGTCGGAACCGCCCTAAGCGGACCTTCCGTCCCACCGCCGACGGCCTGGAGGCCCGGGTGGTGATGGCCCAGTCCAACTTGGCGCTCATCGGTGGCAACCTGGTCAGCAACGACAACAACACTCCGCCAGTAGCCTTTGGTGTCGAGCTTCGGGGGACTCAGGCCAACGGTGGATTGGGTGCGATCGTCGAGTACGTTGGCGACGTGGATGGCGGTACCCCCTCCTACCAAGATTTCGTGGTCGTCGAGCCGAATCTTGCCACCTTGCCTTTGGGGATCGATGAGGCGTTTCAACCGACCAACGCCCGGGTTTATCTGGTCTTTGGGTCGCGGGACACCGGTGGGATTCGGGATTGGCGGACGATTTTGCCCCAGGAGCGCACCGGCGTTCTCAACGATCCGGCCCGCAGCACGCCTCCGACCTTCACGGAAGCCGGTCAGGTCAACCCGCTCAATAATCAGCCCGGATTCAACTTCGACGGCGTGGTCTTCACCTCCAACGCCCCCGGCTTCGGCGCGGCGGTGGCTCGGGCGGGCGACCTCGACGGCGACGGCCGCGACGACTTCCTCATCAGCGCGCCTAACGCCGACGGCGGTGGCTTGGTCTATGTCATCTTCGGCACCCAGGCGTTGCGCGACGTGACCTCGCCGGTGAACCTACCGATTCCACCGGCCGGCGCGACCTCGATACCCACCTCCGACCTGCCCGCGGGGGTTCGGGTGGGCGTGATCCGTTATGCCGCCAATCTGCCCAACTCGCGGTTGGGAACCTCTCTGGCTGGCGTGGGCGAGGTGATCCGCGCGCCGAATGCCACCACCAGCGCCCCCGAGATTCTCATCGGTGATCCCAACTACGAAGACAATCGAGGCGCGGCCTTCTTGATCGACGGCCAAATTTTCCGCCAGGCCGGTCCCCGCCCAGTTTTCACGATTGAAAACGCGCTGGACGCCTCTGACAACGCCCGGTTCCCCAACACCTTCAGCGTGGGCTTCCTCGGCGAAGTAACGCTGCCCCCCGAGCGACTTGGCGTTGATGTGGACATGGCGAGCGATGTCAACAACGATGGCCTCAACGACATTCTGATTGGTTCGCCGCGGTCTTCGGTCGACAACGCCCCCAACGCGGGACGCGCCTATCTCATCTATGGCAGCCAGACCGCCAGCGGACCGTTCAACGTCCAGAACGTGAGTTTCGTAGGCTCGAACAACTTCCGTTTGATCCCGGTGACCAATCTCAACAACACCGCGGTTAACCAACCGAATGTGACGGCCGCCATCTTCCTGGGAACCGAGGCGGGAGCCGGGTTGGGCTATCGCGTCGCGCCCGCGGGCCGCTTCGACGACAACAACAACGAAGATTTCATGATCGCGGCTCCGTTCTCCAGCGCCAACACCGGACGTGTGACCTTGATTTATGGTCGCCCCGACACCAGCGCTGACTTCTTGGTGGGACGTTATTCGGTGGGGGCCGCCGGGGTCGCGTCCTTGGAGGGTCAGCCGACTCCCGCCGCGACCACCTTCTTCGGCGAGACCGGTTCACGCGCCGGCTTCTCGATTTCGGTGACTTCGCCGGTCAACGACAACCCGCCTCGAAACAACGCCATCCTCATCGGCGCTCCGACGTTCAACTTGCCCGAAACCACTCCCAACAACGACGGCGCGGCTTACCTAATCCCGGGGATCCGCAACCCGAGCGATCTAGGCACGTCGTTCAACTTGGATACGGTCGCCAACGCTGCTGACGACACAGGGCAGCGCCGCTTCGTAACCATCAACGACGAAGCCACCAAGTTCGTGGGGTACTCGGTCAGCGGGATGTACGATTTGAATAATCCTAGCCGCCGATTCACTCCCACGGTGGACAACGACCGGTTCGGCGACCTGCTTATTGGTGGTCCCGGGCGGCTGACTCCGGATAATGCCGGAGCCGTTGCGGTGGTGCAGATGGGTCGGCTGGT
>Ga0209017_10001947_pt1 | contig 14413 bp, 5 predicted proteins | sample YNPBryunderm2012_FD_185812 | JGI IMG/M metagenome (GOLD analysis project Ga0209017, IMG submission 185812) | Anoxygenic and chlorotrophic microbial mat microbial communities from Yellowstone National Park, USA - YNP Bryant MS undermat 2012... ... | reverse complement strand
GTGCTGCTGCGTGAGATTCTGGCCCGCGATCCAGCGCACGACCTCACGCTCGACGCGCAGTTCATGCCTCGCCTCAAAGAGTTGATGGGGCAGTGGTGGGCCGAAAGCCTCGACAGTGATCGGGCCGACTGGCTCTCGGCGCTGATCGGTGTTACCTCGGGCAACCGCCCGCGCACCCTGGCCCTGGAGGCGAAGCGGGACGGCGCCCACGGCATGATCGCAGGCGGCACAGGCTCGGGCAAGTCCGAGTTGCTGATGACGCTGATTGTCAGTCTGGCTCTACGCTACGATCCGAGCGTGCTGAACTTCGTGCTCGTTGACTACAAGGGGGGTGGGGCCTTCGCTCCGTTCGAGAGGCTGCCGCACTGCGTCGAGATCGTCACGAATCTGAACAAAGGCGCTGTCAAGCGCATGTTCACGGCGATCAGCGCCGAGATGCAGCGCCGGCAGCGGCTGAACACCGCGACAGGCACCAAAGATATTATTGATTACCGGCGGAAAGGTTACCATCCCACGGATGCGCCCTACCCGCACCTCGTTATCATCATTGACGAGTATGCCGAGATGATCGCCGCCAACCCCGAGTTCGGCATGGCGCTCGACAGCATCACCCGCCTCGGGCGGGCGCAGGGGATCACGCTGCTGTTGGCCGCGCAACGCCCGACAGGGGTGAGCGACCAGATGCGGGCGAATATCAAGCTGCGCATCTGCCTGCGCGTGGAGCAGGCAGAGACCAGCCGCGAGCTGCTGCGCCGCGCTGACGCAGCCTTCCTGCCCGGCGGCATGCCCGGCCGGGGCTACATCCAGTCCGGCAGCGAGAGTATCGAACTGATCCAGGTCGCCTTCTCGGGCGAGGCCGACAGGTACGCCACCCCGAAGGAAAATGGCGAGGCGCCGCGCTTTTACGAGCTGGTCGTGGCAGCGGCGAGCCATCTTCACGAACAGGTCAATCGCGAACCGCGCCCCCGCACCCCGTGGCCGCCGCCTCTTCCGGCGACCTTGAGCCTTGGCGCCACCCTCGACGCGACCTACCTGGAGCCAGACTTTCATGCGTTCCTGCGCCGGGGCGGCCACACGCGCGTGGCCTTGAACCCCGCCGCCCAGGCATGGCTCGATGGCAGCGGTCGCTGGCCGGGCATCGCCTGGAAGCAGGACGCGCTCAAGGCCGTGGTCGGGCTGATGGATGACCCGGCCCAGGCGCGCCAATTGCCCCTCACCCTCGACTTCCAGCGCGGGCATGCCGTCATCTTCGGCGCCTCGGGCTGGGGCAAGACGACGCTCCTCCGCTCGCTGGCGCTGAGCCTGGCTGCGACGCACTCCCCCGCCGAGTTGCATCTGCACGCGCTGGATATGGGCGGGCGCGGCCTCGAGTGTCTGCAGGCCCTGCCTCACCTCGGCACCCTGATTATCCCCGATGAGCGCGGTTACGAGGAGCGCGTCCAGCAACTCTGGCGGGAACTCGATGACATCGTCGAGAGACGCAAGCGGCTCTTCAGCGCTGCGGGGGCCCAGACGCTCTACGACTATAACGCGGCGGCGCCCGCGCAGGTCGAGCCGGCGATCCTCGTGCTCATTGATAACATTGGAGAATTGATCGAAACCTTTGGCTCCGACACGCGATCGGCCGAGGAGGGTAATCTGCTCGAAGCCTTTGTGGACCTTGCCCGCCAGGGCAAGGCCTTTGGTCTCCACTTCGCGATCACGGCCCTGCGCCTCAATGTGCTCTCGGGGAAGCTGTTCAGCCTGTTCACCGAGCGGTTGACCCTCCGGCTCGCCAACGCCGATGAGTATAGCGCGATCGTCGGCGTCCACATGCCAGAGGTAGACGAACTGCCCGGTCGCGGTTACATGCGTGTCGGGAAGGACGCCCTCAGCTTTCAGGTCGCCGTGGCGCCCGACCACGTGGACGAGTCGCGGCAGATTCGCAACGAGCTGCGACAGATCCAGAGCATCGGCGAGGCGATGAAGGCGGGCATGGAGGCCCTCGGCCCGGTGCGGCCACCCCTGCGCATTGGGGCCTTGCCACGCAGCGTCTCCTACCGCAAGGTGGTGGCCGATCCGGACTGGGTGCAGGTGGGCCAGCCGCTTGACCTTGCCGGGCCTGATGCGCTCACACTCGACGCCCCCGACTTCCTTGCCGCGCTCAAGGAGCGAACAGCGGCTCTCTGGCGCTACCACGCGGATGCGGCACATGCCGACTGGCTCAAGGTGCCGCTGGGCGTCGTCTCAGGCGACCGCACGCGCACCTTGAGGCTCGAGGCCAGAATCGACGGCGTGCATGGCATGGTCGCGGGCGGCACGGGCTCGGGCAAGTCCGAGTTGCTGATGACGATCATCGTCGGCCTGGCCCTGCGCTACGACCCGGAGACGCTCAACTTCGTGCTGGTGGACTACAAGGGCGGTGGGGCCTTCGCTCCGTTCGAGAGGCTGCCGCACTGCGTCGAGATTGTCACCAACCTCTACCCCGCGGCGGTGGCGCGCATGTTTACGGCGATCAATGCCGAGATGCAGCGCCGCCAGCGACTCAACGCCGAGACGGGCACCAAGGACATTGTGGAGTATCGCCGCCTGGGCCGGCACCGCGACTACGCTCCGTATCCCTTCCTGTTCATCATCATTGACGAGTACGCCGAAATGATCGACGCGAACGAGGATTTCCGTCTGCAACTCGACAGCATCACCCGCGTCGGTCGGGCCCAGGGGGTGCATCTGCTGCTGGCCTCGCAGCAGCCAAAGGGAGTCAGCGATCAGATGCGGGCGAATATCAAGTTCCGCCTGTGCCTGCGCGTCGAGCAGATGGAAACCAGCCGCGAGTTGCTGCGCCGCCCCGACGCGGCCCTCCTGCCTAATGGCATACCGGGGCGGGGCTACCTTCAGGTCGGCAACGAGACGATCGAGCTGATCCAGGTGGCCTATACCGGCGAGCGGCAGCCCGACGAGCGACCCGCCGCAGTCCTCTGGCCTGACCGCGCCCGCCCGACGAAGACGAGCGACGGTGAGGCGCCGCGCTTCTTCGATGCCGCGGTGATGCTCGCGCGCGAGTTGACCGGGGGGCGCCCGACGCCGAAGCCCTGGCCCGCGTTTCTCCCTGAGCGCCTGAGTCTCGAGTCGACGGTCGTTGATGCGCAGCGCGGGACGAGCTACCGCCTGCTGCCCATGGTAAGCGACTGGCTCAATGGCGATGTCGCGGCGCCCTGGACCGCCGCAAAGGCCTTCCTCTCGCCCGTGCTCGGCCTGCTCGACGACCCGCTGCGCGCCCGGCAGGAGCCGCTACGGGTCGATCTCGCCCGCAACCACCTCGCGGTGTTCGGCGACGCCGGCATGGGCAAAACAACCCTCCTCCGCACCCTGCTGGTGAGCCTGGCGGCAACCCACTCACCCGACGAGGTGCACTTCTATGTGCTCGACCTCGGCGGACGCAACTTCAGCAGCTTCGCCCGAGGCGAGTGGCGTCTCCCCCATCTCGCGGCGGTGCTCTACGCCGACGAAGAGGTGTTCGAGGAGCGCTTCCAACGCTTGCTCGACTATCTGGCGCGGGCCATCGAGGAGCGGCAGCGCATGCTCGGCGAGGCCGGGGCGGGCAGTCTGGCTGACTATAACGCCACGAACCACAACCGGGCTATGCCGGCCCTTGTGGTGATCATTGACAACCTCGCCGAGCTCTCCGAGAGCTACCGACAACTGCTCGAAGATCGCCTGATTCCCCTGGTGCGACGTGGCCTGGGCGCGGGCGTCAGCTTCGTCGTCAGCGCCAACCTGCCGAGTAGTATGCCGAGCCGGCTCTATGCCCTGTTTACCGAGCGCCTGACCTTCAGGCAGACGAGCGCCGACCGTTACCTCGACATTGTGGGGCGCGGGGCGATGGACGTGGGCGAATTGCCGGGGCGAGGCTACGCGCGGCGCGATGGACGGGCCCTGCTCTTTCAGGCGGCGCTGCCGGTCGGGCTGATCGGTGGCGATGGCCGCGCCCTTGCCCGCGAGGCCGACGACCTGGAGTTGCTCAGTAAGCACATGCAGGCGGCAAGCAGGGCCATCGGGCGTCAGGCGCCGCTGTCCGACCCGATTGGCATCCTCGAACCGTATGTCGCTCTCGACGAACTGCTGGCCGAGGCAGGCGCGGCGAGCGAGCGGCGGATCGAGGCGGTGTTGGGGCGAGGGGAAACCTTGCGCCCCGCAGCGATTGACCTGCGACAACGCGGGCCGCACCTTGCCATCTTCGGGCCGCCGCTGTCGGGCAAGACCACAGCCCTCTACGCCCTGGCCTTCTCGCTGGCTGAGCGCTATCCACCCTCGCGAGTCGCCTTCGTGCTTGTGGATACCCAGGGCGGATTCGTCGACTATGGCGGGAGCCTCACGCTCGCTGATTTGCCCCACACGCTGGCCGTCGTGAGCGAAGCGCGCCAGCTCAAAGATGTGGTGGCCCATCTGAAAGAAGAGAGCGCCTCGCTGGCGCAGGGCGCGAGCGGGCGGGCGGTCTTCGTGCTTGTTGACAACTATGACGATTTCAGCGAGGAGGCGGCGAACGAACGCGAGGCTCTGGCCGACCTCGCAACCCTGGCCCGTCGTTACGGCCGCAGCGGGGTGCACTTCGTCATCACGGGGCTTCCCGATAGCCGCGGTGACGAGTTGAAACGCCGGATTATGGCGGCCAACTTCGGCCTCGCCCTGCGCACTGCCGGCGCCCTCGAGGCCTTGCGCATCGAGCGCGTGCCTGCCGCGGCGCGCGGTCGCGAGCTTAACGTTGGGCGCGGCTACCTGGTCAAGGCCGGGCAAGGCGCGCAGATTCAGGTCGCCGCGCCCTACCCGCCGGTTGCCGCCGGCGCGACCGACAATGACGACGACAGCCAGCGGATCGCAAGCCTCGACCGGCGCGTACAGTCGCTGTCACAACGCTACGCTGGCCAGCGGGCGATCTGGACCGCGAGCGCCGGGGCGGCCCCCGCCACGCCGACGGCCCCGGGCGAGGCCCACCCGGTTGCGGGAGCGATGCTCGACCTGATCGAGCGCGCCCTGCACCAGGAGCCGGAACTGCTCGCCGGCGCCGAGAACGGCATCGAGCCGGTCGCCGAGCGCTTCAGGCGGCTGGACGAGACCAGGCGGACGAGGATCGACTCACTCCGGCCGATTCTGCGCAGCATCTATGTGCGCTTCGGCGAGGCCCGCGGCAATGGTTCCGTCGCCAGCTTGCAAGCCGACGCGATGGGCGACCAGGAGTTGATCGACGCCGTGGAACGGGAGCTGCGCGAGGCCGCCGCGGCGCGCATGCGCGATCTCTTTCAGCGCGCGCGCGAGGCCTTGCCCGAACCGTTGGCAACCCCCAGCAACGGGGCTGAGCCTATCACGGCGCGTTTTGATGGGCTGAGCGCCGAGGAGCGCCAGGACCCGGCGCGGTTGCGCGCCCTCCTGCGGGAGGCATACTCGCGGCTGGTGAGCGCCCGGGCAATGGCTCCCAGGGAGATCGAGGATGACCGAACCCTGTTCGAGGCCCTCGAGCACGCCCTGGTGGCCGCCAGGCTGCGCGCGCTGCTCACGCGCGCCCTGAGCCAGGAGCCTGAACTGCTGGCAGACGGGCGCGCGCGCTTCGAGAGCCTGAGCGCCGGCCAGCGCGCCGATCCCGCCCCCCTGCGCGACATAGCGCGCGACCTGGCGCTGCGTCTGGGCGCGGCTCGCGGCGCCGAGGCCGAGGTGCGTAAGGCCGTGGCGGCCACCCGGGGCGATGAGGAACTGATCCGCATCGTCGAGGAAGAGCTGAAACAGCGCATAGCAACACGGATGGCTAGCCTCATCGAGGCGGCGCTGCGGGCCGCGCCGGCCCTGGGCGAGGCGCCCTACCACGGGGATATGGGGCTTGCCGCCTGGTTCGAGAAACTCAAGACCGGGCGGCGGGCCGATCCCGGGTCGCTGAACGGTGTGCTGCGCGCACTCTACATACGCTCTTGCGAGGCCCGCGGCGCCGGCCAGGCCGCCCGCGACAACCTCGCGTCGGTCCGCGACCACCAGTCCCTGATTGCGCTTGTGGAGAACGAGTTGGCGCTATGAGACCCACCACCCATCGCCTCGAGCTGTTTATCAACCTGCCCGGCCAGGGCAGGCAGCGGGCCCTGGCCCTGGCCTCGATTACTCCGGCCGAACTCGTTGACGCCGTGCTCCAGGAGTTCCGCGGCGAGCTGGAGTACCTGAGCGACAGCGTGGCAGACTACCGACTGGTGCGGGCGGCGGATCACCCCCCTCTCGATGATGGGGCGGCGGATCACGCCCCTCTCGATGATGGGGCGCCGCTCGCCGCGCAGGTCAGGGACGGCGACGATCTGGCCCTCGAAGAGCGCCCTCGCGAGGTGCCGCAGGGCGCCCGGCCCTCGAGCAAACCGGTCTACCTGCGCGAACAGGCCACCGGTATGGTGTTCCGGCTGGCCTGGCTGCCCGCGATCATCGGCAGGCCCGACGACAACCTACCCGACAACGAGATGCTCGCCGTCAACCTGGCGCCCCTGGTCAGCGGAGCGCGGGTGTCGCGGCGGCATGCGCAGATCGTCGAGGACGGCGGCCAGCTTTTCGTCGAAAGCCTGGCCCGGCAGAACCCGACCATCGTCCGCGCCGCCGCCGGCAACGAGACGCGGGTGGAAGACGGGCGCGTCCCCCTGAGCGACGGGGACGTCATCTACCTCGAACGCAGCAAGCTGGCCCTCAAGGTCATCGTTCGCGAGTAAAAGCCCCCACCCTATGACCATCGAGCGTGTCCAGGTTCAATACGACGACCTCATGCTATCGCAGCGCGCTTCAGCCGGTGGGCCAAGGCCGGCGCGGACCTGCAGGGGCGCTTACGCGCGCGAAAATAGGGAAACCGGGTTTCCCCGTTCCCCCACCCGCGGGAGGGTCTGGGAGGGCAAAGCCCTCCCAGCACTGAGCAGGCGCTTTTCGAGAACGGCACGATGCGCGCTGCGCCGCTTGTGGCGGCTTGTCGGGCGCCACAAGCGGCGACACCGCGAGGTCGGCAGGCGCACCCGGCCCGCTACCTCAGAGCGATGGACGCGTTAGCATCAGGGTGACGCATATGGTCAAGCTCACAATGCCGCTGCTGACAGGAGCCTGGCTCGTTGCTCTCCTCATCGGTCTCGTCCTTGCGCCGGGCCTGTCGCCTCGCGTCGCCGCCCAGACCCCAACGCCGACCCCTGACACTCCGCAGGTCTTTGTGATGTACCGGCAGGCGCAGGACTCGGCGCACGGCATGCGCCTTCAGACGTTCTTCACGGTGCGTGAGAAGGGCGTGCCGCTGGGATTCGATCGCGTTAAAAACGTCTCGCTCGAGGTCGGCGGGCTAGCCGGACAGAACGTGAGAGACTCGCCCCCCAATCTGCCGTTCAAGATCGCCCTGCTGCTCGACGAGAGCGGCAGCATCAGGGACCGGGGCTGGACCGACGATGTTCAGCGGGCGGTGCTGACAGCGATTGGCAAAGCGCCGGCCGATGCGCAGATCGCGATCTTTACCTTTGCCGATATCGACCCGCAGCAAAGCTTCGCGCCGCGCCTGCCCTTTACCAATAAGGACGAGGCGCTCAGTTGGATGCAGCAGGACGGCAACTACAACCCCGTCAGCGGCAACCCGACCTGCCTCTACGATGCCGGCCAGCGACTGCTCGACTATTTCAAAGAGCGGGTGACGGCCGACGAGCGCCGGGCGATCATCCTCTTCACCGATGGGGTTGACGAGCGCGGGAACGGTCAGCCGTGCAGCAGGAGCACCCTTCAGATGCTGATCGACCGCATCAAGCTGGAGCAGCAAGCCGGCGTCTTCGTCCCCATCTTCACCGTCGGTCTGTGCGCCGGCGCCAGGGACTGCGCGGAGTTTCGCGACCCTGAGGCGCCGATCCGGCGGATCGCCGCCGCGACCAACGCCCTGTCCCTGTCTGCCTCTGATACCGACCTTGGGAGAGCCTTTGAACAGGTGATGGCCGACCTCGAAAGCCAGCGCTATGTCGAGGCCCTGCTTTTCCCATGTCAGGACAACAGGGCCATCTTGAGGGTCGAGTTGACCGGTGTCGATCAGCCCATCGAAACGGTGGTGCCCTTCGAGCCGCCGCGCTGCTACGCCCCCCGCGCCAGCGCGACGCTCACGGTCAACGAGCCGCGCAGCGAAGGCGGCGGCGTCTCGCACTACCCCATCCAGGTCACGCTGCAGAACACCAGCCCGCTGCCGATCGAGCCGCAGCGCCTTGTTGCGCGCCTCGTCAAGCCGAACGGCGAGCGGCGCGACCTTGGCCAGGTCGATCTGCGGGCGCCGCCCGGCGCGTCCGCCGACGGCGAGATCCGCATCCCACAGACCATCTTCGACCAGCAGGGCGACTACCGCATCGAACTGACCGCCACGAGCGAGCGGGGCGACCCTTTTCGCCCGAGCGACGGCGAGGCCCTGAAGCGGGCCTGCGGCGAGATCGCCAACGCCGATGTGATCATCGGCTGTGTCAAGTGGCAGCCTACGCCGTTGCCGCCGCTGACGTTCTCGATCGTCGGCGGGCAACAGTCCGGCCCGGGCGAGCCGTCGGCGCAGTTGATCCTGCGGCTGTCCGACCCCGAGCGGCTGCGGGCGAGCGGCGGGCCGGTCTCGTATGTCGTGACCGACCAGAGCCAGTGCGGAATCGACTCGACGCCCCGGGTGCTCGACCTCGGCACAACCAGCGCGGCCAACCCGCAGGTTGCGGTGTCAGTGAACCTGAAGCAACCCCTCGACCGGAGTCGCACCTGCAACGTGCAGGTGACCCTGCAGTTTTCATTAGAAGGCAGGCCGCAGCCGCCGGTCATCAGCGAGAACGTCTACGAACTCCCGCTCGCGGCGCCGCCGTTCTGGGCGAGGTACATCCAGCCGGCTGGCATCGGTCTGGCTGTTCTGGCAACCCTGGCGGCTGTCACCCTCGCCGTCCGTCTGATCCCCAGGCAGCGCCGGCCGAAACCCTACACGCCCCCGGACGACACCAAACCTCCTTCACCCGCTACGCCGGCTATGCCCCGGCCCGGCTTGCTGGTGAAGGTGATCCGGACAGTCGAACAAAACCAGCACATCGAACAGGAGTTCACGAGGTTTCCCGTGGTGATCGGGCGCAAGGAGGGCGACATCGTCATCCACGGCGATCCCAAGCTTTCCAGGCGCCAGGTGCAGATTGACCGGGACGATGGCGGTTTCATCCTGACCGATCTCAGCACCTACGGCACGAGGATCGGCGAGCGCCGCCTCAAGCGCGGCGAGCAGATCAGGCTCAACGGAAAGACCGTCGTGAAGCTGAGCGACAACACCATTGTCGAGTTGACCCCGCAGCCGTGAGTAGCGAGAGAATGAGGACGCGATGCAGAACTACTTCCACCTCTTGCGCTTCGTCGCCACAACAGGCATCGTCTGTCTGCTGCTGGGAGCGTCGGTTATGCCTTCGCGGGCCGCGGCGCAGCCAGGCGCCGCGCCGCTGCTACGTGTCACGAATGTTGATGGACAGCAGTGCCCGAACTTCGCCGTGGCCTTTCGCTATAGCGACGGGCAGCGAACCCCGGTCAACAACTTGCTGCCCGAGGAGGTGACCCTCCGCGCCGTCCCCAATGGCCCGGACCTGCCGATCACCCTCGCCAGGATGCAGGGCGGGTCGGTGGCTATGGCGATTGTCGTTGACGTTAGCGCGGCGATGGGCCAGGAAATGTCCCTCCGGCGCACACGCTTCAAGAACGTGTTGGAGCGCGTGACCGATCTGCTCCGCAAGTTGCACGCCGTTGAAAAGTACGAGGCGAGCCTCATCACCTTCGCCGATAGCGTGGAAGTCCGCGAGGCGAAGGTGGTTCAGTTGCGCTATATCACGAACGCCCTCAGCCGGGTGGAACGGGCCATTCCGACGCAAGCCGCGCCCGAGACGCCTTACCTGCTGTCCGAAGCGATCCGGCGCGGGCTTGAACAGTTAGAGAACGCGCCGCCTGAGTACGCGCGGGCGCTGGTCATTTTCGCCGCGGGCCAGGCTGGCGGCCAGATCGACATGAATAGCATCGGTGAGTTGCTGACGCGCATGGCCGCGAACCCTGCCTCGCTCACCATCGTCGGCCTCTCACCGGAACTCGAGGCCCAGACCGCGGCCCTGGGCGCCGCAAACTACTACCCCTTCAATGCGCAGGACCTCGAGCAGCTCGACGTGGAGCGACGGGCGATTGATCAGCGTTTCAGCGCGATCACCTCCGGCACCGGTTTCTACGTGGCGCAATTCAACGCCGCGACACTGCCGCCCGGATCACAGCAACTCCGCCTTACCGTCCGTGACACGCCTGCGGAGGTGGATCTCCAGGTCTGCCCCCTGTCCCCACGGATCGAGCTTTCCGCGCCTGCGATCCTGCCCGAGGGCAAACTGCAGCTCAGCGCCCGCGCGATCTTCGCTCAAACTCCTATCGTCAACGTGACCTACTATCTCGACGGGCGTGAGATCGGTGTCGCGGGCCCCGGCCCTGACCAGCGTTTCCGGCTCGACTTCGACCCATTCGCGCCGGCGCACGGGGGGTTCTTCAAGCCTGAGCGCGAGTATACGCTCACGGCGAGCGCAATCGACCAGGCCGGCACGAGCAGCCGACCCGAGGACACGGCCACGGTGCCTGTCGCCATGCCTGCGCGCCGGTGGCCCTGGCCGCAGATCGGCGCCGGCCTCGTCGGGCTTGCTGTCGTGGCGAGCATAGGCCTGTGGCTGGTCCGCCGGCAAGGGCGCCTCCGCCAGAATCCCGACCACGGAACGCCGCAGGACCCCAACAAGACCCAGCCGCCAGATGACGGCACCCTGCCGCCGGAGGACGGCACCCTGCCGCCGATCTCCCCGCCTCGCCTTCCGATGGAGAAATTTGTCTCTCTCAGGGTCGTAGTCGTTGACACGGTCGCCAACGATACGTACCACTATGACCTGAGCGACCCCGCCATCCCGAGCTACCACATCGGCTACCTCCGGGACAACCAGATCGTGATCAGGCGCCAGGCCCGGGGCCTCTCGCGCCACCACGCCAAACTGACCCCGGTCAGCGACGGCTCGAATCATGGCTGGGAGTTGACCGACACGAGTTCGTACGGGACGTATCGCGGCGCCGCGCCGAGCAATGACAACAAACTCGCCACCGAGAAGCCGATCAACGTGCATATCGGCGATACGCTCTGGCTTGGCGAAGAGATCAAACTCGTTCTGGAGGCGCTCAAGCCGCCCGCCCCGCAAAGCCCCCTCCGCGGCAGGGGCGCAAGCCCGGGAAGCGGCGGCGACACGCTCCCGCCTCAGGGCGACACTGAGCCGCCCGACTCCAGCAGTTCTCAGAGAGGTTGACCGACACGGGTCAGCACGGCGCCCTTTGCGGCCCGGCATCCCATCGAAGAACACCGTGTGACGAGACCGATACAGATCCAGCCCGGCGACATGGTCTGGATCGAGCGTGCGATCCGATTAACCTTATGAGTGGCCCTGATATGCAGCACGACAACCCGCATACGCCACCTCTGCTTCAGGTCGGGCAAATCGTTGACGCCTTCGAAGTCGTTGCGCCCTTGCGCACCCGTTCCAGGCAACCAGGCGAGCGGCGCTCGCAATCGCGCTCACGGACGCCCTCGGCGCAAGCTCAACAAGGCCAGGCCCGGCGCACGATCAGGGGTGGGCAGGCTGATCTGTACCTCGTGCGGCCGGTGAACAGCCGGCGCGGCCCGCTGTGGTGGCTCACGCTGCGACGCAACCTGTTCGGCGACACGCCGGCGCTGGTCGAGCGCCAACGACTCGGCGTCATCAAGATCACCGAGCCAAAGTTCGAGCAGAACCTGATAGACGAGCTCGACTACCTGTTCCGGCTGCAGCACGAGCGTCTGGTGAAGCCCTACAGCCGTCGTTTCGCCGATGTTATCCCTGCGCACCTGACGCGACGACCGCTTAGCTACACCCATGAGGGCGTCGGTTACCCCTATATCGTTCTCGTCTTTGAGCCAGGCGGGTCGCTTCAGGACTACCTGCGGGGCAAGGGCGGGGCGTCGCAGAAGGTGTTGCAGCCGGCCCAGGCCGTTGAGGTGGCCATACAGGTCGCCGAGGTGCTCCAGGCGCTCCATGCCGCCGGCGTCGTCCACCGTGACATTGCGCCGGCCAACATCGTCTTTCGCCAGCCGCTCTCGGTCCTGGCGCCGCGGCGGCCCGAAGTGGTGCTGATTGACCTCGCGGCCGCCAATTCCTTTCCCATGCAGCGTCTCCGTGAGCCGTGGGGCCGCTGGCGCTATCTCCCTCCCGAGAGCCAGCCGCGCCGCCGACCAGAAGATCCCGAGCCGCAGAATGGCCCGCAGACCGATGTCTATATGCTCGGCCTCCTGCTGTATGAACTGCTGACCGGCCCCCTCGAGGAGCAGAACGCCCAGCAGCGCCGCGACCGGACGTACCGCGAGCGCTCGATCGCCGAGCGGAACCCCGCGACGACAGCCTCGCCCGAGCTCCAGCAGCTCGTTATGGAGGCGATTAACCGCGACGTAGCTATGCGCGAGCAGGCTCTTCCCAATATGGCCGTCTTTGCGGAAAGGTTACGGCATCTCCCCGAAGCCGGCCAGCCGGCGACCTTCCGCGGCCGTGTCACAGCGCGCCTGCTCATCGCCGCGCTGACCTGGCTCCTCGGCGCGACCCTGGCGCTGGCCATCATGACGGCGACCACCGCCGGCCCTGGCGGAAATGAGACGCCGACGGCAGTTCCGCCCACGCGGCCGATCCCAACTGCGACAATCGCGTTCCCCATCCAGTCTGCGACACCGTTTGCGGCGCCAGTCTCGCCGACGCCGGCGCCGACGATGGCGCCGACGATCACCGCAGTGCGAAATTGACCCTCACGGCGCTTACCGCTGCCGCATGACAGCAAAGGAGTCCTGATGGCATCGTCAACGTCTGTCGCGCGCAAACGGTCGCGCGTGCCGCCGGGATCGACTGGCGCAGCCACGCACCGCGCGGGCAAACCCCGGAACGAGGACAGCGTCCAGGTTACCCGCGTAGGCGACAGTATTATCGCACTGGTGGCTGACGGGATCAGCGGTGGCGAACTGGGCAACGTGATGAGCGCACTGGCTATTGAGCAGGCAGTAGCTTCGCTGCGCGCGGCGAGCCCTGTCGAGCCGCGGGCGGCGCTCGAGCGCGCCTTCGAGTCGGCCCAGGCAGCCATCCTTCAGCGCAAACAGGAGAACGGGCTATCCCGCAGCGGCACTACCCTCGTGTGCGCCTGGCTCGTCCCTGAGGGCGAGGGGCTGCGGGCCTACCTCGCCAACATCGGCGACTCGCGGGCTTACATCTTCCGGCGTGATGGCACGGCGCGGCAGGTGACGCAGGATCACCATAATGGCGAGCGTCTGACCTACGCTCTGGGCTTTCCGATGCATCCCTCGGCTGTGCCGGGCTTTTACGCCGACGAACGCCTCGAGCCTGGCGAGACGCTGCTCCTCTGTAGCGACGGCCTCTACAATGTGCTCGATCCCCAGCAGATAGCCCCGATGCTCCAGAGGCACAATGCCCAGCAGGCGGCCAGCCGCCTCGTCGCCGAGGCGCGCCATCGGGGAACAACCGATAACGCGAGCGCGGTGGTGGTCAGTCTCGCCTCCGATGCCCGTAGAGTCAGCCCGATCCTGTTAGGCGGGATCGCAAGCCTGGCTCTGTTCCTGGTGGGGCTGGCGCTGCTGGGTGGATGGCTCTCGCCCTCCATCCCACCGTTGCTCCCTCCCCTGCTCGTCGAGACGCCCGCGCAGCAGCCATCAGGCGTCAACGGCCCTGGCCCACTGCCAGCCACTACGGCCGGCTCCAACGCTCCCTCGCTGCCGCCACAGCCCACTCGTGAGCCGACAAACGCCCTCCCGACCCGGACGCCGACACCGACGGCCACGGCGACCCCGACTCCGACCCGCACGCCGAGACCCATAGTTACCCGCACGCCTCTGCCCCGGGCTACCGCAACCACCGCCCCGGTTCAGCCCGCGACGCCGACGGGGGAGGCCACCCCCGAGCAGCCGGGGAGCACGCCCGCGCCCGCCGAGCCGACGTTACCGGCGCCGACCGCGCCACCCGCGCCCGCCCAGACGGCGCCGGCGCCGCCAGCGCCGACCGCGCCACCCGCGCCCGCCCAGACGGCGCCGGCGCCACCAGCGCCGCCCACGCCCGCGCCCGCCCAGACGGCGCCGCCAGCGCCCACGCCTGACCAGCCAGCCGCGCCACCTGCCGAGCCAACACCGGCCCGGACCGTCGAACCGACCACTCAGCAGTCAGGCGGGCGAAGCGCTCGATATGGGTATGGTTTCAGCCGTCCATGCGGCTGCGCCACGCGCGAACAGGATGAACATACGGTTGTTCCCAGGAGGGCGTAGCCTGCCCACCCCCCCGCGGGCGGGGGTCCGGGGGAACCAGGTTCCCCCGGACCCCCGCTT
>Ga0209017_10001946_pt1 | contig 14416 bp, 11 predicted proteins | sample YNPBryunderm2012_FD_185812 | JGI IMG/M metagenome (GOLD analysis project Ga0209017, IMG submission 185812) | Anoxygenic and chlorotrophic microbial mat microbial communities from Yellowstone National Park, USA - YNP Bryant MS undermat 2012... ... | reverse complement strand
AGAAAAACCACACCTAAAGGCCGTGAACAGGGGACGTTCAGGCAAGCCGCTTAGGTCTGTTTGAGCATCCGCGAAGTATAAAACCGACCACTTTTAAATGGAAACCCAACCCCTTTAGGGGTGGGAGGATGTCAGTCTACGGGAGGTAATTGATAAATGTCTGAAAAGGAGAAACTGGAAAAAGCTGGTAAGGAAATCCTCAACGGACACAAACAGACCCACAGCTTTGAGATTGAGTATCAGGGGGAGAAGCTCCAGTTCACGGCGAGGAAGGATACCATCGGAGACTCTATCGACATCCTAGCCAAGGTGAGAAAGGAGCTGGCTAAAAGGGGTGTACGACCTGGAGAAATGCAGGATCTGGAAGATTTGATCTATGAAGTGGTCTACCTGGACACCATACTGACGGAGAGACCAGAGTTCATGAATAACCTCTGGGAGCTCACCGACTGGGATATTCTGCACAAAGTATTCGTGGAGGTGATGAGTTGGGTAAACTCATTTCGCAAGTCTAACTGAGTTTGCCCCACAGATAGCCGAACTACCGGAATTCAAAATCCTCTGGTGGGTGATGGACACCTTCAAAGTCCTCCCCACCGATCCCCGTTTCCTAGCAATGACCCAGGAACAGATCATCCTTCTAGTTTCCATGTACAATGAGGCTCAGCGGGAGCAGGCCCGGGCCTTAAAGAGAGCCCGGGCCAAACAGGGAGGTAGCTACGGGGGAGAGGTCACGGAGAGCTACTATGATCCAGACTTTGATAAGTACCTGGAGGAAGTCACCAAGGAAAAGAAGACAAGGAGTGACAATGAGTGGCTGACCCTTTGATTGAAAGAACCAGGTATGGGATAAAGGAATTCTCATCCCTTCTAGGACAGCTCAATAGGAACCTCAGAGATGCTGTCAATGAGCTCAATGTGAGACGGATTATGCCTAGTATGCCGCCTGGTTTTAGTGGGATGGGAGGGGGTATTGCCACAGCTGGTTGGATCAGAACACCAGAGGAATATATCAGAACACTACAGGAATACCAAATTCGCTTCAGTTTGGGGAAGACAAGAACAAATCTTTTCATGACCTTTCCAGTAGAGGTTTTGGGAGATATGGGAGAGTATATCCGAGAGAGGATGGGGGATCTGGCCCTACACATAGAGTCACTCTTTCCAGGTAGGCAACTGTTGATCTCCCAGATTAGGGATCTCCGGATGTTTTTCACGGAGTTTGCTCGGGAGATCCGAGATGCCAGCGTACGAAGTGGCATTCCCAACCGATTGGCGGGTTACTTTATGCCCGTGAGGGAAGTTCTTCGGACGAAGTACCTACCTCCTGAGGTACGGAAATACTACGGGATAGAAGGATTGGAAGAAACTCCAGCCAGACAATTACTCAATACTTTCATAGAGAAATATATTCCCTCAGAAGTTGTGGGGGATGAGCGGTTGAGAACCGCTCTGGGTATATACGGTGCGGTAAGAGCTCTGGGTGACGATAACCTCGAAGAGATGGTCTCTCGAAATATGCTGGGTATCTACCGGACTTATCAAGAGCTTGTGGATATCCAGAACAAACTTACAGACAAGGGATTAAGTGAAAAAGAGAGGAGTACCCTCCAGATTGAGTTACACTCAAAGATTAGGCGGCTTTCTCACTATAAGGGTCCCCAGGCTTGGGAAGAGATCATCACTCCTAAAGGTATAGAGGAAGTCACAAATTGGGTGAGAGATTTCATCCATCGAGTCCAACAAGAAGGTGCCAAACTATCCGGAACACCAGAGGAATTTGCCAATACCGAACAAGCCTTCCTGTCTGGAATCCAGAGTTTTGTAGAAAAACTCACTAAACCATTACCAGAAAAAGCAGAGCTTAGCAATTTAGAGAAAGACATCATAAGCGCGTTACAGAGCACTCTTAGTGTGCCCATGTCTATACCTGAAGAGGTAATGGGACTGTTACGCAGGGCTGTCGAAGCAGATATCCCTATCAAACCAACCGTAGAGAAGGACAACAAGATAGTCTCTGACCTCATCAATCACCTGTATACCCACTTCAACCTAAGAGAAGAAGATGTTGAAAAAGTAATTAACAGACAATTGAAATTTCAATTGAGACATAAGATAGAAACTACCGGAACTATTGATGATATCCTGAAATACTTTGCAGAATCAGAAAGGGTTGGAATAGCCTCCGAGATGAAGGAAAGGATGAATGCTGGAGAAAGTCTCCAAGATGTTTTAGAGGATATTTTGGAAAGAGAACTCTCCAATATAGACCTTGAGGAAAGAAAACAAGCATTCCAAGATCTGGGATTGTATATCAAGCAGGCTATCTCCAGCCTCAGTGATTCTGGTGGGGACTTCATCAAGTTCCTTGATCAGACTGAAAAGGAGCTTTTCGAAGTCAAAGAATCTCTCGAAGAGACCTACAAAGCATTGAGAGAAGCAAGAAGCACCCTAAAAAGTATTCAGGAGAGGACTAAGCCAACCGGTGATGAGCCAGAGAAGAAAGCCCCGGGAAAAGAGGAAATGGCACAGCAGAAGAAGATAGGCGAGTTGCTCAAAAAGAGTTCTGAGTTGTACGAGAAGTTCATGTCACTACAGATGCAGAGGCTTGCCCTTTCCTCTTCCGGACTAAGATTGTTCTACCTAACAAGAGAAAAAGGACTGCATTTTTCAGAGCATGTACCACCGGATGATGCTGAAGCGAAAAAAGGTGCTGAGGAGATGAAGAGAATACTGGAGGGGAGAGAGGAAGCCAGAAAAGCACGAGAAGACATTCTCAACAGAATCATAGAGGACTTCAAGAAGGATTATGCTGGGATATTCGAGCAAGCTGAGAAGATCAGCAATCTAGGAATTGAGCCCATCATTGGAACTGAGGAATACAGCACTATTTCCTTTGTTCGGGCCTTCAAAGTCTTGGAGTCACAATTCAAAGATCCCAACTTCATAAATGGAATAATTGGGAAGGACATACTGGAAGCTGATGCCAGTACTGTGAGACAGATCAGGATTCAGTTAATTCGGGCTATTGAATCATACCTGAAGGCAACCCTCTCCGTCGCAGAGGGTGGTCTAAATGTCGGAGCAGAAGCACTCAATATTGGCGAAAAGGCGGCCCAGAAAGCCATAACCACTGCGGTGTTCAAGTCCGGAGGAAAATTCGGTTCAACCTGGAGAAGATTGTTTGACTTCCTTTTCTCCTCTCAACATGCCAACAACCCCCTCAGGAGAGTCGCTGACTCCCTTGTTTCTCCTGAAGAAGCCATAAAATTTACTGGAGAAAAATTGGTGGGCGGATTCCTCAGGGATATGTTTTCCTCCATCTATACCTACGGACGTCTTGGAGCAGGAACCATCCTAGGAGAGGGTCTCCGGGATCGTTTTGAGTTCCTCTTCCCCATGGAGACCTTGATGGGGGGAAGGTTTGGAATCTACTCTCAGGTAGGTATGGGAGAGGTGTTCGGGAGGACGTTCCGCCGTGACCTGGGTAACATGCTCCGCACCGGGAGAGTCACCCTGGAAGGGTTGATCAGGCCCACAGATGTCATGACCAGGATCGCCGGAATCGGAGGGTATGAGTTCTCCGAGTTCGTCCGAGAGATCACCGCTCCCATGTGGATGGTCTCCAGGGCCACGGGCTTTCTGGGTAGGGAGACCGATGTCGCCACTACTGTCGCTTCTCTCTCCCGTGTCTTCCAGCAACCGGGAGTCTGGAACCGGGCCTTCACGGTCATGGCCCACGTGATGGGTAACCGGGATCTGAAGAGGGCTTTCGGAACCGACGAGCTCCTCCAGTCCTTCAACACCTTTGTAGATCTAATACGTTCCGGATCTGGTGCGGGGATATCGGAAGGTACTCTATCCAACCTAGCCAGGTTCATCACTCTGAGTGGGGATTGGGGTATTGGGGCAGGGGTGCGGGGGTACATGGGTGTGGCCACAGCCGCAACCATCTCCCAACAGTTGCAGTCCAGCTCCTCCAGGCTCATCCATCCCATGACTGCCTACATCGCCAGTAACATATCAAGACAGATGGGAACACCTCTGGGATTCCAGGAGCTGATCGCTATACAGAGCCAGATCGAACGGGGTGGGTTGTTCTCCGAAATCAACGTAGGAGGAGAAAAGTTCAGCGTGGCCGAGGGTATGCTGAACTTCCTGAACAATATCAGCAGTAACAGCGACGTCCAGGCGGTGGTGCTCACCAAGCTCTTCAACATTTCGGTAGACCGATCCAAGGAGTTCCTCAAACTTCTGGATAAGTATGTGAAGTCCTCCGGAGAGGAGAAAGCCGCCGCTGCCGCTGAGCTCAATACCCTAATCAATGAAGCTGGGAAGTCGGCCGGAGAGAGATTCGCCGAAGCCCTGGCCAAGAGGCAGGAGTCTTTAATGGACATCACCGATGAGGTGGTGCTTCCCATCCTGGGTCTTTTGAGGGGATATCCCCAGCTGGTGTCGGGAGTTGCCAACATACTAACCCTTAAACCTCTTCAGGGTATCAAAGATATCTGGGGTGGTCTCTCCGCCATGGGAGGCAGGGGCCTGGTACTGGCCGGAACCTACGTGGGATCCCAGATCCTCGGAGAGAGTGTTGGGGGGATACTGGGTGAATTCGGAGGGAAGTTCCTCAGCAATCAGTTTGCCAACTTCAAAACCGGTTTTGCCTCCGGGAAGAATTTTGGAGGGTTAGTCCGGAGGTACTTCTTCAAACAGAACTTCACCCCACCTTCCCTGAGTGAAAAAGGTTTCGCCAGAGGACTTTTATCTTATGTGGGCGGTTTGAGCTTGGGAGGGTGGGCTCTAACTGGTGCCATTGTTGGGGCTACAGTTCTGGCCGGTTACCTTGCCAGTTACACCACAAAAACCATAGAAAAGATGGACAACCAGATCGAAAAGACAAAAAGATGGAAGAGTGAACTCAAAGCCCTGGCCAAAGAGGGTGAAAACCTGACCAAAGAGGAAAGGGAATCCTATCGAAGCAGAGTCATAAGCAAAATGGCCGAATTTTACCTTGAGAGAGAGGAGATGTTGAACCAATATCGGAATCCCTCTCTAGGGTACATATTATTGCGAGCTTTTAGTGGTACCGTACAGCAAAAGGAACAAGACTTCTGGTTACAACAGGCCGAGATGGATCTGTTGCTTATTGAATCTCTGGGCAAGGCAACCTCATACAAACAAGCTCTTCCAGAGATCCAGGAACAAGTAAGAGCTAGACTCCAGTCTGCAGCAAACCAACAAATTCAAAGAACCATTGACGACCTAACCGGACCGATTAGATTGTTCAACTTATATCGTGAGCAATGGAATCTGGAGAAGAAGGATAGACTGTGGTCAGAGCCAGAGCTGAAGAATAAAAGTATGGCAGTAGCCTCGAAATTATTTTCCGATTTCCAAGAATTTGCCAAGGCAAAAATCACTTTATCTTTGTCTGAGATGGAAGGCATCACCCCAGCACAGGTGGATGCCGTACAGCAAGCCTTAGACAAAGTAATAAGTTCTGACCTAATTATTGACCCAGAAAAGGAAGTCTACAAAGCTTTAGTAGACTATGGTTTTTCAGCAGAAGACGCTCAAAGAATTGTCGAAGAGAAAGTCAGACCATATTCCAGGTTGATAAACCTCAGGAAGTGGGCCAAGGAGTACAGAGCCAATGAGTGGGATTTCCTCCTTGATGTTTTAAAAAGAGGAGAACTACCTGATGAAATCTATCAGATGCTCGGTATTCCCAAACCAGAAATCCCAAAAAGGAAAGCCCGGCCACCAGCGTATCCCTTCGGGGTATGGAAATTCTGGCCCAAAATATCCACTCTCGGCCAAGGACTCATATTCCAACCCCCCTCGTTAACACAACCCATAGGGGTAGAGGAGGAGACACAAAAACCAAAACCATTCAAGATGCTGGACGAGGCTTCTGTTAAGGAGACTATGAAGTTACCCTTTACCAACCCGGTGATAGAGATCACCAAGTTCTTGGTTGATAAGACTTCGGACTACTGGAGTAAACTCACCGAGTGGTGGAAGATATCCCGGGAAAGGGCTCAGGTTACACCAGGTACCGTCCCAGCCGAACCTGTATTGAAGGCTCCTCCCATCGTCAACTACTTCGAGCGGTGGATGGAGAAGATCCGGGAGTGGCGCCGAATGGTAGAGGAAAAAATGCAGGAGAGAGAACCTCTACCAAACTGGGTAGAAATGGAAAAGCCTCCTATAATCCAGTACTTTGAAGAGCTGATCGAAAGGATCCGGGCGTGGCGCAAATCCATAGAGGAAAAAATGCAGGAGAGAGAACCTCTACCAAACTGGGTAGAAATGGAACCACCTCCCATAGTCAGGTACTGGAAGACGTTATTGGAAATGAACGCAGGAAGGGTCCAGAATCAGATGGAAGAAAAGGGTCTCGGAACGACAATCTGGGAGCACCTCCGTTTTGCTCCCATAATCGTTCCTCCTCCGGAGGTACTGACTACCACTAAAGATTACCTTAAGGGTGCCTTCCAATATGTAGGTGGTCTCCTGGGCATCGGCGGAGAGAAGGAAGAAGCCAAGTCCCCCCAGAAAAAGAGTAATCTCCTCAACCGAGAAACCAACATCGAAAAAATGGAAAACCATGTCTCCATAAACATCAACGTCCCCCGAGAGTCCATCGATGAAGAGCTCATCACCAAGCTCATGAATTCGGTACAGAAGTACGTCTCCGGACTGGCCAACTCGGGAAGAGGTAGAACCATCTTCTTGAACTCGGGAACTCTCAGTACCATAGGATAGACCATGTTCCCTAAATATCAGTATCACTCACCCCTAGGTCTCGTTCATTTCTTCCCCCTCAGCACCGAGAAGAGTGGTAACAGCATCTTCTCGACCACTACCCTCTCCTACTCTAAGGAACAGTTGGGGACCGTCAGCCCCTCCACCATTTCCTCCAGCGTAGTACAGATAGTGGTCAAGAAGCAGGTGAACGGGTTCGGGGTGAACAGCTTCCAGATCACCCTGGTCGACCAACAGGACGAAGATGGGAGAACCTGGTTGGATAAGATCTACCCCAACGATCTGGTGTCCATTTACATGTGTAGACCGGGTGTAGACGGGAGAGATCCCCTACCGGTCATGCTTGGAGTGGTGAGAAGCATCTCCAAAGTCACCAATCTCTCAGGAACGGTGGACAGCCCCAGCGTGGAGCGGCAGATCATCGTGAGCGGGATGGAGCTGGTGGGATTGACCGCTTCCCACTACATCTTCGGTAATAGTTCTCTCCTCCCACCGATTATAAAACTGAAAGACAACTACTTCCCAGAACTGAAGTCACTATTCAAGTTTTTGAATGAGGTCTTTGCTCAAAACATCGTTTCCCCAGTACACAATATTCTAGAAAAGTACTTCGAGGAGATATTCAAACCAGATCTGGAGATGATAAATATACCCTACAACGGACAGAAGCTTACCCAATACTTAGTGTTTGATAGCAGTCAAGGGTCATTCAAAATAAATGATGAGCTGAAAATCTTCGGTTTGAATTATACCATGTACTCCGGATCCGGAGCACAGTTCATCGACCAGGTTCTCCAGAAACCCTTCAATGAAATTGTCACCCGTTATTCCCTCACCCAGATGGACAGGCTCATTCCCAAGTGTCGGGTGGTGGTAAGGCCAAGTCCGTTCAAGTATGAAGTCACCAGTACGAAAAATTTTGTCACCCATGGTTACGACTTACCAAAAGGAGCTGGGATGGTGGACGTCAGAAAGCTCGAAAACCGGGTGCACTTGGTGAGGGATGTTGACGTCATCACTGAGAATATAGGGAGAAAGAGTGACTTCGAGCACAACATCTTCATCGTGGCACCAGCTACCCCAGAAGCGGTTGGAGTGAGCCTGGAGCTGAACATAGAACCGGTAGCTGATACCGAGCACATCAAAAGGCACGGTATCAATCCCATCATTGTAAACCTGGACTACTTCAACTCTGCTCAAGCCATCGAGGATGCCTCCAAAAAAGGTGGAGAGAATGCCACGGTAAAGTTCTCGTATGCTGAAATCACCCTGGCAAACAATCTGGCCAATGTCCTTAAACAGTGGTACATAAAGAGCTGTGAGTTCCTCTCCGGATCCATGCAGATCCGTGGTTCGGCAAGTATCAGTGAGGGTGATGCTCTGATATATGAGACGGCCGACTACGGAGGGAAAAATGGTAAGAGGTACTTTCTGTTCTACGTCGATACGGTAGCCCACGTCTTCATCAACTTCGAAACCTTCATCACCAATCTGGAACTGAGTAGGGGAGTGGAGATCAAGGAGGAAGAAGCCAGTGGCCTTCTACGATGATGGTATGTCAGGAAGCCCCACCTTTTATGCTCCTTCAAAGGTGGGTGGTCTACGGCTGGGGAGGGTGGTCAATGTTTATCCTCTTGATCTGTGTGTTGACGTCATCTACATAGACTCCTATACCCCAGCCACCTCGGGAACGGATAAGGGTAAGGAGGGAGAGTTCAAAGTACGGGTTCCGGTTCTCACCGATATGGCCGGAGCAGTTCCGGAAGAGAACTGGTTCTCTGAGGAGACGGAGTGGGGGAAAAACCTGAAGAACCCCCTGAGCGGCTATGGGAGGGTGGTGCTTCCCAGGGTGGGAGACTACGTGGTTATTGGGTTCATAAACGAGAACTACACCGCTCCGGTTGTCCTGGGCTGTCTCCACCCCCGCCTGAGGTGGCTAAACGTCAACGGGAGAACCGAAAGCCCCACCGATACCCAGGGACCTACAGAGTGCGGGGTGACCGCCGAACCGGATCGCTACATCACCGTCTACCCCTCCGGTCTGTGGACCAAAGTGAACCAGAACGGAGAAGTGGAGGTCTCCTTCCCCCTCGGGAAGGGAAGCAATGAGTTTGCCGGCTTCTACCTCAAGGTGGGTCGGGACGATCTCGTGGGAGAAGCCAAAAACCTGATTGATGCCGTTACCAAGACCAAGGAAAAGGCTGAGGAACTTAAGGAGGCCTCCAAAATCCTTGATATCCCGGCCGTCCAGGGTATCATCAACCAGATCAAGAGTGGAGCCCTGCCCTTTGAGAAGGGGATTGACCAGGTATTAGCCAATCCGGAGGTCAGGAAGGTGCTGAGCGGAGACCCCGATGAGGAGGAGGACTACGACGACGGGGGGTGCTGTTGTGGGGCAGAATCAAGAGACCCTGAAAACCCCTCCTCAGCCTGTTCCTGCGGGGCCGGGTGGGCAACCTGTCCGAACTGCCAGACCAAGTTCTCCGGATGCCCATACAAGTCCCGCTGGCAGTGCCCCAACTGTGGTCAGATCGTCAACAATCCCAACAAGGTAGGGTAGTTCTATGTCTGAGAACCGCCAGAGACTCAAGGTTGATGTTGAAGACCTCATCAGGTTAGCGGTGGAATTTTCACCGGCCGAAGCCAAACAGAAGATCGAGGAACTCTACAACCGAGTAGACGCGGTGGCTAAGGGACTGGATACTGTGTTCAACAGCCCCACCCTCCATGGCCTAGAGGGATTCCTCTCCAAAATGGATGGAGTTATATCCTTCCTGAACACCATGACCGGAGGTTCGCTGGGAAACGTCCTGCAGGGAATTGCCGTCTTCCGAAATATCACCTCCATCTTGGAATCCGGGAAGCTGAGTGCCACCAGCCTCATTGCCACCATCACCTCCTTCCTCCCGGCCGGGGTGAAGGAAGCCCTGGGAGAGGCCGGAAAGGTCTTCAACACTGTGATGGGGGTGGTACAGTTCCTGAAGAACCTCGACCCCCGGAAGGTAGCCCTGGGCTTTGTAGGAGGCCTCATCGCCGGAGCCATCAACCGGGTGCTCCCCGCTCCCATTGCCAACTTCCTGGGAAACATCCTCGGTGGGACTCCCCTCGGGCAGATTCTCAACCTGGGAGGGGGAGGAAGCATCATCGACCGTGTTCTGGGGAGTATCTTCGGGTCGGCACCGGCCACTGCCTCGGTGAAGGTTATGGACTCCCTCCCGGGAGGTTTTGAGGCCCCGGACGGGATCATCCTCTCCGAGAAGCACATCCGGATCAAGATAACCTTAAAGAAAGGAGAGAAGAAATAGGATGGGGTATAGGGAAGACTTCATCAACTACCTGAAGCCGTATGCCCAGGCCATGGAGGCCAAGTACGGCATTGACTGGAGGATTCCGGTAGCTCAGGCCATCCTGGAGACCGGATGGGGACAGTACAACCGTCACTGGAACCTGTGGGGAATGCGTTATGAGGGACCGGCAGGAAGGGATGCCGAGGGCTATGCCCTCTTTCACGACCAGTGGGAGGCCATTGAGGCCTACATCTACAACGTCCGCAAGCACCATCAGACCGCCTGGGAAGTCCGTAATGACCCACAGAAGTTCTTCCAAGAGATCCAAAGCCAACGAAAACCCAACACCGGCGCCTGGGCCGAAGACCCCCAGTACACCCAGAAGCTGAACCGCATATTCCAGCAATATCTCTCCGGAGAGACCACCGCCGTCGACCCCACCCAGCCACCACAGGAGAACCTGGACACCCTCCCCATCTATTTTCCAAAAACCGACCAGAAGATCAAACCATTACAGAAGGACTACAAAGGAGCCCTCACCCAGCAGAAGCGCTACTATGTGAAGCTCCAGCATGTGGATGCCGACGAGGAGCCCCAGGGAGCCCTCACCATCAAGATCTCTCCCGACTCCCAGTTCCTGGTGGTTCGAGAGAAGCTTGCTCCCCTAGAGGAGCAGAAAGAAGAGGGGAACAACAACTCGGAAGGAAACCAGGGGAATAATCAGCAGACCCAAGTTCCCCAGGAGTTGAGCCAGGTGAGCAAGGACTTCCAGGTGGTGGAGTCCGGTTCCTTCCAGCTCCAGGTGGATGGGGTGCTCCTTGATTACCACAATAGCGGGGGGGAGAAGAAGAAAGAGGTCCAGAAGGTCACCAATCAGATCCAACTGCGGGCCGACTACCTGGGGATCACCCGCATTAAGGAAGGGAAGAAGAAGAAGTCCGACAGCATCATCCTGGGTGATGACCTGGTGCAGATAGAAGTCAACAATGAGGAGAGTAAGAGCCGCATCGAGGTGAATCCCCGCCGTCTCCTCTTCAAGGCCTCGAAGGGGAAGGGATCCAACGCAGAGAACGACTACATCCGCATCGAAGAGGACACCATCCAGGCAAAGAATAAGAGTAAGAGCCAGATCTTCATGAAGGAGGATCTGCTCGTTGCCGAGAACAAGACCGGGAGCAAGTTGTACATCCGGGGAGACCTGGTGCGGGCGGAGTGCAAGTCGGGAAGCTATGTCCGGGTCTTCGATGATGCCATCGAGGCTAAGAATAAGAGCGGTAGCTATGTGGAGGTAATTGGGGATACCATTCTCATTGAGAACAAATCCGGATCCCACATCACCGTAAGTGGAGGAACGATCACCATTAAAGCCCCCCTCATCGTCATTGACGGTGGAGTGGTGGATGTCAAAGGTAGCCCCATCAAACTCAACAGCTAGGAGGGAAACCATGCCGGGAGCAGCTTTTGTTGGCTGTCAGACTTTATGTTGGGAAGAAGTGGAGGATGAGAACGGAAACAAAGAGTGCCGTTCCATGATGAACACCATCTCCTCCGGTTCCCCTAACGTCCTGGTCAACGGTGCTCCAGCGGCCAGGATAGGTAGTGGAACCACCCACCCCTGCAATGTGGTGAGCGGTTCGGCCACCGTCCTGGTCAATGGGGTGGGGTTTGCCCGTTTGGGAGACCTCCTCTCCTGCCAATGTCAGAATAACCAGGGAAATATCGCCACCGGATCCACGGATGTCTTAGTAGGGTAGAAAATAGCTTCTACCATTTTGCCAATTTTTCCTCCACCTAAGATATTCTACATGAGAAAAGATAGGGAGGGCTAAATTGGCCGAAGTCAAAAAGCTGGAATTTTTCATTGTCGACGAAAATGATGCCATAAAAGCCGGACCCTACAGATTTCTCCTCAACCCCCAAGAATACTCCCTCAGCCATCCCATCCGTATCCGCCCCACCCAAACCAAGGGTGGGGTCTTCATCGATGACTTTGGACCAGGGGTGGGGACGATGAGCATAAAGGGCATCGTCAAGAATGAGTTCAAAGAGGAAAGGGATGGAGCAGTCACCAACCTGGCCCTGCAGAGATTCCAGGAGCTCCGGGATATGGTCATCAAGAACATCTTTGAGGGTAGACTTCCCGGGACTCCACCCAACCGCTTTCTAAGAGTTAACAACTACACAGATAGAGATTTCTTCATCACCCTCCCGACCAACTTCTCTCTACAGAGGAGTTCTGGTAAACCCCTCTTCTACTACTACAACATCGACCTCATCGTCCTCAGGAGAGTGGGAGAAATCCAGGAGAAGAGGTTGGGAAATCTTCATGGTGGGATTGGAAGTGGACTTCCCATTACGGGAATGGTGAACATTGGCGGTCCGATCAAATAAAGGTATGGTGAAGAGGGATAACGGTGCATTGTAAGGTCATTAACGTCAATCCCATCGAAGAGGGAAAGGGGATCTTCTCCACCCTTTGGGCCTCCTATGATATTGGAGAACACTACCCTCTACGAACCCTATTCCGGAGTGAGGATCGGTATTTCCTCCTCACCAAAGTCGATATGTCCATTCCTCCAGCCACGGTAAAGACGTTTGACTACCAGGCACCACCTCCCTACTTCGAAGAGGTGGACGTAGATACCAACACTCCAATTTGGGTGCGGATCCTCTATTATGCTTTTCCCAACCAAAAGATATTTCACGATTTGACCAGAATCCATCAAATAAGTAATCTTCTACGAAGAAATGAGATCCAACGTGCTTTCACCCAGACTACTCCCATTCCTCCAATTATGACAGGAATGTCGAGCTCGGTGAGTGGTAGTCCTATCCCTTTCGGGATAAGGCAAGACTCCTCAGCCATCAGCAACGCCAGTCTCATCGATACTCTCAAACAAGAGACAGATATCTCCAATTTGGAAGACACTCTCTGGTTTACCATCAACAACTACCAGAACCTCATCACGATTCTGTGTGGAAACAAGGAGAGAACCATCCTCCTCGACGAAATGTTTCTCTACTACCTCTACGGGAAATTAAAGGGGTATCAGATGTCCATCGAGAATATTGGGCCAGATCAGCTCCTCCAAAACTACCTGAAGAACCTCCTCTACATGGAGAAGGTGATACCATTAGAAGCCTCTCAGAAGGAGTGGGAGTCGTTCCTCCAAGAGCTAGAGGAGAGACGCCTCCTGGGTGAAAGCGAGGTAGAATATGGACTGGTATATGCGACCCACCGATTGCTCGTCCTCCTCTGGAAGCTATTGTGGATCGGAAGCCCATGAACTATTCTCTCCATTACGGTATCTACACCATCAAACGTTACGATACCATCCAGAAGATTGCTGCCAAGCTTAACCCTCCAGTTGACTGGAAAAATCTCGTGAACATAAATAATCTGGAGTATCCCTACATCGTCCCTCCAGACTTCCAAAGAGAGGGCTACGCCCAGGGAACCATTGGGGTAAAACGGAAAGATGGCGTTGCTGGGAACATTTTCATCCCCAAAAACACAACGGTGATTGGCGTCAACAATAATACCGAATTAACCTTCCACACCCAAAGTGACATCTCGGTGCCGGACATCGGATCGGTGGTCGTAACCGTCAATGCTGCTGGATATGGGAGAACCTACAACCTTCCAGCTCACACCCCACTGCGATTTGCTGAGGATTCTCTGAACCGCTTGGTAATCGCTACCAATCCCGAACCGTTCACAGGAGGGTTCTTCTACCAAGTAAGAAAGTGGGGAGAAACCATCTATGTCCCTCTCACCCAAGATGGCAACACCACACCAGCAATAGACCTCATCCGGGCCTATGGAGTCGACTTCGGAACCGAAGAGAAGCAAGTCTCCTTAGGCTCAAACTCCGATCTAGCTCTTGTGGCTGGAGTCAGCAATCTCGTCCAAGCCCTGAACCGGGTAGTCACCACCCAAAAGGGAAGCTACCTCCCACACCCGTTCTACGGATCCAACCTCCACCACTACATCGGTGAACCACTGAGTGAGGAACTATTCAACATCCTCGAGGTAGAACTCAAAGAGGCCCTCTTGCAGGATGTCCGTGTCAAATCGGTAGATAATGTCTCCGTATCGGTGTTCAAAGACCAGATTACCATCGATTGCCAAGTAATCACCAGGACTGACTTAGTCTTTCCCCTCCAGGTGGTCATAGACCCCACGCCTAAAGGCGGGGGCTTGCGGGGAAACCTGCAGGCCTGACTATGACCAGCCTCAGCTCCTGACCAGAAGGACAAGGGAATGAAGGTGCTACGTTGGCAACAGGTTTGAAAGACCCACTCCGGGGTGCTCCTCCAGCTCCGAACCCTGGAAGTCCCGGCTGCAGACAACCTTCGGG
>Ga0209017_10001943_pt1 | contig 14426 bp, 7 predicted proteins | sample YNPBryunderm2012_FD_185812 | JGI IMG/M metagenome (GOLD analysis project Ga0209017, IMG submission 185812) | Anoxygenic and chlorotrophic microbial mat microbial communities from Yellowstone National Park, USA - YNP Bryant MS undermat 2012... ... | reverse complement strand
GCGTGCGTAACGATTGCCAGGCACGCTGACGACGCGCAGCAAACCGGGCGGGATCGCCGGACGACGAGGAACAAGTGGAGGCCGCGGCGGGCAAGCCAGAGGCGGGCGAGGGAGGGAGGGGTGAGAGGGTCACGCGATTAGAATCCGCTGAGGTCGAAGAGGCCGTTGATCCGAGGCGCTCCATAGGTCGCCCCGCCGGTGAGAACACGGACGTTAGGCCGAGGACGGTATTCCCCTTCCGAATGCACATGACCGCACAACACGGTCAAACGATGGTCAGGATGATCGGCCATGACCCGGTCGATCATGTCGCCCACGGCGCGGCAACCGAAATGGGGCAGCCATTCCTCCTCGGCGATCCGGCCCCGATGCCAACACGCTTGACGGTAGGGAGGAACATGGGTGACCAGCACGATCCGACGGAAATGATCCAAAGCGTCGCGCAGCTTGGTCTCCAACGCCGCGGCCGCCTGATCGCCCAGACGATGCAGCAACTCCAAACGATCCCGCTTGACCTGATCCTCAGCGTCGATGCCACGGTTGATGTACAAGTCGGAGAACTCTTGTATCAGAAGATAATCATTAAGCATCAACTTGGATCGGTTGTAATCGCCCAATCGGCCGTCGGCCCAACCGTCGTGGCCAATGACCGCCACGTCAGGTCCCAGGCCGACCGGGCCGAAGTCGGTCAACCAGCGCAGCCCGCGATGGTCGCGGGTGAAGTATCCTACTTCGCGGCGGACCTGGTCCAGACCGGCGCGATAGAAGTCGTGGTTACCCAGCACGAATAGGATGGGGCGTTCGATCAGCCGGGACAATTCGGCGAGGTCGCGGGTGACGCGGTTGCCTTCGGAGATGTCGCCCGAGATCACCACCGCGGCGGCCTGGGCGTCGCGCAGCGACTGACAGAACCCCAACAGGGTCTCGGCGTCCACGAAGTTCAAGTGGATGTCGGTGGTCCAGACGATGCGGGTCTCGTTGGGCAACGGCGGGGGTCTCACGCTTTGGGATGGACGGAACCACGTTAGGAAGGCCGCTGGGTCCGCGATTCGAGATCAAGAGAAGGGATCGACTCTAGCGGGAGATTTTAACCCAACCACCGCGTTTCGGCATCAGGATGGCAGGGGTTTCGGCGTGTGCTTCATGACCGGGGTTGACGGCCTGGAACATTGCCGGAACATTGCGGGGCTGGTAGAGTCCCTGGTGTGAGCGCGCGCTCGCTCCGAGCCGCCAATCAACACGGCTCGCCGCGCCCCAACCTATCCAACCGCTTCATGTTATGACTGCGGACCTTCATCGCGCAACACATCGAAGCGATGGAACGCCCCCGATGACCAAGCCCGAACACGACCGCAACCTCGCTGTCTTCGTCGATCTGGAAAACCTCGCTATGGGGTTCCAAAACCAGAAGAAGGCCCGCTTCGAAATCCACAAGGTGTTGGAACGTCTGGTCGAGAAGGGCAAGCTGATCGTCAAGAAAGCCTACGCCGACTGGAACCGCTACCAAGCCTACACCGCCCCATTTCACGAGGCGGCCATCGAACTCATCGAAATCCCCCGACGTAGCCAGACCGGCAAGAACTCCGCCGATATCCGCCTGGTCGTCGACGCGATGGACCTCGCCTGGTCCAAGCCTCATGTCGACACCTTCGTTATTGTCTCGGGAGACTCCGACTTCTCCCCCCTGGTTTCCAAACTCAAAGAAAACGGCAAGCACGTCATTGGCCTGGGCATGAAAGGCTCCACCTCCGAACTGCTCCGCGACAATTGCGACGAATTTATCTATTACGAAGACCTCGAACGTCAAGAACAGGATGAACAACTCGTCACCGAACTGTTCGCCGATTTGCCCGAACGCAAACGCGAGGCGTTCATTCTCCTTATCGAGGCTTGTGCGGCGCTGCGGCGCGAAAATCACGAAGTGCTGTATGCCTCGATGATCAAGGACACCATGAAACGCAAGAAGCCGTCGTTCGACGAATCGTATTACGGTTATCGGAGCTTCACCCACTTGCTGGAGGACGCCGACGACAATTCGGTGGTGGACATCGAGCGTAACCCCCGCAGCGGCACCTACATGGTGACCCGGTTCGGCCCGTTGGAGGAGGGTCAGGGGAAATCTACCCGATTGACTCGAGCACGCGCCGTGGCGGACGCAACCGCCGACGCGGCCTCCATTTCCCCACATCGCCGCGGGGGACGGTCGCCACGGTGAGCCGAAGCCAGCCCAGCCGGTCAGGATCGGGTCGAATCGGAATTGCCGAAACAGATTCGATCCCGCATTGGATTGGGATGGAAGACCTTCCAAGAGCGCGCTTGTGAGAGGATCACACGCCAGCGGTAACGCAGACGGGTGGTGACGGGGCGGGTGCCAACTGAGGCGACTTCGCCAAACCGCGTCACCTGAATCAACCAGCCGGTGCGGCCGGCCTCGCCGATGGCGAGCGTCGCCTTGGGGTCGTCGGTCTCCTCCACCTCCAGAACGACTTCGGCTCCTTCGGCGAGCCGCCAGGCGATCCGTGAAGATCCGGTCTCGATCAAGTCGGTGGGATTCAGACCGCAAACCCAGGTGTCGGCCAGGGGTCCCGAGGCACCCCGCGCCGCTAGGTCGCACTCGAACACCGCGGCGTGGCCGTCAGTCGAATCGAGTCGGGCTTCGATACTCAGCGAGTAATGGCGACGGGCGGAGACCCCCAAACCGAGCAGGACCGGGCAATCTTTGCCCATGTGTTCCAGCCGAGCCTCCTGGATCACGGGAACCGGCTCATTGTCGGAGGTCTCCGGTGGAGTCAGCGACCAAGCTAGTGATCGCCCGTTCCACTCCAAGCGGCGGACCGACCCTGACTTCGTTGGCTCAAGCGCCACCAGGACCGGCCAGCCGGCGCGGGTCAATTCCAAGCGGGAGCGACTCGCGGACGGAGAATCACTCATGGGGTGGGAACTCGTCTTCTCTTCTCGGGACGCGCAAGGCACCGACGAGGACGGCGTCATGGAGACGAAAGAGGGAGAGCGATCCCACCCGATGGAACCAGGTCCTTCCTCCTTATCTCACAAGAGCGTCGAGCGTCGGATTATAAGGTGAAGTTGAAGGTTTGGGCGATGACCCGATACAGCCACCAGTAAAGTGGCGCGTAGCCGGCGTCGATCTTGGCGAAGCCCCGCGAGTTGACCTGAAGGCTCAGATCCTGGTTATCAACGGGAATGACCACCTCGAACACAGCGCTGATCGGCTTAGCCTGGCCGGTCTCGGGATTGATCTCGGTGGCCACCTCGCCTCCGGCCAGGTTGGAGAGTTCGGGGGGAATCTCGTCGAGGTTGCGTTCCGTGATGTCTTTGACCTGACTCACGTAGGTGACATGCGACTTGCCGTAAACTTTGACCCAGGCGCGGTTGCCCTTGCGGATGAGTTCCAGGTCGGACTGGTCCAGGATCAGGCGGGCCTCCAAGTGTTTGGGGTCGCCGATCTCGCAAAACGGGCCGGGTTCGAGATACCTGCCGTAAGGCCCGGTGATTTCCCGGTGGGGCAGCCCCATCACCACACCGGAGGTCGGCGCGACGATCTGGAGTTTGCCGAGTTCCTCGGTGATCCGCTCCAAGGGACGCTCCAGGTCGATGGCGTATTGCTGGGCTTGGATCGCCAAGGCGCGGGAGATGTTGTCGTTGATCCGGCTGTTGGCGTTGTAGCGAACCAATTGAATGTCGTGTTGAAGTTGAAGGTCGAGCAGGTCTTTGAGCTTTTCCTTGTTGGAGAGCCGGGCCAAAAGCTGTCCCTCCTCGACGTAATCACCGTCGCGCGCCTCGAGGGATTCGAGACGGCCGGGGACCTCGACGTAAACCCGGGTGGGGTTGGCCGGCGTCAACACGAAGGTGCCTGAGACCCGCAAGGGGGTGGGAATCAGCAGGATTAGGGTGACGATCGCCACCAAGCCGCCCGCGTAGGCGGCGGCCCGTTTCTTTTTCATCTTCCGCAGCCTCCCCGGCGTGATCGCCCACTTGATGATTTTGTAAAGCGGCAGCCCCAACAGGGGGATCAACGACAGCACTGCTAGCGTCGCGCTAATCGACTGAAGACCGTAGGGCTTCAAGAATTGGTAGAGGAAGAACAGGATGCTGAAGGTGATGAACCAGCGGTACAGATAGCTTAACACCGCATACGAGACGAACAGCGCCCGCCTCGACCGGGGCAGGTAGCTTTGCACCGGAATCTCCAACCCCAGCACCTTATCCTGAATCAGGTAGGCGAAGAACTGGGTCGCCTTGATCCGCAGGTTGGGAATCTCCAGCCAATCCGACAGGACGTAGTAGCCGTCGTACCGGAGCAACGGATTGGCATTGAAGAGAATCGTGTTGATCGAACAGATGAACATCGTGGACATCGCCAACGATTTCACCAGGCCTTCCGAGGCGTTCCACCAGACGAAGGTGGCGATCGAGGCTAGCAAGAGTTCCACAAAGATGCCGGCCGCGGAGATCCAAATCCGGTGCCATTTGTTGGGCAACAGCCAGCTGTCGGTCACGTCGCAATACAGCGCGGGGGTAAAGACCAAGAGCAACGCACCCATTTCATGGACTTCACCGCCGAAGTGTTTGGCGGTTAGGCCGTGGCCGAACTCGTGGATCACCTTAACCACCGCTAAACTGATCCAAAAATAGAAAAGCGTCCACCAATTGAAGAAGCTCTCGAAGGTTGGTAGCTTCGCGTAGAAGGTGTGATACTGGGTGACCACCAGCGTCAGGGCCGCCAACATCAAGCCGACGGAGAAGGTGACGAACCAGGTGGTGAACATCCAGCGGAAATACGGGTACATCCAGGTCAGCAACCGCTCGGGGTCGATGAGCGGAATCTTGACGAACAGGATGTTGGCGAAGAACTGGCCCAACTTCTTCCAGAGCCGTTTGCGGCGGCGTTTGATGAGAACCTGAGCTTGCTCCTCGGTGTCCACCTGGACCAGCCCGGCTTCGTGAAGCTGAGAGGCAAACCGGACCAGGTCCTCCATCGAGATCGTTTGCGGCTTGTATTTGGACTCGAAGGCCCTCTTGATGTCCTGAAGGGTCTGTTGGCCGTCCATCTGTTCCAGCAGGAAAAACTCCTCCTGCTTGAACCGAAAATATTTCAGAGCGATCGGATCCTTGACCACCTGGTGGGTGACCCCCTCGTAGGCGACCGGACGGATCACGAGATCCTTGCGCAATTTGAGAACCAGATGTTCGGCGGCCTGACCGCCGGCGGGAGCCTGGGTTGGGAATCCGCTCATTGAGTCAGGACCTCACACGGGGTCGCGGCGGGATCGGTGGCCCTGGCGCGCGGGTCGGCACCCCCCCACGCCACGCTACGCTACGTCACGCCGCACCACTCCATGCCACAGCGATCAAAAGGTGAATCAAAACAAACTGGACTGGTATTCCCCCGGCCCGGCGGAGGATCATGGGAACCGCCTCCAGGATGTCGCACGAGCCGAAGCAAATCCCCACGCCAACCCATGCGGAACGAAGCGGAGCTTTGTCGTCTTGAATAATCGCCCCCCCTCGGGCGGCGAAGCGTAGTCGTCCTTGCTCAGCCTCCCCGAGGACGGTTGCGCACCGGGGGCGGAATCGTTGTTGGTTTCGATGATTCGGCCGCGGTCGGCTTGACTTGGGCTTCAACCGAGGCCGCACGCGTGGCCTCGTCCAAGTCGGGACGCTCCAACACGGTTGTTTGGCCCAACTGGGCGGTGCCGGGCCGAATGATCATCGAGATGGGTAAACCAGGGCTCAGCTGATAGTTGGTTGAGCGATTATCCACCTCGGCGTAAATTCGTCGGCTCCTCTCACCCACGGTGACGACCTCTTCATCAATGAATGTGATTTTGCCTGGGAAAACTCGGCCGCCGGGCCCGACTCCCTCGGGGAGGTTGACCTTGATTTCGACCGTGTCGCCCAGACGGATTTTGTAGGAGCTTTCCAGTGGGACGTAGGCGAAGACGCGAAGTTTGTCTCGGTTGGCCAGTTTCACCAGCGGTTCGTTGGCGTGAACCTGTTCGCCGGGCTTCTTGAGTCGTTCGACGATGAATCCGTCGAAGGGCGCGATGATGATGTGTTCCTCCAGCGTCTTTTCAGCCAACTCGTATTCCTTCTTGGCGATCTTGATGGTTTCCTCGGCTTCGTAGGTCTCGGCGGTGGCGATATCGACGCTGGCCTGCTTTTCTTCGAGTTCGGCCTTGGGGACCGCGTCGGGGCGGATGCGGGCCAGTTCGCGGGTGCGGTCGAGTTCGGCCTTGGCGAAGCGGTATTTGGCCGCGGCCTTGTAGCGGGGCACTTCGCTTTCGGCCTGAATCTTAGCGCGATCGCGGGCCAGGCGAGCGAGGTCGCTGTACAGATAGCCGATCGGTTCCCCTTTCTTGACCTCGGCTCCTTCGCTCAACTCGATCGACTCGACCACCCCGTCGCGGCGGGCCGCGACATTGGAGACCAACAGGTATTCGATTTGGGCGTCGCGCACCTCGACAATCTTCGCGGACGAGGGGTCCGAGCGGGATGGAGCGGGGGACGACGGACGTCCCGCCGTGCGGTCCTGAGCCGAAACCGTCGTGGCCGCGGCCAGCGTCAACACCAGGACCACGGCACCAACCGGCCGCGTTGGGATCAACCGGGCCGTCGTTGGGACAACAGTCGGGAGCGGTCGGGTCGCAACCCGCGACGTCCACATGGCGGGACGTGTCTTCATGGCGGTTCAACCTCGCGGCTGGAGGAAGAGGAAGCGATGGAGTTCAAGAAGAGAGGCGGGGCGTAGTGCCGGGGTCGGATTCCACACGATTCGACTGGATTGGGTTGGGTTAACTTGGTTTAGGTTAGGTTGAGTTGCGTTGAGTTGGACGCGGCGCGACTGGTTCGAGCGGGTCGGTCCAATCGAACGCCGGTCGGGTTCGCGCTGGGGATCAGAGGAACGGCCAGCGGAACAACACCGTCTCGTACCAGAGGTGGACCACATCGCGGAACAGGCAGTAGGCCAACCGCGCCTTGCCGCACTTGATGCCCGCGCGGACCCCTGCGCCGGGACGGAAGTCCTGGTTGAGTTCGAGAAACTCGGCGCGGACCTCGGGACTGAAGCCGACGGTGACCTTGACCATGTGGGTTTGGTCAACCAGTTCGGCCCGCGAGGCGATGCGGACCACTTCGCCCTGATAACGGTGCGAGGGGTCGGTCGCGGTGACGAAGTAGGCCGGCAGGCGAGTCGAGGGCGGGGTGCGGCCCATCTCCCGGAGGCGAGCGCGGGCCTGTTGGGACATCTCCAGAATCCCTTCGAGCTCCTCGTCAGACAGCCCTCCCTGATTGAGCCGGATCTCGCGCTCCAGGATGTCGGCCTCCAGACGGGCTGCCTCCAGATCCTCACCGCTGAGCGCGCCGCGTTGGAAGGCGGCACGCAGCTCCTCCAAACGAGTGCCCATCTGCGTCAAGAGACGGTTGCGGGCTTCCAGGACCGGGGCCATGTCGTCGTCGGGAATCTGGACCTCCAGGTTGATCGGGCCGCCTTTGTCGGCGATCTGGATGAGTTCCTGGCCGATGTCGACCGGGCGGTTGAGCAGGGTCTTCTTGACTTCCCAGGTAGTCACGATGCCGTCGATCGGTGACCGGATCGTCAACGACTCCTCCTGCTCGGCGATCACCTCCAACTGACGGGCCGCTCCTTCGGAGCGAATCTTGGCCTCTTCAAGTTCGGCCTGGATGCGGCGTCGCTCTTCGGGACGCACCGAAGGGTCACTGACCTGGCGGGACAACCGCAACTGGTCAGCATCGGCGGAGTTCTTTTCGGCGATCAGCCGTTTGGACTCCTTGTCGAGTTCTCGGTTGAACATCCGAAGCACCACGTCGCCGGCTTTGACTTCTTGACCGTGTTCGACCAACACCTCCGACACAATGCCTTGCAGCGGAGCGTGCAGGGTGCGGCGAATTTCGGGCAGGAGCGAGCCATCGCCTTGCACCGTCAGCGTCCACGGCACCAGCGCCATGGCTAGGATGGCAGCGATCACCATTCCCACTGCCACGCCGATCTTGGCCCAGGTGCGGCCTCGGAGTAACCGGGCTTGTGCCCCCAGCGACTTGAGCATAGGACGCAGGAAAATCTTATCATATTCCTGGGCATTCCAAAGTGCGGAGGAGGCGTGGCGGGCCACCACTTCGAGCTTGGCCTGAATCTCGGTGAGCGGGCCGTGGTCGCCAATTTGTTCGGCGATGACGACGCCGAAGGGGACTTTGTCCTTGGTCTTGTCGGTCTCCGGCTTGTAAAGCAGGACCATGACCAGGCCCTTGGAGCCGGATTCGTCCACGTAGACTTCCAGAGCGTCACGGACCTCGGGCGGGAAGCCTTCGGTTTCGCCGGTGTAAACCAGGTCTTCGCCGGAGGCGATGACCGCTTTGCAAAGTTTGTTGAGTTCGCGGATCTGGTTGGAGCGTTGTTCAACGACTTCTTGACCGCTGACCGCTTCGACCGCGACGCGGCCGGCCAGCTTGAGCGCGACGCTGACCCGGTCGCAGCCGATGAGCCGCTTGCCGTCGTTGACCACGGCGTAGGCGGTTTCCTTGAGGTCGAGCGACTGGTGGATCGACTGGGTGAATGCCTCCAGTTGGCTCCAGGTCTGTTGCTGGAGCATGATTTGGCGAATCTGGCGGTTGCGGAGGTACTTGGCCGCTAGGTCGCACAGGTCCGAGACGAACCGCAGGGTGCTTTTCTGAGTGGCGGCCTTGCGGTTGGGGTCCATGACCACTTCGACCAGCCCGACCACCTGACGATCCACAATCAAGGGGGCGATGATCAACACAAAGCCGGTGGGATTAGCGGCGTTGGGCTGACCCTCGACCGTCGCCCCCGGAGGAACCGCCAACGCCTGGTTGGATTGCAACAGGCAGGTTAAAAGCGCATTGTGTTCTGGAGTGCGGCCCCGCCCGCTGAGCAGACCGGTGACCTCGAACTGGTGATGGTGCTGAAGCCGCAGACCGCCCCGACCATCGAGCATCCAGATGGCCCCGGCGGTCGCGGCCAACGACTCGACCACCCGGCTGAGGAACTCGGGGTGGAATTCGCTGGGCTGAATATCCTCCTCGGCCAAGGCGGCGATCTCGGCCACGAGCGTCCGGATGCGGCTCTTGGTTTCCTCAAGCAGATTCTTGTCGATCGTGTCTTCGGCCATGACTGGGTCGCTCCGCCGACGGAATGGGGCTGGGCCGGGGATGGAGCCGCCTCCCCGCCTCCGTCGGAACCGCGATTCATGGTCCGGGTCGCGCGGGCGGGCAAGAGAGCGGCCTCGGCTCTCCTCATTTTCAATCGGGACGGCTCGACGCGGTGAGTTCCCGACCGTTTTTCGGCTGGTCTCTTGCTGGTCGGATCCAGATCGGCGGAATTCCCGGATCAGGCGGCTTCAGACCCCACAGCGTCTGGCCCAGCTCCTGGTGGAAACCCGCCCCGGGCCAGCAGCGTCAGGTACCTAGGTTGCGAACCACCCGGAACCCAACATCGTCAAAGGCGTTGTTGGGGTCGCGTGGCTCGCGGCGGCTCAGACGCAGATCATCCATGAGCGAGCGAAACGAGCCGCCCCGAGTCACCCGATGCGTCCCTTGACGGGGGCCGCCCGTGTCGTGGTAGGCCCGGTCGGCCGCGCGACGGGCGAACCAGGTCGGGTCGAACAGATCCCAACACCACTCCCAGGTGTTGCCGCAAAGGTCGAAGAGGCTCCAGAGATTCGGAGCCTTGTGGCCGACCGGATGGGGACGGGGATCGGAGGCGGTGTTGCCCGCGTGCCAGCAATGCGCGTCGGCGAGCGCCGGTTCGGGCGAACCTCCCCAGATGTAGATCGTCTGACGCCCGGCCCGAGCCACGAACTCCCACTCCGCCTCGGTGGGTAGACGGTAGCCATTGGCCGAGAAGTCCATGATCCGACAGCGGCCATCCTCGGTGAAGGTGTAAAACGGAGTCAGTCCCTCGATCCGACTGAGGGCGTTGCAAAACTCGACGGCATCCCACCAGGTGACGCCCACCACCGGAGCCTCGTCGCAACGCAACCCGGACGGCACCGGGTCGCTTCCCATCACGTGGCGGAACTGCGCTTGGGTCACCGGAGTCTGAGCCACCTCGAAGGGCTGGAGGATCAAGATCGGGTGGGGCGGCTTTTCCTCGGGCTGAGCCTGACGGTCGGTTGGACACGCGCCGAAGGTGAACATCCGAGGTTCGACGCGGGCGAGCGTCTGACCCAGGCTGTTGGTCCGGGTCTCCAGTTTGGGGGGCGTGCGCGGCGAGGAAGGGCCGCCGCCTCCTGAAGAGGTGGCTTGCGAGGCGGTGGCGGGCGAGGCGGGACGCTCGGTTCGCGGCTTGCGGGGGGGCGTTTGAGAGGAAAGCGCCCGGACGATCCCTGAGGAGGCCGCCGACTTGAAACCGCCTCCCACAACCCCGCCGCCGACCGCCGCACCCTCGCCGCCAGTGCCCAACGTCCGAATCGCCGCCGATTCGCCCGAGCCGCTGGAAAGCAGCGGACGCAGCCCCGTGTCGGTCGCCGACAGTTCGTCGAGAATCGCCTCCAAACGAGGGATCAACGCCGCCATCGACGGCGGGCGGTCCGCGGGATCTTTGGCCATCATCGTCTTGAGCAGCTCATCCAACGCCGCCGGCACTCCGGGTGACACCGCCCGGATCGAAGGAATTGGAGCCGAGCAGTGGGCGTACATCTTGAGCATCACCGTCTCGCGGTCGCCGTAAGGATGCAACCCGGTGGTCAGGTAATACAACGTGCAGCCCAGACTGTACACGTCGGAGCGTTCGTCCACGCCCCGAGGGTCGCTAAATTGTTCCGGCGCGCTGTAGTCGGGGGTACCCAGATGCGAGGTTGAGGGATGGGTCATTGTTCCCGAGGCATTCTGGGTCATTCGCGCCAACCCGAGGTCGAGAATCTTGACCACCCCTTCCCGATTCACCAACAGGTTGCCCGGCTTCACGTCGCGGTGAATAATCCCAAGTTGGTGAGCCTGTTCCAATCCCCGCGCTGCCTGGAGCAGGAAATGAACCGCCTGGGGAGCGCGACGGGGCCCTTGGGATTTGACCAGATCCTGAAGGTTAATCCCGTCCACGTACTCCATGACCAAATAAAACGACTCGCCATGACGACGGGCATCGAAGGCGGTCACCACGTTGGGGTGCTGAATCCGGCTCAGGGCCTCGACCTCAGTGAGGAAGCGGCGGACGGCCAACTCGGACTCGAACAAATTCGAATACAAGGTCTTGAGCGCCACCACCCGCTTCATCAGACGGTGCTGGGCCTTGTAAACCCGTCCCATGCCGCCGCGGCCCAACTCGTCGAGGATGATGTAGTCATCCAGCGCAAGTTCGCTCATCCGACCTTCGACGATCAAACGGGCTTGATACGGCGTTAGCCAGCCTCGGCGCTGCAACTCGCGTAAAGTGGCCTCAAGCGGGTCGTCGCTTGGGTCGGTGTGGGCGGGGGGAAGGTCGGAATCAGTGCCGGCCTCTTCTCGAAGCCGCGAACTCGCTAAACGGATACGGACATCCTCCCATGCCGCCCGCGCCGCGCCGCCGGGGGCCAGACCCAATCGCTCCAGTGACTCAACCAGCTCGTCGCAGGTCATACCCAACCCACTGCGCGGGGGAACCTCGCCAGGGTGCGGCAGCGCGGCAATCGTCCGCTTCGCTTCCGCTGCGTCCATCATCATTGATGCCGGGGAAATCCACCGTCCCCTCTCGACGTGAATTCGAACCGCTTCGGAAAGCCACCCCACCTGACTCCGTTTTCCGCTTGGTTCGATTGTAAACGGCCGTCTTGGTCTTCACCACCTCCCGCCTTGGAAACCTGCTCCGCAACAGCGTCCTGGAATGCTCTCTCGCCTTTTCGGGTCATGGGGTTGAAGCCGACGTCCCCAAAACCTCCCTTTCAATATGGCGACGGAACGTCCGAATCGGAAATGGCTGCGGAATGTCCGAATCGGAACAGCGATCCGAGTCGAAGTCTCCCGACCGTTGCGATGTCGATTCACAGCCGCATTCTTCACAACCCAAGCGGCTTCCTGCGTTGGCTTTGCTTCATTTGCCGCAGCTGGCCAGTTGGCCCAAGGCGGCCGGGGGAGTTGCGGAGGCTGCGTGGTCGGCGTTTCGAACTCGCTCCAAGCGAGCCAACCGCTCAAGTTCTCGCTTGACGAATGCGACGTCGAGGAACGGATCGGCCGACACCTTCAGGTAACGCACCGCGCCGTGAGGGTCCACCAAAACAATCGCGTGCAACGGTTGGTCTTCGAAATCATCATAGGCCGTCAAGGCCCGAAACGTCTTCAACTCCGGGTCGGCCAACAAGGTCATGGGAAAGGCCACGCCATCTTTGTTGTGTTTGAGTGCTCGGGTGCGGGCCGTGTCGTCGGTGGAGATTCCCACCACGTCGGCCCCCAATTCGCGTAACGCCTCGTGGTGCTGACCGAAGAGCCGCAATTGCTCCATGCAGTGGGCGCAGTCCATGCCCAGGTAAAACAACAGAATCAAGAACCGCCCCCGGTGGTCGGACAACCTCCAGGTGACGCCTTCGGTGTCGGGCAGCGCGATCTCTTCGGCGGGGAATGGTTGCCAGGTCAGCGGCCCCAGCTGGTTGAGGTCGAACCGCTCGGGCGGGTAGGGACCCGAAGGCGTTGGGCCAACCTCGACCCCCCAGGTCTGGGCCATCCGACGAATACGAATCAACGCCGGCCAATCCTCGTCGGCGCGCCGAGCCAGCGCGAGCAGGGCGGCGCAGGCCTGTTTCGCCTCGTCGATCCGCCCAGCGTCGGCCAGAAGCTCGACTTGAGCCGCCAGAGGGACCACTTCGTTGGGCGACGTGGCCACCGTGTGGCCGATCGTCTCGATCGCCCGTTCGACCGCTCCGCAAGCCGCCAACGCCCGGGCTTTCTCGACCGACCTCATCTCGCTGGCCGCCTCGAACCGCGCCAACGCCGCGGCGCGGTCGCCCCGAGCCAACCACCGCCACCCCTCCAACTCGGCGAGCAACCCCTCCAGGCTCGCCCGCGGGATCGGCTTGAGTCCCTCCGCCCGGACTTCGGGAGCCGACGGGGGCGGCTTGTCCACACCCTGAGCCTCGGCCTCGGCCGCCTCCTTCTCCCGTCGCGCCTTGGCCAGTTCCTCGTCCAGCGTCCGAATCAGTTCGCTTTTCACTTCGTCGATCTGTCGATCAAGCTCGGTCGCGTCGCCCAGCGCCGCTGCGGCGCGGCCCCGGTGCGACAGCCGCTTGAGACGGTCCTCCGGCGTGTCGGACCACTCGAAGAGTCCCTGGGCGTCCGCGGCTCGGAACTGGTCCCAAAGACCAAACCAGGACAACGCTTGAAGCCAGCGGGTCTGGCCCAGGTTGCGAGCGCAGTAGGCTTTGCCGGGATGGTTGAGCTCAGGGTCGCGGGGCTGGTCGAACAGGTCGCGCGCCACCGCGATCGCCTCCCGCGTCCGCCCCTGGAACAACAGGTTTTTTGCCAACCATTCATTGTTGTGCGCGTAGTTATGAATCTCGAACGGCATCACTCGGTCGCGGATCATGTAGGCGTGATCGACCCGCGCTGAGGCTTCCTGCTGAAACGTCGCGTCGTCATAACGGTGCAACTTCGAGTAAATGTGGCCGGGCATGTGCCAGGCGTGGGCGATCCCCGGAGCCGCCGGACCATAGCGCGGCGCGGCTGACAACGCTCGCTCGGGTTTGGCTTCGTCCCACAAATGGATTCGATAATGCAACGCGCCGGGATGGTCGGGACGAGCCTCCAACACCTCCTCCAGCAAGCGATCGACCGCGTGGCGGCTGCCGACCCCGTCGGACGACTCGCCCCGCCAGACCGCCAGCGCGATCCAACTTAGCGCGTCCAGGTCGTCGGGGTACGCCTCGACGATCGCCTCTAACCCCTTGATCCAACGCCGATGCGCCTCCTTGGGATTGTTCGCTAGGTCCTTGTCCATCCGAGCGGCAAAGGCATCAATGTGCATTTGCTCACGTTTTGACGCCTTGTTCCAACGCTCAGGACGGCGGGCCTGCTCCAGAAACCCGCGGGCTCGGTCAGGGTTCTCGATGTTGGCCATCGCCATCCCCCAATAGGCGATCGCGCGGTCGGGATCAAGCTTGGCCGCCTGGCGAAACGAACGCTCCGCTTCCAAATAGAAGAAGGTGTGAAGCTGAGCCACCCCCTGATTGATGAACGCCTTGATTTTGGGATGAGCGGCATCGGCGGGCGTGTCGCGGTCGAATTCGACGGTCCCCTGACCCTCCATGAGTCGGGCCGCCCGGCGCGGGCCAGCGTTGAAGACCTCGCCGTGGATCGAGTGACCGGCCCGCAGCGCCTCCTCGGCTTTTTGCTCGGGGGTCGCTTCGTCGCGTGTCTTGGTTGGTTCCGGCGCGGGTTGTTCTTGAGCACCAACCGGCAACGTCACCCCC
>Ga0209017_10001942_pt1 | contig 14440 bp, 17 predicted proteins | sample YNPBryunderm2012_FD_185812 | JGI IMG/M metagenome (GOLD analysis project Ga0209017, IMG submission 185812) | Anoxygenic and chlorotrophic microbial mat microbial communities from Yellowstone National Park, USA - YNP Bryant MS undermat 2012... ... | reverse complement strand
GGAGCGTCAAATTAGGCGCTGGCGCAGGCGCGCGACGATGCGCGCGAAGCGCAGTACGCGCCGCAGCCGGCGCCGACGCTCCGCGTCTAAATATTTGTAAAGTGGCCGGCGCCGACGCCCGGCGCCGGCGATCCTTGTCAGGAGCCGGCGCCGACGCGCGACGATGGGCGCGAAGCGCGCGGGCGCGTCTGGGCCGGCGCCGACGCGGAGCGTCAAATTAGGCGCTGGCGCAGGCGCGCGACGATGCGCGCGAAGCGCAGTGCGCGCCGTGGCCGGCGCCGACGCTCCGCGTCTAAATATTTGTAAAGTGGCCGGCGCTAGCGCCGGCGATCCTTGCAGTCGCCGCAGCCGGCGCCGACGCCCGGCGTCTAAGCATAGCGTCGCAGCCGGCGCCGACGCAAAGCGTCTAGATGTCGTACCGTAGCCGGCGCCGACGCTCGAACGCGGGCGCGCCATAGCCGGCGCCGACGCGTAGCGTCTAAATATTTGTAACTTGGCCGGCGCCGATATTCGAGCGCTGGAGCGGCAGCAGCCGGCGCCGACGCGCAGCGTCTAGATATGCGGTCTCTCGTCACCTGAGAGGGCCAGGAGCCAACGCGATCAGCGTGGGCAATGGGTCTCTGCGGCCCTCATCGCGATCGGCCGACCGGAACGCGACGGGCAGACCAAAGATTTTTCGCGAGATATGTTTACAACCGCCGCGAGAGGCGCTAGTATCGTGACAGACATAGGCCAACAGACCGGCTTTGTCCGGCGTCGCTCGGTTCTCCGGTGAATTCCGGCAGCGGCGAAGAAGGGGTAGCGACCCGGCCGGCGCACCAGGATGGTTGGGTGAGATTCCCACGCCGCCCTGAAACCGTTTCGAGTCCCCGGGCATCATAGGCGGGCACTGGCGGGGATCGGCTCACGCTCGAGCCGGTAGGACGGGAGTAGCTCTGTGTGGCTCCCACACGACCAGGGAAGGGGCCGCAGAGGTCTTGCGATAGGGCCTCTGTGTCCACCGACACGACAGGGAAAGGGCACAGATAAAGGCCACAGATTAAAGACGAACGTCACGAACGCGACTATAGAAGCTAGATGTCCCGACGCGCATTGAAGCGCTAGAAGTCTTGATCAGCTTATACGAGCTAGACTTCATGATCCGCGCTGAAGAGCCAGCAGCGGCGGAAGATGTATGACCGGGTGTCATACTCAGCGGCGACGAGCGGAGAGTCACCTCAGGAGCGCGGCGATCGAGACGTCATGATCTTTCGAGAGCGGCGCATCGAGACGTCACCTGGGCGACGATCGGCGTCATGACCGCTCGTCCGGATTACAACTACTCATAGCGGCGTCGCGGCCGCCCCTCTCTCGCCGCCTCGCCTCCGACGGATAATATAGATCTCGTGTTTCGCCTGAGAGGACAGGATCAACCGGATGACCCTCACCCGGCCGGCGTCGAGCTGGCCGGCCGGCTCAGGGACGGCGCGTGCCGGCGGTGCCCGCTGGGCGGCGCGGCGCGCACGACGTGCCTTTTCGGCGAGGGGCCGGTGCCCGCGCGCGGCATGATCATCGGCGACCATCCGTCGCCGACCGACGACGAGCTGGGCAGGCCGCTGTCGCCCTCGACCCCGGCCGGGGCGTACCTGGACGAGGTGCTGCGGGAGGCCGACCTGGACCGGGCGGACCTGTACGTCACCCTCGCCGTCAAGTGCCGCCCGCCGGTCGGCTCCTCAAGGGCGGGCGCGGTGGAGACCGCGCAGCGGGCGTGCGGCCCGGCCTACCTGGACGCCGAGATCGCGGCGGTGCGCCCGGCGGCGGTGCTCTCGATGGGCGCCCCCGGGTACTGGCACTTCGTGCGGATGTCGGGCGTCTTCAAGAACCGCGGCAGGGCGTTCTACGACCCGTCGCGGGACGTCATCGTCGTGCCGACCGTGTCCCCGACCGCGGTGCTGGCGAACCCGGCGCTGCACGACGCGTTCGTCTCGGACGTGCGGAAGTTCAGGCGCCTGATGCTCGGGGTGGACACGTCGCCCCGCGTGAACGTGATCGAGGTGCGGACCGCCGGGGACTTCGTGGCGATGCTCTCCGCGCTGGAGGCGCAGGGCGACAGGGTGCTCACGTTCGACCTCGAGACGCGGGGCCTGAACGACCACCCGGCCGGGGCAGTGCCGCACGTCTGGTGCGCGGCCCTCACCCGGGGCTCGAGGACGGACGGGGCGATCGACGTCTGGCTGGTGCCGCTGGAGCACCCGGACTCCCCGTTCCTCGAGGAGCCGGAGACGCTCAGGGCGGTCGTGCTCGGGCTGTGCGACCTGCTCGAGCGGGCCCGCACGAGCGGGCACAACGTGAAGTTCGACGCGCGGTGGCTCGCCACCCTGAGGAGGAGGTACATGACGTGGGACGAGGACCGGCTGCGGGCCGAGTGCGAGGCGCTGCGGTCGCGGTCGCTGTGGCCGCTGGCCGAGCGGAGGCCGCGGGGCCGCCGGCCGCTGACGCTCGAGCGCCCGGTGAGGGGCACGGTCGTCCAGGTAAGCCTTGGAGAGAGAGGAGGTGAATGAGATGCGGACCGGGACCGCGGACGCGCTGGCGCTCGCCCGGGAGATCGGCCGGGCGCGCAGGCTGCTGATCGACGCCCTGTGGCACGAGTGCGACGAGGAGTGCGACGCCGCCGAGCGGGTGACGGCGTTCCGGCTGCCGTGCTGGGGCAGGTACGCGATGCTCTGGGGCGACATCGATCACCCCGAGCGGGAGAGCGTGAACTCGATCCTCTACGGGGCGCTCGTGCGGCACGGCGGGATGACGCCCGAGGAGGCCCTCGGGGCCGAGGGCGACGGCGATGGAGAAGGGGGCCGGTAGCCCGGACGTCAGGGACCTGCTGCAAGAGATATGGGCCCTCGAGGTCCGGCAGGAGGCGCTCCTCGCGCTCCTCGAGCGGGTCCGCGCCGCGCTGCGGTCCGAGGACCCGATCGCGGAGATCGAGAGGGCGCTGGAAGAGTACGACAGGGACACGGAGCCGCTGACATGACGGTGTTCTTCGACACGATGGTCGCCGCGCACCTCCTCAACGAGGAGGTCGGCGTGAGCCTGCTGAACCAGGCATCGATCGAGCTCGGCGTCGACGACTGGGGCAAGGGGCGCCACTCGTTCGGCGACGGCGACGTCCCCCCGAGCCCGCTGTGGGGCCCGGACGGGATGGGCGCGTACTGCGCGCGCGACGTGGCGTACTCGCACCTGCTGTTCGAGATCCAGCGTGAGCGGCTGGTCGCCGACCAGGACCTCGCCAGGCTCGCGCGGTACCTGGTGTTCCCGGGCATCGAGGCCGTCACCCGGATGGAGCTGAACGGAATCTGGGTGGACCGCGAGCGCCTAGAGTCGCGCCGGGCGGAGATCGCGGCGCGCCGGGACGCCCTGCGCGACGAGCTGCTCTCCTGGGTGCCCGAGGACTTTCGCGAGCGCGCCGACCTGACCAACGAGCACTTCCTGCGGGCATGGCTGTTCGGGTCGCCGCCGGACGGGCTCGGGCTCGAGCCGGTCGCGTTCACCGAGAAGACCGGCAGACCGCGGGTCGACGAGCCGGCGCTCGCCGAGCTGGCGAGGGCGCACCCCGCCATCGAGACGCTCATGCGGTTCAGGAAGACGGTGAAGGCGCTCCAGTTCCTCGACGCGTGGCGCCAGTGGATCGACGACGACGGACGGATGCACCCGCGGTTCAACATGACCGGGACCGTCACCGGCCGCCGGTCGTGCGAGAACCCGAACCTGCAGCAGGTGCCGCGGGACCGGTTCATCCGCTCGATCATCGGCGCGCCGCCCGGGTGGACGTTCCTCGAGGTCGACTACTCGATGCTCGAGGTCCGCATCGCCGCGTGGCTCGCCAACGAGGACACGATGATCCGCGTCTTCCGCGAGGGCCGCGACATCTACCGCTACACCTCGTCGATCATCTACCAGAAGCCCGAGGCCGAGATCACCCCCGAGGAGCGGCGGGCGGCCAAGGCGGTGGTGCTCGGGTTCCTCTACGGGATGGGCGCGATGAGCTTCGTCTCGTACGCCCGCGACACGTTCGGCGTCGAGTTCACCTACGAGGAGGGCGAGCGCTTCCGCGAGACGTTCTTCCGCACCTATCCGCGCCTCGTCGAGTGGCACGAGCGCCAGCGCCGGATCGTCCGGCGGGACCTGCGGGTGCGGTCCCCGCTCGGCCGGGTCCGCCACCTCACGCGGGTGCTGAGCCTCGACCGGGAGGAGCGCGCCCGCGCCGAGCGGCAGGCGATCAACAGCCCCGTGCAGGGCCTCGGCGGAGACCTCACCCTCGCGACGAGCCTGAGCCTCCAGCGGATCATGGACCCCGACGAGTGCATGATCGTGGGCGACGTCCACGACGCGCTCCTCTTCCAGATCAGGGAGGACGTCTGGAGGGTCTGGACGCGCCGGATCCTCGAGACGATGGAGAGCCCGCCGGCGCTCGAGCGCTTCTCGCTGTCGATCCCGGTGCGCATGGTCGCGGAGGGCAAGATCGGCCGTCACTGGGGCGAGGGTCACGAGATCAGGCTCGAGGACTTCCTGCCCGACGGGCGCGTCCGGCGCGAGTGGGTCGAGCGCAACCCCGGGTGCGAGTGGCTGGTGGCCGATGGCGGCGCGCAGGACTAAGCCCGAGCAGGAGATCGCCGAGCGCATCTACGAGGAGATGCGGGCCTCGGGCGCGATCGTGCCGAGGTCGGTGTACCCGGCGCTGGTCCGCCGCGTGCGGGACTGGCTGCGCGACTCGGGCGACCCGGCGATGGTGGAGATGGTGCTCTCGCGCATCGCAAGGGAGCTCGGCGCGGGCTGGAACGTCTCCGAGGCCACCGACCCCGTCGCGTTCGACGTCGTGCGCCGGCGCCTCGCCGTGCCGGACGGGGCCTGGGGGTACGCGCTGTGGGCGTCCCGGCGGTCGCGGCGCGACGTCAGAGAGAGCGCCGAGCACTGGCTGGGCGTGTGGCGAGATGCCCAGGAGGCGGGCGACGAGGAGGGCGTCCGGCGGGCCCGCCTGATGCTCGACCGGCTGATGGACTACGACTCCGCCGAGGAGATAGAGATATGATCGTGTCGTCGCTGTCGCCCGAGGAGGTGGAGCTGCGGGTCCTCTCGGCGATCCGGACGCCAGCGTCCATGCGCCGGGCCCTCGAGGCGGGCCTCAACGACGAGTCCTGGCAGGTGGACGCCCACGCCGAGGCGTGGTCCTACATCGTCCGGCGGTACCGCGAGTCGGGCGCCCCGCCGACGCGGTCCGACGTGCTGGCGGCCACCGGCGTCGAGCTCATCGAGGACGCCTCGGACGACTCCACGTTCCTGGACGAGCTGATCCGGCGCACGATCGAGCGCCAGGCGGTCCGCAGGATCCTCGAGGCCGACGACCTGCTCAGGACCGACCCCAGGCGGGCCGTGGAGCGCCTCATCGGCGACCTCTCCGAGATCGCCAGGTCGGCGAGCGCCCACTCGAGGGTGTACGATGCCGGGGCGATGGACCGCCTCGAGCTGATCGAGTCCAGGGCCGACCGCGCGGCGCGCGGCGAGGTCATCGGCATCCGCACGGGCCTCCCCACCCTGGACTCGAGGGGGTACGTGTTCCGGCGCGGCGAGATGGTCTGCATCCAGGGCCCGATGAACGTCGGCAAGTCGACCCTGCTCCTCTGGTTCTGCGCACACGCGTACTACCACGACCGCTGCAGGATCCTGTTCCTCACCCCCGAGTCCACGATCGAGGACGTCGAGGACCGCCTCGACGTGATCCTCGGGCGGTTCATGGGCTACTCGTTCTCGAACTCCGCCCTCAGGCGCGGGCTGGTCGACCTGGACGAGTACCGGCGCTTCGCCGAGGAGCTCTCCGGCCTGAACCGGAGCGACTGGATCACCCGCGACTCCGGGGACGCCGGCGTGTTCACCGTCGGAGAGATCATCTCGCTGGCGCGCGAGCACCGCCCCGACGTACTCGCGATCGACGGGGTGCACCTCATTTCGGGCGAGGGCCGCACCTGGGAGCGCATGAAGGAGGCCGCCGAGATCCTCAAGGGGCACGCCCAGCACCTAGACATGGTCGTGATCGGCGGGAACCAGGTCCAGCGCGACGCCGTGATGGCGCCGGACGACCCGGCGGCGCTCGGGCAGGGCGCCTACGGGCTCGCGTTCGCCGAGGCGTGCAACAAGGTGATATCGCTCGCCGAGAAGCGCGGCGATCCCCTCCAGCGGGTGTGGAAGCTCGTCAAGAACCGCGACGGCGAGCGCATCGAGAGCCGGCACTACCTCAGGTTCGACGTCGATAAGGGGATCATCGGCGAGCTCAACGTCTCCGTCGACGACGCGACCGGCCTGGTGACCTTCGACTGATGTCGTACCCGAGAGAGACCGTCGAGCTCGTGATCTCGGAGCTCGGGCTCCGGCTGTCGAGGCCCGACTCCGCCGGGTGGGCGGACGGGCTGTGCCCGATCCACGAGGAGCGCAACCCGTCGTTCAGCATCAACGTCCTCCACGGCGGCTGGGTCTGCCGGTCCCAGTGCGGGTCCGGCGGCCTCGCCGACCTCGTGGCCCTCGTCACAGGGGACCCCATCGAGGCGGTCAGGTCTCGGCTGCGCCGCAGGTCAATCTCGCTCGAGCTGTCGCTGTCGCAGGCGCTGATCGCGCGGCGGAGGGACCGGACCGCGGGCGACGACGGCGGCGAGCCGCTGTTCTACGAGCGCGGCAGGGTGCCGAGGTACCTCGTCGACCGCGGCTTCACGCTCGAGACGCTCCGCAGGTGGGAGGTCGGCTACGACCCAGAGCTCAGGGCGGCGGTGATCCCGGTGCGCTCGGGTGGCAGGATCGTCGGGCTCATCAGGCGGCTCGTGGACCCGGGGAGCGGGCCGAAGTACCTGTACAGCCGGGGGCTCAGGCGAGACGAGACGCTGTTCGGCGACTGGATGATCCCGGCCGACGCGCGCCGGGTCGTGGTGGTCGAGGGCCCTCTCGACGCGATGTGGCTCGACCAGCACGGCCACCGCGGGGTCGCCATTCTCGGGTCGTCGCTGAGCGCCAGGCAGGCCGACCTCATCCTGCGGAGGTTCTGGGAGGTGGTCCTCGCGCTCGACCCGGACCCGGCCGGCGAGCGCGGCACCAGGCTCGCGCTCCAGCGGCTCTCGCGCGCCCGGGTGCTCGTCGCCCGCCTCCCGGCCGGCCGCGACGTGCAGGAGTGCTCCCCCGAGGAGCTGGACCAAGCGATCCGGTCCGCGGTCCCGCCCTGGGCGGCCGGGTGAGGGCCCGTCGTGATATAATTCATCAGACGATCATCGAAAGGAGAACGTATGTCCGGGTTCGGCAAGGGTCTCGGGTTCATCCAGCAGCAGAGAGAGAAGATCCCCAGCGGGTTTGGCCAGTCGTACACGAAGAAGCTTTGGCTCAAGGACGGGGAGACTGCGAAGTTCTACTTCCTCCTGGACGTCAACGACCTCCCGACGGTGTTCCTCCACCCCGTACGCCGCCAGCGGCGCAACGGGCCGGACTACACCGTCGACGTCCTCTGCGGCCGGCGGTCCTACGACGACCCCGTCGAGGCGTGCCGCCTCTGCTCGTCCGGCGACTCGGTGCCGGCGCTGCGGGTGGTCGTGCCGGTCTGGGTCTCCCTCATCATCCACCCGAACAAGCCGGACGGCGTGAGCTGGCAGCCGATCCGCGTCCGCGACCAGGGCAGCGGGGCGACCATGCAGATGTACAAGGAGGACGTCAACGAGATCCGGCTGTTCATCATGAAGCCCCGGGTCCTCGACCAGCTCCAGCGGTACGTGATGACCGGCGGCGACGACATCGACCCGCAGCCGCGCGACACCATCTGCGACCGGGCGTTCCGGCTCCGCGTGCTCGGGTCCGGCGTCTCTCGCGTCGACACCCTGACCCACGAGCAGGTCGCCGAGGTCCCCGACGAGGTCAGGCGCGCCGCCAGGGAGGTGGCCGCGCGGGACATCGACGCGTGGCTCATCTCCGAGTTCGCCGACGAGGAGGTGACCGGGCCGGTGGCGACGCGCCAGCGCGAGCCCGAGACCATCTCCTACGACCGCGGTCGGTCGCCTCAGCCGCCGCCGTTCGGCAGCGAGGACGAGGAGGAGGAGGTGATCACCTTTGAGTGATCCTCGTCCGACCGTGGACGTCGAGCTGGGCGTCACCGTGCCGTGGGGCGAGCTCGGGTTCATCAAGCCCCGGGTCGCGATCAACGGGATCGACCCGTCCGGCGACGTCGACGACCAGATCTCGAGGTCGCTCGAGGCGGCGGCGCGGGCGTTCGCCAGGATCGACGGGCAGCTCGAGGTGGCGATCATGGAGGCGATCTCGCCGGACACCAAGAGCCCGTCGATCTCGGAGCGCCTCGAGGCCCTCGAGCGCGGGATCGAGGTCCAGCGCAAGAACATAAAGACGATCGCCGACCAGCTGCGGAAGATCTCCAGGCTGGTCGCCGAGCGCGTGGGGGCCGCCGACGATGCCGGATGACCTTCTCTCGATGGACGATCTCGAGGCGCTGAGGCGGGACGTCGAGAAGGCCACCGGGACCCGGATCTACTTCGGCAGCGACGACCGGCTGCGGCTCGAGAAGCTTCCGCTGGACATCCCTGCCGTCGACCACGCCCTGGCCGGCGGCTTCGGGTTCGATCGGGTCACCCTCATCATCGGCGAGTTCTCGGCCGGGAAGACGCTCCTCGCGATGTTCGCCATCAGGGCCGCGCAGCGACGTGACCTCTCGGTGGCCTACGTCGACGGAGAGAAGACGTGGACCCCAGAGTGGGCGTCGCAGCTCGGGATCGACCCGTCGAAGGTGATCGTGGTCCGCCCCCGCACCGGAGAGGACGCGTTCAACGCGGCGCTCGCGCTGGTGCGCCGCAGGATCGGGCTGCTCGTCATCGACTCTCTCGCCTCTCTGCGGCCCCGGGTCGAGACCGAGGGCAGCGAGTCGGAGGTGTTCAACGCGGTCCAGGTCGGGGCGCACGCCCGGCTGATCAACCGCGGGATCCAGGACCTCGAGTCGGAGAACTCCGGGACCTGCATCCTGGCGATCAACCAGCTGAGGTCTGGCATCGGCGGGTACGGGAACCCCGAGACCCTGCCCGGCGGCAAGGGGCAGGGGTTCTACGCCTGGCAGATCGTGCGGGTGCGCCGCGCTCGGTTCATCGAGGACGACGGTCGCAGGATCGGGTACGTCCTCAGGATCCGCGTCGAGAAGTCCAAGCAGTCGGAGCCCTTCCGCGAGGCGGAGGTGCACTATCGCTTCACCGGAGAGATCGACGAGATCGTCGGGCTCATCGAGACCGCGCTCGAGACGGGCGCGATCCGGCGCGACGGCGTCAACTATTACATCGACGACGTCGATCCGGAGACCGGCGAGGTGCGGACCCACCGGTTCTGGGGCAGGCCGCGCCTCACCGAGGCCCTCAAGGGCAGCCAGGAGCTCAGGGAGGCAGTGTCCCGCGCGATGCGGCGGGCACCGGACATGACCGTCTAGGAAGGAGGACCCACGGATGATCTTCGGCAGGGACAACAAGGAGCAGAGGGACCAGCGGATCTTCGTCGAGTACGGCGAGCCGCCCTTCGCTGGCAGGACGTTCACCAACGTGGAGGCGAGGGACCCCTACGGGTACCGCGCCATCATCTGCCCCGGGTGCGACGGCGCCTGCCTCTGGGGCGAGGGGCGCCCCGACGAGTGCGACACCTGCCGCGGCCGCGGGGTGGTGGCCCTCCGCTTCAGGCTGAGCTGAGGAGATGTGCTCCTGGTACAGGGAGCGTCCGCCGACCGAGCTCACCCGCGGGCAGCTCAGGCTCGCGCGGGTCATCCAGGAGGTCGGCATGGACGTCGAGCTCGAGCACCCGGTGGGCCCGTACCGGGTCGACTGCTACCTGCCGGAGCCGCACGTCGGCGTGGAGTTCGACGGGCCGACCCACCGCGGGCCCCGGGCGCGCGAGCGAGACGAGCTCCGCGACCGGGAGATCTACGCGCTCTCGGGGATCGTGATCATGCGGGTCCGGGACGACGAGATGTCGGACCGCGGGGCCCTCGAGGAGAGGATCCGCCGGTTCGTCTCGGAGCTCGCCCCCACCGCGGAGCAGAGGAGGAGATCGTGGCCGACGGCCTTCAGGAGATGATCGACGCGCAGCTCTCGCTGCAGAGGCGGCTGATCCCGTTCTGGCGCCGCCTCTCGGAGGCGACGGGCCTGGACTCCGAGAGCCTCTACCTCAAGGAGAACTGCCTGATGCTCGCCCGCGAGGCCATGGAGGCGATGGACCACACCAACTGGAAGACCCACCGGACGAGCTTCGGGCGCGCCATGTCGGACGAGCAGCGGCGCCTCTTCCTCGAGGAGACCGTGGACTGCCTGACGTTCGTCCTCAACATGTTCATCTTCGCCGGCGTGACCTCGGCCGACGAGGTCAGGAGGCTCTTCATGGAGAAGAACGCCGTCAACCACCAGCGGCAGGACTCGGGGTACTAGGGGACGCATGAACATCGCGCTTTTCAGGGCCACCAAGTCGTTCACCTGGGGCCGCCAGGAGCGCGGCATGGGCGGCGGCGAGGAGTTCTCGTCCATCGCCCGCGAGCTGAAGCGCCGCGGCCACCGGGTCACGCTGTACGGGGACGTGGCGCGCTCGTCCGTCGCCGCGTTCAGGGAGGCCGGGTTCCGGATGCGCGGGCCGGCGCTCGAGCTGGACCGAGACGAGGACTGCCTCGTCATCGACAACGGGCCGGTGCTCAACCTGCTGTGGTCCCCGGGGCAGCTGACCCTCCCGCGCCGGATGTCCCAGCTGTACCACCTCGTCAAGAGCTGCGAGGCCACGATCTTCTACTCTCAGAGCGACCCGGGCCCGGCGATGCGGCCCCTCACCGAGGTCGACGCGTGGCTCTCGATCCCGTCCAAGCGGCCGGTGCTCGAGTACGTCACCGTCCCGCCCGACCCGTTCGCCGGGAAGAGGCTCGTGGTCATGGTGCCGCAGCGCTGGCCGGAGGAGTTCGGGCCGCGGCTCAGGAACCGGTACTTCGACCCGGTGAGGCGCGGCGTCACGTTCGTCCACCTCGACCTCTCGCCGCTGGCGATGATCGACCGCGAGATCCTGCCGCCCGCCGGGTCTCCGTCCCGCGACATCGTCTACGTCGGCAACGCCCGCTACCGCAGCCGGCTGGGGCTCTACCTGAACACCCCAAGGGCCTGGATCTGGGGGCGCTGGTCGGACCGCGCGCGGGCGTCGCTCGTGCCGCTCGCGAACCTGGTCGGCCGCGCGCTCGCCGACGAGGTGCCCGGGATCTACAACTCGGGCCGCCTGACCTTCGTGGTCAAGGACGACTGCGAGCTCGGGTACTGCGCCCGGCCGACGCGGCTGTTCGAGGCGGTCATGGGCGGGTGCCCCGTCTTCGTCGACGAGATGACCTACCGCCAGGGGACGGACGAGCACCGGTACTGGCCGTGGGTCTGCGCCCCGGGGGACGTCGAGGGGCTGCTGGAGCGCGTCTCGGACGACCGCGAGCGGCTGGCCCTGCTGTCCGACCAGCGCGACGCGATCTCGTCGATCGACCCGCTCGGGCCCATCGACAGGCTCGAGGAGATCCTCGAGGAGCACTCGAGATGATGGTCAGGTACGGCATCATCGGGTACGGCAGGTGGGGGCGCAACCTCGTCCGCGCCTCGCTGCAGGCGGGCGGGGTCCCAGTCTGGGTCGCCGACGCGGCCGAGGTGACCGACCCGCCGCCCGGGGCGAGGGCGATCCTGGGCGAGCCGTCCGCCGGGGATCTCGCGGAGGTCGACGCGGTGCTCGTCGCGAGCCCGACCGACACGCACCATCGCATGGCCATGCTCGCGCTCTCGGCGGGGCGGCACGTCTTCGTCGAGAAGCCGGTGGGGACCTCGACCGATCAGGTCGTGGACGCCGTGTCGGCGGCGCGCTCCGGGAGGCTGGTCCTCGCGGCCGGGCACGAGTTCGTCTACCACCGCGGGTTCCAGGAGATCCTGATGCCCCTCCGGTTCACCGGCGGGATGGTGGACCTCACCTGGCTCAACGACCGCCCGCTGGACCCGCGGTACCTCTCGCTGGTCCGCGACCTGGGGCCGCACCCCGCGTCTCTGCTCACCTGGGTCCGCCCGTTCGGCTGGGACATCCGCAGCGTGACCGCCTCCAGAGACCTGGTGGAGGCCGGTCTCGTCTCGTCCGGAGACGGGCCCACCATCCGCGCGAGGATCCGGGTCGGCGCGAGCCCGCGGTACCGCAAGACCAGGCTGGCGGTGGTGACCACCGAGCTCGGGACCCGGGTGCTCGACGACGCGTCGGCGCAGGTCACGCTGCCGGACGAGACGCTGATACGCGAGCTGTCGGCGTTCTTCTCGGCGTGCTCGGGCGAGCGCGCCGACGGGCTGCTGACCGCGGGGACGCACGTGATCGCGGTCGAGGAGATACTCTCTGCGATGGAGGGCGAGTGAGATGATATCGATGGCCGAGCTGGTCAGGCGCGACGCCAGGCGCGACCGCGAGATGATCCTCGGGGCGGTCTCGAGGGTGGTGGACTCGGGGACGTTCGTGGGCGGCGTGGAGATCGAGGGGCTCGAGCGCGAGATCGCGGCGGCGACCGGGTTCAGGCACGCCGTGGCGGCCGCCTCGGGGACCCACGCGCTCGAGGCGGTGTACCACGTCATGCGGGCGTCCCGGTGGGGCGCCGACGCCGAGGTCGTGACGCCGGCGCTGTCGTTCGCGGCCACCGCCACCGCGGCGATCCGGACCGGGTACCGGGTGCGGTGCGTCGACGTCGACGACCGCGGCCTCATGAGGCCGACCCGCCGGGGCAGCATGGCGGTGGCCGTGGACCTCTGGGGGCAGCACCACCCCGGCCTCCGCGGGCAGGGCGTCCCGTACCTGATCGACGCGGCGCAGAGCTTCGGGCGCGCCGAGTGGCCGCACGACGACCCGCTGTTCATCGGCGCGACGCTCTCGTTCTACCCGACGAAGACGCTCGGGGCGATCGGGGACGCCGGCGCGGTGTGCACCGACCACGCCGACCTCGCCGCGGCGGTGCGCTCGTACCTGAACCACGGCCGCGGCCCCGGCGGGTCGATCGGCGTCGGGACCACGGGCCGCATGGACGCGCTGCAGGCGGCGGTGCTTCGCGAGCGGCTGCGCGAGTTCCCGAGGAGGATCGCGCGGCGGCGCGAGATCGGCCGGGCGTGGGCCGAGGCCGCCGGCGACCTGGCGGTGACGGTCGACGGCGAGTTCTACGTGTTCGTGTTCCTCGCGCCGGGCGACCGCGTGGCCGCGATGGAGAGGCTCGTCGAGAGGAAGATCGCCTGCGGCCTCTACTACGACTACCTCCTGCCCGGCGCGCTGGCGTCGGAGTGCCCGACCGCGGTCCGGCTGAGGGACCGGCACGTCGCCGTCCCGCTGTCGGACTCGCTGACCGACGCCGAGGTCGAGCTCGTGGCGTCGACGATCAGGGGGCTGCGGTGAGCGGCCGGCCGTCCCTCGAGCAGTGCTACTTCGACACCGCCGCGGTCTGGGCGCGCAGGTCGACGTGCCCGAGGGCCGCGGTGGGCGCCGTGCTCGTGAGCCCCGAGGGCTGGATCATCTCCACGGGGTACAATGGGTCCGAGTCGGGCGCGCCGCACTGTACCGACGCCGGGTGCTTCATGATCGACGGACACTGCGCGAGGACCATCCACGCCGAGAAGAACGCCCTGCTGCAGGCCGCGGCCCGCGGGGTCTCCACCCGCGGCGCGCGGTGCTACTCCACCATGCGGCCCTGCTTCCGTTGCCAGATGGAGCTCAGGCAGGCGGGGATCGTCGAGTTCCGCTGGCTCCACGAGTACGAGGACTACCCTGACGCCCCGGGGGCCGTCCGATGAGCTCGAGGCCCACCGCGATCGGCATCCACGTCTACTCTGGCGCGTGGACGTGCGGCCTCATGGACCGGTTCGAGATCCTCGGCCAGTGGGAGGAGCTCGACGCCGGGGCCGACACGTTCCGCCTCAACTTCGGCGGCAGGATCCCCCACGTCGTGTCGCCGGAGGGGCCCTCGGGCTGGCCGGTGCGCGAGCACCGCGGCCGCGTGAACCTGGTCTACGCGAACCCGCCGTGCGCGGTGTGGTCGATGCTGGGCTCCAGGAGGGGGCGCGCCGACCCCAGGCTGCGGTTCACGCTGGACTGCGCGCGGGCGGCGATGGAGCTCGAGCCCGACTTCTTCATCATGGAGTCCGTCTGCCGCGCCTGGAGCTCGGTGGACGGCCGCCGCACCTACGAGGAGCTCGCGCTCGAGTTCGGCAGGCTCGGCTACTCCTCGACGGTGTTCATGACCAACGCGCTCCTGTACGGGGTCCCGCAGTCCCGCGAGCGGTTCCACTTCATCGCCCACCGGTACGAGATCGACCTCACGCCGCCGGCCCCGGCGGTGCGGACGGTCGGCGAGGCGCTGGCCGGCCTCGAGGACTCGTCGGTC
>Ga0209017_10001940_pt1 | contig 14446 bp, 8 predicted proteins | sample YNPBryunderm2012_FD_185812 | JGI IMG/M metagenome (GOLD analysis project Ga0209017, IMG submission 185812) | Anoxygenic and chlorotrophic microbial mat microbial communities from Yellowstone National Park, USA - YNP Bryant MS undermat 2012... ... | reverse complement strand
GCGTCGCAAGCCGCCTGCCTCGTGCAACCGCGGCGGCGATCAACTGGCCATCTGTCGTGCCAGCGCTTCGTCCAGAAGTTCCACGGCCCGGCGCCGCGTTTGCGCGTCCCAGTGTACCTGCCGCTCGACTGCTGGACGGAGGAAATACAAAGTCAGATCGTGCAGCGATTGCCCTAGTATCGCCTCCACCGCCAGTCCGTAGCCAAGCAGTTGCAGTTCGTAGTGCGCGACAAACTCGTCGAGCTTGCCCGGCGCGACTTTATTGGTCTTCAGGTCCACCAGGTGCCAGCGCTGTTGCTGGTCTTTGTACAGGCAGTCGATGTATCCCTGGAGGTAAATCGGCGACTGCGGCTGGTCGATGCGTTCTGACGGGCGACAGGCGAGGTTGCCGTCAATTCCTGTCGGCGGACGTTGCCGCCGGTAGGAAGGTTCTGCCGACAGACCGCCTTGCTTGCCAGGAGGCCAGGCGAGCAGAAACTCTATTTCCCGATACACTTGCGAGGCACTGGCGATGGCCGCCGCGCGCGAGGAACCGAGGAAGCGCTCGATCATGTCCACGATCTCGCCGAGCCGATCGTCAGGCTCGCTGAGCAGCCGTGCCGCGTGCCGCTGTACCAAACGACGAAGGTCTTTGGGATTGCCGTAATCGATTTCCGCCAGCACGCTATGAACCACCAATCCCAGTTCGGCTGCATCGCGCCAAACGGGATCGGCAGTTTGATATTCTCCCGGCGGTGGCGACGGCTGATCCTCGAACTGCCTGGTCTGCACTGGGTGCAATTGCCCTGTCAGCCGCGACAACGAGAACTGTCTTGCAAGACTGTATGTCGGCCCCAACGGAGCGGCCAGCACCGCTGCATCCTTGGGCAGTGACGCCGGTTTCTGGCTGGCTTTTTCGATGATCCGCGAGATGTCTGGCGGTCGCCTGCGGCTGCCGATGCTGCCGTCGACTTTAGGGGCCTCGGTGATTACGCGCACGCGCGGGGGCGGATAGCCTTTGGGCAAGCTGGCCCGAAGCTCGCCGGTCTGCAAATCGAACCGGTCTTCCAGAAGTTTGATCCAGGATGACTTCCCCCCTTTTCCGCCCAGACTGGACGAAAGGATCAGATAATCGGCCGCTCGCGTGGTGGCCACGTACAGCAAGCGGATGCTTTCGGCTTCGTCTTCGCGCTGTTGGACTTTCAGGTAAAGTTCCAGTCCTGTGACGACCCGCTCCAAGTTTTCCTGATACTTGACAGCCGGCCCGATCTCGGGGCTGAAGACCGCCCTGTCTTTAGAAGGATTGTTTTTGCGGTTCAAATCGGCCACGACGACTACCGGGAATTCCAGCCCTTTGGCCTGATGGATGGTCATCAGGCGCACCACGTCGGTGTTCTCGCCGTGCGTGGCGGCCAAAGGTTCCTTGGGCATTTGCGTTACCGACTCGGCCAGCTCGGTAATGAAGTCGGATAGCGAGAAGATGCCCCTGCCGTCCATTTGCCTGGCTTGTTCCAGCAGCTTGTGCAGATTGGCCAGTTTGCGCTGCCCGAGGAACTCGGCCAATAGCACGGCGTCGTAGCCGGTGCGATCGATCAACAGTCGTAGCAACTGGGCGATGCCCACTCGGTCCTTGATCTGGCGCATCTCCCGCAACGTTGCCGAGGCGAACTCGACGGCGCGGCGCTGCTGGTCGGTCAGTTGCGGCGGCAGCGATTGGTTCCACAGCGCGTGCGACAGCCCGCCCGGTTGCTGGGCCAACCAGAACAGCGTCTCGTCGAGCAGGCCGAACATGGGACTGCGCAGGGCGCCGAGCAGGCTCAACTGGTCGGCGGGGTTATTCACTGCCCGCATGACGTTCAGAATATCGAAAACCTCCTGCTGGCTGTAAAAGGCATGTCCACCGACCAGGTAATAATCGATCTCGTATCGCTGAAATGCGTTCTCGTAATGCTGGATGTCCGACAGCGCGCGGAACAGCACAGCCACGTCGCCGGGCCGCACGGGACGCAACTGCCAGGTGCCTTTGCCTTGTGGCGTCGGGCAACTGACGATCGGCTGCTGACTGTCGAGCAGCGATCGCACGCGGCGGGCGATCCAGTCGGCCTCCAAAGCTCGAAGAGTAGCCTTGTCTTGCGACGCATCCGGGTCTTCCTCGCTAGTGGCCCACATGAACTCGACGATCGGTTGGGGAGAAAGTTGCGGCTTGCTGGCCTTCAGCGGCTCGTAATCGGGACCGAGTGCATCGCAAAAAAGCGCGTTTACGAAGTCCAAAATCCCCGGCTGGCTGCGAAAGTTGAGCGTCAGCGGCAGTCGGCCTTCTTGGGGCATTGCTTCCCGCAGTTGTTGGAACACATGCGGTTCGGCCCCGCGGAAACGATAGATCGACTGCTTGTAATCGCCCACGAAGAACAATTTGCCGTCTTGCAAGCCCTCGTCGCACAGCGACCTGATCAACTCTACCTGAAGACCGTCGGTATCCTGGAACTCATCAACCAGTAGCAAGCGAAGCTGTTTGCTCATTTCGCGCCGAAGCTGCGCCCCCTTGCGGCCGGCAAACAGGTCTCTGGCCTTGATCAGCAGGTCGTCGAAATCCAGCACGCCCAGCTCTTGCTTCTGCTGCTCGTACCGCTGATGCAAGCCGTAAGCAAGGCGCAATACGGCCAGCGCGACTTCGGCGGCCGGTCGAGCCGCTTCCGGCTGGAACTCGACGTTCTTGACGGCGTCGATCATATTCCGCAATTGTGCCGCCGCTTCCTTGAACTGCTCGTAAGTCTCGTCGCTAGCCCAGGCAGCCTTGCTTCCGCCGCCCTGCACCTTGGCAGCTTCTTTGATTTCTTCCAGGTCCTTCAAGGGCGTCTTGCTGTGGGGCAGATTGGGCAGCAACCTGGCAACCACCGCGAAACGCTGCTGCATAGCCGCGCTGGGCGGAAAGCACTGGGCGATGATTTCCAGCAAACGCTGTGCGGGTTCCGATTCAGCAATCTCCTGCAATTTGGACCGCAAGTACACTTGCTGCCAATAACGCTCCCAGTGTTTCAACAACTGGTCAGGCGTTTGCGAAAGCCAACGCTGCCAGTCGAGCTTCTGCCGAACGGCCACAAAGTCGCAGAGCATTTCGCCCAGGCTTTCCAATCCGTACCTTGCCGCAAGCTCGATTACCTGCGGCTGGCCGCTGGCAAGAATCTCGCGCAGATACTCCTGCCTGATGGCCGACAGCAGGGTCTGCGATTCGTACTCGACGAGAACCTCGAACTGCGGGTCCACGCCCGACTGTACAGCATGACTGCGCAACAACGACGCACAATAGGAGTGGATGGTGCTGATCCGTGCGGTATCCAGTTGGCGCAACAAGGCAAGCCAATGCGGCGCTTCCGTGGCATCGCACTGCAACACCCGATGATGGCAATGACTGCGAATGCGCTCTCGCATTTCCCGGGCGGCGCGCTCGGTAAAAGTTATGGCCACCAACTGGTTGAGCTGGGCCGGGCCACGGTCATCGGGACATTGCGGGTCCAATTCCCACAAGAAGCGCTCGGTCAGCACGCGGGTTTTCCCGCAGCCTGCCCCTGCCGACAAGGCCACCGACACCTTGCGCTGATCTATCGCCCGGCGTTGTTCGTTAGTAAGGGTCACACCTGCCGTTCCTTGCGCGGCGCTTGGCCACATGCAATTTGCTGAAAACTGTGGTGTCAAACTGAGAACTGTGCTGTGAAAACGAAAAAATGGCTCGAAAAAACTCGCTCTTCCTGGATAAAAGCAGCCGGCCGTGCTGCGCTTTATACGATGTTTGTGTGGCTAGCTTCGCTTACACCGGCGGCTGCTTTTCCAGCCAACGGACCTGGTTGATCCGGCATACGGTCTTTAGCGGGCAAAACTGCGTGCACTGGTCATCGTGGCTGAAGACATAGAAAAGCCCGCGGCGCATCCGCTGCACCAGCCGCACGATGGACTTGCCCACTTCCTCGCGCATTTTGGACCATGCGTCGGTTATTTCCAATTTTCCATCGATCTGTTCATACAACTTCAAGGCTTTATTAGCACTAAAGCCTTCATTTTTTACCGTCCAATAACCGGCCAGTAGCGGATATGCATTGTCTAGCCGAGAAAGCAGTTCGTTGGCAGCCAGCACATAGACCGGCAACTGCAAAGAAATGCCAAGCTGCACATCGGCAAGCTCAGGTTTTTTGGCTCCGCCCGTTTTGTAATCCAGGACGTTGAACACCGTTCGATCGGCGGCGCGGCCTAGGTCGATGCGGTCGATGCGGCCGGATACCCGTACCGCCTTCCGCTCGTCCTGCACCGTAAACGGTTCGTCGCTGGAAAGTTCCTGGTCGTTTGCGCCGCGGCCGAAAGAGACTTCGAACCACGTGGGTTTGGGCGGTTGCTGGCAGTGTTCTTGCTGGCAGCTATCGTATGCCACGCACTGTTGGTAATAGCCTTCCAGCAACCGGCGGATCACGTGCAACTCGATCTGCCACAGTGCCGCCTTGAGCGGCTGTTTGGGTTTTGGGGGAAACGTCTGCTCGATCACCTCCTCCAGCAATTCCAGGTACTGTTCGTAGTCAAGCTCGGCTGGCGAAGCAGGCCGGCCCATTTTCTGGTTAAGCGTCTTGTGCAGTGCGGCAAGCAGTTCGTGCACAAGCCGACCGCGCTCCAGAACGTCGGTGGCAACCTCCAATTCCACCAACGGTTCAACACCCAATATGTGGCTGGCGAAAAAGTCGAACGGGCAACAAGCATACTGCTCCAGTTCGCTGACCGAGTAGATCCTCCGGTCGTTAAACCAGCCCGACAGCCACGCCAGAGCCGGCTTGCTTTGCACCAGGCCCTCGGCGGCGGTGAAATCGCTCTGTTGTCGCATTTCGACGATCCGCAGACCGCCGAGCATGTTCCTGACAGTGCCGGCCGAACCGTTGGTCTGGTCGCCTGCCTCGGCGCTGGCAATCAACTGGCTCAACAGAGCCGTCTTGCCTTGCAAAGCGTGCTGCACGGCTTTGAGGCGAAACTGTTCGGCCGAAAGCGGTGGCTGCTCGTCCGCGCTGGGCGGAACCAGATCGGTCAACTCGATACGGCGAATCCGGTCTGGGCCGAAAACCCGTTCCAGGTCTATCAAATACGGGCTGGGCGAGAGCGGCTCTCCTTGTTCGTCCAGGGCAGGGTAACTCAAGCACAAGTAACGAGTCGCCCGGGTGATCACTTCGTAGAACAACAGCATCTCTTCGCAGGTGTGTTCCACGCGGCCGACCAGGGGCAATCCGCGTTTGATCAGCCTTTCCCGCTCCGCATCGCCGTACAGTCGGCTTTCGGACTGTTGCAAGGGGAAAGCTTTTTCCGCCAGTCCGGCGACGAACAAGTACGGCACGCGCAAGGTGCGGACGCTCTTGGCCGAAAGCACCCGTACCCGGCCCGACTCCTCCACTACCCCGGAGATAGTCTGGCTGCTCAGTATGTCTTCGAGAATCTCTACCGCCTGGCCAAGTTCCAGCTCAGGCGACTGCTGGCCGAGCAACTTTGCCCAGCGGTCGCTATCGGCCAGCAACTGCCCAAGCTGCTGCCAGCCGTCGGCATCTGTAACAGGCGGCGTTACGCCGCCGGGCAAACTTTGCGCTGCGGTGCGGAGCAGGCCGGTGCGTTGCGCAAGCTTTTCCCAGGCCATGGCCCAATCGGCGAGCGTGGCCTTTTGAGGGAGTTCCTCCAGCGCTTGCGCCAGCCACTTGAGCACTTGTGCGGCAAGCAGCACATCGTGCGAGTGGTCATCCGATTGCCGGTCGGCGCCGGACTGGCTGAGCCTGGCCGACAAGGCATCCAGCCACTGCCGTTTGCCTTGCAGAACACCGGTCTGTCGGAGAACCCGATCGATTGCCGCCGCCGAGGCCGGCGGTTGCCACTGGGGCACATCGGGCTGAAAGTAACTGCTGTGCAGTACCGCCGACAGCCCGGACCATGGCCAATCGTCAAGCTCCAGCCGCAACAAGGCCAGCAAAGCTCGCAGAGCCGGGCAACTGCGCAGCACCGGCCAGCAATCCACCACAAAGGGAATCCCAAGCTTGCCGAACACTTCGCGCACCAGCCACTGGACATCCTCCAGAGTGCGAAACACCACCACCACTTCGTCGGCACTAGCCTTGCCGCTGGCAAGCAGCAGTTTGATCCGCGCGCCGATCTGCTCTAGTTCGCCGATCGTTCGGGCCGCCGCCAGGATCTCGATGTTTTCCGCCCCCGGTGCAGGGGGCACATTCCGCGGATTGGCAAACAGCCAGCGTTCCGCATGGTCCAAGGCCGCCCAGTGCGGCGGCGATGGACGTTCCAGTTGCTCGAGGGTCACCTGCCGGTGCCGGCGCTGCAACTCGGCAAGCGTCTTCAGCGGCTTGGCAAAAAGCTCTTCCCGCCCCGGCTCGGCTTCCAAAGGCAAGCTGATGCACACTTGCTGGGCACAACGGGCGAGAATCTCCAGGATTTCGTGCTGGGTACGGGTGAAGTCGGTAAACCCATCGGCCACTACCAGCCTCAACCGGCCCAGTGCTCGTGTTAGGGTGTTTGCCGCCGCACCCCGCTGGTCAACCTGACCTTCACTGGCCAGTTGCTGTGCAACGCGGCCAAGCCAATCGCGGGCGGACCAGAACAGTCCTTCTTCGTCGTACAGATTGTGCTGGCGGAGCGTTTGCTGATACTCGGCAAATATCGCGCCCAACTCGCGGTGCTTGTCCGTCGCTGCCAGCGACTTGCAGGCTTGAACAAAATGCTCCGGCCAGATTTCGTACCGCTTCAGCTCGGCGATGAAGTCGCAGATCAAGCTCAACAGGCCCGGTTTGTCAATGATAGGACGAAAGTACTCGATCCGCCCTTGCTGGCACAGCCGGTCGATGATCCACCGCACGAGCTGCCGTTTCATCAGTGCATCGATCGGTTGGATCAACTCCGGCATCGAATCGACCACCCAGCGCGCAAAACGGGTAAAGGTGGTAATGCCAGGGCTGAAGCAGCCGGGCAAGCGGGCCACCAGACGCCTGCGAATATCGGCCGCCGATCGCCAACTCGGAGCCAGCCACAGCACGGCGCCTGGCTCCGCGGAGGCCAATACGCGAACGTACTGCTCCAGCAGATACTCAGTCTTGCCGCAACCAGGCGGGCCTGTCAGAATCAACATCATTGCCCAAGAGCCACACGGGGAATCGAAGCGGTTCCATCCGCGCCACACTGGCTGCGGACGGCTGCCGGCGCTTTACCAGCAGACATTTTCGGCCCCAGCCGCCAACTGTCAACCGCCCCCTTACGCAGGGGTGGCTATGCGGCACCGTCGCTAATTGTGCTGAAAGCAGCAGGTTGAACCGATGGATAATTGCCAACATCGGCCGGCAGGCCAGGCGCTCGCTGCTGACGCCGCAGCGCCCGGAACAGGATTGCCGTTTGTCGCTTGGCGCGTCTTGCCGGCTTGGCGTTTGGGAAGATCACTGGGAAGGCATGCGTAGGATGATCGAGCTGCGGGAGACCGAGGGCGGAACGATTCTGCCGGTCAGGGCAGCGCCAGCGGCGCGCCGTGATCAAATCGCCGGGCAACACGAGGGCATGTTGAAGGTGTTCGTTACCCAAGCGGCCGAAAAAGGCAAAGCCAATAAAGCGATCGCCCAACTGTTGGCCAGCGCGTTGGGTTTGCGAAAGGGCCAGGTCACGCTGCTCAGCGGTGCCACCGCGCGCGACAAGCGGTTCTTGATCACAGGCATTTCGCTGGCGGAGCTTAAATCACGCCTGGATACCGTGCTGGCGGCAATAAGCAACGGCAAATGACCGATGCTGGCTCAGGCAGGCCGGATTAGCCTTATTCCCGCTGCTTTGCTTTGCGCGGGCTGAAATCAGACGTGTTTGCTCCGCAATCGATTTTGTTCCGAAAGCGCTTCACTGCTGCCCACGCCGAGCACCACAGCAACTGCCGCTGCAATCGCTAGCTAGCCTTCCGCGCGTGGCCTGCCCGAGCAGACCGCAACACGGCAACGACTCTTGGTGCCTCATTGGAGCGTTGCGTGGAGCAGTGGCTGTTTGCCGCTGACGGGTTGCGAGGTTTCATTGCTGGTTGGATTGTTGATCTGCTTGGTTCTGCTGTGGCGTTTCCGGAGGCTGCAACTCGTCACGACCGCCGCGAATCTGCTGGCCGTTCCAATAGACGCTACCTCCTCTGTCCACCCAGCCCGGGGCAGTGTTGCCCAGCAGATAGCTGTTGATGATCCGCACCTCGCAATAGGGCAGGGTAAGCAATTGGGCCTTTCCGTTATTGCCCAGCAGGCAGGCTTCGATTACAGCCGATGACGCCCCGCCGACAGTGATGCCGCTGCGTCCGTTGCCGCGCGAGATGACGCCCGCCAGATACACTCCCCGGGCGTTATTGAACACGTTGATCCCATCCTGCTGGAAGCCCTGGACTGTCAGATCGAGGATGGCCACGTTCTCCACCTGATACAAGGTGATACCGGTTTGGAGCGTGGCACAGGATAGATTGTAGTCGGCCGGCAGTTTGTCGTTTTCCACGCAGAAGTAGAGCCAGCCGTCCACAAGGCACCACTGGAGCGTATCCAGTTCGGTAACCGTGCGGCCCGGCGGAACCGGCACCCGCACCGGCGGCTTGCCGTCGAGGAACAACTGCTGCCAGGCTTTGCGTGTGGGGCGGAAGCGGAATATCGCCCCGCGGTAGTGTTCCCAGGCTTCCGGCGGAACCGGCGATGAACCGTCGAGCACCGCGCCGTTACCCTCGATCACTAGAGGCCGCTGCCGTGTGCCACTCAGCCGCAGGCCGACGATGCTGATACTTTCGCGGTACGGCTGGCCAGTGGCTGCCAGGATGATGCGGTCGCCGCCGTTGGCCAGTTGCAATGCCCGGGCGATGGTCCGCACAGGCCCCGTCAAATCCGGAGTGGCTAAGCTCTGCGCTCCGCTGCAACGGTCGTCGCCGGTGAGGTTATTGACGTATATCTCACGGCCGGCCGTCTTTTGGCAGGGCGCCAGCACACACAACACGCATCCGGCCACAACAACCCGAGCCTTGCTGGTGAACATCGACTGCTTGCCTTTCTGCATCCGAGTTTATGGGTCGTTTCGAGGGTGTCGATCCACCATGGCAATAGTGTAATCGGCGTCCTGGGAGTAGACAAAAGTTGCCCCAAGAAACATCCCCGCAAAATCTAGCATACCGCGGTATATTGTGCATCGGGTGATACTCGGGCGGTCTTACGGGCCTGCTTGGGCTGCGGGAATATCCGCGGCGTGGACTTTACTTGCGCTGTGGGCTTGCTTGCCGAGGCACCGGCGGCGGGTAATCTGAATGATTGGTTCCACTTTGGCAGTCATACTCCGCACGCGCTGAAATAAGATGTTCTTCCCAGAGAGGATGACTTGTTCTTGGCCGCGTGAAGTATAGATGTCCTTGGTAGCACGCCGCGGTGCGTCGGCACGGCTAAGCAATTCCAGGAGAATGTGTCATGCGTGTGACAATCAACAACTGCGTTATCGAACTGTGCCAGGGCGATATTACCGAGCACCAAGTAGATGCCATCGTCAACGCCGCCAATAGCCGACTGGCTGGCGGCGGCGGGGTGGATGGCGCGATCCACCGTCGGGGCGGCCCGGCAATCATGGCCGAAACACGGGAAAAATACCCGAACGGCTGCCCCACCGGCTCGGCCGTGATTTCCGGTGCAGGCAACCTGCCGGCCAAGTACGTGATCCACGCAGTAGGGCCGGTCTGGCACGGCGGCCAGTCGGGCGAGAAGGAACTGCTTGCCAGTGCTTATCGGCGCTCGCTGGAACTGGCCGTCGAGCACGAATGCCGCAGCGTGGCGTTTCCGGCCATCAGCGCCGGCGCCTACGGATATCCGTTAGAGCAGGCAGCCGAGCTGGCACTTCAGACGGCTATCGACTTCCTGCGCGCACGTGGCAGTCCGGAATTGGTCCGCTTCGTACTGTTCGACCAGCGTGCATATTCGGCCTTCGCCGCGGCGCTGGAACGGCTTGCACCTGAAAAGCATTAGCCCCGTATGGGCGAACATGTGCGCGTTTTGCGCGTATGTTTCCCAGTGATTTGGAGCGACTGTGTTGTATGTCGTGTGGAGGGCCACGCTCTGTCGTGGCCGTGTCCGCAGTGCTGGCGGACGCGACCGCAGCGCGTCCCTCCATCTGGATGCTTCTCCAGGTTGCGTTAAGACCAAGAACGTCTGGCTTCAGGCTGCACACAGCATAAATGGCCGAGATGCGATCCGCCAGTGGTCTTTGCAACATGCGTTGCGAACTTCGACAGATTGTTGCACACCGTGGCCGGTGGTGGATAAACTAGTGCTGAAGTTTTTGTCGGGCACGAGGGTCGATCCTCGGCCGCACGAGTAATTTGTTCGGCTCGATCTTTTGGCCGGTCAGCGTCGCCGGCCGGAACTGGCTTTCGCTATCGCCTGAACAGGAGCACAGAAAATGAAAACTCGACTGTCGCGTCGTACGGCAATTGGTGGCGTGGCCGGCAGCGCTGCTGCTTTGGCGGCTGCGCGCTTCGTCTGGGGCGCCTATGCTGCCGAGGAGTCCGCCCCCGCGCTCAAAGGACGTATCAATCATTCGGTGTGCCGCTGGTGCTACGGCAGAATCCCGCTGGAAGAATTGTGCAAGGCGGCCAAGGCAATGGGCATCAAGTCGGTCGAGCTGCTCGGTCCGAAGGAGTGGCCGGTGGTCAAGCAGTTCGGGCTGACATGCGCCATGGCCAGCGTGCCGGGTGCGGGCATCCCCAAAGGATTTAACCGCGTGGAACATCACGACAAACTGGTGAAAATCTACGAAGAAATCATCCCGCTGGCGGCACAAGCCGGGCTGACCAACGTGATCTGCTTCTCGGGCAACCGCGAAGGTCTGGACGACGAACAAGGCGCCAAGAACTGCGCCGTCGGCCTGAAACGCATCATGAAGCTGGCCGAGCAACACAAAGTCAACGTGGTCATGGAACTGCTCAATAGCAAGAAGGACCACAAAGACTACCAGTGCGACCGTACCCACTGGGGCGTGCAGGTGTGCAAGATGGTCGGCTCGGAACGCTGCAAATTGCTGTACGACATCTACCACATGCAAATCATGGAAGGGGATCTGATCGACACCATTACCAAGAACATCCAGTACATCGCCCATTTCCATACCGGTGGCGTGCCCGGCCGCAACGAAATCGATGAGACCCAGGAGATCAACTACAAGGCGGTGATGCGGGCGATTGCGGGCACGGGCTACAGCGGCTTTGTGGGACAGGAGTTCATTCCCAAGCGCGACCCGCTTACGTCGTTGCGGCAGGCGATCGAAATCTGCGACGTGTGATCCCCGCGGCGGCGCAACATCAGCGCAAATTGGCCAAGTATCAGCGCGTTGTACCAACAGTGGGCAGCAGGCGCGAAGCAGCACAGCAGGCGCGAAGCACGTGGTGCGCAAACTGCGAGTCGGCTAGCACGACAATGAGATTGTGCGCGGCTGCCAACGAAGGCCGTCTTTCATTCCGGCGGCGGCACCGGCCCGGCCAGCAACTCGTACTGCTCCAGCACCGAGACGTCGCCGCTCAGTACGTAGCGGCAGTTGGTTTCTAGCACTGGCATCTGCCGGTTGAGAAATCGCCGGGCGACGTGCTTCTTGCGCTCGTTGACCGCCGCTTGACCCAGCAGCAGGTGACCGATGATCACCGTGATGGCTGCATCGACCAGCGGACGACCGGCCAGGTCCAGATACTGCGTGCCTTTGGTCTTGACGAACTGGACCGCTTCCAGCACCTGGCGTTTGCCTGCCAGCAGATAGCCCTTCAGTTCTTCCAGCAGCGGATCGTCGTATGTGCGCGCCTCGTGCTGGGCGGTCCAGTTTTCCAGCGCGCCGGAGGTCACTCCGCGCACCGCCGCGACGATCTGCAACTGGCTTGTACCTTCGTAAATGGTGGTAATCCGGGCGTCGCGCAGATAGCGTTCCGCCGGATAATCCTTCATGTAGCCGGAGCCGCCCAGAACCTGGATCGCCGTATCGGCCACGCGGCAGGCCATCTCCGAGCAATAGTACTTGGCCATCGGCGTGAGCATGCCGTTGATGCGCTTCAGGGCCCGCGAAAGCTGAGTGCGCCGCTTCTTCTCTTCCGGCGAAATGTCGCCGAACTCCAATACCCGCAGGTTGTTGTTCTCGTGATCGCACACCCGCGAGGTCTCGTAGCACAGCGCTCGGGCGGCCTCCAGATGGACTTTCATGTCGACGACCATCTCGGCCACGGCGGGCAGCCGTTCGATGGGGCCGCCGAACTGTTGCCGAGTGTGTGCGTAGCGCCGGGCGAGCCGGCAGGCGGCCTCGGCCACCCCTAGCGATTGTGCAGCAATGCCCACCCGCGCACCGTTCATCAGCGCCATCACGTAAGTTATCAGCCCGCGCTGCCGTTCGCCGATCAGCCGCGCCGGGGCGTCCTCGAAGACCAGTTCGCAAGTGGGCGAGCCGTGAATGCCCAACTTGCTCTCCAGATGGCGGACGCGCACGCCCGGGCCGCGCTCGGTGATGAACAGGCTCAGGCCGCGGCCGTCAGCGATGTCCGGCTCGCTACGGGCCAGCACCAGCAGTATTTCCCCGCAACCATTGGTGATGAAGCGTTTCACCCCGTTCAGCCGCCAGTTGCCCTGCTCGTCCTGGTACGCCCGCAACCGCACCGCCTGTAGGTCGCTGCCCGCATCAGGCTCGGTCAGTACCATCGCGCCGGTGACTTCGCCGCGTGCGAAGCGCGGTAGCGTTTCGTCCTTGATCTGATCGTCGGCGAAGGCGTAGATCGTTTCGGCGATGCCTTGCAGCCCGAACAGGTTCATCAGCGACGCATCGGCCCGGCTGACGATCTCGATGGCCATCGAGTAAACGGTCGTCGGGCAGTTCAAGCCGCCGTAGCGGCGCGGCAAAGTAAAGCCCATCAGATCTGCCTGCGCCAGCCGCTTGAGGTTCCGTTGCACCAGGGGGTGCAGGGTGACGGTGCCATCCGGATTGAGCGTGTTGCCTTCGCGGTCGATTTGCTCCGCATTGGGGGCGATCATCTCGCCGGCCACCTGCCCGACGATCGTCAGCACGCGGCGGTAATTGTCCACGGCGTCTTCGGCGTCGCGTGGTGCGTAGCCGGAGCGATCCGCCGCCGCGGCGACGAAATCGTCCTCCTGCAACCGAGCCAATTCTCGCAGGTCCAGGTGGTCGAAGAGGAATTGCAGGTCTTCGTTGTCCAGAAAGTAGTTGGCCACAGCGTTTCTCCACAAAGCAAGCCCGCCTGCTGCCGATTGCCGCCGGCTGGGTTACTTCCTTTCCTTCAGTGCCCGCAGCATCATGGGGATGACCTTCTTGTAATCGCCCACGATTCCATAGTGTGCGATGGAGAAGATCGGCGCTTGCGGGTCGGTATTGATGGCGATGATCTTGGCCGATTCTTCCATGCCCGCCCGATGCTGTACCGCACCGCTGATTCCCACGGCGATATACAGGGCAGGTCGCACGGTAGTGCCGGTCTGGCCGATCTGGTACTCTTTGCCGATGTACCCGCTATCGACTGCCGCCCGACTGGCGCCCACCGCTCCGCCGATAGCCCCGGCCAGTTCATAAAGCAGGCGGAAGTTCTCTTTGCTGCCGATGCCGCCACCGCCGGCGACGATCACCCGCGCGCCCTTCAGATTCACCTTGCGCGGCTCCAAGTGCCGTTCGATCAGCCGCAGCGGCATATCGGCTGGGGCCAGCGTCACCTGTTCGGGCACGATAGTGCCTTTGCGCGCCGGATCAGGCGGCAACATAGGCATTACCCCTTCGCGCACCGTGGCCATCTGCGGCCACTGCTCGTAGTTGACGATCGTGGCGATGATGTTCCCGCCAAAAGCTGGACGAATCTGTAGCAGCAGGTTCTTGTGCACCCTGCCGCTGCGGGCCTCGGTCACGTCGCTGATCTGCAAATCGGTACAATCGGCCGTCATGCCAGCCCGCAGGTACGAAGCCACCCGCGGCGCCAAATCCCTGCCCAACGGCGTGGCCCCGTAAAGGACGATCTGCGGACGGTGTTTTTCGACCAGTGAACACATTGCCCGGGCATAAGGCCCCGTTTGATAATGAGCCAGTCGCTCGTCATCGACCAGGTACACATTGTCGGCCCCATGAGCGATCAGACGCCCGGCCAGTTGCCCCACCCGGTAGCCAGCCAATACCGCGCCGACTTTTACGCCGAGCTGGTCGGCCAGTTGACGGGCCTTGCCGCACAATTCCAGCGAGATGTCGTGCAGCACGCCGTCTTCCTGTTCGGCCATCACCCAGACTTCGCCTTGTCGATTAGGTTCCATCAAAGCATCCCCGTTTTTCGCAAGACCCCTTGGCGATATTCCGCAAGCAAGCAATCGATCATCTTGTCAACCGCTGCTCAGCCGTTCTGCCCGCTGCTAAACCGGCCACCAACCGCAGTGCTATCCACCATCAGTGCCGGGAC
>Ga0209017_10001937_pt1 | contig 14452 bp, 13 predicted proteins | sample YNPBryunderm2012_FD_185812 | JGI IMG/M metagenome (GOLD analysis project Ga0209017, IMG submission 185812) | Anoxygenic and chlorotrophic microbial mat microbial communities from Yellowstone National Park, USA - YNP Bryant MS undermat 2012... ... | reverse complement strand
TTTTTTTGGGGTCGGCGCCTATACCTCCTCCCTGTTGCTGGTGCGCGCCCAGATTTCGCCGTGGCTGGGCGCCATCGCAGGAATCGGGCTGGCAGTGTTTCTGGCTCTGCTGATCGGCTATCCGGTGTTCCGTCTCGCCGGTCATTACCTGGCGATTGCCACCATCGCCCTGGCAGAAATCGCCCTGGTGGTGTTTCAAAATCTGGAATTTGTGGGCGGCGCGGCAGGGATTTCGCTGCCAATTGTGCGCGACGCCCAGGGGCGCCCAACTGATTCATGGTGGATGATGCAGTTTAACAGCAGTAAATTGCCGTATATCTATCTGGCCCTGGGACTGCTGGGCCTGGTACAGATAGTGGCCACGGTGATCGACCGCTCCTGGATGGGGTACTACCTGCGGGCCATCAAGAATGATCAGACTGCCGCTGCGGCAATTGGCGTGCCAGTGGCGCGCTATAAACTGTTCGCGCTGCTGATCAGCGCGGCCTGTACGGCTCTGGCTGGCGCCCTGTATGCTCAATACCTGCTGTTTATTGATCCAGAAACCGTGTTTGGTCTGTCGCTCTCGGTGTTGATTGCCCTGGTAGCGATTCTGGGTGGCGCCGGTAGCCTCTGGGGCCCGCTCCTGGGCGCGGGGGTGCTGATTCCCCTTGCAGAAGTGACCCGCAGTCGGCTGGGTGGCCAGGGAACGGCGCTTGACCTGGTGATCTACGGGTTGCTCATCATGGTGATCGCCGTCTTTCAACCGGCAGGCCTCGCCGGTCTCGCCGAGCGATTCCGACCGCGGCCTCCAGCAACCGCGGCCCGTGTCCCTCCGGTAGACACACAGGCGGAAGAGAGCGCCCAGTTATGAGCTTGCTTGAGGTTACCGATCTGACCATGGTCTTTGGCGGTCTGGTTGCCAATGATCGGATTTCATTCACGCTGAATGAGGGTGAAATCCTGGGTATCATTGGGCCGAACGGCGCAGGCAAAACGACCCTCTTCGCCTGCATTGCCGGGTTCTTGCGCCCTACTCGCGGAAAGGTGCGGTTTGCCGGCGAAGACATTACAGGCATGCGCCCTGATCGCATCTGCCGGCGGGGTCTGGTGCGCACGTTTCAGATTGTGCGCGCGTTACCTGAACTCAGCGTCTTGCAAAACGTTATGGTCGGCGCGTTTCTACGCACACGCATCGTACAGAAAGCCCGGCGCATCGCTGAGGACGTGTTGACGTTTACCGGCCTTGAGACCCAGGCCCACACCTTGGGAAAGAATCTGACCATTGCTGAGAAGAAACGCCTCGAAGTAGCGCGCGCACTGGCAACCCAACCGCGATTGCTGATGCTCGATGAGGTGATGAGCGGGCTAAACGCGCAGGAGCGCCAGCAGGCAGTTGCCCTCGTGCGCGCTATCCGGCAACGAGGGATTTCCATTTTGCTCATCGAACATATTATGGATGTTTTGTTGCCTTTATCGGATCGGGTTCTGGTGCTAAACTACGGCAAAAAGATCGCTGAAGGAACACCCGATAGCATCACGCGCAATCCAGCAGTGATTGCGGCGTACCTGGGGAGCGGTTATGCCAGCCAGTCCTGAGCGCGCTGGTGCGCCGTTGTTGGCCGTGGAGGATCTGAGAGTCAGCTACGGTGGGGTTCCAGCGCTTCATGGAATATCATTCGAGGTGTACCCGGGTGAGGTTGTGGCGCTAGTTGGGGCCAATGGCGCCGGCAAGTCTACGACCTTGCGGGCGATCAGCGGCCTGGTCGCCGTTGATAGCGGCTCGATCCGCCTGGATGCTCATCACCTCAACGCTATGCCGCCCCACGCCATTGCAGCCCTGGGTATCGCGCACGTTCCTGAGGGGCGCCGCATCTTCAGCCGGCTCACCGTTCTCCAGAACTTGCTCCTTGGATCGTATCCACGCACAGCCCGAGCCGTCGAGCAGCAAACGCTGGAAGAAGTGCTAACCTTGTTTCCGCGTCTCCGTGAACGTCTTACCCAGTCTGCCGGCACGCTTTCGGGCGGCGAGCAACAGATGCTGGCTATCGGGCGCGGGTTGATGCTGCGCCCACGCCTGTTGATGCTTGATGAGCCGAGCCTCGGTCTGGCCCCCCTGGTGGTTGAGGGGATTTTCGACGTGGTGCGCACCTTGAGCGCAAACGGCATGACGATTTTGCTTATTGAGCAAAATGTGCGCGAGACGCTGATGTTGGCCCATCGCGCCTATGTGCTCCAGGTGGGTCAGATTGTTGCCGCAGGCGTAGGCTCCGATTTGCTTGCGTCCGATATGGTGCGCCGCGCCTACCTGGGATTGTAAGGTCCTGGGAAATCCTTGAAGGGGTCAATGACTGCGTATGTCTGATGATCAGATAGTCTGTCCGCGTCGGGAAATGCATCCGACGGCGATCCGCGCTGCTATTCGCAGCGGCGCCTGGCGCGGCCCAACCGCGCACCTGGCGCCTGGCTATGTGCAGGCCAACCTGGTAGTGTTGCCCGCCGATGAGGCAGCCGCTTTTCAGTTGTTCTGCGAGCGCAATCCGCAGGCCTGCCCACTGCTGGCAGTGTTGCCGCCTGGTGATCCACATGTGCCGCGGAGCCTGGCTGCTGATGCCGATGTGCGTTTTGACATCCCACGCTATCGCGTTTATCATGAAGGCCAATTCGTCGCAGAGGTTGAGGATCTAAGTGATCTCTGGCGCGATGATCTGATCGCATTTTTGCTCGGTTGCTCGTTCGGCTTTGATGGGGCGCTGCTGGCCGCCGGCCTGCCGGTGCGCCACGTTGAACAGGGACGCAATGTGCCGATGTTTCGCACGACGCGTCCGTGTGTTCCGGCCGGGCCATTCCGTGGCAACCTGGTGGTTACCTATCGCCCGATGCCGGCAACCCTGGTTGCCCAGGCAGCAGCCATAAGCGCTCGCTATCCTCTGCTCCACGGCGCCCCCATCCAGATCGGTGATCCTGAGTCGTTAGGTATTGCCGATTTGAAGCAACCGGACTGGGGGGAGCCGGTGGTTGCCCTCCCCGGCGATGTGCCAATGTTCTGGGCCTGTGGTGTAACTCCCCAGGCTGTGGCTCTGCAGAGTCGCATCCCCTTGATGATAACCCACGCTCCCGGCCATATGCTGGTGGCCGATGTGCCTGTCTCAGCGCTCGCAGCGCCGCATCCCTTGCCGCTGGTTCAACTATGACAACACCCCTGGACGATCGCCATAGCCGCCTGTTACAGCGCGGTCTGGATATCCTGGAGTTTCTTGCCGCGCAAGATCATCCGATTGGCATCCGTGAACTTGCCCAACAGGTCGAGTTAAGTCCTAGCACGTGCTACCGCCTGCTACAGATTTTGCGGGAGCGCGGATATGTGTGTCAGGATGCGCTCACACGCCTATGGACGCTCGGGTTGAAACCGCTCGAGTTGGGGATGCGCCAATTGAACCACGCGGGGTTGCCCTCAGTTGCCCGCCCACACCTGGTTGAACTGATGCGGGCAACCCACGAAACGGTGTTTCTGGGGGTGCGTGATGGTGATTATGTCGTTTATATCGATGCCATCCTCAGCGAACAGGCTATTCGCACCGATGTGACCCTTGGGTCACGCTGGCCGCTGCACAGCGGCGCCCTGGGGAAGGTGCTCCTCAGCGCTTTATCCGAAGATGATATCGAACGCATCCTTGCTGGTCCATTGCAGGCGTTTACCCCATCAACGATTGTTGATCCCCAATGCCTGCGGATCGAGATCGCCCAGACTCGCGCCCGCGGATATGCGCTTAATCACGGCGAAACCGTAACCGGGATCTTCTGCGCCGCCGCTCCCCTCTATGACCGCAGTGGTCAGGTGGTTGCCGCAATTGGCGCGGCCGGCCCCGAGGAGCGGATCGGCGCCGCCAACGTCCCTCACTTTGTCGAACTGGTGCGCGCAACGGCGCAACGGATCTCGGCCCACCTCGGGCATATCGCATGAGACGCCTGCGCGGCTGTGCCGCACATCTGCCATAAGCCGCCGCTCCGGCAGACGATGACCTCTGTTCCCACCACCCCCTGGCGCCTGCTGCCCTACAGCGAACATCCGCCGGAGATCGAACTGGCCGCCGCCGAGGCGCTGCTGGCCGGTCTGGCCCCCGCGCCGCGCCCGGTGCTGCGCTGGTACGGCGCCCGCCACACGGCCCTGGTGATCGGCTCCGGCCAGCGCCTCGCCGACGTGGATGCGCCGGCCCTGGCGGCGGCGGGCGTCACGCTGCACCGCCGCGCCTCCGGCGGCGCGGCGGTGCTGTTCGCGCCGGGTTTGTTGATGCAGGACATCGCCCTGCCCACCGATCACCCGCTGCACCAGCAGGATGTCAGCGAGTCGTACCGCTGGCTCGGCGAGGTGTGGGTCGCCGCGCTGCGCGAGCTTGGCCTTGCCCCGCGGCTGGTCAGCATCCCTGAGGCCCGCGCCGACGCGCGGACCCTCGATCCCCTGGCTCGCCTGGCCTGCTTCGGCGGACGGTCGCCCTACGAAGTGCTGGCCGAAGAGCGGAAAGTGGTGGGTTTCTCGCAGATCCGCCGGCGCCCCGGCGCCCTGTTGCAGGTGGGGCTCTACACCCGCTGGCCGGGCCGCGAACTGGCGGCGCTGCTGCGCCTGCCCCCCGCCGAGCGTGAGCGCCTGGCGACGCTCCTGGATGGGCGGGTCGCCGGGCTGGCCGATCTGCTGCCCGCGCCGCCCCCACCGGAGCGTATCATGGCCGCCTTCGCCCGCGCCCTGGCCGGGCGGTACGGTGTGGTCCTCGCTCCCGCGGATTGGCGCGAAGATGAACTGGCCGCTGCCGCCGCCGCGCGGGCGCGCTACGCGCCCATAGCGTAGGTAGGCCGAGGCATCGGCAGAGCCAGAGCGTCGGCCCAACCCGCAACCGTACCTGTTCACACCTGGCGTAACATACGCGCCTGTGAGCGAGGGCGTTTCGCCCCCTTCGCTTCTCCGCGGGCAAGATGGTCTTTGAAAAAATAATCCGCTCTAGCCCGCGCCGGTGGGCTTCGCATCCCGTAGCCGAGGGCTTTAGCCCGACGGCTAGACTGGCATAGCGGATTAATTTTTCAAAGACCATGATGCCCGCGCTCCCAGGAGAACTGTGAACACGTACCCCGCAACCTTCCCGGCACGCTGATCGTCGTAAGAGGCAGAGCGGTTCGTGTTTTAGATTTTGGATTTTAGATTTTAGGCAAGTTTCAAACGCACGTGACAGTTTGCCTCGACACGGAACCACGGGGGAGGTTGTGGAGGGGCCTGGTCCCTCCACGGCCACCCCGGTGGTCTGGGGGCGACAGGAGAGGATGACGGAGCAATGACAACGGTAGTACGTCAGGAGCGCGGGGTGAACCTGATTCTTCGCGCGATCTATTTTCTGGTGTTCGGATTGTGGTTCAGCGCGATCTGGGCCACCGTGGCCTGGGTGCTCTGCGTAACGATCATTGGACTGCCGCTGGGCCTGTGGATGCTCAACCGTCTGCCGCAGGTCACCACGTTGCGTCCGCAACGGGGCGACCTGCTGGTGAGCGCTACCGGTGAGATCTACCGGAAGGACATTCCACAGCGGCCCTTCCTGGTGCGGGCGCTGTGGTTCCTGCTGGTGGGATGGTGGCTGAGCGCGGTGTGGCTCTCGATCGCCTGGGCGCTCTCGGCGGTGATTATCGGCTTGCCGATCAGCTTCTGGATGTTCGACCAGGTGCCGGCGATCATCACTCTGGCCCGAACCTAGCGCCTCCCGCAGGCAAGCCAGAGGCACGGGCCCGGGTGCGCGGCCTCCGGCCCGCATCCGCGCGGGGGCTGCGCCCATCCCATACCCTCCCGCCTCCCGCGGAGGGTATGTTCACCTCAGCCCTCCATGCGGCTCCGCCGCACCACGCCGCAATGAAAAGAAGATTGTTCTTGGGAGGGCGCAGCCCTCCCAAACCCTCCCGCGGGCGGGGGCCTGGGTGCGCGGGCCTCTGGCCCGCGTCCGCTGAGGGATGGGGAAACCCGGTTTCCCCACACCCCTCGCCGAGGGCTTATGTTCACGTTAGCCCTCCATGCGGCTCCGCCGCACCACGCCGCGATGCACATGACCTGGGAGCGCGGGCGTCCCGCCCGCACCACGGCTCCGCGGGCACGGCGCCGGCCCCCTCCCGGACCCTACCCCACCGGGGGCGGGCACCCGGCTCCTCCCCCCAGCGGGGGGAGGCTGGGAGGGGGGCTGCACGCGGCGAACGATGGTCACCTCAGCCGTCTATGCGGCTCCGCCGCACACGAACAGGATGAACATAGGTTCTTCTTGGGAGGGCGCAGCCCTCCCAGACCCTCCCGCGGGCGGAGGTATGGGGAAACCCGGTTTCCCCATCCCCCTGCTTGCGGACGGCGCCCGTCCAGGCGCGTCCTGCAATAGTGTATAATCTGCGTAGCGCCTGGCTACATGCTTGCAAGCCGGGGAAACCTGGTTGCCCCACCCACCTCCAACCATGAGGTGTCGGACCGATAGGCTATCGCGGCCCTGCGCGCCCCGGGAGGTGCCATGCGTCACTACGCCCGTCTGATCGGGCTTGCCGCCTGTCTGTTGGTACTGCTGACCACGTGCAGTCTCCCCTTTGCCAGCGGGCGCCAGTTGCGCATTGCCGCCTTCGTCGCCGCCCCAACCACCGTCCCCGGTCCCACTGTCTTACCCACCGTCACCCCCGCGTCGGGGCCGGCCGCGACTCCGGCCCTGGAGCCGCCCGCGGCCCCGCCACTGGCCGCGGTGCTGGCCCCGGCCCGCACCGGCGATGGCGCGCCCCTCCCATCGGACCTGATCGCCCGCGCCGCACAGATGGACGCCTACATGGCTTCGCTAGCCCAGCAAGGCGCGTTCAGCGGCTCGGTGCTGGTGGCGGCCAGGGGTCGCGTCCTGCTGAGCCGGGGCTATGGCATGGCCAACCGCGAGGAGGGCATCGCCGCGACCGCGAGCACCCGCTACCGCCTGGCCTCGGTGAGCAAACCGCTGACGGCCCTCGGCGTGCTGCGCCTGGCGGCGGCCGGGAAGCTGGATCTTGACGCTTCGGTCTGCGCGTACCTTGCTGCCTGCCCTCCGGCCTGGGGGCCGATTACGGTGGCCCATCTCCTCAGCCACTCCTCGGGCCTGGCAAACTACACCGATTTTGTCGGGTTCGCCGATGTAGAGCAATCGCCCTCCTCGCCCGAGCAGATCATTTCCCGTTTTCGCGATCTGCCGCTCGGCTTCGTTCCCGGTGCGCTGTACCACTACAGCAATTCGAACTACGTGGTCCTGGGCCGATTGATCGAACAGGTCGCTGGCGTGAGCTACGAGGAGTTTCTGCGTCGCGAGTTGTTTCAGCCCCTGGGTATGCAGGATACGGGTCTCGACCCCGGCGACTTTGGCCCGCTCAACGGGACGCGTGGCTATGCCGGGGGGCAACTGGATATCCCCCTCGATGTGAGCAACCTCTTCGCTGCCGGGGATCTGTATTCCAGCGTCGAGGATCTCTTCAAACTGGCCCAGGCCCTCGACGCCGGCAGGCTGCTGCCACCCGACCTGGCGGCGCGCATGACCACACCCGGCCATGGCGGCTATGGCCTGGGCTGGAAGATCGAGCAGCGGGGGCCGCACCGCCTGGTCTACCACCCCGGCTCGATGAGCGGCGCCGCCACCTGGTTCGGGCGCTATCCCGACCAGGGAGTGACGGTGATTGTGCTGAGCAACGAGTACTACGCCAATGTCTACGCCATCGCCGATTACCTGGCAGGGCAGGTGTTGGGATCGTGACTCAGGTTCCCAGCAAGCGCGAGTAGAGCGCCTTGAACCCCCCGCCGAGCTGGTCGTACCCGAAGCTGGCCACCACCTTTGCGCGCCCGTGCTCGCCGAAGCGGCGGCGCAGCGCCGGGTCCTCACCCAGCACCCGCACCTTCTCGGCGTAGCCGGCCACATCGTCGCGGGCTACCAGGAAGCCGTTCAGCCCATCGTCCACCACTTCCGGCAGGGCCGAGGCATTGGTGGTGACCACGGGCCGGCCGCAGGCCAGGGCCTCGGCGGGGGCGATGCCGAACCCTTCCAGGCGCGAGGGGAAGAGCAGCAGGTCGCAACTCTGGTACGCCGCTACCAACCCCGCCCGGTCGGGTGAGCCGATGGGGATCATGCGCGGGTGCGGCCGCCCCTTATCGCGCCCCTGAAAGCCGCCGGTGTAGTAGAGGACATAGTCCGGCGGCAACCGGTCCATAATCGCTGGCAACAGATCGAAGCCCTTGCGCCGGGTGCGGTTCCCCACGAAGAGCAGCCTGACCCGCGCCGCTGAGGGCGGCAAGCCATCGTCGCGGCGCGCCAGCCCCGGCGTGGGCACGAACACGTCGGTGTCAATGCCGTCGAAAATGATAATGCTATCGGCGCGCCCATAGGTGCGCTCGACCTGTTGCTGGGTGAAGCGGCTCACGCAGACCACGGCGTCGGCGTAGGCGATCGAGAGGCCATCGTAGCGCGCCTCGACCAGATGGTAGAACAGGCGTTGCGCGAAGGAGCTGTAGGGCCGCAGGTCGGGATCGGTGGTCAGATGATGCACCGTCGTGACCACCGGCAGCCCGGTTACCCCGAAGCTGAAGGCCACCCGCGAGCGCCCCTGGAGGAGATCGAAGCCGCGCCACCAGCCCGCTGGCATGGCTCTGGGGATGAGCATCGGCAGAAAGTTGTAGATCTCGGGCAGGCGCAACAGCTCCGGATGCAGCCCGGCTGCCCGCACGGCGCGCGTAATGTTCTGAATGCCGAAGTCAACCCCACCCCGGCCTACCGGCGAGATGTACAGAGGGCGGATCGTCATGGCCGTGTACCGTGTGGGCGGAGGTGGGAGCGTGCCCCCAACGCTCCTCCGCACCCCATCCGGGCGCTGATCCTCACCTTCCCCCAGCCAGAGATCTCAGAAAAAATCCGAACTAAACGGGGCCAGCCCGGCAAACGCTCGTTCGGCCAGGTCGAGGGCCTCGCGCTTGCGCGCTTCGAGCACGCCAAAGGCGGCCTGCACCCGCAGCGGAAGGATCTCCAGTTGCGCCGCCAGGGTCTCGCCCACGAACACGCCGCGCAGCCGCGCCAGCCGATCCGCCGTAACATCGGTCGAGACGAAGTTGACGTAGTTGGCGGGGAAGGCGTAATGTTCCAGCGCGGTGAACTGGTCGAGATCCCCCTCGCTGAGCGGGCGGTAGGTCAGCACGATGGACACCCCGGTTTTTCTACCACAAGAAAATAGCTGCCGCAGCGCATCCAGCCAAACAACCAGAGGTCCAGTTCCATCACCAGGGTGACGGCCAGCAGCGCCAGGTGGACGGGACCGCCGGGGCGCAGGTGCCGGCGGAGGCGTTGCCGGGCGCGGATCTCGCGAACGACGCCGTTGGAGGTGGCAGGCGTTGCCGGGTCGCGTGGCGCTTGCGCGGCCGGCGGCCCGCCCCGTGGCGCCGGCGCGCGGCCCAGGGCGGCCTCGCCGAGTTTCATCAGCACGTGCTCGACGAAGGTGGTGAACAGGCTGTTCCAGAACACCACCTTCACCGGCCGCAGGCCGGCGCGTTCAAAGGCGGCCAGCACGTCCTCCCATGTTTCCAGGGCCTTCACATGGTCGGACTTGCGGCGGGCTTCGCGGGAGAAATCGTACCATCCCGCGCGCACGAACACACGCCCCAGGCGCCGGCTGAGGTCAATCACCGGCTGGATGGGCGACCGCTCGCGGGTATTCGAGAAGGCCAGCATGCGCCCGCCGGGGCGCAACACGCGGGCGCTCTCGGCCAGGTACTGGTCAATGACCTCCAGGGGAAAGTGTTCCAGAATGTCGATGGCGAACAGCTTATCAAACGAATTGTCGGCGAAGGGCAGGCTGCGCGAGTCGGCCCGGGCAAGGGCCACCTGTTCGAGGGCCTGGTCGGCAAAGAGCGTGGCCGGATCGCTGCCGATCATCAGGCGCACCCGGCGGGCGTTCCAGACGGCGTGTCTGGCCGTGCCGCAGCCATTATCGAGGGCCACATCGGTGGGCCGGAAACGCAGGAGCCGCCGCAGCGCCCGGTCGCGCACGCCGGCGGCGAGGAGCGGCGGGGCCAGTTCGCGGTAGTCCAGTTCCTCGGCCAGTTCCGCCTCATCGGTGACGTACTTCGAGACGTAGCCGTAGGCGACGTTCTGGGGCATCAGGTCAATGTAGCCATCACGAAAGGCGTAGACGGCGCCGCACCGTCCACAATGGACGCCATCATCCATAACATAGAGGTCGCGCGAGCGGCAGGTCGGGCACTGCAGCAGCGAAAAGAGTTCGCGGGGGATCATGCCAGGAACTTTCGTTCCACGTCACGGGCCAGGAGAACGTCGAAGAGCAGCAGGAACACCCCCTGCACGGTGATGCCCACGCCCATGCCCCGGCGATCGGGCCGGTCGGCGAAACGGAGCGCGGTGAACAGCCCCGCGACGATGTACAGCACATCCAGCCCCGCGTTGAACAGCAGCAGGCCCCGAAAACGCTCGGCCTCGTGGGTCGCGGCGGACTCGTCGAGGGAGTGTTCGGCCAGGGCCTCGGCTTTCAGCAGCGCCCTGCGTCGCCCGGCCATGGCCAGGAGCACGTCGATCACCCCCCAGGCCGCCGCCTGCAGCCCGAAGTGGCGGGTGAAGCCTCCAAATGGCAGCATGAGCGCGCCCAGGAGGCTGCTGCCGATGCCCCAGAAGAGCAGAGGCTGCAAGGCGCGGCGCTGGTAGACAAAGAAGTTGTGAGACATGGCTTTGCAGGTCTTGCTGATACGGTCACGGCACTTCGTCGCGGCTACGCCGCACCCCGACGGGATTCAACAAGGTTGTTCCTGGGAGGGCGCAGCCTTCCCACACCCTCCTACCGGGTGAGGGGTATGGGGAAACCTGGTTTCCCCATACTCCTGCTTGAGAGCCAGGCCCTCGCGCGGGCGGAGGCGTAGGGAACCCGGGTTCCCCACGCCCCTGCTCCAGCAGCCTATGTTCACGTGAGACGGTCATGCGCATGGCGCACACCGCCGCGATGACCATGCCCTGGGAGCGCGGGCGTCTCGCCCGCGTCACGGCTCCTCGGGCACGGTGACGGCCCCCTCCCTGACCCTCCCCCACTGGGGGCGGGAACCCGGCTCCTCCCCCCAGCGGGGGGAGGCTGGGAGGGGGGCTGAACGCTGCGAACGATGGTCACCTCAGCCGTCCATGCGGCTGCGCCGCACCCCGACGGGATGAACATACTTCTTGGGAGGGCTGCGCCCTCCCAAACCCTCCCGCGGGCGGAGGTATGGGGAAACCGGGTTTCCCCATCCCCCTGCGTGAGGGTCAGGCCCTCCCGCGGGCGGGGGCGTGGGGAAACCCGGTTTCCCCACACCCCTCTTCGAGAGCTTATTTTCACGTTAGGCCACGCAGGTGGCCCGCGCATGCGTAGCCGGGGGCTCCAGCCCGACGGAACGAGGCGCCGCGCAGTTGGAGAAGCGTCTGGCAGGAGCGATGCGCCCCCTCTCCCAGGCTGTGCGTATCTTACCCGATCTTGCGATGGCGTCAATCGCGCCCTCGCGCCTGAGTGTTCCCCTCGCTCCCGGGTTCGCGGATGCCCTCGGTATGAACAGTTGCCGTCGCGCCGGGTAACCCCTGATGTCTACCGCCAGTCAAGTTGCGTGGCAAAGCGGGCCGCCGCCCCCGCGCGGCGCAGCCGCAGGCCCAGGCGGGCCAGCGGCCCCAGGAGCCGCGCGTCGGCGATGTGGTCGAGGTGCAATTGAAAGGCCGTGCGCAGCAGCCGGTGGCCGCCCCGCGCCGCCGCGGGCACGTGAAGGTCGGCCCACGCCAGCAGCGCGTCCAGAGCGGCCTGGGCCTCGGCCAGCGTCTCGCCGAGCAGCGCCGCTTCGGCATCGCGGGCCGCCAGCACGTACAGTTGCTGGCGCAGGCGCAGGAAGCGCAGCAGCGCGGCGCTCAGTTCCCACTCGGCCCGTTCGGCGACCAGGCTGTCCCCGTTGAGCGTCGCATCCCACACCGCTGCCGCCCGCTGCACCTCCTCATCGGCGCGGCGCAGGCGCTCCAGGCGCAGCTCAACAGCTCGTCGCGGCCCGGCGATGAGCTGGTCCAGCACGTCGGCGGGCGGGTGGGCCACCGGGTCGCGCCCCCGGCGCGCCGGCGCGCCCCTGTCCTGCTCCGGGTCGCGTTCGAGCGCGGCGCGCCACGCGCGGCACAGCGCGCCGTAGGCCTCGACCAGGGCCGCGCCGCGCCCCGGCGCGCGCGCCGCGGCGTAGCAGGCCAGGGTATCCTCCGCGCTTGCGGTGGGCGCCCAGGCCATCCGCGCGAACAGGTAGGCGTTGGGGGGCGTGGCCACGAAGGGCCGGTCACCCGTCAGCAGCGCGTGCGCCCCGGTGGCTCCCGTGGCCTGATAATGGCGCATGTCGGCGGCGATCACCTCGGGCAGCGGCGGCGGCGACGATTTGAACAGAATGCCGTCCAGGTAATACTCGAAGATGGTCAGTTCGTCCCCCGCGCCCGCTCCGGCGTGGCGGGCCAGCCTGCCGGCGACCCCGGCGTTGGCCGGCCCGTCCATCCCCTCGGCGTAGCTGCGCAGGCGGGGCGCGAAGATCGTCGTGACGCGGGGGTGCGGGCGCGTTGCCGCGGGCGGGGTTTCGGTGTCGTGATAGGCCAGAAAGGCCACCCGGGCCCGCGGGCGACCGGTGGGCAGGGCCTCCGCCAGGGCATTCGCGGCGATCAAGGCCTGGTCGGCGGGGCTGAGGCCGGCGCAGTGCGGGCAGTGGCACCAGCCGCCCGCCCGCAGGTCGTCCGGCCAGAGGTGGTAGACCTCGGCTTCGGGGTAGGCGGCGAAGAACGCCGCCGCCAGTTCCCGCGCGTGGGCCAGCGCGGCGGGATTGCTCGGGCAGAAGTTGTGGTCGGCAGTGCGTCGCCGCCCGTTGTGGCGAAACATATCTGGCCGGGCGCCGAACAGGCGTCGCGGCAACAGGTCGCGCAGATGATGGCCGCCCAGTTCGATCCGCAGCCCGCGCTGGCGGATCAGCGGCAGCAGCGCGGCGCGGCGCTCGCGCCAGGCAGCCAGCCGGCATGCTCCCAGCGCCGGGGCGCGAATGGTGGTGTGGATGAAGATCGTGTTGAGGCGGTTGCGAGCCGCCCAGATGATCCACTGTTCGGCCTCGGCCAGGAAGAGGTCGTGGCCGATGATCAGCCCCCGGCGGGCCAGGCCGGGCCGGTCGGCCACGGCCATGGCGGGGAGGGTGACGCGGGCAGGGCGGGGGAGATACTCGGTGCCGGCTTCCGGCGCGGGCCAGCGACACCCCAGGGCCTCCAGCAGGTCGTAGACGGCGTAGAGCAGCCCCCGTGGCCCTGCGCCGCGCAGGCTCATGCCGCGCTCGTCGGGGGTGCGGATGAAACCGTCGCCCTCCGGGCCGTGCCCCAGCGCGATGCGCGGTCCCTGCGCCGCCGCGGTGATCGGCAACGCCGGCGCTCCCATCCGCGCCAGGGTATCGCGCAACTCCTCGGCGGCCAGCAGCGCCGCCGGGTGGTCGCTGGCAAGCTCGATGGACCAGGAAGGGTGCAGGGTGAGGTCAACGCTCATACTACCACCGGCGGGTCAGCAGCACCCCGGCCACGATCAGCACCGCTCCGGCCGCCTGGTTCCAGGTCGGTTGCTCGCCCAGCAGCGGCCAGGCCAGCAGCGCCGCGCAGAAGGGGATCGCGCTGCCATAGATCGCCGTGCGCACCGAACCCGCGACGCGCACGCTATTGTTCCACAGCGCATAGGCGACCACCAGGGCGATCGCCGTGGCATAGGCCAGGCTGGCCCATGCCCCTGCGCTGACCCCCGTCCAGTCCAGGTGCAGCAGGTCGGGAATGCCCAGCAGCAGCAGCGCCGGCGCGCCGGTGATCGTCGTCCAGGTGGTGATCGCCAGGGGCGAGAGGCCCTGGACCAGGGTGCGCACCCCCAGGGTGTAGATCGTCCAGCACACGGCGCAGCCGAAGAGCAGCAGGTCGCCGAGCAGGCTCGCGGTGGTGAAGTGGAGTTGCCCCGAAGCGACCACCAGGGCCACGCCGAGGAAGGCCAGCATGATGCCGGCGATGGAGTGCCGGCGCAGGCGCTCGATGCCCAGGAGCGCGCCGAAGAAGGCCACCAGGGCCGGGGTCGTGGCGATCAACAATGAGGCGTTGGCGGCGGTGGTAATCCGCAGCCCGTAAGTGAACCCGAGTTGGTAGAGGGTATTGCCGACCAGCCCCACCCAGGTCAGTTTCCACAGTGTGCCCTGGGGCAATCGGGGCGGCCCTTCGCGCCAGATCAGCATCAGCCAGAGCAGCAGCGAGGCTCCGGCGAAGCGCAGCCCGGCGAAGGCCAGCGGCGGGATCTCGCGCAGTCCGAGCTTCATGGCGCTGAAGTTCAGGCCCCAGATCATCACCACCGCAATCATCGTCGCATCGGTGACAGGCAGGCCGAACCCGGCCCGGGTCTTGCCTGCCTGCGTTGGTATGGCCAT